>WNFC01004849.1_pt1 | contig 15389 bp, 10 predicted proteins | sample 5400541 | NCBI WGS metagenome assembly WNFC01 (sample SAMN13153342, study PRJNA577476) | soil metagenome | isolation source: 120 cm saprolite under Douglas fir tree site 2 hole 2 replicate 1 | place: USA:California | collected 2015-04-18
GTGGGCGCGCTGATGGACAAGCACGCGAGTCTCTGGGCCGATCTCTCCTACCGCTACGGGGACGTGGCGCCGGGCGGCACTCTCGACCCGGCCTGGCGCGCGCTCCTGATCCGCCACGCCGACCGCTTCATGCTCGGCAGCGACACGTGGACGACGCAACGGTGGGAGCAGGTCGTGGCAATGGCCGCCGAAGCCCGCCGCTTTCTCCAGCAACTCCCCCCCGACGTCGCCGACAAAATCGCCACGAAGAACATCGAACGGTTGTTCCCCTAGCGTTCTGCTGGAGGGAACCAACCCGGGCAGGGCTGGGGAAGCGCCCTCACCGGACCACGAAGCCGACAACGGAAGTCTCGTGGCGGCGTAGAGAGCGGACAGCGGGATGCGAGTCAGTGTGGTCCGCGGGGGGTGCCCGCCGCCCGGCCCCCCTCGCCGTAGGAAGCTAACTAACTCCGAGCTCGGCCGCGACGCCCTCGATCTGGTTCCAGGTTTCGTCTTCCACGGGGACGCCGTCCCGACGCCGCTCGGCTTCGAGGCGCGCCTCGGGCTCGCCCGGGATGAGGATTTCCTTCGAGCCCTGAGCGAGCGGTGCCGACTTGACCCACCCGAAAAGGGAGGTGACCTGGGCGTGGAATTCGGGCAGGGGCATGAAGCGCGCCACGTCGAGGCAGATCATGAGCGTGCCGTTGGCGAAGAGGCCGGGACCGGGGCCGGCCGCGCCCGTGCCCGTGAGGATGCCGCCCAGGATCTCGACGGCGAGCACCGGATCGCCGTAGAAGATCTCGGGATCGGTTGCCGGGCGCCCTTCGGCGTCGATGAACCAGCCCGGCGGCGCCGGCTGCTTGCGATTCTTCTTCACGCGCATCTTGCCCTCGGCCACCACGCTCGTCGCGAAGTCCAGCACCATGGCGGGCCCACCCGCGCCCGGAATGCCAATGGCGTGCGGATTGGTGCCGAGCCGTCGCGCGGCGCCGCCCCACGGCGCCACGTTGAGACCATGGACGGCATTGACCCAGAGCATGCCGACCAGTCCCTGCGCGGCCGCCATCTCGGCGTAGTCGGCCAGCCGGCCGACATGCGTCGTGCGCGAGAGAGCGACGGCGGCGAGGCCGGAGGCCTTGGTCTTCGTGATGCAGAGGTCGATCCCGCGCCGGGCGACTACCTGGCCAAAGCCGCGGCCGCCATCCACGCGCGCGGTCACCGGCGTCTCGGCAACGACGGTCACGGGTGATTTCGGGTCGATTCCACCTGTCTTCACGGCCTGGGCGTACTGCGGGATGCGGATGACGCCGTGGGAGTCGTGACCGCGCAGGTTCGCGAGCACGAGTAAGTGGGCGATCCAGGCGGCGTCGCCCGTGGGCGCGTCGAGTTTTTCGAAGATGCGTGTCGCGGTGCTTTCGAGCCGGGTCGCGTCGATGGTTGGCATGTCCGAAACCATACCGCAACTGCCTGGCGTCATTGGGGCTTTTCGCTGCTTTCGCGCTGGCGGCGGGGTGGACATGACGCGGCGCGGCGCCTTGGGCCATAAACCTTGTCCTCTGGCTCAAACTCTCGTAACCTGAACAAACGGGGCATCCATATTACTAGGAAGCTCCAGGAGCAGGGACCAATTGGGAGCTTCACGCATGAACAGCCGCCGTAACCTCACCCAGCTGCCGATCCAAGCGGTGAACGCTCCGCGAGGGATGCGGCCTGCGCGCACACACGCGCGCGAGCGATTCCCCTGGGGCTACCTCGCGGCGTTCCTCTTCGGCACCGCCCTCATCTCGACGTTCATCTGGTACCAGATCGAGAACGAGCGCCAGACCGTCCTCGCCAACTGGCAGGCCCGCGTCACCGCCATCGCCGAGGGGCGCGCGCGCCTTGTCTCCGACTGGTTCAACGCGCGTCACGCCGACGCCGATGTGCTCGCCGCTTCCCCTGCCGTGCGCGCGCTCATGCTCGAGGGCCGGGGGGGCGATGTCCGCAGCCAGATCATCCCGCAGCTCGACCGCGTCGCCGCCGCGTACGGCTACGCGGGCATCTCGCTCATGGACACCCAGGGGCACGTCCTCGCGCGCTCCACCGGCGCCGCCGAGCTCGGACGCGACAACAGCGAGGCCGCCGTGGTCGCCGCGCGGACCCGCACGATGCGCGTGGATCTCGTCGAGGAGCCCACGCGCAAGCTCCTGCTCATGAGCGTGCCCGTCTTCGCCGAGGGGGGGGCCGACCTCGCGCGGCCAGTCATGGGCGTCGTCTCGCTCGTGATGAGACCCGAGACGCGGCTCTTCCCGCTCCTGACGGACGAGACAGTGCCGACCAAGACCGGCGAGACCCTCCTCTTCCGGTCGGACGGCGTCAAGCCTTCCTATATCTCCCCGCTCAAGGGCGATACCGCCGGGTGGTCCGCCGTGGACCGCTCGCTCGAAACGCTGGGCCCGCTGGCGAAGCGCGCCGCCGAGGGCCGCGACACCTTCGGCGAGGTCTTCGACTACCGCGCCGCGCCTGTCTTCGCGGCCACCCGCTGGATCGCCCCCGCCGGCTGGGGCCTCGTGCTCAAGGTGGACCGCGAGGAGGCGCTGGCGGACTTCTACCAGGCGGGCAGGCTGGCGGGCTTCGGCGCGGCATTCCTGACGCTGGCGCTCGGGGGCCTGCTGCTCAGCCTGTGGCGCCAGAGCCAGCGCGCGTCGCTCCTGCGCGAGCAGATGAAGCAGGAGCGCGCGATCTTCAACCTGAAGGGCTACGCCGAGAAGATCGTCGCCTCGGTGCCCTCGGGACTGCTGCTTCTGTCGGCCAACCTGCGGGTGCTCTCGGCGAACCGCTCCTTCCTCGAGTCCTTCTTCCTGCGCCGCGACGAAGTCATGGGGCGCGAGCTGGAGGACCTCGTGCGTGCCGAGGGACTCGTGCGCCGGGCGCGCGAGGTGATGCAGTCGGGCTCGGCGCAGCACGACCTCCCTTTCGAGTTCCAGGTCCTCCACCGGCAGGAGACGCGCCGGGTGCGGGTCACGATCACGAGCATCCGCATCGAAGAGCAGGAGGAGGCGCGGCTGCTGCTCATCGTCGAGGACCTGTCCGAGGAGGAGCGCCTGCAGGCGGCGCGCAAGGAATCCGAGCAGCGATTCCAGGACCTGGTGCAGGGACTCGACGCCATCGTGTGGGAGGCGGACGCCTCTACCCTCCGCTTCTCCTTCGTGAGCCAGCGCGCCCAGACGGTCTTCGGGTTCCCGACCGACCGCTGGCTCGACGAGCCGGACTTCTTCAGCAAGCGCATCCACCCGGAGGACCGGGCCAAGGTGATGTCCAAGTGCCGCGCGGCGCTCGCCCGCGGTGAGGACCACGAGCTCGAGTACCGCGCGCTGACGGCCACCGGCGAGATCGTCTGGCTGCGCGACATCGTTCACGTCGTGCCCGACGCGCCGGGAAACGCGGGGCAGCTCCGCGGCCTCACCGTCGACCTGACCGAGCTCAAGCGCGCCGACGAGGCCCTGCGCGCGAGCGAGGATCAGCTGCGGCAGGCTCAGAAGATGGATGCGGTCGGCAAGCTCGCGGGCGGCATCGCGCACGACTTCAACAACCTGCTCATGGTCATCCGGGGCGACGGCGACCTGATCCTGCGGCGCCTCCCGCCGAACCATCCTCTGCGCAAGAACGCGGAAGGCATCCGCGAGGCCGCCGACCAGGCCGCCACGCTCACGCGCCAGCTGCTCGCCTTCAGCCGCAAACAGGTGCTGGCGCCCAAGGTGCTCGACCTGAACAGCATCGTGGCCGGCATGCAGACCATGCTCCAGCGGCTGATCGGGGAAACGATCAACCTGGTGACGGTGCCCGAGAGCGCGCTCGGGAGCGTCAAGGCCGACCCGGGCCAGATCGAGCAAGTCATCATGAACCTGGCCGTCAATGCCCGCGATGCCATGCCGGACGGTGGGCGGCTGATCATCCGCACCGCCAACGTCCGCGCCGGCCAAGCGCCGCCGCTGCCGGGCGCCGCGAGCCCGCCCGCCGGGCCCCACGTCTTGCTCGAAGTCAGCGACGGCGGCACCGGCATGGACGCGAATACCCTCGCGCACCTCTTCGAGCCGTTCTTCACGACGAAGGAGCCCGGCAAGGGCACGGGTCTCGGACTCTCCACGGTCTACGGCATCGTGGAGCAGAGCGGCGGCTCGGTGACGGTCGAGACCGAGCTGGGACGCGGCACGACCTTCCGCATCTACCTGCCCCAGGTCGAAGCGCCCGCGACTGTCGCCCCAGCGCCACCGCCGGTGGCCCGTCCCGCGGCGGCGCCCGCGATACCCCGTGCGGTGCCCGCTGCACCAGTCGCGCCGCCGCCGGGACGAGTCCAGCCCGAGCCCGTTCGAGTCGCGGCAAGGCCGCTCGAGCCGGCCGTCGTGTCCGAGACGGCGCCGCAGCGCACCGAGACCATCCTCCTCGTCGAGGACGCCCTGCGCGTCCGGGCGGTCGTCCGAGAGATCCTCGAGATGAACGGCTACAATGTCCTCGAGGCCCGCCACGGCGTCGAGGCGCTCGAGATCAGCGAGCGCCACCAAGGCCCCATCCACCTCATGGTCACCGACGTCGTCATGCCGCAGATGAGCGGCCGCGAGCTCGCCCAGCGGCTCCAGCCCTTGCGCCCGGATATGAAAGTGCTCTACATGTCCGGCTACACCGATGACGCCATCGTCCGCCACGGCGTCCTGGGCGCGGGCATGGCCTTCCTCTCCAAGCCCTTCACGCCGGACGCGCTGGCCCTCAAGATCCACGAGATCCTCGGCACATCGCCGCGCACCCTCGACCCCGCGACCGCGCCACTCACGGGACAGGCGGACAATGGCAATGGCGCCTCGGGCCCGGTCGTCCAGCGCGCGGAGGACGTGGGCACCACCCGGCCCTCGCGCGTGTAGCCGCGCTTCCCTCGACGGCGTCCACCCCCCCATGCCCGGCAGGCCCATTCGCGTATTGATCGCCAAGGTCGGGCTCGACGGCCACGACCGCGGCGCCAAGGTCGTGGCGCGCTGCCTGCGCGACGCCGGGATGGAAGTCATCTATACGGGCCTCCACAGGACGCCCGAGGAAGTGGTGGCCGCCGCGGTCCAGGAAGACGTGGACGTCCTCGGCATCAGCCTGCTCTCGGGTGCCCACATGACCCTCGTCCCCCGGATCGTCGAGCTGATGCGCCGGTCCCGCGCCGACGACGTCCGGCTCGTGGTGGGCGGGGTCGTCCCCGACGAGGACGTGCCGGCGCTCCGCGCCATGGGCGTGGCCGATGTCATCCTCCAGGACACGCCACCCGACGAAGTTGTCTCGCGCGTCCGCGGGCTCGCGGCCTCGCAGCCCGCCGGCTGACCCGCGCCGATCCCCTCCACCGGGAATCTATGGGCTCTCTCGATCTGGAAACCCTTCGGCGCACGCGGGGCATCGACCTCACGGTCTGGCCGCCCCGCTACGACTCAGGATACGTGCCGCGGCCCGATGAGCCGTGCTGGCTGCCCGAGGTCGAGTGCGCCCCAGCCGCCGCCCGCGACGAACTGATCTTCGCCAAGCTCGAGAGGCAAATCGCGTACGCCTGGGCGCGCTGCCCGTTCTACCGGCGCAAGTGGCAGGAGGCTGGTGTGTCGCCCGCGACCCTCAAGACTCTCGAGGACCTCTCAAGCTTCCCCGTGGTCCAGAAGGCCGAGCTACGCCAGGCGCAGGCCGCGCATCCTCCATTCGGCGACTACCTCGGCATCGAGGCGGCCGACGTCGCGCGGATTCACGGCACGAGCGGCACCACGGGCCGGCCCACGGTCTTCGGCATCGGCCGGGATGACTGGGCGCGCGTCGGAGAAGCGCACGCCCGTGTCCTCTGGGGCGCCGGGATCCGACCCGACGATCGCGTGATGATCTGCTCCTTCTTCAGCCTGTACATGGGCTCGTGGGGAGCGCTCGCGGGTGTGGAGCGGCTCGGCGCCACGGTCTTTCCGTTCGGCGCCGGCGCCGCGGGGCAGACCCTGGCCGCCGTCGGCTGGGCGCGCGAGCTCCGGCCGAGCGCGTTCTACGGCACGCCCTCCTACGCGCTGCACTTCGCCGAGACGGCGCGGCGCGATGGCCTCGACCCGCGGAGTCTCGGGTTCCGCGTCCTCTTCTTCTCGGGCGAGCCCGGCGCGGGCATTCCCGCCACGCGACGGCTCATCGAGGACACCTTCGGCGGCATCTGCGTGGACATGGGCAGCATGGCCGAGATGACGCCATGGATGACCAACGGGGAGTGCCGGCACCGCACCGGCATGCACCTCTGGCAGGACGTGGTGTATACCCAGGTCTGCGACCCCGACACGTACGAGCCCGTCGCGTACGGCGAGGAGGGCACGCCGGTCTACACGCACCTCGAGCGCACCTCGCAGCCCATGATCCGCCTCGTCTCGGGCGACCGCACGCGTTGGACGGATGCGCCGTGCGCGTGCGGGCGCACCTACCCGCGCCTGCCCCACGGGCTCTACGGCCGCTTCGACGACATGATCATCGTCCGCGGCGAGAACGTCTATCCGAGCGCCATCGAGGACACGCTCCGCGCCATCGAGGGATTCGGAGGCGAGTTCCAGGTGATCGTCTCGCGCCGCGAGACCATGGACGAGCTCCTCGTGCGGGCGGAGGCCGCGGCCGGTCTCGACGAGCCCGCGCGTCTCGACACGCTGCGCGCGCTCATGCGCGAGCGCCTGAGGGCGCGTCTCGGCGTCCATCCGATCGTCGAGCTCGTGCCCCACGGCACCCTGCCCCGAACGGAGTTCAAGGCGCGCCGGGTCGTCGACGACCGCGACCTCTACCGGCAGACCCTCGAGCGGAAGGAGGCCTAGATGTTCGACCGCGAGGAGATCGCGCGGGCCGCCGCGCTACGCGCGGCGTGGGAGGCGGGAGAGCTGCACGCCTTCCTCGAGCGCCGCCCGGAGTCGAGAAGCGAGTACCAGACCCTGTCGGGCCTCCCGCTCAAGCGCGTCTACACCGCCGAGGACGTCAAGGACCTCCGCCACGAGGACCTCGGGCTGCCCGGCCAGTACCCCTACACGCGCGGCCCCTATCCCACCATGTACCGCGGGCGCCTCTGGACCATGCGCCAGATCGCGGGCTTCGGCACGGGCGAGGACACCAACGGCCGCTTCCGGTATCTCATCGAGCAGGGGCAGACGGGGCTCAGCGTGGACTTCGACATGCCGACCCTCATGGGCTACGACTCGGACGATCCGCGCTCGCTGGGCGAGGTAGGGCGCGAGGGCGTCGCCGTGGACACGCTCGACGACGTCGAGGCGCTCTTCGAGGGCGTGGACCTCGAGACGATCTCCGTGTCCATGACCATCAATCCGACGGCCTGGATCCTCCTCGCCATGTACGTCGCGCTCGCCCAGAGCCGCGGGTGCGATCTGAACAGGCTCTCGGGCACGGTCCAGGCCGACATCCTCAAGGAATACATCGCCCAGAAGGAGTGGATCTTCCCGATCCGCCCGTCCATGCGCATCATGCGCGACATGATCGTCTGGTCGGCGCGCCACATGGCGCGCTATAACCCGATCAACATCAGCGGCTACCACATCTCCGAGGCGGGGGCGACCTCCGTTCAGGAAGTCGCCTTCACCATGGCCAACGCCATCGCCTACGTCGAGGAGGTGACCCGCGCGGGGGTGGATGTTGACGAGTTCGCGCCACGGCTGGCCTTCTACTTCGTGGCTCAGAACGACTTCTTCGAGGAGATCGCGAAGTTTCGCGCCGCGCGGCGCATCTACGCGCGCATCATGAAGGAGCGCTTCGGTGCGCGGAACCCCGAGTCGATGCGGCTGCGCTTCCACTGCCAGACGGCGGCCGCGACCCTGACCCGCGCCCAGCCGATGAACAACGTCGTGCGCACGGCGCTCCAGGCGCTCTCCGCCGTGCTCGGCGGGGCGCAGTCGCTCCACACCAACGGCCTCGACGAGGCCTATGCCATCCCCTCGGAAGAGGCGATGAAGCTGGCGCTCCGCACCCAGCAGATCATCGCCGAGGAGAGCCGCGTGACCGACGTGATCGACCCGCTGGGCGGCTCGTACTACGTCGAGGCGCTCACCATCGAGATCGAGCGGCGGGTATTCGAGATCCTCGCCAAGGTGGACGCTCTCGGCGGCACCATCAAGGCCGTGGAGGAGGGCTACTTCCAGCATGAGATCGCGGACTCGGCCTACGACACCGCGCGGCGCCGCGCCTCCGGCGAACAGCCCCTCATCGGCGTCAACCGCTTCGTCGAGCCCCCGGCGCCGGTGCCCGTGCCCATCCACAAGGTGGACGCGGCCGTCGAAGCGCGCCAGGTGGCCCGACTTCGCGAGACCCGGGGCCGCCGCGACGGCGCCCGCGTGAAGACGCTCCTCGACCGGCTCGAGGCCGAGGCGCGCGATCCCGCGACCAACCTGATGCCCGTGACCATCGAGGCGGTGACGGCTCGGGCGACGCTGGGCGAGATCGTGGCGCGGCTGCGCGGGGTGTTCGGCGCCTACGTGGAGAACCCGGTCTTCTAGCCTTGCGTCACTCCGCCGCCGCGCGACGGTCGGCGACCCACGCGGTGAGCAGCGTGTAGCTGACGGCGAGCACCACGGGCCCGACGAACAGCCCGATGATGCCGAAGGCGAGCAGGCCGCCCACCACGCCGGCGAAGACCAGGAGGAGCGGCAGGTCGGCGCCTTTCTTTATGAGGATGGGGCGCAAGAAGTTGTCGAGGCTCCCGTCGACGACGGTCCACACGATCAGCACCGTGCCCCAGAGCGCCTGCTCCCGCCAGAAGAGCCAGACGATCCCGCCGATGAGCACCGGCACGGCACCGATCTGCGCCACGCCGAGCAGGAACATGACCGCCGTCAGGAGCACGGGGCGCGGGACGCCGGTAACCGCGAGGCCGATGCCGCCGACGACGGCCTGCACCAGCGCGGTGACCACGATGCCGAGGGCGATCGCCCGGATCGCCTGGCCTGAGAGGCGGGCCGCGCGCTCACCTTCGCCGCCGGCCAGCCGGCGCGCGAACGCCAGCATCCACTCGGCGGCCACTTCGCCCTTCGCGTACAGGACCGCCGAGAACGCCACCGTGAGCAGGAGTTGGACGAACAGCGTGAGGAAGCTTCCCGCCTGGACGATGAACCAGCGGGCGATATCCTTGAGGTACGGCGAGACTCGGTCCGCGAGATCCGTCGCGTGCATCGAGACGACGCTCTGCCATCTCTGCGCGATCCTGGAACCGATCAACGGGAGCCCGCTCACCCACTCGGGCAGCGGCGGGATCGTGATCTCTGCCAGCGAGCGCGCCCAGCCCGCGAATTCGTCGGCGCGGTCGATGACAGTCACCACGGCGACCGCGATCGGTCCCAGGACCGCCGCGGTCATCACCAAGGTCATCACCGCCACCGCGAGGCTGCGCCGGCCCCAGAGCCGCTTCTGGACGGCGCGCATTTCGGGCCAGGTGGCGATGACGATCATGACGGCCCAGATCGTCGAGGGGAGAAAGGGCCGGAGGATCCAGAAGCTCGCCGCGGTCAATCCGCCGATCGCGACGACGGCGAAGAGGACGCGCGTGACATCCCAGCGGACCGTCGTCTCTGCCATGGCGCGGCTATCTTAGCCGAATTCACCGGACGCGATACGATCAGCGCTGGCCGCCGCGACGGATCGCCGGTACACTGGCCGGGCCTGGGCGGGATGCCCGCGGCGCCACGGGAGAGCGTATGACCGCCATCGCACCGACAACGTTCCGCGTCGACGTCCCCGACAGTGTGCTGGCCGACCTCCGTGAGCGACTGGCCCGCACGCGCTTCCCCGATCAGGCGCCTGGCGCCCCCTGGGCCTACGGCGCCGACCTCGGGTACGTGAAGGACCTCTGCGAATACTGGCGGGAGCGCTACGACTGGCGAAAGCACGAAGCGGCCCTCAACGGATTCCGGCAGTTCACGGCGCCGGTGGCCGGCATCGATCTTCACTTCATCCACGAGGAGGGACGAGGCCCGAAGCCTCTGCCGTTGCTCCTCTCTCACGGCTGGCCGGGATCGATTTGGGAGTTCCACAAGATCATCCCCATGCTGACGGACCCGGCCCGCTTCGGCGGCGATCCCGCCGACGCCTTCACCGTGGTCGCGCCGTCGCTGCCGGGCTACGGCTTCTCCTTCGCGCCCGGCCAGCCGCGCTTCGGCATCACAGAGATCGCCGACGCGTTCGCGGCGCTCATGACGGACGTGCTCAGCTATCGCCGCTTCGCCGCGCAGGGCGGCGACTGGGGCGGCTTCATCACCTCGCGGCTCGGTGTCGCCTACCCCGAGCGCCTGGCCGGCATCCACGTCAATCTTCTGTCGCTGCGCCGGGACCTGCCGCGCCCGAAGGATCCCACGCCGGAGGAGCGCGCCTATCTCGAGGATCTCGGCGCGTGGCTCCGCGACGAGACGGGCTACCAGTGGATCCAGGGCACCAAGCCGCAGACGCTCGCCTACGGGCTCAGCGATTCGCCAGCCGGGCTCGCGGCATGGATCGTCGAGAAGTTCAGGTCGTGGAGCGACTGTGACGGCGACGTCGAGCGGCGCTTCACCAAGGACGTGCTCCTGACCAATATCACGCTCTACTGGGTCACGGGCGCGATCAACTCGTCGTTCTGGCCCTACTATGCCCGCTATCACGCGCCGTGGCCCATCGCGGACGGCCAGCGCGTGGAGGTGCCGACCGCCTACGCCGCCTTCCCCAAGGAGATCGTGCGGCCGCCGCGCTCGTGGGCCGAGCGCGTCTACAATATCTGCCGCTGGACCGTCATGCCGTCAGGCGGACACTTCGCCGCTCTCGAGGAGCCCCAGGCGCTGGTGGACGACCTGCGCGCCTTCTTTCGCGATCTTCGCTGACGGGAGACCGACACCATGAAGCTCGGATTCTCGCTGCCGCTGGCGGGGCCGTGGGCCACCCCGGAGAACCAGGTGCTGATCGCCCAGCGCGCCGAATCGCTCGGCTACCACTCGCTGTGGGTCTTCCAGCGGCTCCTCTACGCGATCCGTCCCCAGAACGACTACCCGCCCCTGCCGGGCCAGCCCTGGCCGAAATCCTTCGAGCGCGTGATGGACCCGCTCGTCTCGCTGGCCTTCGTGGCGGGCGCCACCACGCGCATCAGGCTGGGCACGAGCGTGCTGATCATGCCGTACTACACGCCGGTGATGCTGGCGAAGCAGCTGGCGACCCTCGACGTGCTCTCGCGCGGCCGTCTCGACGTCGGCCTCGGCATCGGTTGGTCCATGGACGAGTACGAGGCGGTCGGCGTGCCCTACAAGGCGCGCGGGCGCCGCGCCGACGAGTTCCTCCGCTGCCTCAAGGCCATCTGGACGGAGGATCCCGTCGAGTTCAGCGGCGAGTTCTACCGCGTACCGCGCTCGAAGGTCGAGCCCAAGCCCGTGCAGCGGCCGCACCCGCCCATCACCATCGGCGGCTACGGGCCGACCGTCATCCAGCGCGCCGTCAGCTGCGACGGCTTCAACGGCGGCAACGTGCCGCTCCAGCAGGTGGCGCCGCTCGTCTCCGACATCAAGGCCGCGGCCGAGAAGGCGGGGCGGGACCCCGCGACGCTCCAGATCGTCTCGCGCGGCAGCTTCCAGCTCCACGCGAGCCCGCAGGGCAAGGACCGCCGCCCCCTCTGGGGCTCGCTGGACGAGATCCGCGAAGACGTGGGCCGCTACGCCGCGGCCGGCCTGACCGAGCTCTTCCTAGAAGCCAACTTCGACCCGCGAGGGGTCAGCCTAGAGCGCGCCCTCGAAGTCATGGAAGCCCTCGCCCCAGGCCGTTGATTTCTCAAGTGGCGCCCACCAAGGTCGCAGGGTGGCGAGAAGGGTCCAGATGCGAGGCGCCGCCCGAAAGCCGCAGGTGAGGCGTACTCCTGTACGTTGAACCTGCGGCCGAGGGCGCCCCAAAATGTAACAACGTAGGGGTCGCAGATGGGCCCTTATCGGCAGCCTGCTAGCGGAAGAGGGACCTCAGCAAAAGCCCAGCGATCCCCGGTTCGCGTAGGAGGGCTAGGATCACGTCGCGGTGACGGTTGAAGCGGGCCGTGCGGTGGATGACTGACTGCACGGAGTCCGACCCGAGCGCGCGGATGAGCCCGTCGATCTCGGCGTCGCGGCACCGCGTCAGGAACTGACGCAGCCACGAGGAGACGCGCAGGTCGGCGCCGAGCTCGGCCTCCCAGCGGCTCTCGTAGCGCGCCAGGAATTCGGCGTCGAGCCTTCCGGCCTGGAAGCCCTCGATGAGCGTGTCCGCGGCGAGCGACGCCGTCAGCAGGCTGTAGTAGATCCCGCCACCGGTCGTGGGCTTCGTGAAGCCGCCCGCATCGCCCACGAGGAGAACCCGGTCCCCCGCGGTCTGTGGCGCCGGATCGAGGGGCAAGAGCCGCCGGACGATGCGGCCGGGCGCCGACTGCAGGCGCGCGCGGATCTCGGGACGCTCGAGAAATCGCGTGAGGCACGCGCCGGCGTCACCACGCGCGAGCGCTCCCACCTTGAGCCCCGAGCGGTCTCCGCGCCGGATCGGCACGGCCCACATGAAGCCCTCGGGCGCCACGTCGCGGCCGAAGTACAGCTCGACGCTCTCCGCCGGCTCGGCATCCACCTCGACCTGCGCGGTATGGACCAGCTGAGCGGGCAGGCCGAATCCCAGCTGACGGTGAAGCCGATAGTACACACCGCAGGCGAGGACGCACGCCCGAGCCGACACGAACGCCCCGGCCGCGTCGAGCGTCACGTCCCCGGCGCGGACCTCGATGGCGTCCACGCGCGCGCCGGCGCGGATCACGGCGCCGGCACGGCGCGCCTGCTCGGCAAGGCCGCGGTCGAATTGCGCCCGGTCCACAACGAGGATCTCCTCGCTCCCCGAAGCGTTCCACCGCATCTCGCACGAGGCGCCGCCGGGCGAGACGAGACGCGCGAGCTGGAGCCGGCCGAGGATGATCTCATCGGAGAACTTGGCGAGGTCGGCGGTCTCGTGGCAGACGATGCCGGTGCAGTGGGTGGGGTCACCGATCACCGCGTGCTCCTCCAGGACCACCACGTCGAGGCCGGCCTCGGCGCAGCGCCGGGCGGTCAGAAGCCCGGCTGGACCTCCCCCGACGATCGCGAGATCGTGCATGCGGCCATGATATCGGCTGAGTCGGGCACGGCCAAACTTTGCGAGAGCCTTGCGAGGTCGGGCGCGATCAGATTTTCCGGCCGCGATGCTCCCAGCGACCGTGGAACGTGATCCAGAACGACAGCGCGACCAGCGCCAGGTCGAGGCGGAAGCTCCGGCGGCGGATGTAGAGGAGGTCGTAGCGGAACTTCTGCCGCCGCGGGATATTGCGGGGCGCGAAGACCTGGGCGAGACCGGTCAGCCCCGGCTGCACCGCATGCCGCGCCTCGTAGCCCCGCACGTCCTCGAGCCGCTCGAGCGTGCCGCCGGCCCGGCTCTCGATCTCCGCCGGAACGAGCGCCCGTGGCCCGACGAAGCTCATGTCGCCGACGAAGATGTTCCACAGCTGCGGCAGCTCATCCATGGCCGTGGCGCGCAGCACCCGGCCCACGGGCGTGACACGGCAATCGTTTTTGGAGGCCTGGAGCGGACCCCAGCGCTTGTCGGCCTCGGGCACCATGGAGCGGAACTTCCAGCCTTTGAAGCGCCGCCCGCCGAGCCCCACCCGGTCCTGCCCGTAGAAGACCGGCCCGCCGTCCCCCGCCTTGACGGCGATCGCAATCGCCGCCCAGAGCGGCGCGGAGACCAAGAGGCCCAGCCCCGCGAGCGACACGTCGAAGGCGCGCTTGAGCCGCGATCTCTTCGGCGCTCTCGCGCCGACTCCGACCTGGCGAAGGAGCCGCGCATACGCGTCGACCTGCAAAGGTCGATCGAAGGACAGCGCGGCGCGGCGCGCGTTATCGCCCAGGCAGCCGGCCAGCTGGCGGTCGCGGTAGAGCTCGAGGATGCGGCCGGCGAGGGCGTCCGCGTCGCCGGGAGGAGCCAGCAGACCGCAGTCGTGCTTGGCGGTGATGGCCGCCACCTCGCAGGCGGGCTCGACGGCCGCCACGTAGGGGCGCCCGGCAGCCAGGATGCCGTAAAGCTTGCTCGGGACGATGGAGCCGGCCAGCCCGCGCTTGAGCGAGACCACGAACATGTCGGCGCTGGCGAAGGCCTCGGCCAGCCGCTCCGCCGGCTGGTGAGGCAGGAATCGGACCTGGCTGAGCCCCTGCGCGCGCGCCCGCGCTTCGAGAGCCGGGCGCCGGGCGCCGTCGCCCATCACGGCGAAGACGATGCCGCGCTCGCCGCGCAGCAGGGCTGCCGCATCGAGCAGCGTGTCGAGATCCTGCGAGAGCCCGACATTGCCCGAATGCATGACGACGAAGGCATCACCGAAGCCGTGCTCCCGGGCGAAGGGGTTGTCCTTGGGCCGCGGCGTGATCGCGGCGCAGTCAGCCCAGTTGTGTATGACGGCGACGCGCGAGGGGTCGGCGCCACGGCGCTCGACCAGGCGGTCGCGCATGGTCTCGCCCACCGCCACGACGCGGTCCGCGCCGCGGACCAGCGAGCGGCTGACGCGCTCCAGGATGGTGTCTACCCGGCGGCTGCGGAAATCCTCGATCAGCTGCGTCACTTCCGGGAAGAGATCCTGGCAGAGGAAGACGAAGCCCGCGCCGTTCCGTCGCGCCACGCTTCTCGCCGCCAATCCGATGATGGGCGGGTCGGTCAGCGCCACCACGACGTCCGGGCGCCCGATGAGCGGCTTGGCAAGCCAGGCGGAGGCGAAGTAGCTCAGGTAATTGGCCACGCGCCCTGCGAAGCGTCCCTTGCCGAAGGTGGTACCGGCGGCCCGGAGAATCTCGACGCCGTTCCGCCACTCGCGCCTCACGGGGGCGAACCCTTTCCGCGGGCGATCCGGAGTTTCCCCGCAGACCACGCTCACCTCGAAGCCGTGACGCGTGGCCAGGTCTTCGCACAGCGCGGTCAGGAGCTGCCCCGTGGCGCCGTGATCCGGCCAGTACGAGCGGTTGAAGAAGCAGATCTTCATGCGGCCTTCTCGATGACGGTCGAGCCGAGCACGAGCGCGTCCATGCGCGTGCGCAGGAAGCAGTCGAGCGCCTCGAGCGGCGTCAGGACGATGGGCTCGTTCTCGTTGAACGACGTGTTGAGCAGCACCGGCACGCCGGAGAGCTTCTCGAAGGCCTTGATGAGGTGCCAGTATTCCGGGCTGGCGCTCCGGCTGACGGTCTGTAGCCTGCCCGAGCCGTCCACGTGGGTGACCGCAGGGATGCTGGCGCGCTTGTCCGGCCGCACCGGGTAGACCTGCACCATGAACGGGTCCGGCGCCGCGCCCACGAACCAGTCGTCGAGCGACTCCTCGAGGATCGAGGGCGCGAAGGGCCGGAAGCGCTCGCGCATCTTGATCTTGGTGT
>WNFC01014735.1_pt1 | contig 15388 bp, 16 predicted proteins | sample 5400541 | NCBI WGS metagenome assembly WNFC01 (sample SAMN13153342, study PRJNA577476) | soil metagenome | isolation source: 120 cm saprolite under Douglas fir tree site 2 hole 2 replicate 1 | place: USA:California | collected 2015-04-18
CCTCGAGGGCGTTCGCAACGATTCGGGTGTGATCTTCGTTGAGAAGAGGCCTTACATTCTCTGCGTGATGACCACCTACCTGCGCCGTGAGCGCGACGGAGAAGAAGCGATCACTAGGATTTCGGCCGCCGCGTGGCGCATGTTCGATCGCATCGCGCGCGCCAGTGAGTATGGGAGGGTGATCTCGCCCGGAAACAGCAGCAGGTAGCGCCGGCGTCCCGCCGGCCCATTTGCCGGCCGGAGGCCGGCCGCCATGACTATCCGCCGCTTGAAGACATACACCGGCTCCCAAGGTTATGTGTATCAGTACTACTTCGTTGGCCAGCGTTCGGCCGCCGCCATGTCGCCCGAAAACCCCGCCACTGAATATATCTTCGACGTCACTTCAGACCGCAAGATTACTTACGCCGTGAGCGTTTTTCTTCCGCAGCAGGTTGTGGCGGGCTGGAACCAGGCTCACGGACGCGCTCTGACCGACTCCGAGCAGTACGCGGCCGCGAAACTTCGGCTTTTCCGTGCTTTCGATGAACTGGAAGACATGCGAATGCGGGGGCGTCAGTTGCAGATCGACTTGCCATTTCTGGAAGAGTCGCTGGCGGTGTTGGGAGTGGAATAGTTCAGTTGCAGCTTCCAACCTGGCTTGACGTCCCTCATGGCGCTCATCGCACGGCTGCTGGCCTTCGCAGGAGTAGTCTCGACTTTTGTTTGGTTTTTCTGGTTCCAGCAAACGAGCCTTGGCTATATCGCCGAAACAAAAGATGGGGTCACCAGCGTATCAGCTGGTACCACGCCACGCGTGATCGCGATCAGTTTAGTCGGCTTGACGCTCTATTGCGTCCTCGTGAACACGAAGGCAAACGTCATAGAGCTTCATAGCGCACCGATGTGGAGGCGCACGGCCGCGTTTGCAATTGATTTCTGGTTTGCGCTGTTTACGTTGAGTGCCCTATTTGGACTCGTTCCTCTGTTGTTTGAGGCAGTTCGCACCGGCGTTTTTCGCTGGCATTTTCAAAGGGATCATTGGACTCCAACAGATGGCGCAGATGTCGCCCTTGTCCTCGTTTTTCTGGCGACCTTCGTCGCGTATTTTCTCTTGCCGCTGATGCGGCGCGGCCAGACTGTGGGCTGTTGGGTATTCAGGCTCGCCACGGTAAACGCTGATGGCTATGTAGTTTACGTGCCGTTTTCGACCGCGATCCGACGACTACTTGCCGAGTTCCGAGGCGTTTGTTCACCGTTCAAGACTTTCAGAACTCTGGACGGCGATGGCCAAACCTTCTACGACAGAGAGTCGGGCTTTACAGTCGTTCGATGCTAGAATAAAAACTGGGTAAATCGGGGAAGGCCACTCTTCGCCCTCTTCTTCTCTATTCTTGAGGTAACATCGCCATACACCACCTAGTCTTGCCCCCGTTTCTACGCGCCTTCCGCGCCGTGCGCACTATAATCACTTGATCCGGGTGGAGGGATGAATCCTTCAGCCCGACGGACCATTCAAAAGATATATGACCCTGATCTGGCTGCGAGTGGCGCTCATCTGTTACGCCGTGGGCTTGCTCTATGCCCTGGTGGCGCTCACCCGGACCTCGGAAATCCTGAGCAAGTTGGCGCTGCATGCCGCCTATCTCGGGATGGTGTTCCACTTCGTGTCGCTGGTGGAAGCAGTTGTCGAGGCTGGCCAACTGACCCTGGCCTCGGTTCACAATTCCGAGTCGCTCCTCGCCTTCCTCATTATGGTCATCTTCATGCTCGTCTATCTGATTTACAAGACGACCTCTCCCGGGATTGTGGTTTTTCCTCTTGTCTTCCTGCTTACATTCGTCGCGGCCACCGGCCAGCAGCCGTTGGTGTTGACTTCGGTGGCGGTGAAGAAAGGCTGGCTGGCAGCGCACATCCTGATGATCTTTACCGGATACGCAGCTCTATTCCTGAGTTTCGGGGCCAGCCTGTTGTATCTGCTACAGGAGCGGGCACTGAAGTCGAAAAACTCAACCGGAATGTTTGCGCGGCTGCCAGCACTCCAGGTTATTGATGACATCGGCTACCGTTCGCTCATGCTTGGTTTCCCGTTTATGACTCTGGGGTTGGTGTTGGGTTCGGTGGTTGCAGAATCAACGTATGGGCGGGTCGATTTTCTGGATCCCAAGATTCTGCTCTCGGTCCTGATGTGGGTGGTGTATCTGATCATGGTCTACATGCGGCTGAGCGCCGGATGGCGCGGACGCCGCGCGGCTCTGCTGGCGAGTGTGGCATTCGTCGCCGCGATTGTGGCCTGGATGGCGAACTACTTCAGCGGGATGCACAGGTTTATTGCCTCATGAGATTTCAGCTCATCGGCGTGAATCACAAGACTGCACCGGTCGAAGTGCGCGAGCGGCTGGCTATCCCGGAATCGCGGCTGCCCGAGGCGTGTAAGAGGCTGGCCGAGCATCCGGACGTCGCCGAGGGCATGATCGTCTCCACCTGCAACCGCGTGGAGTTTCTCGCCAACATGAAGAACGGCTCCGGCGATCTGCGCGAGTTCATGCGCGATTACTTTGCAGTCGATCTCAGCGAGTTCGAGAGTCATCTCTACGAGTTCCGCGAGGACGAGGCGGTTCGCCACGTGTTCCGCGTGGCGGCCAGTCTCGACTCGATGATCGTCGGCGAGCCGCAGATCCTGGGACAGATCAAAGAGGCCTATGCCACCGCCCGCGCGGTCGGCGCCGTGCGCTTACAGCTGGATCAGTTGCTGACCCGTGCCTTCGCAGTTGCCAAGCGCGTGCGCACCGAGACCGCCGTCGGTTCGTCTTCTGTGTCGGTTGCTTCGGTTGCGGTCGAACTGGCCGAGAAGATATTCGGCAACCTGAAAGGCAAGAGCGTCTATCTGGTGGGCGCAGGCAAGATGAGCGAAGTGGCGGCGCGCCACCTGCTCGCCCATGGCGCGGAGGCAATCTTCGTCGCCAATCGCACCTACGACCGGGCCATCGGGCTGGCGCATAAATTCCACGGGCAGGCGATTGAGTTTAGCCGGCTCTATGACACTTGCGAGCGCGCCGACATCGTTATTACGTCAACCGGCTCGCCCCATTTCATCTTCCGGCGCGAGCACGGCGAACAGTTTCTGGCTCGCCGCAGGAACCGGCCCATGTTCTTCATCGACATCGCCGTGCCCCGCGATGTTGACCCCGAACTGAACAAGCTCGACGGCATTTTCGTCTATGACATCGACGATTTGCAGCAGGCGGTCGCGTCGCATGTCGCTGATCGCAGAAAGGAAGCCGAAAAAGCCGAAGCGATCGTCGATGGCGAAGTCCAAAAATTTCAGGCTCGCCTGCAGACCCTCGATGTCGTCCCCACCATCGTCTCCCTGCACGACCACCTCGAAACGATCCGGCAGGCGGAGATTGATAGGGTGCGCGGACGTCTGGGGACGATGTCTCCGGAACAGGAACTGGCGGTCGAAGCGCTCACTCGCGGCATCATTAACAAGATCATGCACACTCCCATCAGCGCACTGAAAACGGCCGCCCGCGACCAGGAGTCCACCACGGTCGTCGAACTGGTGCGGCGCTTGTTCAACCTCGAGGATGAGGAGAAGCGCGCGGCGGCTTCCAAATCGGGCGGCGGGGACGCGGGAGCGTCCCACTGATGGCCCGCCTCCGGATTGGCTCGCGCGGCTCCCAACTGGCGCTCTGGCAAGCCAACCACGTTGCCGATCTGCTTCGCGCCCGGGGCCATGCGGTCGAGTTGGAGATCATCAAGACCACCGGCGACAAGATCACGGACGTCGCGCTCGCCAAGGTTGGAACCAAGGGCATGTTCACCAAGGAAATCGAAGAGGCCCTGGCTGAGAATCGGGTAGATCTCGCCGTCCACAGCCTGAAGGATTTGCCGACCCAGCTGGCCGTCGATTTTGAAATTGCGGCCATTACCCAGCGCGAAAATCCTCGCGACGTTTTCTGTTCAGTGAAGTTCGCCACTATCGACGGCTTGCCGCAAGGGGCCAATGTCGGCACCAGCAGTCTGCGGCGGCAGGCGCAGCTGATGGCGATCCGTCCGGATTTGCAGATTCATCCGCTGCGCGGCAATGTGGACACGCGTTTGCGCAAGCTGGAGTCCGGAGACTACGACGCGATTATTCTGGCGGCCGCCGGATTGAATCGTTTAGGTAAGACGCAGCTCGTCCGGCAGGTGATCCCCGTCGATGTGATAACTCCGGCAGCCGGCCAGGGAGCGCTGGGAATTGAGATTCGCCACGGCGATCCTGCCACGCGCAGCCAGATCGCCTTTCTGGATGACGCCGCCGCGCGCGCCACTACCACTTGCGAGCGCGCCTTGCTCAACAGACTGGGAGGCGGTTGCCAGGTTCCAATCGGTGCTTTCGCCGAAGTTCAAAACGGCCGCATTCGCCTGGATGCGCTGGTTGCACATCCCGACGGAACGAAAGTTCTGCGGGAAACCCGCGAAGGTGACGATCCCGTGCGGCTGGGCAATGAAGTAGGCGAAACGCTGCTCCGCCGAGGCGGAGATGCGATACTCGAAGAGGTTTACGGAGCCGGTTTCGCCGTGCCGCAACAACCGTAGAGCAGGTGTCAGGAAGAGGGTGCTTGGCGTGGGACAGAGAGACGCGGCATGCCGCGTCTCTGTGCAAGTGCATTTACTGAGAACTGAGAACGGAGAACTGAGAACCGTTTCATGCGTACGCCTAACGAAGTCCATCCTCTTGCAGGCACGCGAATTCTTGTGGGCCGGGCTCGCCACCAGGCGAGCAGTTTGTCCGCTGGCCTTCGTAGCCTGGGCGCGAGTGTGGTTGAAATCCCTTTCATCGAGATTCGCAAGCCACAGTCGTTTCAGCCGCTCGATGACGCTTTGAAGAATTTGAAGAGGTACGACTGGCTCGTCCTCACCAGTGTCAATGGCGTCGAAGCGATGTGGGAGCGCCGGAGGAAGTTCCGCCTCACGCGACGGCACTTCCAGCATCTCCAGATCGCCGCCATTGGTCCGGCCACCAAGCGTGCGCTGGTGAAGAGCGGCCTGAAGGTCAAGATGGTTCCGGAAGAATACGTGGCCGAGTCCGTGGTGCGGGGCTTGCGTGACAAGGTCAACGGGAAGCGAGTGCTGCTGGTGCGGGCGAAGGTGGCGCGCGATGTGATCCCCGAAGAATTGCGCGCAGCTGGCGCCGAAGTGGATGTCGTCGAGGCCTACGAGACGGTGATTCCGACGAAGTCGGGAGAACGCCTGCGCGCATTGATGAAAGACTCAACTCGCCGTCCGCACCTCGTCACATTCACCAGTTCTTCGACCGCAGGAAACTTTGCTGAGCTGCTGGGCACGGTCCGGACAGGCTTGCTCAAAGATGTAGAGTTTGCCTCGATTGGGCCGGTGACCTCAGCCACGCTGCGAGAATTGCAATTGCCGGTGGCGATCGAAGCCCGCGAATTCACCATGGGCGGTCTGATTCGTGCGATTGTGTTGGCCCGCTACGCCGCGCACTCCCGCTAAAACACCGACCGACTCTTCTACTCCGGGGGCTTGGGCGCCGAAATCCCCATCTGCGGATCAATGCCGTCGAGGTACGCCTGGAATTGCTGTTTGCCTTCGAGGGGCATACCGGTAAATTCGATCCCATTGCCCACTCCTGGATCGCAGGTCCGAATCACTGCCGAGATCTTGATGTGTTGATTGTCCAGGTAAAAATCCGCCCGCAACTTCGTGCCGACGGGCAGGGGCAGGATGGTTTCCACGTAGCACCCATTGCCGCTCACGTCCGTGGCGTTGATGCGCATGGGCGTGTTAATTCGCTCGTCGCGCAGCTCAATTGGAAACGAGATCTTGTGCCGGGGCCAGCGCCGGCGGTTGCCGGGAAGCACGGACACGGTCGCCCCCTGGATCGGCAGGTAGGTTTTCCAGGGGCACTCCTGATCGGCGAGGAGTTTTACTCCCACCTGATTTTTCTTGATGGGCCCGGTGTTCATCACCCAGATCACAGTGCAGCGTGTCTTCTTGTCGTCGCACTGCACTCCGATGACGTCGCCCACCTTCAGTTCGTTTTCAACGCCCGAGAGCAGCGCGCCCTCGGAGCTGATGTTCTGAGCGCGCGCGTGCTGGGAAAACGGGCGCCCGTCGGCGCTCATTCCCCACATCCGCACAGGCAGGTCTACGGTAACGCGTGCTTCGGGTTGCTGGGCAGCCATGACGTACCCTCGACCGGATCATGCCGATCATACCGCCGACCGCTCCACCGCGATATTACTAAGTGGATGGCTGGGCGACACGTTCGTTCAGATACCCATAACGGCCCGGAGTGCACCTCACAACAACGCGCGCCTGATCATCTCCAGCGCTTGCTGCGTTGCAAACCAGCGGATACGCTTGCGGTCGCCGGGAAAGTTGCGTTCCACGACCTGTGTTCCTTACTCCGAAGCTCGAGACACAGCGCTGCCGGATGCCTTCGGCCAGTGCCTTGGCTACTTCGCGGCTGACTGCTCCGTGTTGCTTGATCAGCGTCTTGGGGACATTGGCGAATTGCGTTTTCAGTTCGTTCGAGTAGACGACAGCGCCGCCCAGAAAGTAACGCGAACTTCCGCTTCGGTTGGTAATGCGTTGGGCGAGCAGCCCGCCGGTGCAGGATTCGGCGGTAGCTAGCGTCAGACCTCGCATCTGGAGCAGATAACTCACAATCTGCTCCAGGCTTTCACCCTTACGCGAGAAAATGGCGTCGCCCATTTCCTCGTCAATCTTTTCCGCCAGTTCCTCGACACGTGCTTCGGCCTCCGCCTGCGATTCCTTACGGCAACGAAGATGCAATTGAATCTCGCCCGCGCCGGCCAGGATCGTCGTTTGGACGTCGGAGAAAGTTTTGTAGATGGGCGCGAGGCGGGCGTCCACCTGGGATTCCGGCATCAGGGCGATCTTCAGCTCGCGGATCGCGATGTGCTGAGGCGGAACCCTCGTCCGGAGCCGCGCAATGCATTCGCCTTCAAAGAGTCCCTTGAGTTCATTCGGTGGTCCGGGAAGCAGGATCAGGATGCGTTCCTTGCCATCGTACTTGCCGCTGATCCACTGTCCGGGGGCGGATCCGTTGGGGTTGGCGAGGACCGTGGCGCCGGTCAAAACATCGGCCTGCTTGGCATTGTTGGCGGACATCTTGATTCCGCGCTTGGCAAAACGCTCTTCAAGTTTGACCAGGAGTTCCGGATCGCGCTGTAGCTTCAGACCGAGTGCTTCGGCGACGGCTTCGCGCGTGAGGTCGTCTTCGGTGGGACCGAGTCCTCCGATGAGGATGATGATGTCGGAACGCCGCATGGCGAGTTTTGCCGCAGCGGTCAGGTCGTCACTGTTATCGCCCACGACGCTTTTGAAGCGCACTTCGACTCCCAATTCGTTCAGTTTGTCGGTGAGATAGAGCGAGTTGGTGTCCTGCCGGTGGGGCGTGAGCATCTCCGAGCCCACGGCAATGGTTTCGGCGTTCACGGGTAGAGTGTAAATGAAGGAGGAGGCGGTCAGGAGCCCTCAACAGCCACCAGAAAGACAACGCGTTGCCTTTTGAGCGAGACTCATACGAATCGTTGATTTGCTGGCTGATGTTAAGGGGTTTAAACTCCCTAACATGCGTCGTTCTCTCTCGCTAATGCTGTCCTTTGGGGCTTTGGCATGCTCGGCAAGCATCCAAAGTATTCACGCGCAATCAAGTGATCCGAATGCTTCTCAAACGGACGTGGTCTTGATCAAGCTTGCGCAGCCGAGCTATCCACGGGCGGCGCGAGGAGCGAGAATTCAGGGCGACGTGGAGATTACGGTAGGACTTCAGAGAGATGGGAGTATTGAGTCGGCAGTCGTAGCAAGGGGTCATCCCATCCTAGCGATGGCTGCGTTGCAGAGCGCCGAAAAGTCGGAATACGAGTGTCGAAGATGCAGCGAAACGATAACATCGTACTCTTTGGTATACACCTTCCGGCTTGAAGTCCCAGCCCTGGGTAGGTCAGAGGCGATTCCGGTAACTCAGTTGCAGAACCATATCATCGTCATCGACGAACCCCCAACGATTACAGTTGGAAATTACGACCCTCTTCGGATTCGTTCCGCAAAGTGCCTGTATCTGTGGAAGTGTGGCTTCCGCTAGATTTACTCTCAACCAGACGCAGGTTGCTGTTGCGTCATGCAATGCAACGCGCCGAAGCCCCAGATCAGGTCGCCCGAATAGATCGGGATAATCTCGCCAGCAGGGAAGAGTTCCGCCAGCGTGTTCAGGGCAATGCGGTCGTTCGGATCATTGAAGACGGGCACGAGCACGGCGCCATTGGCTATACAGAAGTTGGCATAGCTGGCGGGAAGGCGACGGTCCTCGAAGATGACTGGACGGGGCATCGGGATCTCGACAATCTCGAGCTTGTGGCCGTCTGGAGTGCGGGCAGCTTTCAGGCGGCCGAGGTTTTCCTGGAGAGTAGCGTAGTTTTCGTCCTGCGCGTTGGGTTCGATCATCGTCACTACTTTGTCAGGACCGACAAAGCGCGTGATGTCATCTACGTGGCCGTGAGTGTCGTCGCCGGCGATGCCTTCACCCAGCCAGATCACCGACTGCACTCCGAAGTAGTCGGCAAACATCTGCTCGTAGGCCATGCGGTCCATGGGCGGGTTGCGTTGCTGGGTCGTGGAGAGCAGGCACTCCTCCGTGGTCAGCAGAGTTCCATAGCCGTTGACGTCAATCGACCCGCCTTCGAGCACCACGCGATGATCCCCGGAAAACGGCTGCACCGCGCGTGCTCCAGCGGCCTTGGCCATGCGCGCGCCGAGCTTTGCGTCGAACTTGTAATTCGGATACTTCGCCCAGGCGTTGAACTCAAAATCCAAAGCAAGCAGATCGGAGTCCCCGCCTTCGGTCGTGCGCTTCAGGAAAATGCAACCGGAGTCGCGGGTCCAGACACGATCGGTCCGCCAGAGATGGAACTGGACGTTGTCGGAAAGGGCATCGGCCTTGTTCAGTACAGCCCTCGCTCGCCGCTCGGACTCAGCGCTATTCACGATCAGATCGACACGTTCATGCCGCGCTAGGTTGCGAATGACCTCGGCATACACCCACTGGATGGGCTCAAACTTTCCCGGCCAGTCGTCGCGAAAATGCGGCCAGGCGAGCCAGGTAGATTCATGAGGCTCCCACTCGGCCGGCATGCGGTATCCGGCTGCACCGGGAAGGATCGGCTTACGAGAGCGTCTGGTCATCTTTCGTCAGTCATTTTCCGTCCCTCATTTTCCGTCGAGCATGCGGCTGGTGATGGGAGCGTAGCTATCGATGCGGCGATCGCGCAGGAAGGGCCAATTGCGGCGAATCTCTTCCAGGTGGCGCAAGTCAACTTCGCCGAGCAGGATTTCTTCTTTGTCATGCGATGCGTCTGCCAGCACTCGCCCGAACGGATCGCAGAAGAACGATCCTCCCCAGAACTCGAGTCCCTTGCCTGGTGCAGAATTGCCGCGGATGTTGCCCGTCTCGAATCCGACGCGGTTCACAACACCGACGTACACCCCGTTGGCAATAGCATGCGCGCGCTGAATGGTGCGCCAGGCATCGTGCTGCGCAACGCCAAACTCGGCCTTCTCCGCGGGATGCCACCCAATGGCAGTTGGATAGAAGAGAATGCTCGCTCCTTGCAGCGCGGTGAGTCGTGCGCCTTCGGGATACCACTGGTCCCAACAGACCAGCGTGCCGAGCCTCCCCGCCGCGGTGTCGAAGGCCTTGAATCCCAGATCGCCGGGAGTGAAATAGAATTTTTCGTAGTAGAGCGGGTCGTCGGGGATATGCATCTTCCGGTAAATTCCGCGTAGCGTGCCGTCAGAATCGAAGATGGCGGCGGTGTTGTGATAAACGCCCGGCGCGCGCTTTTCGAAAAGCGATGCCACCACCACGACTTTATTCTGGCGGGCGGCGGCGGCGAGTTTTTCTGTCGCGGGACCGGGAATGGGCTCGGCGAGGTCGAAGAGCGCTGCGTCCTCGCGCTGGCAGAAGTATTGCGTCTGGAAGAGTTCAGGCAGGCAGACGACGTGCGCGCCGCGCTTGGCCGCATTGGCAACACGGTCGAGCGCCTTCGCCAGGTTGTCGGCGGGTTCGGGGCCGCACGACATCTGCACGAGAGCTACAGTGAATTTCTCTGGCAAGGGTCTCCGGGTTGCCCTGGCGGATACGCGGCACGCCGCGTCTCTACGGATGTACTCTGAAGTCTTAGAATACCAAAGCGGACGATACCGGACCTGCAAGTCTCAACATCTGCGGCAGAAGAGTCGCCCAGCGTCGCTCGCTTCTAGTAAATTGTTTCTTCCATCAACTTTTCATTCATTGCTCCGGAGGTTTGATTCTTGAAGCATAAAAACGAATCGAAGCACGGCAATCATCAAGAAGGCGCGGGGATCGACCGCAAGCTGCATGATCCGGTGCAGGACCGGCTGATTCCTCTGGAGCCGCTCGATCCGAGGAAAATTCAATCGGTGGACGACCTGGTGCGCGCCATGGCCAAGACGGCCTTTACCGGACGCCAGCTCGGCGAAGCTGCCGACGTGTTAGAAGCGATGGCGCGCGATCAGGACTGTTTCGTGGTAATGACCCTGGCCGGCGCCATGACCGTCGCCAAGCAGGGTCTAATCATCGCGGAGCTGATTGATCGGGGAATCGTGAACGCGATCGTCTCGACCGGCGCGCTCATGGCGCACGGCCTAGTCGAGGCTACCGGGCGCGCCCACTTCCGCCACAATCCGGAATTCAGCGACGAAGAACTTTACGAGGCGGGATACAACCGCGTCTACGACACACTCGAGCCAGAGCAGAACCTGGACGACGTGGAACGCGTTATGGGCGCGGTGTTTGCGAGCTGGGACGCGAAGGAAGTGATGTGTTCCCACAAGCTGAACCGGGCGATCGGCGCGCACCTAGCCAAGCATGCGAAAGGACAGCGCGGAATACTGAAGTCCGCATACGAGCAGAACGTTCCAGTGTTCGTGCCGGCATTCTCGGATTCCGAACTCGGTTTGGACTACGCACTGACAAACCGCGAGCGCGACAAAGAAGGCAAGCCTCATTTTCGTTTCGATCCGTTTGAGGATCTGGAATATTTTGCGGCGACGTTGCTCAAGGAAAAACGCCTTGGAATCTTCACGATCGGCGGCGGAGTGCCGCGCAACTGGTCGCAGCAGTTCGGCCCGTTCATCGAGTTGCGCCATCGGCGGGGCGGGGAAGACCTGCCGCTGAAGCGCTATCACTACGGCCTGCGCATTTGTCCCGAGCCGGTGTATTGGGGAGGGCTGTCGGGCAGTCCCTACAGCGAGGCGGTTTCGTGGGGGAAGTTTGTGCCCCCAGCCGAGGGCGGAAAGTTTGGCGAGGTGTTCGTGGACGCGACTGTCGGATTGCCGTTGATAGTGGCGGCCGTGCTCGAGAGACTGGGCAAAGATACGAAGAAGGCCAGCTCTTCGACGAAGTCTGCCTCATCAAAATAGAACCGGACTCGGGGAATTCGGCAGACAATTAGGGGGAGCTCTCCGGTTCCCCCGGTTGTTGCCGATACCGGTTGCGATTTAGAACATCAGCCGCAGCCGAGCTGGATGTTGCGACGGTTAAACGGTATCCCATACAGCTCGTGGCTGGGAAGAACCCCGCGTCCGAGGCCAGCAAGTTGGTGTTTGAGTTCGCGGTCAGAGACGCGGCACGCCGCGTCTCTACTCAGAAGTCTTGTCGAAAATCGCCCGGGCGAACTTAGTCGAAGATCAGGACGGCCGACGCGATCACCGTAGTCCAGAGGCCGCGTTTGTCGCCGACGGCCGACTGCGTCACGTTGGCGGTGCGGACGATCTTGTTTGAAATGCGATAAATCTCTTTCTTCTCGTCCCAGGAGCGGTCGGAATCAAACTCGACGTTCAGAGTTGTCGCCAGCATTTCGGCGGCGAGTTCTTCGGCGTAGTCTCCGGCGGAGTCTTCGGTTTCGCCGAAGGAGTGATGCTCGCTCAGGTAACCGTAGGTGTTGCGGTCGGCGGGGATGGCGACGCCAATCGACGATGCGAGCAGGCGGTGTGGTTCGTGGGTGGAATTTTCAGCAACCACGGCAAAGACTACTTCGCCCGGGTGCAGATATTTCAAACCCTGGGAGCGTGGCACCAGTTTGCAGTTTGGTGGAAAGATCGAAGAGACACGCACCAGGTTTTGCGCGGCGATGCCAGCGTCGCGCAAGGCGAGCTCAAAAGACGTCAACCGCTCACGGTGCTTTCCCACACCCTTGGTGAAAAAGATCCGCTTCGGGACCATGTCCTTACCCAATTCATTTTCCTCCGGGAAGTCGAATTGACTTGAGAATGGCAAATCTAACACAGTGATTTGTGAAGTTTGGATGAAAAATGAAGAGAACTTTCCCGGGAAAGCGATTGCTCCCTTCCTTCGGCGCGCAAACGGCTTGGGCGCGCGGGCTCAGGCCGCGCAGACTTTAGCTTTGCCCGCAGCCAGCGGTATCGGCACCGGTTTCACCAGGTCGCGGAAATCGGCATAGCTCATCCGGACAAGTTCGCGGTGCGAGCCGGCATTGAAAGAGATCTCCTTGTCGAGCGCCAGTGTTTCATCGGCGAATACATCCATGCCGTACAGATTCCCGAAAGGCGGCATGGCTCCGGTTTCACAATCTGGAAAGCGGTCGCGGAATTCGGCTTCGGTGGCCAATTCCACAGTGGCGGCTCCCAGGTATCTTTTGAGCTTGAATAGATCGATCCGGGAAGAAGCGGGCACCACCGTCATGGCAAGGCGTCCGTCCACCAGGACCATGACGGTTTTGGCCAGTTCTTTTCCTGGGATGTGGGTCAGGGCAGCGATCCCCTGCGCGGTATAGGCAACCGAATGGGAAATCACCAGATACTTGATGTTGTTTCGATCGAGAAATTTGCGAAGCGTGGAAAGAGGCATAAACACCTCCAAAGCCGAGCCGCTTGCCAGGGAAGTTTATGAGGACCTTCGCAGGTAATCCGCGGTTCGGCGTTGACTCTATTATCCGCCCGCGGGAGGAGGAAGGAACGTGAAATCTTTGCAAGGCAGAGAGGCCCTCCCAAAAGAAAGCCGCGAGGATCTCGCGGCTGTTCCAGGAGAAAATCTGATCTCAGGCGGCTTCTTTGGTTACTAGGGAGCGGGAGGCTTCTCGTGGCCGCGCGTCCATGACGCGCATGTGCTGCCAGTCGTAGGCGAGTTCCTTGCCACAATCAAGACACACGACATAGGTCCCGACGCGCGCAGCGGGCTGGTTTCGGCGCGCTCCCGCACGAACAGTCATTGGAAAACTGTAGCGAGAATGCCAGCAGCCGAACACGGCATCCATCAGTCTGGAGAACATCACTACCTCCCTACCACTCGACCGCTCACGGCGCGACAGTGCGCTCGGTGGCGGTCAATACCTTCAATACATTTAGATTCCAAAAGGTCGTAAAAGGTTCGTTAGAAACCAAACGGAAGCGGGCTCGGGCACTTAGGTGGGCCGGAATCAAGAGCTTGGACACAGCGGGAAACCAGCGCGAATCAAGCGTTCTGCGGACCTGACTTCTTGCTCGCCGTGCATTTGGTCATGATGGCCGAGCGTAATCGGCCGCGCAGGTCTTCGGGAAGAGGATAGAGCTCTGAGTCGCGGTAAATTTCAATGGTCTTGCGGGTGGTATCGCAGACCACGTAGCAGTTGTGACACCATGCCAAGTGATCTTCGAGATCGGACTTGGTGCGCTCGTCGAGGGCGCCGTCGAGGTAGTTGGTTAGTTCCTTAAGGAATTCAGTACACTTCACTGGTTTCCGTCTCCGCTGGCTCGCTTCTGGAAGTACCGGCTGAGCCTCTCGCGCAACTGGAGGCGCGCCCGCAGCAGCCGAGATTTTACCGCCGGAATGCTTAGTTCCAAAGCCTGTGCCGTTTCTTCGGTTGATAGCCCCTCCACATCCCGGAGCACAAACACCGTCCGAAAACCCGGCGGCAGCCCTTGGATCGTGCGAGTCAAGATGTCCCGCAATTCCGCCTGGTTATACATCTGCTCCGGATTGGGACTCCAATCCGCTACCTCGCGCGGAACCGAGTCATCCTCGGTCTTTACTTCTTCATCCAGAGAGACCATGCGTTCTGGCCTTCTCCGGCGCAACTTCATCAGTGCTTCGTTGACCGCAATCCGGACCAGCCAGGTATAAAACTTGGACTGCTCCTGGAACTGGGCCAGGTTGCCATACGCTTTTAGGAACGCATCCTGAACTACGTCTTCCGCGTCCTCGCGATTTTGCGTAATGTGCTGGGCGATTCGAAAGACGTTGCGATCATAGCGTCGTACTAATTCCTCGAACGCTTTATCGTCGCCCTGCTTTGCCGCCCGTACCAGTTGTAGCTCTTCACTGACGGGCTGCTCTCTTATATTGGGTTGGATGGCACTCATTCGTAACTCGATGCAGATTTTAGCGGCTGCATGGCACAATGCCAGAGTGCTATTGTACCGGGTAAGAGATTTCTTTGCGGGCGCGATGTTTGACGACGTTACCCAGCGACATTGACCCGATTGGTTCGGGCTGGCTTTGAGGCACCGGAGAACACGTACCAAGGTGTCCCGGAAATGCCTGCAAGTGGCTTATAATCAGAGGTTAGAAGGCAGCGGCGTTCGGCCCTCATAAATCTCATCCGGAGTACGAATGACGGACCGCGGTTGGATGGAACCCATAGTGGAACGGGTGGTCACCCAGGTTCTAGAGAACCACGCAGGCCAACTGCGCGCCGAGATCGTCCGCCGGGTGATGGAAGAAATTGCGGCCCAGCCGGCGACGGAAGCCACGCCCACAGGCACGAACTCTGCTGATTTGGCACGGGCCGTCACCGATATCCAGCTGGGAACGTCGCAAAAAGAGATTCTAAAGGCACTTCTCGACGGCTGTGCGCACTACGCCGCGAGGGTGGCGTTGTTTGTGGTTCGGGGTGGCAATGCCACAGGTTGGCAGGGACGCGGCTTTAAGGCTAACGACGCAGTAAAGGATTTCGCGCTGGATGTCGTGCAGGATTTTGGCACTCCAGCCAGCGGTGAAGGGCGTTTTCTGCCTCTCGTCTTGAAAGACAAGGTCGCGGCTCTGATCTATGCCGACGCCGGAACGGACGGAGACGGAGAGCTGGACGCTGGTTCACTGGAACTACTCGTACTTTCCACCAGCGCCTGGCTGGAAGTGAGTACCCTGCGCAAACAGACGGCGCACAAGGAATCAGCCGCAGACCGCAGCGAGAGCCGTTCTGTGGCTACCGCCGAAACGGCGCCTGCTTTCAACGATCCATTTGCGGCCCATGCTCCCACCCATGCCATGGCAGCGGCGGCTGCGACCGCAGAAGTCGCGGGGCCGGTCATGACCGTGGCGGCCGAACCTGAGCCGGCGGCAGCGGAAGAAGTC
>WNFC01017025.1_pt1 | contig 15388 bp, 15 predicted proteins | sample 5400541 | NCBI WGS metagenome assembly WNFC01 (sample SAMN13153342, study PRJNA577476) | soil metagenome | isolation source: 120 cm saprolite under Douglas fir tree site 2 hole 2 replicate 1 | place: USA:California | collected 2015-04-18
GAACCGTCCGCCGCATACAGGGCGCGGCTGCCGCGATCGAACCGCACTTCGCCTTTCACCACCCGCTTCAATTCGCTCTCCAGTTCGGCTGCCCGTGAGAATGAGTCGACGGGTTTTCCGTGCGAACTGAGCGGCAACGGAGTCAGAACCTGCGCGATGTTCTCTAGTTTCATAAAGTAAAAGAGTGCCCTCTAAAGACTGAGTGAATCACCCACGTGACCGCGTCAATCGGACTCAACGTGCGCGGGACGATTTCCCAGCAACGGATACTATACACTCAGCCCGGTGTTTCATAGAATGCCCCGGGAACTCTTGCTGGTGACGGTAGCACGGTGTATACCTGACGCGCGGAAATGCCGGAGGAATGATTATGGACAATTCGAACGGGTCCAGGGGAAGTCATGTGCGCTGGGTGGTGCTGCTACTTCTCTGCCTGATGTATCTCATCACTTACCTGGACCGCGTGAGTCTGGGCATCGCCGCACAACGCATCAGGCAAGAGTACGGTTTCAGCGCAGACACGATGGGGTTTATTTTCAGTGCCTTCATCTGGTCTTACGCCCTATTCCAGGTGCCCGGCGGCTGGCTGGGGGACCGGTTCGGCCCGCGCCGAGTCCTGTCGGCCATCATGGCTTACCGGACGGTGATCGCCGTACTTACAACCAGAGCCCTAGGCTTCGGTTCGTTCTGGGGTATCCGCTTCTCGCTCGGTGTGGGTGAAGCGGGAGCGTTTCCAACTGCGACACGCGCTATGCAGATGTGGTTCCCGCGGGACGAACGTGGCTTCGTGCAAGGAGTCAGCCATGCTGCCAGCCGCCTTGGCGCGGCGATTGGCCCTCCTCTGGCGGTGGCAGTCATGATTCATTATGGCTGGCGGTCAGTATTTTATGTGATCGGCGTTCTGAGTTTAATGTGGTCCCTCCTCTATTTGCTGGCGTACCGCAACATGCCCGAGGAGCATAAGAAGGTGGCCCGCGCGGAGCTCGCCCGCATCCGCGGCGTAAACGACAAAGGCGAGATCAAGCAGGCGAACATCCAGAGGCGGCCGAGGGTGCCTTGGAGCGTACTCCTCAAGCATTCAAATATGTGGGCTGCCGCCTACATATACTCTCTGTGGTTTTTTCTCACGTGGCTCCCGACTTACTTGGTTGATTACCGCAAGTTTACTGTAATCAAGATGGGATTCATTGCTTCAATACCACTCTTGGCCGGCGTGCTAGGAGATACGTTCGGCGGCTGGCTAACCGACAAACTCCTGGTAAAGACAAATAACCTCAAGTTTGCCCGCCGGTCGGTCGCGATCGTGGCCATGCTCGGATGCGGGGCGTCTACCTTGGTGGCCGCGTTAGCACCGAATCCCAATACGGCAGTCTATTGCCTGACGAGCGCGATGTATCGTGTTCGGAAAACTCGTGTCTAAGGGGAATTGGGTGGCTCCATTCGTTGTATCCGCAGGACTGCTCTTCGTCGGTGCGGCCATTTGGGCGTTCTGGATCGATCCGGAACAATCCGTCATTGACAAGGGCGAGGGAACGACGGGTCCCGCGATTGCGGTGCTCCCTACGCCAGCACTCTCAGGAAATCGATAGGGCGGATTCATCGCCCGCGCGCTCTTGCGAATTCCGCGAGGACAAGGTTGACGGAGTATCCCAGAAATAGGATAATTCAAAACGCGAGCAAGAGATAACTACAAGGCGCCGCATGGCAATTGGAAAGACTGGAAAACAACTGGTGACGGAGAGTTCGAGGAATGTGTTTGCGGATCTCCGCCTGCCCAATGCGGAAGAAAAACAGACCAAGGTGCGACTGGCCGTGGCGATAAACCAGATCGTCGAAGATCAGCACCTGTCTCAGGGAGCTGCCGCGCGCCGGCTGAAAATCAACCAACCGAAAATCTCGGCTTTGTCAAACTACCGGCTGGAGGGATTTTCGGTCGAACGGCTGATGAATTTTCTCACTGCGCTCGATCGAGACGTGGACATCGTCATCCGCCACAAGCCAAAGTCCGGAAGAACAGGCCGCATTTTGGTAACAGCTGCGTAGCGCGATAGCAGCAATATGAATCAACCACGAGGGAATTCGTGGTAAGCGTTTCTTAGGGACAACCTATGGCTATCTCGACGATCTCCACCAAAAAGCGGAAGCGAAAAGCCGTGGAGCACGCGATTACAAGCTACTATAGCGGCCTCTCTGAACAGGCCCTCAACGAGGACCAGGAGTGGGCGGAGTTTTCTCTGACTCAATTCTCAAAGGATACAGACTAAATGGCTGCCTTTAGGGGGTGGCCGATCACGATGAGATAAACTCCCTTTGCGGCTCGGTATATGTTTAGAGGGAAATCATCGGCCCATCGGCGCGGATTCAACTTTCCTGCCTGCCGGCGCGAGGGAATTGAGGGCTGCCAGGACGCCGCCTTCTTTGTGTGGCACGCCTGCCAGCCGCAGGCCCATTTCGACTCCGCACAGAGTTCCGGCCAGCATCAAATCGTTGAAGCTGCCGAGGTGTCCTATCCGGAATGCTTTGCCCGCGAGTTTCGAGAGGCCGGCTCCCAGGGACATATCAAAATTCTCGAGGATGACTGCCCGCAGTTTGTCCGCGTCGTAACCTTCGGGCATGAAGACCGCCGTCAGTGAACTGGAGTATTCGCGAGGCTCCTCGCAAACGATTTCCAAGCCCCAAGCGCGCACCGCGGCCCGCGTTGCTTCCGCGTGACGATCGTGGCGGCGAAAAACATTGGGCAGCCCTTCCTCCTGCAACATCCGCAGAGCTTCTCGCAACCCGTAGAGCAGATTGGTCGGCGGCGTGTACGGGAAAAAGCCGCTGCGATTCGGCTTCAACATCTCCTGCCAATCCCAATAGGCCCGCGGCAACCGGGCGTTCCCATTTGCGGCCAGCGCCTTCCCCGAAATTGCGTTGAAGCTCATGCCCGGAGGAAGCATCAGCCCTTTCTGCGAACCGGCGATGGTGACGTCCACTCCCCATTCGTCGTGACGATAATCGATGGAACCGAGCGAAGAAATCGTGTCCACCATGAACAGCGCGGGATGATGCGCCTGATTCATGGCCCGGCGAAGTTCGGGGATGCGGCTCGTCACTCCGGTGGAGGTCTCGTTGTGAACGACAAGCACAGCTTTAATGCTGCGATCGCGGTCCGCAGCCAACCGCGCCTCTAGTTCCGCTGCGGAAGCGCCCTTGCGCCAGTTGCCTGGCACATAATCGACCTTGATGCCGAATTTTTCCGCAACCTGTCGCCAGAGCTGCGAAAAATGGCCTGTCTCAAACAGCAGCACGCGATCGCCTGGAGAGAGAGTGTTGACAATCGCCGCTTCCCAGGCTCCAGTGCCAGAAGCTGGATACATCACAACTGGACTAGCCGTCTGGAAGATCTTGCGCACACCTTCGAGTACTTCCGCGCCCAGGCTTGCGAACTCGGCGCTGCGATGGTCAATGACCGGATGATCCATGGCCCGGAGCACCCGATCGGGAACATTCGTTGGACCGGGAATTTGGAGAAAGTGGCGGCCTGTATGAATCATTTTGGCTCCGATGGGCTCCGGAGCCGGATTGTACACGCTGGCTGGACCGGCAAGCAACAGGAGGCGGGGATTCCGCTCAATAATCTTCCCTAGTTTCCTGACAATGCTTTGAAGTTGTGAAACCACGCTGGCACGCGGACAATGCTATCAAGTTGACACGCCAGGAGGTCTTATTGTACGAATTGTTGGAGTAACAGATGGCTTGATGATGCGCTTTCAAGGCACGGGCGCAAATGTCCAGGGTGGAACGAGGTGGGTTATGAAGAGTGTGAAAGCCATGTTGGCAGGCGGATTCTTGATAGTGACGGGGTTTTTGCTGTGGGCTTCCCGCGGCTCGGCACAATCTGCCAGCGCGACGGCAGGCACGATTTCCGGAACGGTCACTGCCAACAGGGATTACGCGTTGAGCGAGGCGTCGGGGAAGCATATCCCCGCACTGTACGCCGTTCGGGTCAGAGCCAGGGACGCGGAGCGGCACATCACCTACACAGTCTTCACAAATAAGGGGCACTATCAAATTTACAATCTACCGCCGGGCACCTATCAGATGTCCGCGCTACAGGACGGATTTGATTCGACCACGCCGAGTGTCGAGCTAAAACCGGGAGATACAAAAACCGCCGACATGGCGCTGAAAGTCAGGCCAGATAAGTTGCGGGCGGAACTGGTCGGCTTCGATACGCTGTATCCTCCCGGCCCAACTCGAGACTACCTCATGGAGAACTGTATGGGTTGCCACGGTTTCGAGCACATTCCCTGGCATCGAATTGGCGGCCGGGATGAGGATGCCTGGAGAACGGCTGTGGGCCGCATGTTTGATATGAATGGAACCAGCAGATACACCGGCGTTCCTCAAGTGAATCCCGCGGCTATCCCTGAAGAAAAACGCGAAGACATCATCAAGTATTTCTCGGAAACTTTTTCGCTGGACGGAAAGCCGCGCGACCTGAAGCTGGACGATCTTCCGCTGGACGAGGCGGCCCTTTCCCGCACCATCAATATCGAGTATGACTTGCCTCCAGCTCTGCCTGGAAAGAAAGACGATGAAATTTCCAGTCACGATGTCTGGCCTAGCAAGTTTACCCCGACGGTCTATGTGGCCGAAATGGGCATGGATTCAATTCAGGGCATGGACACCCACAGGCTGGATTATCCTGGGCGCTTTAAGACATACGTGCTTCCCAATCCTGATCTTCGTCGGACCCTCGGCCCGCATGGAATCACTCAGGCCAAGGACGGGCATGTGTACACGGCCGAAATCGACGAAAGCAGCATCGGCGAATTGGACCCGGAAACCGGGAAGGTCACTCATTACGAAACACCGACCAGGAGCACACCGCACACGATTCGTTCGGACTCCAAGGGCAATCTGTGGTTTACCGAGATGCAGGGCAAAAGCAAAATCGGCAAGCTGGACGCGGTAACCAAGAAGATCACGGAATATGATCCCTCGCCGAGTGACGCGAATGCGCATTACTACGGGCTGACTGTCGATCAGAAAGATCGCGTTTGGGCTGTCGGGATGACTTCTCACAAAATCGTGGGCTACGATCCCAAGACCGACAAATGGTCGGTCTACGCAACGCCGACCCAGCCTTCCGGCCCCCGCCGCCTTACGGTGGATTCCAAAGGCAAGGTGTGGTTCTCCGAGCACATCGGACAAGCCTTAGGAATGCTCGACCCAGACACGGGAAAGATCACGGAGTACAAGGATCCGTACCCGTACTTTGGCGGATATGAATGCTATGCCGATTCAAAAGACAACATCTGGGTGACCCTCAGGAGCTACGGCGTCCTGGCCAAGTTCGACCAGAAGACGAAAAAATATACCTACTACCCGGAACCGTTCCCGGACATCATGGGACGGGAACATCCCGGCCCGCACGGCACCCGAATGGGCGGCCTCTACCCTCCCAAGATCGAGCAGGATGCGCAGGGGACACTCTGGTATGCGGGCATTGCCATGCACACCCTGACCGCCTTTAAGCCGGACGGGAATGTTCCCATTCCGCAAAGGTCGGGTAACTAGCCAATTCTTCGAATCCCGGGTTGGCATTCGGATGAGGTAGAAATTTCCGAATGCGGGCGCGTGTCGTTTGCCACGTTCATGCGTTCGTGAAGAAGGAGATTGTGTGCGCAACAAACCGTGCCTTACCGCTGCTGACGCGCAGAAGATTGTAGCCGCCTGCAAGGTGGAAGCAGAGAAAAACAAATGGAATGTCAGCATCGCCGTCGTCGATGAAGGGGGATACCTGCTTCACCTCGAACGTTTGGACGGCGCACAGGGCCAGAGTGCCGCCATCGCGACTCTCAAGGCGCAAACTTCCGCGGCAACACGAAACACCACCAAGGCGCTGGAAGATCTGGTGAAAGAGCGGCCGGCGACCGCAGGCTTCCCAGGCAGGCTTGCAGTGCAGGGAGGACTCCCCGTCATGCACAATGGTGAATGCGTGGGCGCCGTCGGTGTTTCAGGCGTGAAATCGCATGAAGACGAACAAATCGCTAAGGCCGGGCTGGGGGCGCTGGACTAGCGGGTATAATTGCAAGCGCGAGTCATTTCCGCGCGAGCCACTCCCTCGCCATTTAAGCGTCGAGTGGAAGCACACCACGATTCAGCGCGTCACTTTGTCACGGGCGTCTCCATATGCGCCACGCAGAGCCAGCGCCCGTCTTGCTTGGAATAAACGTTCACAAATCTTCGCGGGCTGTTGGAGACGGTTCCCTTGTAATCCACGGCAGACGTGCTAATCCCCGTCACGATGCCCGTGTTCCCGTGGACGTGCACCTCAACATCGTCGTGCTTAAAGGAACGGAAATTTAGAGTCCTTCCCTTGAGATCAGCCAGATGCTGCGCCTTGGTAAGCAGCGCTCCGGTCGCGTTCGTGTAAACCAAATCGTCCGCATAAATGCGGTCCAGCGCCTCCACGTCCCCCTTCGGAAGAGCCTGATTCCTCGCCTCTTCGGCTTTAAGTACTTCGTCTTTAAGATTTGCGTCTCCGACCGCGGCTTTGACCGTATACCTAACAACGCCCAAGGCGGCCACTACCGAGAGCGTGACAAGAAGAAGTCTTCGTATCATTGTGTTACCCCCATGTTCCAGATTGGCGAAAGCGGATGGCCTTCGCGGGTTCATTTCAAAGTTGACTGGAAATATTCGCCTACCCTTCGTGCAACTGAAGTGCTCAAACGCAACGTACTTGATCCAGGCACAAAACGCAAAAACTTTTTAGTCCGTGACTCGCTCAGATAACGCGCTCGTCGCGAGCGTATCAAGCAATCCTCCCCCTTTGTTTTTTGGGTTACCTACAGGGAGAACGAGACCGCCTGCCGGCTGCTTTGGGACACGCGGGGGGTTGCTGCTAGAATGTCCGGGCAAGGGTCCCGCCTGGTTCACCGGGACCGTGTACGGCCAGCGAGACTCATCATGTCCTTGATGCGCGACGCAATCGGCGTTCTACTGGCTGGAGGACAGGGCGAGCGGCTCTGGCCGCTGACACGCGACCGCGCAAAGCCTGCAGTACCCTTCGGCGGCGTCTACCGAATTATCGACATTACGCTCTCCAACTGCATCAACAGCGACCTCCGGCGCGTATTCGTCCTGACGCAATACAAAGCGCTTTCGCTCAACCGGCACATCCGCCAAGGCTGGTCGCAATTGTTGGGTCTCGGCGAGTTCATCGAAGTTCTGCCTCCGCAGATGCGCGTCTCGACGAACTGGTACCTTGGCACGGCCGATGCCGTGTACCAAAACATCTATTCGATCGGAAGCGAGCACTCACGGTACGTCATCATTCTCTCCGGCGACCACATCTACAAGATGAACTACCAGAAGATGCTCCAGCAGCACGTGGATTCCGGAGGCGACGCGACCGTCGCCACATTTGAAATCACGCCGCAGGAGGCAGTCGGCCGCTTTGGCGTCATCGAAACCGATGCCAACTGGCGGATCAACGGCTTCGAGGAAAAACCGGCGTCGCCCAAGCGGTCGCATCTCCACCCCGACATGGTCAACGCCTCCATGGGCGTCTATGTTTTCAACACGCAGCTCCTGATCCCCGCGCTGCTGGCCGACGCCGAGGATCCGAGTTCGAAACATGACTTTGGCCGCGACATTTTGCCGCGCATCTTCTCGAAATACCGCGTCTACGCCTACAACTTCATAGATGAGAACAAAGTCGGGGCGCAGTATTGGCGCGACGTCGGCACCATCGAAGCCTACTACGAAGCCAACATGGATCTCGTTTCCGTTTCGCCCGTTTTCAATCTCTATGATAAGACCTGGCCGCTGCGCACCTGGATGCACCAGTATCCGCCCGTGAAGACCGTTTTCGCCGACCCCAAGCGCATGGGTGCGACGCTGGATTCCATCGTTGCCGGCGGTTCGATCATTTCAGGCGGCCGCGTGAAGCGCTCAGTAGTGGGCTACGATGTGCGCGTCAACAGCTACAGCGAAGTGGAAAATTCCATCTTGTTCAATCATGTGAACGTCGGCCGCCACGCCCGCATCCGCAACGCCATCATCGACCGTCACGTCACAATCCCCGAGCGCGCCGAAATCGGCTACGACCTCGAAGCCGATCGCGCGCGCCATCACGTTACGGAGAGCGGCGTGGTCGTCGTCGTGCGCGAAGAGTCCATGATCGAGGAACCTGAATGAGGGAAAGCAGTTGAGAGTCGACAGTTGATATTTGAAAGTGGAAATCATATTTCCCACGGCGATTTTCTCTTAACTGTTACCTCTCAACTGTCAACTTTCAACTCTCTCATCAGTGTTTATCCGTGTTCATCCGTGGTTCCAAATGGGAGGCGGCATGTCGACGAAAATCGCGCGCGTGCACGGCAGGCAGATCATCGATTCGCGCGGCAATCCTACGGTGGAAGCGGATGTCGTCCTCGAAGGCGGGGCGCTCGGCCGCGCCGCGGTCCCTTCGGGCGCGTCCACCGGCGAGCATGAGGCCATCGAGCTGCGCGATGGCGACAAATCACGCTACCTCGGCAAGGGCGTTCTTAAGGCCGTCGCCAACGTGAACGGAGCACTTGCCCGCGCCGTCACGGGACTTGAAGCGTCCGATCAGCGCGCGCTCGACCGCCGCATGATCGAAATCGATGGCTCGCCGAATAAGGGCAATCTTGGCGCGAATGCGATCCTGGCCATTTCAATGGCTGCGGCGCGCGCAGCGTCTGTGGCGGCGCATGAACCGCTCTACAAATACCTCGCGCGCTATTCGAGCGACCCATCCGGCAACATCCTCCCCGTGCCGATGATGAACATTTTGAACGGCGGCGCGCACGCCGACAATTCCGTGGACCTGCAGGAATTTATGGCCATGCCCGTCGGCGCGAAAACGTTCAACGAAGCTCTGCGTATGGGCGTTGAAGTCTTCCACCAGCTGAAGGCCGTGCTGCACAAGCGTGGCTATTCCACGGCGGTCGGCGATGAAGGCGGCTTCGCGCCCAACCTGAAATCGAATGACGAGGCCATCGAGGTCGTTCTCGAAGCCATCACGGTGGCAGGCTACAAGCCGGGTGAGCATGTCGCCATCGCTTTGGATCCTGCCTCCAGCGAATTCTTCGACAAGGCGAGCGGCAAATACGTGTTCAAGAAGTCCGACAAGTCCGCGCGCACCTCGGAGCAAATGACGAAGTTCTGGGCTGACTGGGTGCGGCAGTTCCCCATCGTCTCGATCGAAGACGGCCTCGCCGAAGACGATTGGGCCGGATGGAAACACCTTACGGCCGATTACCAATACAGTCCGCTTGCAGCGCGGGATTTCGGAAAAAATTGGCAACGCGATTTTGATCAAGCTCAATCAAATCGGCACGGTGACGGAAACCATCGAGGCCATCGAGATGGCGCGCAAGGCGGGTTACGCTTCAATTGTCTCGCACCGCTCCGGCGAAACCGAAGACACGTTCATCGCCGATCTCGTCGTCGCCATGGGCACAGGCCAAATTAAGACTGGCTCGGCATCCCGCACCGACCGCGTCGCCAAGTACAACCAGCTCCTGCGCATCGAGGAAGAACTCGGTACCGCAGCCCGGTTTCCTGGCCGCTCAGCGTTGGCGCTAAAACAATAATCGGCCTTCCAAAACACACAAACTTCGTGTACACTGTTTGCGTATGAAAAATATCACCCTCAGTGCCGACGACGACTTGATCGAACAAGCCCGCCTAGTCGCCCGCGCCCAAAAAAAGACCCTGAATTCCGCCTTCCGCGAATGGCTGCTTCAGTTCACCCAGCGTACCGGCAACGCGCAGGAATTCGACTCCTTGATGAAACGTCTGCGCCATGTCCGCGCCGGACGGCGCTTCACGCGCGACGAAATGAATGAGCGGTAATTTCTTCCTCGATACCAATCTGTTCGTTTATTCCTTCGATGTGAATCCCCCCAAAAAGGCCCGTCGCGCGAACGAGCTGATTCGCGAGGCAATTTCCACTCGAAAAGGCGTGGTTAGCTATCAGGTCGTCCAGGAGTTTTTCAGCGTCGCGCTCCGTCGCTTCGTGAAACCCATGCGTCCGGAAGAGGCCGAACAATATCTAGCGACAGTGTTTCGCCCTTTGCTGGTCGTACACTCCTCGCAGGCGCTGTATAACGAAGCTCTTCAAGTGGTCCGGCGATACCGCTTCGCCTGGTACGACGCGTTGATTGTCGCCGGTGCATTGCAGGCACAATGTGGAGTTCTCTACAGCGAGGACTTCCAACATGGGCAACGCCTAGGTGAACTCGAAATTCGGAACCCATTCTTATAGAGGCGGAGTGGCCGAAGAGTCTGGCATGTAACACCAGGTTTCGTGCTCCGCATTTCCGTCCGCATTCATTCCGTGTATTCTCGTCCGTGATGCCAAAACGACCGAAGCCGATTGTACTGACTGTCCTCGATGGATGGGGCTACCGCGCTGAGACCAAGGGCAACGCGATTACCCTCGCGCGGAAACCGAATTACGACCGCCTGCTGAAGGATTTCCCCAACACGTTGATCCACACTTCCGGCCCTTACGTGGGGTTGCCGGAAGGGCAGATGGGCAACAGCGAGGTGGGCCACATGAACATGGGCGCGGGCCGGATCATTCATATGGACATCACGCGCATCGACCTGATGATCGCGAGCGGAGAATTTTTCAAGCAGCCGCTGCTGGTCGAGGCGATGGAGCGCGGCCGCGCGCGCAATCTGCATCTCCTCGGCCTGCTGAGCGATGGCGGCGTGCACTCGCACATGCAGCATCTTTTTGCGCTGCTGCGCATGGCGCGCGAGCAGCACGTCGAGCGCGTATTCGTCCACTGCTTCATGGACGGCCGTGACACGCCACCGCATAGCGGCGTCGAATACATCCAGCAAGCGCAGCAAAAAATGCGCGAAATCGGCCGTGGGCGCATCGCGTCGCTTACAGGCCGCTACTATGCGATGGACCGCGACAACCGCTGGGAGCGCGTCGAGCGCGCCTACCGCGCCGTCGTTCACGGCGATTCCCCGGTGAGGACCGCCGATCCGGTCGAAGCCGTCCGCCGCAGCTACGAACGAGACATCACCGATGAATTTATCGACCCGATCGTGATCACCGAGAGTGCCACACCCTCAGCTCCCCCTGTGGGGCCGATTCGCGATGACGACGCCGTGATTTTCTTCAATTTTCGCGCCGATCGTGCCCGCCAGATGACGCGCGCCATCGCCGAACCGGGGTTCAAGGAATTCGCTGACGCGATGCGTCCAAAAAATCTCTGTTACGTCACGATGACGCAGTACGACAAAGCCTGGACGTGGCTGCGCTACGTGATTGCTCCCGAGAAGATCGCGCACATCCTCGCGCAGGTTTTCGCCGAGCAGAATCTGAAGAATCTCCGCTGCGCCGAAACCGAGAAGTACGCCCACGTCACGTATTTCTTCAACGGGGGAATCGAAAAACCGTTCGGCGGCGAGGAGCGCATCCTCGTCCCATCGCCGAAAGTGCCCACGTACGATCTGAAACCGGAGATGAGCGCCGCGGGCATCGCTGACAACATCGTGAAAGCCGTCGAAAAGGGCGATTTTGACGCGATCGTGATGAATTTCGCGAACGCCGACATGGTTGGCCACTCGGGCAAGCTGGAAGCCGCGATCAAGGCGGTCGAAACCGTGGACGAGTGCCTGGGCCGCATCCGGCAGGCGCTGCAACCGCGCGGCGGAGCGTGGATTGTGACTGCTGATCATGGCAACGCCGAAACGATGATCGATCCCGTGACCGGCGGGCCGCATACCTATCACACGACGAACCCCGTTCCGCTGATCATTGCGACGGAGGACGGCAATACGCCGCTCGCGCCCGGCGGCTCTCTGCGTGATATCGCGCCGACGATGCTCGGCGTCCTCGGTCTTCCTGTGCCGGATGAAATGTCCGGACATGATCTGCGGCAGAGGAAGTGAATGGTGACTCGTGACTGGTGACTGGTGAAAATCCTTGGATTGGAATCTGCTAAGCCATTTCAGATTTCATCTGGCGCCCACCCATGAATCCGAAAGGCGGAGAACGCCCGCAAGGAACTCCACAAGCCGTAGATTTTCATACCATGCCGCGTGCTTATCCGGATCGACGTGAGAAAATGCAGGGGTAATCAGCACCTCGCGCAAATATTTCGGAGGGACTTCCCGTTGCAGCCAAAGGCTCTCCGTGGACGGAATAATGTCGTCGGTCGAGCCATGCAGAATGAAAACCGGCACCTGCAGATTGCCCAGTTTCCCTTGCGGCGAAATTGCCGCAAGCAGCGACTCGTCCACTCGGATGACGTCCAACAATTGCGGACGCAGGCGGTCAATTTTCCGCGCGAGCAACAATTCCATGGTGGCCCGGCCAGCAGGAGTCAGCCGCACGAGTAACGCCCGCGCATCCTGAGGCTGCTCCCACAGCCAATCGCGCAGAGCCTCGTGCGCGACGCCCAGGTCGCTCTCCGGAAAAAACTTCTGCAGATTGGAGTACACAAAAACGGCCGCGCCGTAATCGTGCGCGGTATAAGGCACTATGCGTCCATCGGGAAGCTCGGCCTGGCTGGTCGCGAGAAAGCGAGAGACGCGCCCGAGATCATCGTAGGCTCCCATCAGGACTAACGATCGAATGTGCGGGGCATAGCGCGGATCGCAGGCCGCAAGCAGCGAGAGCCCGCCCGCGAAACTCACCGCAACCACCGTCACGGGGCCAGTGCCTAGACTCTGCTGCAGCCACGTGGGAGATTCACCGATCGTCGCAATCGAAGCCGCATCGACATGGTAGTCGGCCAGGGCGCTGATCTCGGGTGTCAGCACCGCGAACCCGGCGCTAGAAGCCGCGCGCGAAAAGCTCATCAACCGCGGCTCGTCAATCCCCAAGTGATGGATTCCGTGCACGACAATCATGCCCGGAGGATGCGCGACGCCGCTTGGCACGTACAAACGTGCTCGTACAGGACCGGTTGCGGTAGGAAAAGTGATCTCCTGCGTGGTCACCGCATAGGATTCCCAGCGCAACAGAGGGCCTGAAGCTTGGGGATCAAGAAAATGTTCCAACAAGGAATAGCTGCGCAAATCGTAACGAAGACGGTAGAAACCAAGACCCAAGACAACGAAAAGGAGCAGCCATAGGAGCCTGGACTTAAGATTCCTGTGTCGCAGTAGGGAATCCTTCCTTGGAATGGCTTCCACCCCAGGCTGGGTAAGGTCGAGGTCCATCGGAATAAGGCCAAATCTCCTAGCCGAATCGAACTGGCCTGTTACCTTGGCTTGACGCCGTCCTTTTCAGCGGTCAGGCCCGTGGCAACCAGGCCGCCGTCCTTTTGTGCGGCGAGGATCAATACGGTCGCGCCCGGCTTCAAGAGGTTTCTGTCTCCGACAACCCGGGTTACGATTGGCGTGTCTGGCGCCACTTCGATCTCCTGCTCCCCGTCCTTGTACTTGAGCACGATAGTCCTGCTTGAACTGCCGCTGACTCCGCTGACGGTGCCGTTCGTCATGGTCCGTTCCTCCGGCCCCGCCATGGTGACGGTGCCGTTGGTCATCGTGCGATTGGGATCGGGGCCCATGGGGCGATGGCCCTCGCCTGTGCCGCGCATCGCTTCAGGGAAGATGTGAACCTCTTCGGCATGCAGCTTGCCGTCTGGACCCTTATCTGCCGCGGACCCGACAAAATCGCCCGGCTTGATATCGGCAAGGTCGGCTTTGGCATTCGCCATAACCCGCAGATCCGGAGGAACCGTTATTGAAGTAACCTGGCCATCCTGCGACTTCACCGAAAGTATGTGTCCATTGAAAGAATCGATGGTTCCAAGAATCCGTGCCGGTTGGCCCTGGGCAGGATTCTGAGCGAAGACAGGCAAAGCGAACAGCGCAAGCAAAACACTGGCGCGCAGTAAGTTCATTTTTATGAAGCCTCCGAGTTTCCTTGAATGGCGAGTATACCTCAGGAAAGCTGGCACTCGCAGACAGCATTCCAAAATGGGGCTTTGCAAGAATGAGGTAAACCAGAAAAACTTCAGAAGACGATGACCGAAGACACGCGACCCGGATGGACACGACTGCGCACCGCAACGGGCCGCTACGATTATCAGTTTCAGGGCGAAATGCCGACGCTGCGCGGCGGGCAGTACGAAGAAGCGCGGGATTACCAGTTCCTGGTGCCCGATGACGAAGGCTGGCTCTACAAGATTCCCTGCGTCTTGAGTCTGCAGCTGCCGTGGAATTGGCCGCCGATGCCACACGGCTGCGAGTCGCTGAAGCGCAACTTCGAGTGGGCCTTGAAACGTATCGTCCCCGTCAAGGCGCACCTTACCCCAAGATGGACGCTCAATTCGGGCTCAACGCCGCTGGCGCCCGCGAGCTTGCGTTGAAACTCACTCCGTAGCGGAAAAAGTTTTGGTCTATGTAGCGCCCGCCTTCAGGCGGGCAGCTTGAATCTACAATGTCGGCCTGAAGGCCGACGCTACCATAGCGTCTCACGTATGAGTTGCCGAATAGACTCTAACGCACGGATTGCACACGGCTACTTGTCCACATTCGATTTCGGCGCCGTATATCCCTGGCGGGCGTACACTTGGTACTTCACCTTCTTGCCCTTCTGGTCCAGCACAGTCAGGGGGCCGCCGTCAGGCGCCACGAGTTCCACTTTGATCTTCCGGTACTTCCCGTCGAGCGTTCCATTGGATGGGGAGTAAGCCATGCTGTACTGGTTACGCAAACTGGCAGCCACATCCTGCATGATGCTGGGAATCTCGCCATCGAAGCGCGGGAGCCACGAGCGTCCTCCCGTCATGGCCGCGAATGTTTTGAGTTGGTTCTGCGCCTGGATATAGATCATCTGTTCGCCAAATGCTCCGGGGTTTTGATTGATGAAGAGCTGCTCACCAACGCCGACGGTGAAAATGGTCGCGTCGGTCTCCCGTATCCGTTTCATGACTTGGTCGAGATTCATTCTGCTGAACGTGTCTATCCCGGAAGCCAGGACGAGGACGGACTTCTTGCCCTTGGCATCCTTTATGCGGTCCAGGACATCCGCGAGGGCATCGAAGAGATTCGATTCGCTAAATGGCGGATACACCATCTGGTAAAGTCCCTGCATGATTTCGTCGCGGTTGTGGGTAAAGTCCACGTCAACGTTGGAGCGCATGTTGAATGTCTCCAGCGCGACCCAATCATTTGGCTTGAGATTGCTGAGGAAGGCCGCGGACCAGTTGCGCGCATTGTAGGTAAAAAACTGATAGCCCAACCTGCTGAATTCCAACAACAGCACGATCGTGATGGGCGCATCGGAGGGCGCGAAGTTCGTGATCGACTGCGCCGCGCCGTCTTCAGTGATGCGGAAATTTTCCTTCTTCAGTCCCGTCAAAAAATTCCCGTTGTTGTCGGTAATCAC
>WNFC01004371.1_pt1 | contig 15380 bp, 17 predicted proteins | sample 5400541 | NCBI WGS metagenome assembly WNFC01 (sample SAMN13153342, study PRJNA577476) | soil metagenome | isolation source: 120 cm saprolite under Douglas fir tree site 2 hole 2 replicate 1 | place: USA:California | collected 2015-04-18
CGCCAGCTGGTGGTTCAGCGCGGCCAGCGCGCAAAATGCGATCGCCGCTCCGCTCATGATGACGGCGCTGGCGGCCACGGCCGGCACGGACGTCATCACCCGCTCGCCGATCAGGATGTAGCCGGTGTAGATCGTTGGCGATGCGATTGCCAGCACAAGTGGTACGACGAGCGGCCACGACATGTGAAACCTCGCGCCTCCGAGCAGCAGCGCCACGCCGGCGAAGCTCATCGCCAGCGCGATGCCATGCCAAACCGAGACGGCGCGATGCAAGAACAGCCAGCCCGCGACGACAACAAGGCTCGGATAGATGTACGCGATGAGCACGACAAGCGACGCCTCCAGCGTTCTCAGCGCAATGAAGTACGTCAGAGACTGACCCGTGTAGACGATCGCACCCAGGCCAAACAGGGTGAGGAGCTGTTTGAGGCCCAGCCGCAGGGGGTTCTGGCCGAGCGCGAAGGCGAGGGCCACCATGCCGATCGCCGCGAGCAGAAAACGAAATGCGAGCGTCTGCTCCGTGCCCAGGCCGGCCGAATAGCCGAGCTTGGCGAAGATCGCGAGCGTTCCAAAGGCCGTCGCGGACGCCAGCACCATGCCGGTGCCGGCCCACTGCGTTCGTGACGCAGCCGCCGGCGTTGCTGCGTCTACGGCCAAAGAAGGTGGCCGAGCAGCATCCCGATGACGACCGCGACGGCGTAGGTGACCCGCGGGAATCGACGCACAAAAGCTCGCACTCCGTTGCTCATGGGGTCCTTTCCCTGCCTGAGCGCGATCGACTCCTCGAGCATCAGGAGAAAGGCAACGAGTGAAAAGGCGGTCGCGATCAGCGACAGGATGGCTTCCGGCGTGAAATTCATTTCGGTTGGTCGGTGGGAGACGTGCGGCCGTAAGCCGGGCCCCACAGGAAGTGGCCCAAGAGGATGCCGACGACGACCGCGATGATGAAGGCGTAGCCCGGGTACGCGTGCACCGCGGGGCGGATGTAATCGGAGATCGGCTTGTGATTGGTGAGGAGCGCCCAGCTCTCGAATGCGAGCAGGACCGTGATCACGCCGAACAGGGCTGTGACGAGCCACGAGAAGATGTTCCCGATCGCGATCCGCATGCTCACCATCGCGTCACGACGACTTTCTTGCGCGTGTAGAACTCGATGCCGTCGGTACCGTGAACGTGGAGATCGCCGTAGAAAGACCCTTTCCAGCCGCTAAAAGGGAAGAAAGCGAACGGCTGCGCGACCGGGACGTTGATGCCGGTCATCCCAGCTTCGACACGCTCACGAAACTCGCGAGCGGCTCGCCCCGAGGTGGTGAAGATCGTCGCCATGTTGCCCAGCGCCATCCGGTTCGCCTGTGCGATCGCCTCGTCCAGAGTCGCCGCTCGGGCGAATGACAGAACCGGGCCGAAGATCTCCTCGCGGCCGACAGCCATTTCGGGTGTGACCTGGTCCAGGATGGTCGGGCCCAGAAAGAATCCGGGCCGCGACATCTCCCCGCGCCCGTCCACCACCAGCTCCGCACCCTCCGCCACACCCCTGTCCACGTAAGCGGCCACGCGGTCGCGGTGATCCGCGCGGATCAGCGGCCCCACCTGCACGCCGGGTTGATCGCCCGGACCGACCACCATCCTGGACGCGGCATCCTTGAGGGGATCGAGCAGCCGGCCCGCGGCTTCACCAACCGCCACCGCGACCGAGCCTGCAAGGCATCGCTCGCCCGCGTTGCCGAATGCCGAGTTGAGGATCGCCGGGACGGCGATCTCGGGGTCGGCGTCGGGCATGACGACGATGTGGTTCTTGGCGCCGCCGAGAGCCTGGACGCGCTTGCCATTCGCCGCCGCCGTCAGGTACACGTGCTTTGCCACGGGCGCCGATCCGACGAACGAGATCGCCTGCACCCCCGGGTGCACGAGCAACGCATCGACCACCTCGCGAGCGCCGTGCACGACGTTGAGCACGCCGTCTGGGAAGCCGGCTTCAAGGAAAAGCTCGGCCAGGCGCTGCCCGCCCAGCGGCGTCCGCTCGGAGGGCTTGAGCACAAACGTGTTGCCGGCCACGACCGCGAGCGGAAACATCCAGAGCGGGATCATCACCGGGAAATTGAACGGCGGGATGCCCGCGCACACCCCGACGGGAAATCGGTAAAGGTCCTGGTCGACGCCTCCCGAGACGTCTCGGAGCGTCCGGCCCTGCAGAAGCGTGGGCGCGCCGCACGCGAAGTCCACCACCTCGATGCCTCGGCGTACCTCGCCGCGGGATTCGTCAAGCGTCTTGCCGTGATGGCGCGTGATGATCGCCGCCAGCTCTTCGAAGTGATCTTCGAGCAGCGCTTTGTAACGGAACATGAGCCGGACGCGCTCCATGACGGCCGTGCGGGACCACGACGCATAGGCGGCGGCAGCCGCTCTGACGGCAGCGTCCACGTCCTGGCTCCCCGACAGCGGGACCTGGTCGATGACCTGCCCCGTCGCCGGGTTGTAGATGGGAAGACTCTGAGAGTTATCCAAAGGCACCCGCCATTGGGAGCCGACAAGGTTGGGAATCAACTGCGCCCGCTCTCCGTCATCCCGTTGCTGATGATCGCATCGTTCACGCGCCGCCGGACGAATACCGCCGCGATTACAGAGGCCAGCACCGCTGCCACGGCGTACGCATAGAAGGCGGCCTGGATGCCGGCCATCGACCACGCGATTCCTCCGAGGATCGGACCGAGCGTCACGCCGACGTTTTCGAATTCGCCGAAGAGGCCCATGTAAAACGCATGCCTGCGACGCGGCATCGACTCCGCCATCCACGCGGTCGCAGCCGGCCAGATGAGCGCTGCGCCGAGCGCGCGCACTGCCGCTCCGGCGATCACCTGCACGAAATTTCCGGATGTCGCGTAGATGGCGAATCCGATCGCCGACACGATCCCTCCCGCGATCATCGTGGGTTTGCGGCCCCATCGGTCGGAGGCGCTCCCGCCGGGGATCAACAGCGCGCCGCCGATCAATCCCACCGCCAGCATCGCCGTGCCTGCGCTGGCCGCCGAGAGCTGAAGGTGGGTCGTCACGAGGAGCGGCAGCAATGCGAGCTCCCCGCCGGCTCCAACCTGGATCAAGAGCACCAGGGACGCGGTCACCGCAAGGATCCGAAGCACGCCGCCGCCCGCACGCGACTCCTCGCTGCGTGCTTCATCATCCGCCGTCCAGGTGCCGACCTGGTCGGCGTGCGAATAACCCCTGAAGACCCAGATCATGAGCAAGGCCGTGCCGACCGGCAGCACCGCCGCGGCCAGGATCACGTCACGGATTGGAAAGTGATCGATCAGCTGCCCGCCGGCTCCTGCACCGACCGCTTCTGCGACCACCCAAGACGCCGATAGGAGCGCGAGCCCGGTGGCGCGCAGACTGCTGCGAAGCGCGGTGCCCACGTACGACCGCGCGATGGGTCCGACGGCGACCATCATTCCGGACGAGAGAAAGTAGCCGACTGCGATCAGCACGAGCGAATCGACGCGAGCGAGGAGGACGATGCATGCGGCGTAGAGAAGCTGGGACGCGACGAGCGGCGCGCGGTATCCCATGCGATCGGCCAGGATGCCCCAGAGCCATTCGAAAGCAAACATCCCGAAGCCGTACATCGACAGCGCGAGGCCGATCTCGTTGGGGCTCGCCCGGAGCTGGCGAAGCTCGAGTGGAAGGGAGATCTGCAGCAGCCCGGTGGCCAGGGTTGCGAAGGTCAGTGCGGCGATCAGCGCTCCGCTCCGGCTGCGGATCAAGGGTTCAGGTTCGGCTGGCTTGTGGCGTGTTTTCTTACTGTCGATAGCGGGCAAACGCTATCTCACACGGTGCGGAGTCAGCCTGGGAGACGCCAGCTCGGCGCGCCGCGTAATCCTTCGATCGCCCACTTGAGGGTTTCCTGGACCTCCGCGAGGTGGGCCAGCATCGCCTCCTCCGCTGCGTCGGGATCGTGCGCCTTCAGGGCGTTGAAGATGGCCTCGTGCTCGCGCAGGGATCTCTCGGTCCGGCCGGGTCGCAGGATCGTCTGGTACTGAAGGCGAATGCTCTGCGACTTCAGGCTGCCGACCAGACGGCTCGCGGTCGCGTGGTCAGCGGCGGCCCAGATCCGCTGATGGAAGCGCGCGTTGAGGTCCGAGTATCCGATCGCGTCCTTCTTGTCGACGCGCTGGCGCATTTCGACGACCACCTGCCGCAGCTCTCTCACGTCGGTTGGAGTCGCTCGGGACGCGGCGCGGCGCGCAAGCATTGCCTCGAGCGTGGCGCGTACTTCCTCGATCTCCAGCGCCTCGCGGTCCGAGATGAGCCGCACTCGGGCGCCTCGATTCAGCTCCAGGGTCACGAGGCCTTCCTGATCAAGCCGGACCAGGGCCGCACGGACAGCGGTCCTGCCCACTCCCAGGCGCGTCGCGACCGTGGCCTCCACCAGCCGTTCGTTGGGGTGAAACTGTCCGCTCGCGATGCCTTCCCGCAGGCGGCGGTAAGCGGTCTGGCCGGCCTCAGGCGTCGCCGCGTCAGGAACCTGGGTCCTTGCCATGACCATGATTATGGCCAATAATGTCGACAATCTGGCCTAAGGGGCATCCCTTATTACTGTGGGAGCGAGGAACGATTGTGAGAGGGTTCGAGCCGTATAAGGTCGTCTCGGCGGTTGGCGCCATCGTGCTTCTCGCCGCGTGTGGCGGCGGCGGTTCCTCCAGCGGCAGCGGGCTTGGAACCGGTGCTTTGCTCGTCGGCGTGATCGCCCCGTTCACGGGCGCCGACGCCGGCCTGGGCCCGGCCTACTACGCAGCCTGTCTGGCGGCAGCGCCGTCGATCAACAACAATGGCGGAGTCGGAGGCCGCCAGGTCAGCTGCCAGAAGTTCGACACCCGAGGCGAGCCCGCCGACGCGGTCCCCGCCGCCAACGCGATGATCGCCAGCAACTCCAACCTGATGGCAGTCGTGGGATGCACGTCTGACGAAGCGGCGACCGTGGCGCCGATCATCGACCGCGGCCACATCCCGATGTTCTGCATGACAGGGCAGACGGAGTTCAACAAGACGACCCTCAAATACTTCCACCGCCTGGTGCCTGCGGACATCTACGACGCGTACGCGATGGTCGGCAGCGCGCTCTACGGCCCAGGCCACGCGCCGTACAAGAAGGCCGCGCTGGTCTTCGGCAACGACATCGGCTCGCAGGCTTTCGTGGCGCCGGCCACCAACGCGTTTACCAAGCTGGGTGGCACGATCGCGATCAACCAGCCGATCAATCTCACCCCGGGGACGTCGTACCGCACCGAGGTCGCCGCCATGCTCGCGACCCATCCGGACGTCATCCTCACCGAGGCGCTCGGGGCCGCCGGAACCTACTTGAAAGAGGTCAAGACGCAGAACGGCGGGAAGATGATCCCGTTCATCGGCACCTCGGCCACGATCGACCCGCAGTGGTTCCAGCAGGTCCGCGACGCGATCGGCGTCGACGACCTGGTCAAGTACTACGCCGGCGTGGACCTCGGGTACTCGTTCTCAGGTCCGGCCTATGACGAGTTCATCACCAACCTCAACGCCGCGGCCTCGACCTTTGCCGACGCACCGAAGTACAAGCAGCGCGGGTCGACCCTGCACCTGTACGACGGCATCATCATGACCGCACTGGCCATGACGGCGACCAACAGCGCGGACCCGACCGTCTACAACTCGAAGATCAAGGAGATCGCCAACGGCACGAGCGGCGCCACCGTCGTCAACACATATAAGGACGGGGTCGCCGCGATCAGGGCGGGCAAGTCTATCCAGTTCGTCGGCGCGGGCGGGCAGAACAGCTTTGATGCGTACAACAACTCGGCAGCCGGCTACATCTGGGTCACCTATGACAACCAGGGCAACGAGGTCAAGGCCGGACAGATGACGCCGCAACAGACCGAAATCATCGCCCAGGCAGGCGGAATCTAAAGACAGACAAGGGAGCCGAACGCCGTGGACCTGTTCGTAGCGGCGTTCGGCTTCGGTCTGGTCAGCATGTCGGTGATCGCCATCGCGGCGGTCGGATTCACGATGCAGTTCGGAATCACGAACATGATCAACCTCGCCTATGGCGAGGTCATGATCTCGTCCGCCTACCTCGCCTATTACTTGAACCGGGCCGGCATCAGCATCTGGATCGGGATGGTCGCCGGTGCGCTGTTCGGAGCGGTGTTCTCGTTTCTGCTGAACCGGGTCGTCTACGCGCCCTTCATGCGCAAGGGCACCGCCAACCTGGGAATGGTCATCGTCTCGCTGGCCGTCTCGCTGATGATCTCGAACCTGCTCCTCCCGATCGTCGGGTACTACAGCGTCTCCTACCAGGAGGACGCCGGACGTCTAATCCGCCTGGGCAGCATCGCGCTGACCCGGGATCAGATCATCGTCATCGTGATCGCCGTGGTTCTCATGCTCGGCATCCACGCCCTCCTCACGTACACGCGCCTGGGTAAGGCCATGCGCGCGACGGCGGCCAATCCCACCCTGGCCCGCAACTGCGGCATCCCGACCCAGCGAGTCATCGACAGCGTGTGGCTCATCACCGGGGCGCTCTGCGGGCTGGCGGGCGTTGTCGCAGCGTTGAACTCCGACTCGTTCGCCATCGCCAACGGCTCAGCTTTCCTCATCACCATCCTCGCCGCGGCCGTGCTGGGTGGAGCCGGGCAGCCATACGGCGCGATGATCGGCGCGGTCCTGATCGGGTTGATCACGGAATTGAGCGCTGCAGCCTGGTCGCCTCAATACAAGGAGGTCGTGGCCTTCGGCATTCTTGTCCTCGTGATGGTGCTCAGGCCTCAAGGCCTCCTGGCCAAGCGTGGCGCTCTGGCCGCCGCCGGATGAACACTTACTACGCCGCCAACCTGCTCATCTATGCCGGGATCGACATCATCGCCTGCCTGGCGCTGAACCTCCAGTTCGGCGTGTCCGGAATCGTCAACTTCAGCTTCATCGTGTTCCAGGCGGTGGGCGCCTACGCGGCGGCCGTCCTGTCGCTCCCGCCGGACACCGCGAACGGCGGGTTCCAGCACTACGTGGGCGGCCTGCAGCTCCCGTTCCCAATCCCGTGGATCGGCGGCGCCATCGCCGGCGGCCTGCTCGCGATCCCGGTCGGGTTCGTGGTGCTTAGAAAATTGCGCAGCGACTACCAGGCGATCGCGCTGCTCGTGCTGTCTGTGATCGCGAACACCGTGATCACCAACGCCGACAAGTTCCTCGGAGGGGCGGCCGGCCTTGCCCTGGTGCCGCCTCCATTTTCGGACCGTATCGATCCGAACACAGAGTCGTATCAGTACCTCTATGTGGCGATCACCATAGTGGCGGTCGTGATCGCGTTCGCCGTGGTCAATCGGGTCGTCAACTCGCCTTACGGACGGAGCCTGAGGGCGATGCGCGAACGAGAGATCGCCGCCGCGGCCATCGGCAAGAACCCGGTCAATCTCAAGATGACGATCTTCATCGTCGGCGGAGTCATCGCCGGACTTTCGGGCGCCATCCTGGTCGGGTTCATCCAGCTCTGGGCGCCTTCCGTCTGGCTGTACCCGGAGACGATCATCCTGTTCGCCGCGATCATCGTGGGCGGGCGCGGCAACAACGTCGGCGCCATCCTGGGCGCGCTTCTCGTCCCGGTGGGTTTCGAAGAGGTGACGCGCCTGCTGAACAGCAACCCGAACGTCGCCAACCTGGGACCGCCCAACCTCATCTCAGCGCTGCAGTGGGTGGCGATCGGGCTGCTCATCCTCGGGTTTCTCTGGTTCAGGCCCCAGGGCGTCCGGCCGGAGCCGCGCAGGGTCTTCGAGGGGGGCCCGGATTGAGCATTGCTCCGACCGTTCAGCCAGACCGGCCGATGCTCGTGGCCGCCGACATCCACCGTCATTTCGAAGGCATGAGGGCGGTGGACGGCGTGTCGCTCGAGGTCGCTCCCGGGAAGATCACAGGCCTCATCGGACCCAACGGCGCGGGCAAGTCCACCTTGATGGCGGTGCTTGCGGGCACGCTGCCGGCCTCGAGCGGATCCATCGTCTTCGAGGGTGAGGACATCACCCACCTTCCTGCCTACCAACGCGCGCGACGGCGCCTGGTGCGCACCTTTCAGCTGCCGTCAGAGTTCGCGCAGCTGACCGTGCTCGAGAACCTCCTGGTCGCGGCCCCCGACAACAGGGGCGATTCCCTGTTTGGCGCGTTGATGGGCAAACGGTATTGGGCCGAGGACGAGCACCGCCTGATCGACGAGGCGCGCGGGCTGCTCAAGCGATTCGGCATGGGCGCCAAGGAGTCCGACTACGCCGGCACGATGAGCGGCGGGCAGAAGCGCCTGATCGAGATCATGAGGGCGCTGATGCTGCATCCCCGCCTGCTGCTCCTCGATGAACCGATGTCGGGCGTGCATCCCAGGATCGTCGAGGAGATCCAGTATTACCTGCAGGACCTGCGTCGAGAAGGCCTGACGATCCTGATGGTCGAGCACGAGCTGCACATGGTGGAGCGGCTGTGCGACACGGTGGTCGTCATGGCGCAGGGCAAGGTCATCGGCAGCGGAACCATGTCCAGCCTGAGAAAGCAGCGAGAGATTGTTGACGCTTACCTCGTTGGATAGCGAGCGGCGCACGGAAGGCCGGCCGGCCCCCAGCCTGCGAGCCGAGCACATCACGTCGGGCTACGGGGGCGTTCCCGTGATCCGCGACGTCTCGATCTCCGTCGGGCCGAAAGAGATCGTCGCGATCATCGGGCCCAACGGTGCGGGCAAGAGCACGCTGCTGAAGAGCCTGGTCGGCATCCTGCGCGTGACCGGCGGGAGGATCTTGCTGGGCGAGGACGACGTGACCAACCACCCACCGGAAGACCTCGCCAGGCGCGGCGTCGGATACGTCCCCCAGGTCAATGACATCTTCGAGCCCCTCACGGTGCTGGAGAACCTGGAGATGGGCGGCTACCTGCTCAGCACCGCCAAGATCCGAACCCGCGTCGGCGAGGTCGGGGACGTCTTTCCGCAGCTTCCTCCATTGCTCAAGCGACGCGCGGACAAGCTGAGCGGAGGGGAGCGCAAGATGCTGGCGATCGCTCGCGTCTTGATGCTGGACCCCAGAGTGTTGATCCTCGACGAGCCCACCGCGAACCTGTCGCCCAAGCTCGCCGACGCTCTCCTCCGAGAGCACGTGAAGCGCCTTGCCGGAGTCGGCAAGGCCGTCTTGCTGGTCGAGCAGCGCGCTCGCGCGGCTCTGCAGATCGCCGACTGGACGAGCGTCCTGGTCTCCGGGCAGACCAGGCTGGAAGGACGCCCGGACGAGCTCCTCAAGCGTGAGGACTTTGAGGAGCTGTTCTTAGGAGCCGGAACCAGCACGCCGGCTTCGCCACAGGGAGACGACGACACGACATGAGATTTCTGATGTTCAAAGCCGACGGTGTTCGCAGGCTGGGCGCGTTGCGGCAGGGAAGTGACGGCGAGGTCGTGGAGCTCTCCGATCCCGCCGACCTGCGCGCGCTCATCGACGCGGGCGATGAGGGCCTTGCCCATGCCCGTGCAGCGTTGTCCTCGTCCCGCTCGAAAACCCGACGCCTCTCAGATCTCGAGCTGCTTGCCCCGCTCGACGAGCCGAGAGGCAACGTGATCGCGGTAGGGCGCAACTACCAGAAGCATGCCGAGGAGACCGCTTTCATGGACGGTCGTGAGCCGGCCCCGCCGACCATTTTCACGAAGGCCATCACGTCCCTGACCGAGCCCTACGCCGATATCGCGATCGACGCGAGCATCAGCGACAAGATCGACTGGGAGGTTGAGCTCGCCGTGGTCATCGGCTTGCGCGGCGCGAACATCAAGCGAGCGCGAGCGATGGATCATGTCTTCGGCTACACGGTTCTGAACGACGTGAGCGCTCGCGACATACAGAGCGGTTGGGGCGGTCAGTACTTCAAGGGCAAGAGCCTCGACCGTTCCAGCCCCACGGGCCCGTGGGTGGTGACCAAAGACGAGGTGGAAGACCCGCAAGCGCTCAAGCTGTTCCTGCGCGTCAACGGCATCGTGAAGCAAGAGGGCGACACCCAAGACATGATCTACCCCGTCGACGCGATCATCGAGTGGGTCTCGAAGGGAATGACCCTGCTGCCGGGGTCGCTCATCGCGACGGGGACTCCCGATGGGGTGGGCTTCGCGCGCACTCCGCCCGAGTTCCTCAAGCCGGGGGACGTGATGGAGACGGAGGTGCAGGGCATCGGCCTGCTGCGCAACCGGATCGTCTCGGCGGCCGGCTAGCCTTTGAGGTCGATGTTCAAGGTCGAAGAGCTCGCGGGCGTTCTGCCGGCACTGATCTCCCCGTTGCGCAGCGACGGGACGATCGACGAGACAGCCGTGGGCCGGCTGGTCGAGCACATCATCGACGGCGGGGTTCGTGGGCTCCTGGCGCTAGGATCGACGGGAGAGACGGCATCGCTCGACGAGACTGCGCGTCGCTCCCTTTTGTCGAACGTGGTCACCGCGGCGGCGGGCCGGGTGCCGGTGATCTGTGGCGTGGCGCAGAGCCACCTGGCGGCCGCGCGCGTCGAGGTCGAGGCGGCTGCGCGACTGGGCGCGGCCGCGGCGCTTGTCACGCCTCCCTTCTACTACCTGATCGACCAGGCAACGGTGCTCGCCTTTTACCGGAGCCTGGCCAAGGGCAGCCCGCTTCCGATCCTGCTCTACAACATCCCTCAGCTCACGAAGGTGGTCGCCGAGCCGGCGACCGTGGCGACCCTGGCGCGCGAAGGAACCATCGTCGGCATCAAGGATTCGAGTCGCGACTTCGAGTACTTCGAGGGCATCTGCATCGCTACCCGCGACCTGCCGCGGTTCCGCATCTTCACAGGCAGCGACACCATGCTTCTGCCCTCGCTCGCGATGGGCGGCGCGGGCACGATTTGCGGCGCGGCCAACGTGGCGCCCGGCTGGATCGTCCGCATCTACGAAGACTTTCAACGTGGCGACATGCCTGCGGCACGGGCCGGCCAGGACAGGCTTTACCAGCTCGTCATGGTGCTGCGCGGAGGCGTTTTCCCGGCCGCGATCAAGGCCGCGTGCCACGTGCAGGGGATCTGCGAATCCTGGTGCGCTCCGCCGGTGGCGCCGCTCGACGACCAGGCCGAGGCGAAGCTCAGAGATCGACTGCAGGGCTGGGGCTTGCTGACACCATCCAGCAGCAAATCTCCGCACTAACTTCAGCACCAATACGAGGGCGTAAGATCCCGCCTGTGACGCCAGCGCGGTCCAAGCGCGACCGCCTGCTCGAAGGCGAAGATCCAGGGTCTCTGCGACCTCAGGACACCAGGCACTGGATCAGCGTGTACCGGGAGATGATCACCTTCAAAGAAGACCTGCTGGAGCGTGTCACCAGCGATCTCGCGCACGTCTCGGCCGCCGCACAGACGGACCTCAACGATGACATCAAGCTGATCGACTCGCAGCTCAAGCGGTATCGGAGACGCCTGAGCTATTGGGTCGAGCGCCAGCTGGAGCTGGAGGAGATCGCGGTCGACTCTGCGACCAGGACCGTCACTTATCGCGACAGCTCGGTCACGCTCACCAGACGCGAGTTTCAGATCCTCGCGATGCTGATGACCCGCCCTGAGAAGTACTTCTCAGCGCAGCAGCTGCTGGTGGAAGCCTGGCATGACGACCGGTTGCCCGAGGAGTCGCTGCGCACGTACATCAGCAGGGTGCGCAAGAAGTTGAACGAGCTCGATGCCGGCGCACAGGTCGTGAACAAATCGGGCAGGGGCTACGCGCTCATCTTCAGGGTTCACCCCGCGTAACGCCCTTCGCCGTTTTCTGGCCGCAGCTATCCTCGTTCCGACGTGATTCTCTCCATCGGTGACTTGCTGCTGGACATCACGATCATCCCCGACGGTCCACTGCGGCCGGACGACGATCGAGTGGCCAGGATTGGCGTTGGCGGCGGAGGCCAGGCGGCGAACTTCTGCGCCTGGGCCGCCGCCCTGGGGGAGCCGGTGCGCCTGGTCACTCGGGTCGGCGACGACGACCGCGGCAGGCGACTCGTCTCTGAGCTTGAATCCAAGGGGGTCGAGGTCTGCCCGGTCTGGGCGGACGAGCCGACCGGCGCGATCGCGGTGCTGGTCGGTTTCGACGGCCAGAGAGCCATGGCCACCGAGCGCGGGGCTAGCGTCGGCCTGCGTCCGGACGACCTCGTCGAGGCGTGGTTTGACGAAGTGCAGCTGATCCACGTCCCCGCCTATTCCTTGTTCCTGGATCCGCTCGGCAAGGCGACACGCGCCGCGATCGGCCTCATCCGCGACGGCGGCGGGATGCTTTCGATCGACCTTTCTTCGGTGGCGGGGCTTCAGGAGTACGGCCCGACGAAAATGGCTTACGACCTAGCCCGCCTCAAGCCTGAGCTGCTTTTCGGCACCGCGTCCGAGGTGGCGACGATCGGGGTTCCCCCAGAGCACCTGGCGCAGGTCCCAGTGATCAAGCTCGGCGCCGCCGGCTGCAGCGTGTTCGGTCGGGTCATCCCCGCCCCGGCCGTCCAGGACGTCGACGGCACCGGTGCGGGTGACGCCTTCGCTGCAGCTTTCTGTGTGGCGTGGCTGCACGGCGCGACGCCCGTCGAAGCCGCCGAGCGGGCGGTCGTCGTGGCCGCGGAAGCTGTCACGCGAACCGGAGCTAGACCGAGCTGAGCGTGCCGCTCCAGGTGTCGCGCGAGGTCGCGGACGCAGTGTCCGCCGGCCGCCCGGTGGTCGCGCTCGAAACCTCGATCGTCGGGCAGGGCCTCCCGGCGCCCCACAACCTGCGCGCGGCGTTGGAAAGCGAGGCTGCGATCAGACACGAAGGAGGCATACCGGCAAGCGTGGCGGTGCTCGACGGAAAGGTGCGCATTGGTTTGAGCGCGGGGGACCTCGAGCGGGTGGCGGCGGGGGCCGTCAAGGTGAGCTCGCGCGATCTTGGGCCGGCCATCGTGAGGGGCGACGTCGGAGCGACGACGGTTGCCGCCACCATGCGAGCCGCCGCCATGGCCGGGATCCGCTTTTTCGCCACCGGTGGAATCGGGGGCGTTCACCGGGGGCATCCCGAAGACCAGTCGGCCGACCTGGTCGAGCTCGGACGCACGTCAGTGGCGGTCTTCTGCGCCGGCGCCAAGATCATCCTGGATCTTCCGCTCACGCTCGAAAGGCTGGAGAGCCTGTCCGTCCCGGTGCTCGGCTATGGCACCGACGAGTTCCCCGCTTTCTACAGCGCGCATAGCGGCTGCAGGGTGAGCGCTCGCGTCGACGGGCCGGCGGACGCGGCACGAATGCTGCGCGCCGCCTGGGACACAGGCACCCGCGGGATCGTCGTGGCGGTGCCGCCGCCCGCGGAGCTCGAGGGCGCGGAGGAGATGGCGCAGCGTGCGGCGCGGGAGCTCGCCGACGTTGCAGGGCCCGAGGTCACACCGAAGTTGCTCGCCCGGATGGCGGAGCTGTCGGGAGGGCGATCCCTCGAATTGAATGTGGAGCTCGTGGTCAACAACGCGCGCGTGGCGGCGCAGGTGGCGGCGGCCGCCGCGAGGTGAACCGGCGGGCCCGCCGGCCCGCCGGTCCCAAGACTTTCTTGCCTTAACCCTGCTTCATCTTGAGCAGGCCGAACGAAGCGCCCTGCGGATCCGAGAGAATCGCGAAGCGTCCCCCTGGGAAGTCCTGCGGCGCCAGCATCTCCTGCCCACCCGTGTCAACCGCCTTCTTGAATGCATTGTCGACGTCGTCGACCGCGAAGTAGACCATCCAGTAGGACGGCACCTGCTCCGGAACCATCGGGTTCATCTCCATCCCGCCCGCGATCCGCTCGCCGGCCAGGTGGAACTCGGTGTAGGGCGGCTGGTCGTCGCCCATTCCGACCTCGTGCCCCGCCCAACCGAAGACCTTCTGATAGAACGGCTTGGCCTTGTCGATGCCACGGGCGTTGAGCTCGGCCCACGCGTACGAGTTCGGCTCGCCCATGACCTGGGCGCCGTTCATCTCCGTGGGCTGCCAGACCGAGATGAATGCTCCAGCCGGATCCTGGAACACCGCCATCCGGCCGGACTTCAGCACGTCGAACGGCGGCGCGATCACCTTGCCGCCGGCGGCTTCGACCGCCTTGGCGACCTTGTCGGCGTCGTGCGTGCCGATGTAGACCATCCACGCGGACGGTCCATCGGGAGTCTGGGCCGGTCCGATGCCGGCGACGTCCTTGCCGTGCAGCTTGGCCAGTGCGTAACCGCCCGCGTCGGGCTCGGGCGCTAACTCGACCTTCCAGCCGAAGAGCTTCGAGTAGTAATCCCTGGACTTGGCGGCGTCGGTGCTCGAAAGGTCGACCCATACCGGTACGTTGGCGACGAACGTCTTGGTCTCTGCCATCGTCACTGCCTCCTGAAACCCCGAGTCTTTGGCTGTCGAGCCTGGCTCCATTCTGCCACCGCCGGGTTAAGGGATAGTTGAGAGGTGGCTATGAGTTTCGCGCAGAGCGGCGTTAAGGATGGGACCAGTTGAATTCTCCGGTTGAGCTGATCGTCTTTTCCGACTACGTTTGACCCTGGTGCTACATCGACTCGGTCCGAGTTGAGCAGCTCGAGCGTCAGCATCTCGTGAACGTGACGTGGCTTCCCTTCGAGCTGCATCCCGAGGCTCCGGTCGAGGGCATTCCGCGCGAGGTCTATTTCCGCGGCGCCCGGTTCGACCAGATGCGCACACACCTCGAAAACGTGGCGGCGGAGGTGGGCCTCACGATGAAGCAGCGCGATGTGATCATCAACTCGCGACGCGCCCTGGGCGCCGCGGAGTTCGCTCGCGAGCAGGGCAACTTCGAGGCGATGCATCTCGCTCTTTTCAAGGCCCACTGGGAAGGGACCGGGCGGCTGGAAAATACCGACGACCTCGTGCGGATCGGAGCTGAGGTGGGCCTGGACCCTGTCGAGCTGCGAGCCGCGGTCGAGGAGGATCGCTATGCCGTGGTGATCGACGAGAACCGCAGCGACGCCGAGTCGGTCGGAATCAACGCCATCCCGGCGCACATCTTCGGCCGGCGCTATCTCGTGCTCGGCGCCCAGCCGTATGAAGCCTTCCAGCAGGTGCTCGACCGCTTGGTTCAAGAGGGTGTCGCCGAGTGAGGATCGTGTCGCTACTGCCGAGCGCGACCGAGGCGCTCTTCGCCCTCGGGCTCGGCGGCCAGGTCGTCGCCGTCACCCACGAGTGCGATTATCCGCCCGAAGCGGCATTGCTCCCGATCGTCACTCGATCGACGCTGCACCTGTCCGAAAAAGAGAGCGGCGCGATCGACGCGGAGGTATCCCTGGCCGCGATGGAGGGCCGTTCTCTTTACTCCGTGGACACCGACTCCATCCTGGCGCTCGAACCCGACCTCGTCGTGGCACAGGACATCT
>WNFC01004372.1_pt1 | contig 15379 bp, 21 predicted proteins | sample 5400541 | NCBI WGS metagenome assembly WNFC01 (sample SAMN13153342, study PRJNA577476) | soil metagenome | isolation source: 120 cm saprolite under Douglas fir tree site 2 hole 2 replicate 1 | place: USA:California | collected 2015-04-18
CCTCCCTACAATACTTGCATCGCCCAGTCGGTCTGCCGTAGTTCCAATCCTGCGGCATGGGAGGCCGTCGCCATGGGCAAACAGAGAATCAAGCCGAATTACCGTCGCCGAGTGCTTCGGTTGCCGGATCTGGATCATTGCAAATTGGCTGTGCTCAATAGCCTCGGCTCGCCAGCCTCGCGCCGCGTTTACGAGTACGCCATCGATCAATTCATTTCTTGGTATTGCTCCGAGCCCCGCCTCGCCTTCAACCGCATCGTCGTAGCATGTATCTTGAATCAGGAGGTCTGGCCGCGAACACCGTCAACCAACAACTCGCAGCCGTGCGCCGCCTGGCTCACGAAGCCGCCGATTCGGGCTTGCTGAGTCCCGAGTTGGCTGCGGGGATCAGCCGAGTGAAAGGGGTCAAGCAACTCGGCTTCCGCTCCGGCAACTGGTTGAGCGCGGAGCAAAGTTCCGAAGTACTCCAACACGCTTGTGGCGATAGTATGCGTGCCAAGCGCGACTACGCGATGTTAGCCATGCTGCTTGGGTGTGGCTTTCGCAGATCTGAGTTGGTCGGCTTGGAGTTGGATGAGATCCAGATGCGACAGGGTCACTGGGCAGCGGTGGATCTGATCGGCAAGGGTGGCCACATCCGCACGGTGCCTATTCCAGAATGGGTAAAATCGGCGCTCGATCAGTGGACGGTTGCAGCCGGGGTCACGGAGGGAAGGATCTTTCGAGCCGTCGCCAGGGCGGGAAAAGTGTGGGGGAAAGGCATCTCGCAGAATGTCGTGTGGTACGTGGTCAAGACCTGCTGCGAGAAAGCTGGACTGGAGCATATTGCACCGCATGACTTGCGGCGAACTTGTGCCAAATTGTGTCACACCAGCGGTGGCGAGCTTGAGCAGATTCAGTTCTTGCTGGGGCATGCATCCGTCCAGACAACGGAACGTTATCTCGGTTGCAAACAGAATCTCGGACATCCAGTGAATGACCTTTTTGACCTCAGAACGGACGAGCGGCCGCGTGAAAACGATGGTGAATCTGCCACAGTGAAAGCCTCCGACCGTGTAGAAAAGGCATCTCGGCAAGGGGTAGAATGCCGCCATGGAGGATCGGACCATGACCAGCCCGTCTGCGACTCAAGACAGCTATCCGTACCAGAACGAACCGATTTGGTCGAGGTCAGAAAAGGCCATCGCCCGCACAGCCTTCGACGCTGCTCTGAAGCGGGACCTTCACGAAGTGATGGAGGAGGCGAGGCAGATGGCCAATCAGATCGAGCAACCGTCGGATCTGTGGGACTTGGAACACTACCTGACCCAACGTCGTAAAGAGATCGACCGCAAGTACGACTACCGATACTCGGAACTCACGCATGTTTTCGGGAGACTCTTGCGAGAAAGCCGACTCAGTGAAGAAGAGCTGCGCGGCCTACGGGAGGACAAGCTGAAGGCGATTCGTTCTTTCGCCAAATTCTTGGCCAAGATGGACGCGGTTGCCTGAAACAGTGGACTGCAGAGAGCTGCCCGCGCCTTCCGTGCGGCGTTTTGAAGGTCAGTGGCATCCCCGCCGTTAGTTTTGAGTTGTTGGCGACAAATCATCGTTTGGCTGACTGCTAATGGAAGTGTATGCCATCAAAGTGACCCTCCTTGGCACGAGCCCGCCCGTCTGGAGGCGAATGTTAGTTCCTCGCGATATCACGCTCCGCAATCTCCACCGGACCTTGCAGACTGTTATGGGGTGGACGGATTCCCACCTTCATCAATTTGTTCTCCAGAGACAGAAGTTCTCTGATCCGAGATATAGAGTTGGGACAAAGGTTGCAGATGAGAACCGGACCACGCTCGGGGAGTTGATCTGGACTGTAGGAGCGAGGTTATTGTACGAGTATGACTTCGGGGACGGCTGGCAGCACGAGCTTCTTCTCGAAGAAGTTTTGCTCGGAGACGAATCGTTTCAACAGGTTTGCGTGGCAGGTAAGCGATGTTGTCCACCCGAAGACTGCGGCGGACCGCAAGGATTTGCTGAGCTTCTCGAAGCACTTCAGGACGCCAATCACCCCGGTCACGAGGACGTCTCTGACTGGCTCGGCGATTTTGTTCCTGAATTCTTCTCTGCAGACGAAATTAACCGACGATTGCGCCGTAGGAAGCATTGAGTCAGGCAAGAGCCCGATGGGCGGTCCCGAGGGTTTCCTGAGAACTGTTGGTATCAGCAAAATTGCCGACTTGGCTCCGGTCAAAACGTGTAATCGCCTGGTTTCGTCAACTATAGAAATCTCCGTTGGCAACGTCGCACAGTGGACGTAGTTGCGCTGTGAAAATGGGATCTGGATGCGGTTGGGGTCGGACCGCGCGGATGCAATCCAGTTCAGTAACAGATTATTGTCCCAATGATCGTCCCTTTTCCCGTGCCGAATGCACCTCCGTCACCTGGCTGCGACCCGGGCTTCAGCGTAGCCTTCCCGAATAGCAATGACCTCCATGCCCCCTCCTCAGCGGCGGGAACGTCGGGACGTTCGCTATCCTCTTAACCTGCCTGTCTCGGTCAAGCTGGGTGACGGGGAGATGCGTGCTCACTCGGAAAATATCAGTCTTGGCGGCATTCTCCTCTCCAGCGCTTATCTGATCCCGGAGGGCTCCACAGTAGAATTGGCGATTGGAGTTTCGCATCGGCCTCTCTTGAGCGCCCGGGGCAAGGTTGTTCGCGCGCAGCCGACAATCTCGGGGAATTTCGCCGTCGCAATCGCGTTCGAGCATCTGCGCTTGTGAGTGTAATCGCCTGGTTTCATCAACTGTCCGCATCCAGCTTTCGCAAAAACTGTGGGTTAGTTCCGGTTTGCCCGTTTATCAGGTATTCCAATGTTTCAAACGAGTGCCCAGGTACCCTCTGCTCAGGGATTTTTCTTCAGCAAAGGGTTCGGTCCCAACTCGGTATAAGAAATCTTCTGACCGGGGAGCACTGCGATGAGCCGGAAAACTCTGTCACCGGTATTCATGAACGTGTGTGGCACGTTGGCAGGAATCCGGACCACATACGGGGCCTGCGCGGTGAAGGTCCTCTTCCCGATGATGTAGCGGGCCGATCCCTCCAGCAAGACGTGCGCCTCTTCACATCCATGCGTATGGAGCGGGGGACCACCTCCCGGATGCGTTTCGGTGAGAATGAACGAGAGCGACTCGAAGCCGTGATTGCCTCCTTCCAGCACGTAACCGTATTCGCCGGGAACATCATAGAAGGTGCCCATCTGCTTCAAGTGAATGACGTAGGTGGAAAGGTCGGGGGGTTGCTCGGGGTCACGCACCCATGAACCTGTCTCCCGAGAGGGGTCTCCCAGGAGAGCCGGCTGTTGACTCCGGGGTTCGGGGGCACTTGTTCGGGTTCGCTCACAGCCAAATTGGGGAAGAAATAGTGCTGACAAGAGAAGCACAACCCATACGGCCACGTTGCGCATAGTGCACCTCGCACTCGGGAACTACCTGTCGCGCCGATTGTACTCGCACTCCCTCCCCCGTGGCTTTTCTTCTTCACGGTCACTCGTCCGGTCGAAGTGACCACGAAGCGCTTCATCGGTCGCCTGATTATTTTGGCGTCGTGCGCAATGATCCTGTTGATCTTCGTGCGTACTGCCTGGCAGCCCTAGCTTTAGCTAGAGACAACTGGCAACGGAGTTCCTTTATCAGCTAATGGTCAACTCTGGTTAGTTAATAGGACTTCTGCCCGGTAGCAGAGATCACGCTGAATGCGACCTTAACCAGCGAAGCCGCGATCGGCCCAGCTCGCTGATTCGGTATTCCAGCTCCAAGCGGCGACTGATGCGGTGGCGCAATGGAGGTTTAAGCCGCTCATGTTGAATGGACAGGCTGTCGAGATGGAAACTACTGTCAACATCGATTTCCAATTGCCAAAGAGCCAGAAGAACGTCGATTCCACGAAGCCACATGCCTGATTAACGCTTACCGGTAACTTGGTTACGGGCCCGCATCCTTAGGTTCCATGGCTGTAGCAATTTCCCCTCAGCGCGTACTACCCCGTCAACGCGCCGCTGGGATAGGAGATAGGAGGATTTGAAACTGCCCTTTAGACTGTGGGGCGCGACGAATCCATGGTCGAAGTACGAATCGAAGAAACGTACGGGCGACCGATGTTGTCTAAATTTATTCCGATGGGTTTCAGGCAGCTCGTTAGCGCTATCTCGCTGAAATGGCGGCTGTAGACCGTGAAACCCGGACGGGCTGAAGGATCAGCTTAGCTATAGCTAGCGCGCGATGGGTATAGCCGCAGCGCGCCCTTCGAGAGCCTTTAGGAATTGGGCAGAATCGGACACCCACCCGAACAATGCCTGGATCAGCAGAAGGGAAGCTTCGTGGTTCGTTCTGGGCAGCTCGCTCCCGACCGGCTCGGCGGCGCAATCGGCGAGCAGAAGACAGGAATAGTCGTGGAACATCGCATCCCGGATTGTGGATTCCACGCAGACGCTTGTGGTGCAACCGGTGATCACTAGATACTTAACGTTCAGCCGCTGCAGGATGGCGTCCAGATCGGTCTGATAAAAACCGCTGAAACGGTGCTTGTAGACCATGATGTCATCGGATTGTGGCCTGAGTTCGCTTACGATGTCCGTATTCCAGCAGTCTCGGATTAAGATTCGACTCTCCGTCCCATTGGGAGCATGAATCGCCTCGCCGATGTGTTGGCGGTGCTTGATCCGATTGGGGGCATCTGGAGGACCGGCGTCGGAGAGATCGGGGCGAAATCCCATTTTGAGGTATATGACCGGGATTCCGGACTGGCGGGCGGACGCAACCACTCTCGCAATCGGTCCCACGGTTCTCTGAATCGCGGAGATGTCGATGCCGATGCGGTCGAATATCCCGCCTTTTGAACCGAAGTCATTCTGCATATCGACCACAATCAGCGCAGTTCGTTCGATTTCGATGCTGATCGCTTCGGGTTTGGCCTGTAGCGTGATAATGCTTTTCGTGTTTTGAGCCACTAAAGTCAATCCTTCAATGCCATCAGCATTCCCGTCATTTAATTATGTACCACGACGAAAATTAAAAGTCTTAGCGGACTTGGCTAAAGATCTATATGGTGAGCTTTGGAGTATGCCCGGCACAGCCCACCACATAGAATTAGGTCAGCCTAATTGCCTTCTTGAATTTGCCCCAACCTCGAGCCTTCGCTATGCAGGGTGAATCCAGAGATGTCGTTGGGTACGATGGACGGAGGAGTCACGGAAGTGACTACCATTCGCAGCGCATTGCCTTCACTGCCGATCACCAAAAATAGCTTGAGAACGGCCCCGATGGCTCCTGGTACGGGCGGAGGAGCGAAGTGTATTTCCAGCTTTCCGGTACAATCCGCGTTGACCTGATAGGTTCCTGATTCGTGATTCTGGAATCCAGTCTGGGGATCGATGGGGCCGGGTGTCGGAGAAGTTGTGCCGCTTGAGGTGTTCAAGACATAGTCGGTTTGCGTGAAGTTCCCGTGGCCGTCAAAGTGGGTCATAACAAGCCCCTGTCGAGTCTCCACTGTGCCGTCCCCGTGAAAAAGCTGTCCGCTCACTGTGGAGGCGTAATCGCCGACCAGAGTTGCATTGGAGCAAGCCACTTGACCAGGGTGCGCGTTGGCCTGCGTCCCGGCCAAAGCAGAAAGCAGACAGATTGCTGAGAGTTTGGTCAATCCCGAAACCCAAGCCTTCCGCGCGAACAGAGTCCCCATTTTTCCAGCAGTTGTTGAGGCGACATCTCGTGCTATTTGCATATCCTTCTCCTTTTATGACCAGCGTTTGTTGCCATGGGACGTGCGCGAGTATCATTGCGATCGGCGCAAGAGTCTTTAGAATGGCCTGAGATTTTTGTGAGAAGTTCTGAAGGCATGGATAAACCTCAACCGGCACAGATCTATGAGTTCGGCGATTTCCGCATAGACAGGGCGCGACGTCTGCTATTAGGAGGCGACGGTCTGTGGCGATCACTTTCGCCCAAAGCGTTTGACACACTGCTTTATTTGGTCGAGCACAGCGAAGTCGTTCTGGACAAAGAATCGTTGATGAAAGCGATCTGGCCGGACACGGTGGTAGAAGAAAATAATCTTAATCAGAACATCTCCATTCTTCGTCGCGTGCTGGGCGGAAATCGGCACGAAAATCACTACATTCTGACTGTGCCCGGGCACGGTTACAGGTTCATCGCGACCGTGCGGAAGCGCCTGCCTGAAACAGCAGCCGTTTCTGTGAAGACGATCAGAAGCCTCGCCGTCCTCCCCTTCCAGCCATTGGTCCTGCAGGACAGAGATTTTTCGTTGGAAATGGGAATGGCGGACACGTTAATCGCCAGACTAAGCAGCATTCGAGAAATAATCGTGCGACCCATCAGTGCCGTGCGCGGGTTCGCCGATCCTGGGCAGGACGCGTTGTCGGCGGGACGTGAATTGGGTGTCGAGTCCGTGTTGGAAGGGAGTCTTCAGCATCGCGACAACAAAATTAGAGTGACGGTTCGCCTTTTGAGCGTTTCGAATGGCGCGGCTTTGTGGGCCGGAACCTTTGACGAGGAGTTAACGGACATATTTGCGCTCCAAGATGCTATTTCCGAACGAGTAGTGCGAGCTTTGGCACTCGAACTCAGCAGTGAAGACAAAACGCGCTTGATTAAACACCACACCGAAAACCCTGGCGCCTATCAACTTTACTTAAAGGGACGGTACTACTGGTGGAAGAACTCGCCGGAAGAGTTCAGCAAAAGTCGGGATTACTTTCACCGAGCGGTAGACACCGATCCATCATACGCCCTCGGTTACTGTGGGCTGAACAGTTATTACGGTTATGGAGCCGCATGGGGCATGCTGCGTCCGGACGCAGCGTGGCCGAAAGCTGAAAGCGCTATCAGGAAAGCTCTGGAGCTGGACGATACGCTCGCCGAAGGGCATCTCGGGCTGGCAGCACTTAAAATGGTGTATTACTTGGATTGGCGCGAGGCCGAGGTACACGTTAAGCGATCCATCGCGCTGAAACCTCAGTTCGATGAAGCACATTATCTGTATTCCTTTTATCTTGTTGTGATGCGCAGATGGGACGAGGCCATTGCGGAAGGCAAGCGGGCTTTATCATGCGACCCGTTTTCGGTCCGCATTAGCCAGCACCTTGGCAGGACCTTTTACAATGCACGGCGCTACGATGATGCGGTCCGGCAATATGAGCAGACGCTCGAACTGAGTCCTCGCGACGCTTCTGTGCACGAGTCGCTTGGCGACGTCTATGAAAAGCAAGGCCGTGGGTATGAGGCGATAGAGGAATGGAAGCTAGCGGCCAGCTTAGATGGGGATTCGGACCTCGCCGCGATTCTTGGCTCGGCTCACACTGAACGCAATTTTTCGAGAGGCGTCCGCGATGTGGCAGCGAAAGCTCTCGAGCGGCTGAGCGCCAGAACGAAGAAGGGCGAGTACGTCCCAGCAATATATTTCGCTCGTGCCTACCTCAGGGCGGGCGACACAAAGCAGGCCCTAAGCTCGCTCAAACTCTCGAGCGAAGAGCGAAATGCGTATTCGCTCACGATAAACACCGATCCCCTATACGATTCCATCCGCACGGACCGGTATTTCGTCAAACTGCTGCGACGCATGAAACTCAAGCCCAGTTAAGGGAAAGAATTGTGAGCTATCCCGTGCCTGCGTCGACGGCTCATCTCGTTCCCTTGCGTACCCGTTTGCTTCATTTCCTCCGGAAAAGGAATCAACTGCTACGCCAGCAGCGAGAGAAATGAAGAAAAGCCACCAACCGTTCGCGGTTGTCTCGATGCGGCCTACTTCTTCCGGCTCGAATGTCAATCAGTGCACGGCGAGAAATACCGGTCTCCTTAACAAGCAGATTCAAGGGTATCTTCTTGAGCGCTGGTCGGATTTTCATTTCCCATTCGTCGTATTGGAGATTTGGGTAGACTGTGTAGACGTTCGGTTCCGAATGAATTAAACCCGATTCGACCTCTTCAAGACTGTTGGACTCTTTTCCGATGGGAACCACGTACGAAATCCTGACATGCCTTCTTTGCAGCAAACCAATCGTTTGGCGTGTACACGGCAACCCATCGGCGTCAGCGCATTTTGATTCAGGATGAAATTCGTATTCGCGCAAGAGATCGGCATACGTCTTAACTCGTGCCTTCGTCCGAGTCCCGTAATGTCCTGCCACAGTTACGCCAAATGCCTCGCCCGAGTATTGATTAAATCCACTCTCGCGATAGCCATTCCTTCGGATTTTTGTTGTACGGCATGATGAGATGAAATCGTTCGGGCTCAGTACCAATCGGGTGACCGAACGGGCTGACATGGCAGGCGAGCATAAAGTTAAACGGTTTCGCTTGGTCGCAATACGATTTGTCTCCGTTGAATTTCTTCAAACAGCGCATAAGTGATGGACTACTGATAGAAATCCTACCGACTGCCGGCAATCCCTCGAACTTGCTCGGTTCCGATCCCAGCCCCAGCGATCTTCGGACGATGCCTAGCCAAACTTGCGCGATCCAGTTTGGATCATCACTTTTTGGATCGATTGGATTTAACAGATGTCCCAAGCCATGCTTCGACCAACGATTGTTCTTATTATTGATTTTCTTCTGTAAAAGTACTGGCATGCCGTTTTCATCGAACAGGAATAGCACGTATCTCTTGGCAGAGATAGCGACGCAGTACAACTGTCGCTGTTTCTTTGTAACGAGATCATAGTTATCGTCTTCAATCTTTAAAACCGAGTCCGGAATTGCATCCTTCGCATACAAATTCAGCAGCGAGAATTTGGCCGAAAGTTGATCCACTTGCTCAAAAGTCAGGGCGCGTATCCCTTCGCGGTCATCGACGGTCCTATGTTTTCCACCGTGACAAGGCACAACCCCTCCGGTCTCAGTCGCAACAATTGCCATCGAGTCGGTATCTTCCATTGCGTAAGTTCCGCCAAGCGCATCGACCGAGTGTTCGAGAAGCGCAAGCATCAACCGGGCGGCTCCCGTAATTAGTGACGCCATCGGAGGAAAGCAATATTCACCTGGCTCGTCAGCGTGAGCGACCGAGCATGAATAAGATTTCGCCTCGATACCATGGCAGACGACCTTTACAGCTTGGTCCGACTCTTTGCGATTCATTGGGGGGGGGTATTTCCCACCGCTCGCTTCCCTCATTACATCGGGTGGCAGGTTGTTGCTCGCCATGCTCGAACGGAGCGTCCAAAACAAGAAAGGAAGTTATTTGTTTTGTGATACCGATTCGCTTTGCATTGTCGGTTCTGAAAGGAGAGGTTTCGTTGAGTGTCCCGGTGGACCGGTGAAGTGGAAAGGAAAATCAGGAATCCGCGCCCTTTCGCTCGATGATGTGAAGTCGATAGCTCAGCAATTCAACGAATTAAATCCCTACGAGCCGAAACTGGTACGGGACATTTTGAAGATCGAAGATGTAAATTTTCTTGATTTTGACCCTAGAAAGCCATTTCGCCAGCTATTCGGGTACGCAATTTCAGCAAAAAGATATGCTCTTTACTCGCGTGCGGAGAGCGACATTCGAATCGAAAAAGCTAGCGGGCACGGACTCGGTTACTTGTTTTCGCCAAAAGAAAGAAAAAAGAAAAAGAAAGATGAAGGCGAAGAAACGCCCCAATGGGTAATGGAAGCCTGGGAATTTCTTCTGCGAAAAGCGCTTAAACTGCCTTCAAGAGATCCGAATTGGCTAGATTTGCCGGCAATGATGCGAATGGTTGTTACTACGCCAAACGTGTTCAAACATCAGCGGCCAGAATGGCTGGGTCCGTTCAATTTCTTCTTATTTCCATAGCTATCGGAAACGTTCGGCGGATATCCCAGAGGTTTCGACAAATCTAATTTCGTATTCATAACTCCCTACGAATCGGACCGCAAAAAATGGAGCTCGCTCAAGGGTGTGAATCTTGTGGACGGTGAGTCCTATCAAATCGCCATGCAGCCCACACTAAATCAAGACAAGGTACTTCCCGAATCCTTTCGAATCCTTCTTCGCAAATACTTGGGCAAGCCGGAGGTGAAATCGCTAGCTCCCGATGGAACGCCCTGCATCGGAACGACTCGGGGTCTTTTGCAGAGAGCAAGAATTACGGCGGGCAAGATCGTTCCGGTCGGCAAAGAAACCGACCGGCGCTGGGAGCAGGGCGAAGATCCGAGCATGATTGAGTCTGATATCTACATCTATGAAAAACGGACGAAAATGATGATTGCCGATCCTTCGGAGAGGGAAAGATGGTCCGCCATCGGCGTTAGACGCTTAATTAGAGAATCAAAGCTGAGCCAAGCGCCGGTTTCCAACGCATTAAAGGGCAAACCAGTTCGTCCCCGGACTCTTTCGATCATTCGACAAACCGCAGACAGACTTTCGACCTGAGTAATAGTACGAACCTTTCCGGTAAGCCTAATCGGGACTTAGGGAACGGTGAACGTATTTCCTAAGACTCTTCGACATTCCGGAACCAGAAATATTCCTGCTCCCCCTTCCCGACATTTGACGGTAACCCATCGTTTTGCAGACTGGGCGCTCTGCACCATTGGACGTAAACTCTCTTCATGACGTTCACCAAACGACTCCGCGAGGGAATACGTCGCGGAGAAATCACTTGCAGTGTGCGAATCTGGACGCGTCCCCACGTCAGAGTAGGCGCTCGGTACCGTATGGAGGAAGGCGAGATTCAGGTCGAATCGATTCAACCAATAGGGTTTCCAGATATTACTCCTGAACTGGCGCGCGAGTCTGGATTCCTTGGCGTTCTGGACCTGCTCAAGGTCGCGAAACACGGTCGGGGCGAGAATATTTATTTAATCCGGTTCCACTACGTGCGACCGCGCGCCAAGCGAATGGGTCAGCGTAAGTCTGGTTAGAACCTCAAATGGATTTTGCGCGGTTCTTTCTTGGTTGAAGAGTGGTGCCTATACGAACATGTCCGGTTAGACTTATCGGGAGTTAGCCAAGCAGCCGTTCTAAAATGGGGTTGTAAATCCTAGTGCTCCGCGTAAGATGGCCTTAAATGAAGACCACCTATTCTGCGCTGCGGCTAGTCGCCTTGCTTTGTGTGGCGATGGTTTTGCTTTCCGCTCTGGCTCAGCCCGTAGCTGGTCTCCTCTTTCTCTTCTTAATCCCGTTTTGGTTCTTCCTTGCTGATGTCGTAAGTGTCCCTATACCCGTTGTTCGCAGGATATGCAACTCGCTCCCGTTCCCAGCACTCCCCGCTTTCTCGCCTCGACGACCCCCGGCTAGGTAGTTCCTCCAACATAAAGAGCCTTTTCGCGACGGCGCGAATCCACATATTCCGCTTGTGGCGTGACTCAAAAGCGGTCACGGCCACTGCTGAAAACCCTCATTTGTCAGTGAGAGATACATGTCATTCAGGAACATCCTGCGCAAAGTGTTCTTATGCATTGCGCTTGGAGGGCACTCGGTTCTCGGAGTTGGAATGAGCCAAGAGAAAATCGAGGAACTCCTGCACGCAATGAATCAAACGAGGGTCGAGGTGACCATTGGCGACGACGAGGAAAAAGAACGACTCAAAATATTAGATAATCCGTGAGCGCCGAAGGGGGAGAAATGGTCAGGATCGTTTTTCGAAGCGTGCTTGTTTTAATCGCTCTGATGCTTATCGGCGGACTGACATATCGCTCGGTTCGCCAACATCGAAACGCCAAAGCGCTGGCTATCCGCACGCCGAACCGGATCGAGGAAAGCATGTTCGTAAAGATCGGCGGCATCGATCAGTGGGTCCAGATCAGAGGTGAGAACAGCGACAACCCAGTCCTGCTCATCCTAGACGGGGGCCCGGGCTCTTCCTACGTGCCGTTCACTCTGACCATTCGTTCTTGGGAGAGGTATTTCACAGTGGTCCAGTGGGACCAACGCGGCTCCGGAAAAACCTATGGCCGGAATGACAGGACGAGAGGCGGTGATATGACCATCGACCGCATGACGCAGGACGGCATCGAGATAACTGAGTTTGTCCGTAAGCGTCTGCACAAGAAGGGGGTCATTCTGCTTGGCCATTCCTGGGGCACGATTCTGGGCGTCCCTATGGTTCAGCGCCGGGCCGATTTGTTCTACGCATATGTGGGAACTGGTCAGATCGTGGACATGGTGCGCAATGAAGCCGTCTCGTACCACATGGTCGTGAAGAGGGTACATGCGACCGCGGATGAAAAAGCGATCAAGGAGCTCGAACGCATCGGCCCACCACCCTACAAGGACGTGAGAAGCTGGGCAGTGAAGCAAAGCCTAATCGTACAGACCGCCCCTTCAACAGCTGACGACCTGTTTCTTGCGGGGGATTTTTACACCTCAGCTCTGTACGCTCCTAACTACTCGCTTATGGATACCTATGATTTTTTTGCCGCAATTTATTTCTCCGGCACCGCGCTGATCGAGAAACTTATGTCCTACGATGCGAGGTCCCTGGGGGCCAAGTTCGAGACGCCAATATTCTTTTTCCAGGGCGATTCCGACGTTCAGACGCCGACCGGGCTGGTCGAGGAGTATTTCGCTACCATCGAGGCGCCCTGGCGCTTGATCATTGAAGACCTCAGGCTTCTCGATAGCCGGAAAAGATTGTCCGGGGCAGGAAAATGAATAGATATAACGAGCTCAAACTCCAAGTTCTGACCTTATTTGCCGCGACCGAGGGTGAATGGCTCGGGCCGAACGAAGCTGCGGAGAGGCTCAATTTCTTCCCTACGAGGTCCGCCTGGACATACCTCAAAAGGCTGTGGAGCTTCAGTTTATTAGAAGGCGATCGCGGGGACGAGGAACCCTGGAATATCGGATCAGCGAACTAGGAAGATCGCGCCTTCGTTGGTTGCGCTCGCAAAGGAACTAATACGCCACCGTGTTCGTAAATTCACTCGCGGCTTTTGCCCCGGTTCCAGCACCCATTTTTCTAGTAGCTTATTGGTCCAAGATCTGGCCCGAAATCGCCACAGTCAGTTTGGGGAACGCCGTGTCGTTAGTATCGATGAGCGACGATCCTTTATAGGAGCCGGCGTGCAGTTTGTCGGGGTCAAACGCGATGGTGGTTTGGTATCGGTCGCCCTTCGGTCCGCGCTCCCATTTCAGCTTCAGTTCCGGTAAATCCGCACGCACGGTAGCGCGAAAATCAGAGCCGCCCTCCTGGTAGACCATCAACGTCTGCGCCAGCATGCTGAGCAGGCCAGGGTTCTTCCGGATCTGCGAGATCGGGATAGCTCCGAGATCTATTGAATCCGGGAAGGTGTAAACCCGCTCGTGAAGAAAGGTGTTCGCAATGATTTCTAGGGTCGGCTGCGCGTCGCTGGAAGTCGCGACGCTGATCGGCTCCGTCTTTCTGCCACTGGGGCCATCGGGCTTGAGAATCAAAGTTAACTTGTAGCGCTGGCCAGGCTGGAGTGTTTCCAAGACCGTTGTGAACCCATCTGTTGGGTGCTCGATTTTGATAATGCGCAGCGGCTGCGGTTCGTGATTGATGATTTCGAGGGATGCGGACACCCCTTTCCCGCGCACGGTGGCGACGAAGAACGCAGGCAGAGGCGAGACTTCCACAGGTGGAATCACCACCCCTTCAAAGCTCAAGTCGGCCTCCGGCAGGTCGGGATCGTTCAGGAATACTGTGATCTGTCCCTTGAACGGGCCGCGGAGAGCTGCGGTGTCGAGCTTGACGTGAATAAGACCCTCGCCGCCGGGGGCAAGCTCGCGTGGCATGCGAGTCACCAACAACGGCGAGGTCATGCTGGCCTTTACTATCTTCAGGGCGGCGGAGCCTTCGTTCTTAACCAGGAAATCGTGCTCCACCACCGACCCGTACATCGCTCTTCCGAACTCGAAGCGCGTCTCTTGGAAGACCGCCTTCGGAGCCTCGGCGCAAGCCACGGTGGGAAGCGCGGACAACAGGCCGATGAAAACCGCCCCACAGTTCAACGCGAGCTTCACTGCGGATAGAAGCGGACCTGCAACAGTTTCAGCCCAGTGTTACTGTACTGCCAAAAGAAGTTCTCGAAGCCGGCCGCAAAGAGTGAAACGGGCCCCAGGGTGGTGTCGACGGTGGTCAACTCAGCGGTCACATCCTTGAATTTCTGCTGGCCGCTCCCGCGCATGAAGATTTCATCGGGCGACGTCCCGCAGATCACCACACCGAGGTCGGTCGTCCCGCACGTAGTGACCGAGGCGCCCCCGCCCGGTGTGCCCAGCGCTCGGGCCCAAATCGTATATGCCTGCGTTGTCCCGGTGGTACAAGTGTTGGTTAGCGAATCGCACGGAAGCTGGAAGACGGCGCCAGTAGTAGCGCCAGGAACCGGGTTGCCGTTGCAATCGGTTGCCGCGTCAAAGCCGTTGCCGTCGCATACGGCGAACGCACCTTGCGTCAGGTAAATGTTGGTGGTTACGGTTACGCCCTTCTTAGTGGATCCGAGCCCCACAAAAATCGTGTGGCGGTTACCGCCTGTGAGCGGTTGCGTCTTGGGGTTGGAGACCCCGATAATTCCCAGCTCGTAGTGAGCGCCACTCGGCGCGCCATTCCCGGTCTGGGCCATTGAGGTAACTGCCGCACCTAAGGTTACCGCCGCACCTACAAGAACCAGCCATTGTTTCTTCATTTTTCTCCATTTCTTCTGCTAGCCAGTACAGTCTGACAGTTTGCTGTAGCTGGAATTCGCAATTCGAGGAGCAGTCAAACTGACGACCCCAGGTGGGCTTGGTAAACGGATGTTAGGCCCGAGGAACTTGGAGATACTACTGTCCTGAAGCCCAGTCTTGGTACAGCAGAGGATCACCCGCCCCGAAGGTGTAGCAATTTCCCCTCAGCGCGTACTACCCCGTCAACGCGCCGCTGGGTTAGGTTACACAGCGGGGAAAAGTGATACACCCCTCCACGCGCGCTCGCATAGTGCAGCGCAAACGGAAGTGCGCGTCGTTTGCACCGCGCGGATGGAGATTCACACAGGAATAGATTTGAAACGCGTCACAAACTCACATCTGAAAAGATGGAATTAAACGGAAATGATCTCCCGTTAAAACCGAAAAGCACAAATTTGATTCATATTTCACTTCACCGGCCTTCTCATGGAAGGCCTTGAAGCGCAATCGGTTCAGCGGTTCCGCAACGAAGATTGTTTAACCGACCAAACTGTTTGATTCCATTCATGTTTTAGCCGGGGTACGCTCAGAGAGCAAATTCGCATTGTGTTTTTGCTCTTGACTTTTCTTTTTATCTTGTATATATACTATGTATAAGGTATGAACAACGCTCTGAACCGCACCAAACTCTCGGCCGTTGAGCGCAACTTCCGTTCTCGCATTGCGCAGCTTTCCTCCGGTCAATGGTTTCTTCGTGGCACGCTCTCGGAACGTGCGGGCACCTGTGGCAAGGCGAATT
>WNFC01026693.1_pt1 | contig 15376 bp, 11 predicted proteins | sample 5400541 | NCBI WGS metagenome assembly WNFC01 (sample SAMN13153342, study PRJNA577476) | soil metagenome | isolation source: 120 cm saprolite under Douglas fir tree site 2 hole 2 replicate 1 | place: USA:California | collected 2015-04-18
ATGCGTATTGTGGTCGAACTGAAGCGCGGCGCAGAACCGCAGATTGTGCTCAACAAGCTGTTCAAGCACACGCAGATGCAGGAAAGCTTCAGCATGATCCTGCTGGCTGTGGTCCACGGACAGCCGCGGGAACTGGGACTGATCCCGACGATTAAGTACTTTATCGACCATCGCGTCGACGTAGTGCGGCGGCGGACCGCTTATTTGCTTTCGAAGGCGCGCGACCGCGAGCACATCCTCGAAGGTTATCTCACGGCGCTCGATCATTTGGACAATGTCATCGCGATTATCCGCGGCAGCGCTAATCGTGCAGATGCTCGTGAGAATTTGGTGATGTATTTCGGCGGCAAGAAGATCGACATCAACACCACCGGGCGTGCTCCGAAGCTCGATCCGGAAAAACCGTTCACGGGCAAGCAGGCAGACGCCATTCTCGAATTGCAATTGCACCGCTTGACCAAGCTCTCGATCGACGAAATTGCGAACGAGTTGAAGCAGGTGCGGGAAAACATTGCTGAATACGAATCGATTCTCGCCTCGGAGAAGAAACTGCGGGGCGTGATCATCAAGGAACTGGAAGAGATCAAGAAGCTCTACGGCGACGCACGCCGTACGCGGATCGAAGACGAAGCAGCCGAGATTTTGCTGGAAGACTTAATCGCCGATGAGCAGGTCGCGGTGACCGTCAGTCATTCCGGCTACTTGAAGCGGACGCCCATTTCCACTTACCGCATGCAGCGGCGCGGCGGGACGGGACGCAGCGGCATGAAGACGCGGGACGAGGATTTCGTCGAGCATCTCTTCATCGCGTCTACGCACGCTTACATTCTCATCTTCACCAACAAGGGCCGGGTTTATTGGCTCAAGGTGTATGAGATACCGGATGTAAGTGCCGCGGGCAGAGGCAAGCACATCGGCAGTCTGGTGGCTTTGCAGCCCGGCGAGACGGTGCGCACCATGGTGGCGGTGCGTAATCTGGAAGAAGAAGGAAAGTACGTTTTCTTCGCGACCCGCAACGGACTGGTGAAGAAGTCTGAGCTGAGGGAATTTATGCACGTGCGCTCCAGCGGCATCAACGCCATCGGGATTGAGCAAGGCGATGAACTGGTGGCCGCGCGCATCACCGATGGCCAGCAAATTCTCTTCCTGGCCTCGCATGAGGGCATGGCGGTGCGCTTCGACGAGAGCCATGTCCGTCCCATGGGCCGTAATGCTTATGGTGTTTGGGGCATCGATCTGGAGAAGGGCGACTACGTGGTCGGCATGGCGACGACTCCGAAGCCTGGAGCCGCGCCGGAGAAACCCGCTGCGAAAGCTGAGGCGTCTGAATCAGGCGAGCCTGAAGTGATAGAGGTGGGCAAGAAAGGCACGCTGATTCTGTCCGTTACCGAAAACGGTTACGGCAAGCGCACTCCCGCTGACGAGTATCGCCTGACCAACCGCGGGGGGAAAGGCGTGATCAATGTCAAAACCACGGAGCGCAATGGCAAAGTCGTGGGCATCGCGCAGGTGGAGGAAGAGTCGCAGGTCATGCTGATCAGCCAGTACGGCAAGATCATTCGCATGGACTCGAAGACCATTCGCGAATCCGGCCGCAACGCTCAGGGCGTTCGCCTGCTGAACATTGAGCCGGGAGATCGGGTGGCGGCGGCCGTGGTGATCCCGCCGGATGAGGAGCCTAATGGGGGAAATGGCGGGACGCTGATTCAATAACACGCTGCAGCTCCCCAGCAAAGAGCTGCACTGCGAGAGCTCTAGAGGCAAATTAAGGGACGCGAAGGTTGCGTCCCTTTTTATTTTTGCCTGTGCTTTTTCGCAACTCCCGCGGGTTCCCGACGTCTCGCATAGGAGTGCGCTGTATGAAATCAGTTAGCAGCCATGCGTGGACGAAGCAAGTTCGGTAGGGCTATAGCTACCATCACGACGAGAATGGCCGTGGCGATTGCGGCACAGTACTTCCGAGAATGTTGGATCGCGACGCCATGAGCATAGCGTTCCTCTTGCGTGATTCAAGAACGGTATAGAGAAGCCGCTCTTGCGGGAATTCTTGATGTAGCCATGAATCCATGGCCGGCCGAACCACGGATGCGCGCTTCCTACCAGGAGTAATGCACCGTATACGTCACTACCGCTTCGCCATCGGCTGCAATCGACAGGGGGAACTCGACCGTCTGCGCGTCCATTTTGCGTGACGGGTGCGATTGGTCGGCGAGCTTCCAGTCGATGCAGCGGTAAAGGTGCTCGACTACGCGCACGTTCACGGCTTCCTTCTTGTGATTACGGATGTGGATTTCGAAGGATTCGTTCATCCAGTGCTGGTTGGACTCCACATGAAAGTTGGTGCGCTTGCGTTCGCCGACCACGTCGAAGGCGTTGCCGGTGTAGACGCGGATAGTTTCGTCTTTCGGCGTGTGGTCAATCGTGTTCTCGCCCACGAATTCGAGATGACCATCGGTGTCGCTGCGGTAGAAACGCAGTTTGCCCTTGGGCAGCGGGATGCCCAGATGATTGGTGTCGGAGTTCTTGAACTCCTCCATCACCCAAACTTTGCCGTTCGACTGCGTGCCGTAATTCGCGTCCTGCCGGACCTGGTCGGGACTGTAATAGCCGTATTGCGCAAGGTTGGCGCCGTCGTAGGAGTAAATGCGCTGCGCGTGGATACCGGTGGCGCGCACGAATTCCACTTGCTTGGTTTCCTGGTCGTGCAGCGTGGTGGGGCGCTCCAGAGTGTAGAGGTGAAATTCGTCGAAGGATTTCTCTCGCACCACCGGTGCTGTCGCATCAACCTCCGCGGCCATCGATTTCGCTGCATAGAGGCGATTGGCGATGCTACCTTCTTGAATCTTGCTGACGTCTCCCGCGAGCAGCTTGATCCGTGCATTGTCGAAATTCTTGCCACTCTGGTTGCGCATGGTGATCCATCCCACCAGGTCGAGCACATCGGTCTTGCCGTTCGCCTGGCCGCTTGGCTGGTCGGCCACTACCAGGTTGTAGTCGGCCTGCCAGCTCATGCCGCCGCTTACGTAGGAAAGCTCGGCGTCAAATTTGCCGGGATTGTTGGTTTGCAGCAGCCAGTTCAGAGTGGGCTTGAGAATGGAATCGCCGGTGAGCGCAGGGAACAGTGGCTGCCCGGGCAAGCCGAAGCGCAGTACACCGTTCACTTCAATGATGGGCTGGGAGTAAGCCGGCTGCGGATATCCGGGCGCGTAGGTTGAGCTGGAAACATATCCGCTGCGGACGATCTTGCCGCTGACGGTTTGGAACTTCTCTCCGTTCTGCCCGATGACGAAGTCAATGCTCTTGCCCTCATACAACGAGAGGAGCAGTTCTTGCGAAATGGGGTCGTTGCGGTAGTTCTGCTCAAGAATTTGCAGCGCGCGTCCGGCGGGATCGCGGAGGATTACCGAATCTGGTTCGAGATGTGCGGCGATTCCCGCGTACTCTACCCGGTTGATTCCGGGCTTCAAGTCGAGCGAGAAACGCTCGCGGGCGACGAAGAAATTCTGGTTGTAGATGGTTAGGGCCGGCTGGTTGTTCTCCTCTACGGCCTTTTCCTGCGCAGACCCGAGGCTGCACAGCGAAAACAGAAACAACAGAAGGTTTCTCATTTGTTCTCTCCTCAGTCGTGAGCGGCCGAAGGGGAGGAGGATTTCGGTCCATCATGAGAACGCAGAGAGCGGAGGAAGTTGCGGCTGGCGTGGTGTTTGCGCTGGGTGGGGGCGATCGAAAGTAACCACGAGGTAACCCCTCCCCACTCGTCTGCGAGCTTGAAGACTGTCGCAATGGTGTTGTCGCGTGCTGGTTGACCGGCGGATCTTTTGGGTTGAGTCCAGCGGTGATGTTCTCTGCCGCCAGGCCGGCACGAGGCAACCAGCCTCGTTGAATTGACCAAATCTTGACAAAGCCTAAGGTTCACCCTAACTATCTCCTCTGCATCTATCTTCCGTGCGAGATTGCAGAACATTCGGGCTGATCCTGATGGCGATTGTCTGCCTGGCTCAGATCTCCGTCCGAAGTGAATCGAAACCAGCTTCCGAATCTGCCGCCGTGCGGACTGAGATGCACAATGTGATGTATCACTTCACAGACGAGATCACAGTACACATTCGTGACCTGCTGGGACAATTGATTCCCGATAACCCAGAAGGCCCTGTGATCTTCGACGACAAGGATTCGTTCACCCTGAGAATCGATGGGGCGGAGATTGCAATGGGAACCGATGCGCTCTCGAGGGTGTTAAATCAGCGGGTTTTCGGCGCCTCGGATGCGCCTCTCCAACAATTCGCGATTACTGCTCACGGAAATGTTCTCACGGTGAAAGGCAAGTTGCATTCCAAAGGCGATCTTGCCTTCGAGAGCGAAGGCAGTCTCTCCGCGACCGACGACGGTGAAATCCGTATTCACACTCAGAAGATCAAAGCCGCACACTTACCGGTGAAGGGGATGATGGATTTGCTGGGCGTGAAGATCGCAAATCTGATTAGCACCGAGAAGGTACGCGGCATTCGGGTGGATGGGGACGACTTGCTAATTGATGTGCAGCAAATTCTGCCGCCACCGCGGATCGAAGGGCGTGTGACCAGTGTTCGAATTGAGGGTCCGCAGCTGGTGCAGGTATTTGGCACGCTTCCCAAGGACGGCGGGCGCGCTCGAAAGATCGTTGGCACCCACGGCAACTATATGGCATACCGCGGAGCGCGGTTGCAGTTCGGCAAGCTGACGATGTCCGATGCCGACATGATCCTGATCGACATGGACCCGAAAGATCCATTCGATTTCTTTCTCGACCGCTATAAAGATCAGCTGGTGGCAGGGTATTCCAAAACTACCCCGGAGAACGGCCTGCGGGTCTATATGCCGGACTTCAACAAACTGCGGCCGGCGCAAAAACTCGGAACCAAGGAGCCATAGGCCGACCGGTTAAATATCCAGGTTCTTTACATCCAGCGCATTCTCTTCGATGAACTTGCGACGCGCTTCCACATCCTCGCCCATCAGGGTGGAGAAGATCGTTTCGCATTCGGCAATGTCTTCGAGCTTGACTGAGAGCAGCGTGCGCCGTTCCGGATCCATGGTGGTTTCCCACAACTGCGGCGCAGTCATTTCGCCCAGGCCTTTATAACGCTGGATGGTGAAGTCTTTGCTGCCCGCATCGAGCACATAGTCGAAGAGGTCGCGAGCGTTTGATTTCTCGACGAGTTCAACTTCGACCTTGCGCTTGGGAGCAGCTTTGGCTGGCTTTTTTCCGGCCTTCTCTTCACCGTCTTCAGCGTTATCTGAAGGTTCGCCGTTGGCTGCCTCGTCGCCGTTGCTGCTGGCGGAGGCAGCCTTGGCCACGACTTCCACCACAAACGGGGGCTCCATGTAAGGCTCGATCTGTTTGTACTTGGAGATCAACTGACGGCACTCGGCCGTCGAAGCCAGCTCCCAATTGATGACATGCTCGGCGCCATGCTTGTTAACGAAGCGCAGCTCCCAGAGGTTGTGCTCTTCGTCGAACTTAAGATCGACACTCTTGAGCCCGCGATCTTTCTGCAGTTTCTTAACTTCCCTGTCCAAGCGTTCGAGTTTCTTTGGCGGAGTTTTCTTGTCGCCCTCAAAGTCGGCATGCCTGGCTAAATCAAGCTTGGGCAGCAGTTCGGTGATCTTTTCGTCGCGCACTCGCTTGTTTACCCTGTCGAAGAAGCCCAGGTACTCTTTAAGCACGCTCATAAAGCGCGACAGATCTTTGCTTTCCAGCTTGGCCGCACCCTCGCCATAACGAACGGACAAGCCTTCAGCGGCGCGCTTGAGCATGACCTTGTCGAAAGCGTCCTGATCTTTGATGTACTGCTGGGTCTTCCCCTTCTTGATGGAAAACAGGGGGGGCTGCGCGATGAAGACATTGCCGCGCTTGATCAGATCCTGCATGTGGCGGAAGAAAAACGTCAGCAGCAGGGTGCGGATGTGGCTGCCGTCGACGTCGGCGTCGGTCATGAGGATGATCTTGCCGTAACGAACTTTCGTGGGATCGAAATCATCTTTCGCGATGCCTGTGCCCAGCGCCGTAATCATGGCGCGGATTTCCTCGTGCGCCAGCATCTTGTCATAGCGTGCTTTTTCGACGTTAAGAATTTTTCCCTTCAATGGCAGGATTGCCTGAAAGCGGCGGTCGCGGCCTTGTTTCGCAGTACCACCGGCGGATTCACCCTCAACCAAGAAAAGCTCGCAACGGTTGGGATCGCGTTCCGAACAATCGGCCAGCTTGCCGGGCAGTCCTCCGGAATCGAGCGCGCCCTTGCGCCGGGTGAGATCACGTGCCTTGCGCGCGGCCTCCCGCGCCCGGGCCGCGTCAATGGCTTTGTTGATGATCTTGCGGGCGATCGGGGCATTCTGCTCGAAGAACGCGCCCAACCGTTCATTCACAAAAGCCTGCACCACGCCGGCGATATCAGAATTCAGCTTGCCCTTGGTCTGGCCTTCGATGCTGTCCCGCATAGTTGATGGTGCGGGTCAGCGCCATACGGAAGCCGGAAAGATGCGTGCCACCGTCGACCGTATTGATATTGTTGGCGAAGCTGAAGACGGACTCGGAATAACCGTCGTTGTACTGCAAACCGATCTCCATCACAACGCCGCTGCGTTCCATCTCCATGTAGATCGGCTTGTCGTGCAGCACCTGCTTGCCGCGATTCAGATGCTTGATGAACTCTGCGATACCGCCGGTGTACTTGAACTCGGCGTGCTTGGCCTCGCCCGTCTTTTGATCGGTGGTGCGCTCATCCGTGAGCGTGATTAGCAATCCCTTGTTCAGGAATGCCAGTTCGCGCAGCCGCTGCGCCAGCGTGTCATAGTTGTACTCTGTCGCGGTAAAGATGCTGCGATCGGGAAGGAAATGTACTTTCGTCCCGCGTTTCTTGGTAGCGCCGGTTTTCTTCAGCTTGGCGGTGGGTTCGCCCTTGCCATAGTTCTGCTGCCAGGTAGCTCCGTCGCGCCAGATCTCCAACTCAAGATCCTCGCTGAGGGCATTGACGCAAGAAACGCCCACCCCGTGCAATCCGCCCGATACTTTGTAGGAGGACGCATCGAATTTTCCCCCGGCGTGCAAGGTGGTCATCACCACCTGCGCCGCGGAAATTTTCTCGCCGTCAATGTCCATGTCGTCCACGGGAATGCCGCGACCGTTGTCGACTACCGTGATGGAGTTGTCGATGTGGATCGTGACTTCAACCTTGTCGGCGAAACCAGCGAGCGCCTCGTCGACGGAATTATCGACAACTTCGTAGACCAGATGGTGCAATCCCAAGTCGCCGGTCGAGCCGATGTACATGGCGGGTCGCAAGCGCACGGCTTCCATGCCGCCGAGCACTTTGATGGAGTCGGCAGTGTAGTCGCCATTGCCGCCATTAATGGCGGTAACTTTTCCGTTTTTTGTTTTAGTTTCGATGATGGGTGTGTTGATCTCTTTTGTGGCCATTCCACTCCATGGAGAATGCCCGGATTAAAGCCCGAAGCCGACTCCCCTGATGCCTGTTCTTAGCCTTAACACGCTGCTCGGTGCAGCGACCAGAAAATCACTTCAAGTTATTGAAAGTATTCCCACTTAGGGCCGATTGAGGACTATTGAAATTGTACCACACTGGCGCCTTTTTTTCGACCCTTCCCAAGACCACGAACCGCCTCGGTAAACTGGGGTCTTCCCTGGGCTTTCTGTACTTCCTCAGACCCTGAAAAACGCTCACCGGGATGGTCGAAATTGCACGCGGCGAGCAGTTACATATTCAGGCACTTCCCCCTGATCGACTTCATCTAACAACTCACGCCTGATAAGATAGAGAGACAGGAGTTATCTAACCCAAGAATGAGTGTCCCTGTTTCACAGATGTGGACTGTGGCGAGCTATGTCCTGCGGCAGAAGCTCGCCGGTCGCAAGCAGTATCCGCTCGTGCTCATGCTCGAGCCCCTGTTTCGCTGCAATCTGGCCTGTGCCGGCTGCGGGAAAATCCAGTACCCTGCTCACATCCTTAAGAAGCAGCTCTCGCCTGAGGAGTGCTTCCGCGCCGTGGACGAATGCGGGGCACCCATGGTGTCGATCCCGGGGGGCGAACCGCTCATGCACCCGGAGATCGGCGAGATTGTGGAAGGCCTGGTCGCGCGCAAGAAGTACATCTATCTGTGCACCAACGCTTTGCTGCTTAAGGAGAAACTCCACCTCTTCAGGCCGAGTAAGTATTTGACGTTTAGCATCCACCTCGATGGTCAACGGGAGGAGCATGATTTGGCCGTGTGCCGCGAGGGTGGGTACGACATCGCCGTGGACGCGGTACGCGAGGCGCTGAAGCGTGGATTCCGGGTTACTACCAATACGACCCTGTTCGACGGCGCCAATGCCAAGAGTGTGCGAGCGTTTTTCGACGAAATGATGGAGTTGGGCGTTGAGGGCATGATGCTTTCGCCGGGATACTCTTACGACAAAGCCCCCGACCAGAAGCACTTCCTTGGACGCGCACGTACGCGCCGCATGTTCCGCGCCATTCTTTCCAACCGCGATCCCAACTGGCGCTTCAATCTGTCGCCGCTGTTCCTTGAGTTCCTAATGGGCAAGCGGACTTACCCATGTACGCCTTGGGGCATGCCGACCTACAACGTTTTCGGTTGGCAGAAGCCCTGCTACCTGCTGCAAGATGGTTATGCGGAGAGCTTTGCCGAGTTGCTCGCGACCACCGAATGGCAGAACTACGGGACCGAGTCCGGCAATCCGGCTTGCGCCAACTGCATGGTGCACAGTGGCTACGAAGCTTCGGCGGTAAATGCCACGTTCAGTTCGCTGGGCGGATTCGTGGCCACGGTGAAGGCAACACTTTCCACTCGCTATCGCGATGAGGAGGCGTTGCGTCTGCTGGAGGAGCCAGCGGAAGCCCTGCATCCGCTGATTCACATCGCGAGTGCGAACGAGTCGAACCGATCCTTCGAGGAAACCCACACCTAGGTCCGCTCATCTATGACGGGTAAAGCAGCCGGCCACATTGATCACGCCTCAGCGCAGGCCACGCCACCCCACGCGGGCGCGCTGAACGCGGATGCGCTTGAAGTGGCTCCTGGCACGCAACACGAGCAGCTCGAGGGCTGGATCCCCCGACTGGCCAGCGAAGAGGAAATCCAGGTTGCCCTGGAAAAGGCTTTCGACTACCGCGGCGACGTGACCATCACGCGCAAGGATGGATCGAAGCTTGAAGGCTACCTGTTTGACCGGCGCACCGGCCGGACTCTGGCGGAATCCTCCGTGCGTCTCTATCCCAAAGACTCGAATCAGAAAATTTCAATCTCCTACGCTGACATCGCCGCACTCGCTTTCATCGACTAAGAAAGTCAGCTTCTCTTATACCTCTGCCCATCGTTGACTCGCGGAACTGAGACTTCACGGCCAAAAAAGCGGTCTACTCCCCGCCACGCCAACTCCGGGTAAAGATGTTTCCGGAACTAATTTCCGAATGCCGACGGCTTCCACAGCGAATCGAAGAAAGACCACTGAGTGCGGTCGGCGCGGCGCTGTCTATAACGAAAGACTTACGCGCATGCCAAACAGAAGAGACAGCTCGTCCTAAGTCAATTTTCTAGCTTCCCTCTCGTCCTCACCGCGAATTGTTATTTTTCATGCGTCGTCCCTAGCATGCGGCGTATCGGTGTACGAGAGGACACCGCCTCACGGGAGGTGGCGCCCGTGACCACGAGCTGGAGCGCGGCATGGAACTGGGCTACACTGCGGACGATTCGTATTACAAGGGGTTGCGCGATGAGATTAAGAACCTCCGCAAGCAGCTTAAAGGGAATGAAGACACCTCTTCTGTGTTCGCTAGGCTCAAGGAGAAGCTGGCATCGTTAACCCGGCCGCAAGCGGAGAAACAGACGCGATCTGAGGTGCAAAAACCTGCGGCTCAGAAGCAGCCACAGAAGGCCGCTTAACTGGAGCGTGCAGCAACATGGAAGAGCAGGGCTCAAGCCGACATGACGCGTCATTGGCTCAGGCAGGCGAACCGAAGCGGGGAGCTGGTCGGCTCGCGCCTGGTTCGTCCGGCGCTTCTCGGCCAATTCGCCTGCTCGATTCATTCGATATCTGGTACAGGCCCGAAGTCCTGCTTAAAGGAATCAGCCCCAGGCGCGCCTCCTTGGATCGGGGCCGCATTCGCTTGGGGCCCGCAGCGTCGTGGTCGCCGGCGGTGGAGATTGAGCAGCGCGACGACAACCTCGTAATTACGGCAGCATTGCCCGGACTCGCGTTGGAAGATATCAAGATCGAGGCCATCGGCAACGTCCTCATCCTTAAGGGTGAACGCCGACCAGACCGCGGTGCCGGAGGAGGCACGGTGGGACGATCAGAGCGCCGCTACGGCTATTTCTATCGGGAAATGGTGCTGCCGGATGGCGTGGACACGCAGCGGGTGCGTGCTGAATTTGAGAATGGGATGCTGCGCGTCACCATTCCGGTCTTGACGAATAGTGCGCGTCACCATTCCGGTCTTGACGAATAGGCGCGAATTGCCGATCAAAGATACTTCCACACAGCGACATGGGGCCGAGCCGGTGAACCACCAAGAAAAGCGGAATCGTCATCACAACGAAGGTGCTTCTTAGGGACGCTGGTTGAGGGTCGAGGCCGGTCCGGCAAAACTTAATCCCTGAATCAACTCTTCCAGCTCGTCTTCCGTGCCGCCGATGAAGGTGAACGAGATGGCATATCCTCGCCTCAACATAACCAGCGTCGTCTGATGCATGGCTCTCCTACCGCGGTCCTTAGCGTAGTCTCCCCGCACCAACATTTTTGTCCCGGAGAGGAACTGATAGGGTTCGTTGACCACCTTGAATCCCTGCGCGGTCGCTACTTCGCTCAGAGGACCAAAATACTGTGCCGCGTCTTTCAGTCCCGGATACGAGGTAGAACTCTCCGCTGCAATTACGATTGATGAGTTCACATCTTCCCCCGTGGCCTCCGGGGGGCGCGAGAACGCCGCCAGCAGCACCGAGCCGCTGCTCGCAGGTTTCCTCGCCGGCGTGTTGTCGCTCTTGTCTGGGGATGGCCCATCATTGGGCTGAGGGTCATCGCTGGGCCGGCGGCTATTCATCTCGTCGGTCCGCAAGACCCATCCCGGCGGAACTTTGCAGGCAACGGCGAGGGCCTTGTTGCGATACACGCCATTGCCGACGGAACCGGGATCGAGCGTAGAATCCGCGGCGGATGAGGGTTTTCGGACGTGCTGAGCGGACGACGAGGAAGACAACGGGCGGGACTGGGCTGGCCACGCCCGCAGCGCTGAGGGCAACAGCAAACATGCGACCGCAATAGGAATAATCCGGGTTGAACGCAACCTCATAGTCCAATGGTACCGGAATTGCGCTTCAGTCGGCTCCACTGCCTTGGCACTGGAGCTTGAGATCCTTAAGCCGCCCTGCCCGTCACCGGCTGGGTGCAGTGCGCGCACCGCCGCGCTTCAATCGGGATCTCGCTCAAGCATTCTGGACACTTCTTGGTGGTCGGATCCGGTGGCCTCTCTCCTCGGTTGATGCGTGCAACCAGCGTGTTCACCGGCAAGACGACAAAGAAATAAATCACGCTCGCAATCAGCAGAAACGAGACAACGGCGTTGATGAAATCGCCGACCGGAAAGGGCGTCCCCCGGATCGTGAAATGAATGGCGGAAAAATCAGGTTTGCCTACGATGGCAGCGATCAGCGGCGTCAATAGGTCTTTGGTCAGCGCCGTGATCACGCCCCCAAAGGCCGCGCCGATCACCACGCCGACCGCCATATCCACGACATTTCCGCGCAGGATGAATTTTTTGAAGCCGTCGAGCATAGGGTGGCCTCCTCGGTGAAGACGGCGGCCAATTTAGTACTCTGGACTGGAAAGGTCAAGTGCAGAAGCGCTCAGATGCGCATGGGCATCACGATATACCGGTACTTGTAGTCGTCTCCCTCAGCGGGACGCAACTGCCCGGCCGACTGAGCATCCTTCAACTCCAACTGCACTTCGCTCGAGCCCGCGGCTTTGAGGAAGTCCACCAGATATGCGGCGTTGAAGCCGATGGTAAGGGGATCGCCGCTATAGGGAGCTTCGATGGAATCTTCCGACTCGCCCGACTCTGTGGATGAAGCGGAGAGCTTCAACTCGCCCTTCTCCAGCTTCAAGCGCACCGCACGCGAGCGCTCATCGGCAAACTGGGCGACACGCAAAATGGCGGAATTCAGTTCATCGGCATTTACCGGGATCACTTTGCTATTGTCCTTGGGAAGCACAGCCTCGAAGTTGGGGAACTGTCCCGTGAGTTGGCGCGAAGTCAACAGTCGCGAACCGATGCGGAAAAACAGCGTCGACTCATCTTTGGCGAACTCCACGATTTCGGTGTCGGTCGAGTCCAGTAGGGACTTCAGCTCATCCATCGCCTTCTTGGGAATCAGGGTTTTCATCTCGCCCGAAACGCCGTCAAATTTCTCGCTGTTGCGCTCGCAATGCGCCAGGCGATGACCATCGGTCGCGACCATGGTGATCGACTCAGGTTTCAGCAGCATGAGCGCGCCGTTCAGCGTGTAGCGCGATTCCTCGCTAGAGATGGCAAATCCAGTCCGCGCAATCAATCCCCGCAGAACCTGGGCTCGAATGCTGATAGCCCCGGCGGTCGGGAATGCCGGCAAGCTCGGAAAATTCGATCTCGCCATGCCTACCATCTTGGTGTTGGAACGGCCGCAGCGGATGCTGACCCAATGGTTGTCGAGCAGTTTGATGGTGATATCGGCGTCGGGTAGCAACTTTACGTAGTCATGCAGCTTGCGCGCGGGGATGGTACAGGAGCCTTCTTTCTTCACCTTGGCATTGCACGAAGTGCGCAGGCTCAGATCCAGGTCGGTAGCCGTCAGCGAAAGCTTATCTCCGCCCGCCTCGAATAGATAATTAGAAAGGATCGGGATCGTGGTCTTGCGCTCGACTACGCCCTGGGTAGCAGTCAACTCTCGCAGCAGTTCAAACTTGCTGACCGTGATCTCCAACGTCCCTACCGCAGTGGCCGCTTCGACCGGCATAAAATCAATCTCCCCACGTCGTGCCGCTACTTTTATTACTTCACTTATATCAAATACAAAACCTATAAAACCAGTAGTAACAGTAAGCGCCTCGCAGAAGTGGAAATCCCGGGCAACCAGCCTGTTCTCATTCGGTTTCGAGCCATGACTTCATGTTAGAAATAGGTCCCGGGCTGGGCGCATCCCCCGCATAACTACGCCATGCCCAAAATTCGTGGTCCCCGTTGCACAGCGTCCACATGGTGTTCACAGCCCAGCTCAAGGAAGAGGCCGCCGCTGCGTGGAAAACTTCCGTAACCGTGCTGTTCATCCCCCCAATTGCTCGGTGAGTTTATTGAGCAACCTGTTTAAATCTTTGTCGTTTTTACGGACTTGTTCAATCTTGTCGACCGAGTGCAAGACCGTGGTGTGATGCTTGCCGCCGAACTGCCGTCCAATCTCAGGTAGCGATGCTTCGGTGAGGTGTTTGGCTAGGTACATGGCAATTTGTCGTGGGTAGACGATGGCCCGCGAGTTGTTCTTTGCCTTAATCTCCACCAATCGCAGTCCGAACTGCTCAGCGACCGTTTTCTGGATCGATTCAATGGTGACCTTGCGAGCTTGCGAATCGATAAAATTCTTCAGCACTTGTTGCGCATAGGGCAGGGTGATCTCGGCTCCAATCAACGATGAGTGAGCCACAAGTCGGATCAACGCGCCCTCAAGCTCGCGCACGTTTGAACGGATATTTTGAGCCACGTAGAGCGCCACATCAGTGGGCAGCGTTACTTTCTCCTGCTCCGCCTTCTTCTGCAGGATGGCAACCTTGGTCTCCAGGTCCGGAGGCTGAATGTCGGCGATCAATCCCCACTCAAACCGGCTGCGCAACCGGTCTTCGACCTCGGCCAGTTCTTTTGGTGGCCGGTCGCTGGCGATCACGATCTGCTTCATCGATTCGTGTAGAGCGTTGAAGGTGTGAAAGAACTCTTCCTGCGTCCGTTCCTTCTGGGCCAGGAACTGGATGTCATCCACCAGCAGGACGTCTACGTTACGAAATTTGTCGCGGAAGCTGGTCATCTTGTCGTAACGCAGCGAGTTAATCATTTCATTGGTAAATTTCTCGCTGGATACGTAGCAGATGGCCGCCTGTGGCATCCGCCGCTTGACCTCGTGCCCGATGGCCTGCATCAGGTGGGTTTTGCCCATTCCCACCCCGCCGTATAAGAACAGCGGGTTATAAGCCTTCGAAGGGCGCTCCGCCACCGCCTGGCAAGCAGCATGCGCAAACTGGTTGCCGCTGCCGATGACAAAGGCGTCGAAGGTGTAGCGCGAACTCAGCTGGGCAGCGCCATCCCAGTCGAAGCGCGCCTGCGCTGGCGCTGCGGCCGCCGCTGCGGCGGAAAGCCCGCCATCATGCCGGATCGACGTGGACGCTGGATCGTCTTCCGGTGTCACGAACTTCACGTCATTGAAACCCAGCCCCAGGTTGTCGATTGCTTCCTGGATCAGGTCGGCATACTTGTCGCCAGCGTGGCGGAACTCTACTGTGGGCACGCGTACGAACAACACTCCTCCGCTCGAGTGGCTGAAGCGCGTCGGCTTTAGCCAGGTGTCGTAGGAATGTCGGTTGATCTTTTTTTCTAGCGCATCCAGAATGCGCAACCACGGATTGGGGGAGAGAGTTGTGCTCGGAACTGACATAATTTGAAATGCTCGCCGCGGCTACCCTGGCGGCTGGCTTGAGGGTGCCTCTTCTAAGAATGCCGGATTACGGAATCCAGATCCCTTGCTGACTGCGGAATGCGCTTGGGCTTCCCACGCGCTTTTTGGCCAGATGAAACCAAATCTTGAAAGCCGGATCAGTCCGGCATACTAGCACAAAATTTTTTGTTATGTGGAAATCTTCGGCTGGAATTTTTCTCCGCACGACTATTCAGAACGCGAAGCAGGGTGGCTGTCAAGTAGCGAGGATGTAACTGCCGCACGCGTGGTGCACGTTCAGATCGCATGCTTGAGTGAAATTTGCGGAAGACCACTTCGGAGTTGTGTGCGTCGCAGCAGATGCAGGGGTCGCACCGCGCAGGGTAAATTGCCCCTGGTATCGGTAGGCGCACCCGCCAATACTGCTGAATCTCCTTTGCCCGCATGGCACCTCGTCATTTATACTCATCGTTTGCCCACACGACGTCGATTCAACTGAGGAGCAGTTATCTTTCATGCCCAAGCGTACATTCCAACCTAACCGGCGCAAGCGATCGAAGACGCACGGCTTTCGCACCCGCATGAAGACCCAGGGCGGCAAGAGGGTGCTTTCCCGCCGCCGCGCCAAGGGGCGTAAGAGGGTCTC
>WNFC01004374.1_pt1 | contig 15375 bp, 9 predicted proteins | sample 5400541 | NCBI WGS metagenome assembly WNFC01 (sample SAMN13153342, study PRJNA577476) | soil metagenome | isolation source: 120 cm saprolite under Douglas fir tree site 2 hole 2 replicate 1 | place: USA:California | collected 2015-04-18
GCGCTTTCTGATGAATGTTATGCTGGCTTCGGGCGGCTATCCTTGGACGGTGATTCGCATCAGGGATCGCAAGTCTTATCTGAGCGCCCTGGACCGCGCCAGCACCGGTATGGACATCCATCCGTTCGCAACCTTTATCATCCACCGCGTGCAATGGCGCCTTGAGCGGCACGACCTGACATTTCCTGCGCCCCAAGAGACTTTTGTTTTCGAGCGCGACATTGTCTTTTTCTATGGGCAAGATGGCGACGCGTGGGTGCGGTGTGCCATCAGCAGGGAAGCCCTGGACGATCACTTCCATGACGACGCTAAGGATAAACTCGAGGTGTTCAGAGCGAACCGCCAGGCCATCGAGCAGGAGGTACGGCGGAAATATATTGCTGGCGACACTGAAGTCGATGGGGCTGTTCTCATTCGCTCGGACGATCTACCTGAGTGACGACGTGCGGGTCTGAGATGGGAGTTGTCCCCACCAGTAACTCCGTCCTTGTTGCGCGTGCATGGTTTACCCAGTTGTGCCCCACGCTCTTCGCGCATAAATGTGCTCACTATTGCTCACAACCCCGTTTCCTTGCCACTGGCTTTCAAGGGGACGACCTGACGGCCGGCATGTTGACAGGTGGGTTCGGGATTGCTCCAGACGTTGCGGCCAAAGCTCCGAAGCACCGGATGGTGGCGGCGATCTTTGGCGAGCGTGAGCTTCAGTACTCAGGAGTCGATGTGTAATCTACATGACGAGTACAATGTCGGTGCGCGGCACGTGAGAAGGGCGACATCGCCCGGCGATGTCAATTGCAACAACCCGGGTGCGCGTAGGAACTTCATTCGCGTAGGAACTTTACTATGGTTCATGGCATCGCCGATCAACCGGAATGCTGGCCCGCTCTGCCTCTGAGTTCGTGGAAAGACACGTACGCAACGCTGCACATGTGGACGCAAATCGTTGGTAAAGTCCGGTTGCGTCTGACGCCGGTCGTGAACCACTGGTGGAATATCCCGTTGTACGTAACGGCTCGCGGTTTGACGACATCTCGCATCCCCTATGGCGAAAGAGCATTCGAGGTGTGGTTTGATTTCATACGACATCAGCTTGTGCTGGAGACGAGCGATGGATTGGTGAAGACACTCCCGCTGGAGCCGCGCTCGGTGGCCGAGTTCTACCAGAAATTCATGGAATTGCTTCGGTCGGCGAGAATTGAACTCAAAATCTGGAGAATGCCGGTCGAAATTCCCGATCCGATTGCCTTTGATCAAGATCGGGCGCACGCCTCATACGACCGCACGTCGGTGGAGAAATTCTGGCGCATCCTGCTGTCCGTGGACACGGTCTTCAACCAGTTCAGGGCAGGATTCATCGGCAAGTCCAGCCCAGTGCACTTTTTCTGGGGAAGCTTCGATCTTGCGGTCACGCGATTTTCGGGCCGCCGGGCGCCCGAGCGCCCCGGCGTCGATGCCATGACTCGGGAAGCCTATTCGCACGAAGTGAGCAGCGTGGGCTTCTGGCCCGGGAGCGGCAACGTCCAAGGTGCGGCGTTTTACTCGTACGCGGCTCCCGAGCCACAGGGATTCAAAGACAAGCGTGTCCGTCCGGATGCCGCCTTTTACGACCGGCAGCTCGGCGAATTCCTCCTAATGTATGACGATGTACGGAAGGCGGAGTCGCCCACCGCGTCATTACTAGAATTTTGCAAGAGCACATACGAAGCCGCGGCAACGCTTGGCAACTGGGACCGCGGTGCGCTTGAAAGGTAGCTGCCGCTAATTTGTTGCAGAGGCAACAAATCGTTACGAAGTAGATGCGCCGGCAGAGATATTGGTGAAAATTTCGTCAAGATCACCCGTGTGGTTGCGACGAGTGGTATATTGGCCGCGAATCCTCCTCATTCGATTGAAGCGCGAGCGCAGATTAGTCCAGGATTACGAATCCAAGGGGGTAGAGCGAATCCATGTCCTTTCCTAGAACAAAATTTTGGCGAGATAAATTTTGCGGGCGAGAGCGGAACTTACCTTTTCTCTTTGCGTGTGCCGCGCTGGTTGCTTGCGCCGGAGCGGTGGTGGCTCTCCGCGCGCAGGACAAGAACCCGTTTGCCGGCGATCCGAGAGCCGCGAAAGTGGGCGAATCGCAATTCCGAGCGAACTGCGCGTTTTGTCACGGGCTGGGCGCGCGTGGCGGAGGACGGGGGCCGGATCTCACGCGCGCGCAGAAGCGTCACGGCAATTCCGACGCGGACTTGTTTCGAACGATCAATGAGGGAGTTCCCGGCACGGCCATGCCGCCGAACGGCGCGACGCAGCAGGGCGTAGGCATGACCGAAGAAGAGATCTGGCAGGTAATCAGCTACATTCGCAGCGTGCAGGCGAAAGCTCCGGCGCAAATTGTTGGAAATGTGGCGCACGGCAAGGAGCTTTTTTATGGCAGCGCGGCGTGCTCCACATGTCACATGATCCAGGGGGAGGGAGGGCGACTTGGACCCGACCTAAGCACAACGGGTTCGGCGCGCTCGACCGACTATCTGGTGGAATCCGTGCGCAATCCAAGCCGGCGGCTGGCGCAGGGAATTTCCGAGGCGATGAAAGAATTTTCGCAGGAATATGAGACCGTCACGGCGGTCACGGCGGACGGAACGAAGTACGTGGGAGTGGTGCTGAATGAAGATCATTTCACGGTGCAAATGATGGACACGCGCGAGCAGCTTCACCTTTTCGAAAAAGACAAGCTGCGATCGTTGGAGAAGAGCCGGGAATCGCTGATGCCGGCGTACGATCAGAAAACATTGAGCGATAAAGACCTGCAGGATGTGATCGCGTACTTGCTTGCAGTGGGTGGCCAATGAAGAGGCAAACGATTCTCTGCACAATGAAAAGCAGATTCCTCGCTTCGCTCGGAATGAGAAATCTAATAGTCTCGGCGCTGGTTGTATCAACGATGGGAACTGGTGGCGCGCCCTTGATAAAGGCGCAGGTGACGGGACAGCGGTTGCTGGATTCAGCCAAAGAGCCACAGAACTGGCTGATGTATTCGGGAGATTACGCGGGACGGCGGTTCAGCGCGTTGGACCAGATCAAAACTTCGAATGCGGCGATGCTTGTTCCCAAGTGGGTGTACCAGACAATGGCGGGCGGGAAATTCGAAACGACGCCGCTGGTTGTGGACGGAATCCTTTACGGCACGGGGCAGGACAATCGCGCGTTCGCGCTGGACGCGCGGTCGGGACGGCCGATTTGGCAATATCAACGCGCACTGGCAGCGGATATTCGGCCGTGTTGCGGGCGCGTGAATCGCGGGCTGGCGATTTTGGGCGATAAAGTTTTCCTGGGCACGCTCGATGCGCACGTTATTGCGCTGGACGCAAAAACCGGGAGCGTTGTGTGGGACGTTACGGCGGTGGATTATCGCCAGGGCTACAGCATCACGCTTGCGCCGCTGGCGATCAAGAATCTTGTGCTGATCGGAGTGTCGGGCGGGGAATATGGGATTCGCGGATTTATTGATGCCTATGATGCTGGGACCGGGGAGCGCAAGTGGCGCTTTTACACCGTCCCAGGTCCCGGCGAGCCGGGGCATGAAACCTGGGAAGGCGAGTCGTGGAAAATCGGAGGCGCGCCCGCGTGGATCACCGGGACTTACGATCCCGCGACCAATACTACTTTTTGGACCACGGGCAACCCTTCGCCTTCGAATCGCGGGGAGGGACGCGCGGGCGACAATCTGTATAGCAATTCCTTGCTCGCTCTCGAACCGGAGACGGGAAAGCTGAAATGGTATTTTCAGTTTTCGAAGCATGATGAGCATGATTACGACGCTACGCAGGTGCCTGTCTTGGTTGACCAGGGAGAGCGGCACTTGATCGTGCAGGCGAACCGCAACGGATTCTTTTACGTCATTGATCGCAACAACGGAAAGCTATTGTTCGCGAACACTTTTGCGAGAGTGACCTGGAGCGACTCAAAAGATGCGAGCGGCGCGCCCATTGCGCGGAAGGACGCTTCGCCGACGCTGGAAGGGAATCGCGTGTGCCCGGGGGCGGCCGGGGCGACAAACTGGATGTCGCCTACTTATGATCCGCAGACGCAGCTGTTCTACGTGACGGCGCGGGAGCAGTGCGACGTTTTCAGCACGGCGCCGCAGGTCTACGAAGCGGGACACGCTTACTATGGCAGCGCGTATTTCCCGAACGACGATGCCGAGCCGTTCACTGGCGCGCTGCGCGCGATCGATCCGAACACCGGAAAAATGAAATGGGAATGGAAGCACCCTTCGCCGACCTGGTCTGGAGTGCTATCAACAGCGGGCGGGCTGATCTTCACGGGGGACGCGGAGGGAAACTTCATTGCGCTCGAAGCCGCTTCGGGTAGGGCGCTCTGGCATTTCCAGTGCGGCGCGTCGGTGTATTCGTCGCCGATGTCGTTTGCGATCGACGGAAAACAATATGTGGCCGTTGCGGCGGGGAGTGCTCTTTTCAGTTTCGCGTTGCCGTGAACCTCGACGGAGGAATCGAGGAATTGCGAAGGCAAGCAGCAGCTTGGAAGCCGTCAGGGGACTGATGAAACGCCAGGACCGCTCGGGACACTATGGAGAGGGTGCGCAGGTAGAAACGGCGCTTGATTTCAATGCTATCAGGGTCATAATAAGGCAGTTCGTGGAGGTCGACCCCCCAGCTCATGCAATGCCCGGTTTGTCAGGCGGATAATCTTGCCAGCGCTGTGACGTGCGAGAAGTGCAGCACTCCTTTCCCATTGTCGGACGCGACGATTTCTCCGTCAGAATATGGTCAGTCAACAGGGTGGTCGAAGGCCGCCACGCTGCGCCCGTCGAGTGAGGCCGCGGCAAAAGGACAGCTCGAGCCGGGGAGCATGCTCGGCGACCGCTACGAAATCCTTCAATTGCTGGGTCAAGGCGGGATGGGGGCCGTTTACAAGGCGCGAGACGTCGAACTGGAGCGCACGATTGCGCTGAAGCTGATTCGTCCCGACCTCGCCAGTCATCCGGAAGTCCTGCGGCGCTTCAAGCAGGAACTCATCCTAGCGCGGGAAGTAACCCACCGCAACGTCGTCCGCATTTACGATCTGGGACAAGCAAGCGGAGTCCGATACATCACCATGGAGTACGTGGAAGGGCGAGATTTGCGAGTCCTTTTGAATGAGAAAGGGAAATTGACTCCGGAAGAGGCGGTTCCAATTTTCCTGCAAATTGCGGCGGCGCTGGAAGCGGCGCATCACGCTGGAGTTGTGCATCGTGACTTGAAGCCGCAGAACGTCATGGTGGACCAGGACGGCCGGGTTTACGTGATGGATTTCGGTGTGGCGGGATCGCTGGAAACGCCTGGGATGACGCAGACCGGGGCGCTGATGGGCACGCCGGAATACATGTCGCCGGAGCAGGCCAAGGGCATGAAAGTGGACGCCCGCTCGGATCTGTTTTCGATGGGAATCATTTTTTACGAGATGCTGAGCGGCGTCTCGCCTTTCAAAGCCGACACGACGATGGCGACGATGTTCAAACGGACGCAAGAACGCGCTGTTCCGCTGGCGCAGGCGGAGAGCGGCGTGCCGGTGTTCTTGAGCGACATCGTTTCAAAGTGCCTGGAGATCGAGCGGGAGAAGCGATTCGCGAGCGCCCGGGAAATGGCGCAACAATTGGAAATATGGCAGGGTCCTCCCGCGGGAAGCTCCACGGTCATTGTGCCCGCCTCACGAACTGCGGCCTATTGGAGGTGGGCATCGACGGCCCTCGCCGTGTTGCTGGTGACGGGCGTGATTGCATATCGACTGAAAGGGCCGCCCAAGCCGAAAGCCGCTCACGCCCCCGTTAGTGTTCTTGTCGCGGACTTCACGAACCACACGGGTGACCCGATTTTCGACGACACCCTAGAACCGATGTTCAACGTCGCCCTGGAAGGAGCTAGCTTCATTAATGCCTTCAACCGCGGGAATGCCCGCAAGCTTGCTGGGCAACTTCCGCACCCCACCGACAAGCTCGACGAGCAGCCGGCGCGCCTGATTGCAGTGGGCCAGGGCCTTGCCGCGGTGGTCACTGGGTCGCTGAGTCGCCGCGGCAACGGCTACAAGCTGTCAGTGGAAGCGTTGGACGCCAGGACCGGCAACTCCATTGCAACGGCCGAAGTAAGCGCTTCCAACAAAGACGAACTGTTGCTGGCCATACCCAAGCTGGCGGCCCCCATCCGCAAAGCGCTCGGCGACACTACACCGGAATCGGTACAACTCACTGCAGCCGCAGGAGCGTTTACTGCCGCCTCGGTGGAGGTCGTACACGATTATAGCATTGGGATGGAACAGCAATTCGCTGGGAAAATGGAAGACGCATTGGGCTCATTCTCCAAGGCCGCGGAGCTGGATCCGAACTTCGCCCGCGCCTACGCTGGTATGGCCGCGGCAGCTGGAAACTTGGGCCGGTCGCAAGATGCCGAAAAGTACGTCAAACTGGCGATGGAGCACGTTGACCGCATGACCGAACGCGAACGGTACCGCATCCGTGGCTTGTATTACATGAGGACCGGGAACTGGGAGAAGTGCGTTGAGGAATTCGGCGAGTTGGTAAAGCAGTACTCAGCTGATAATCTTGGCTACAACAATCTCGCCATTTGTTATCAGGGCCTGCATAACAAGCCCAAAGCTATCGAGGAACTGCAGCGATCTTTGGAGATCTTACCCAACAACCAGGCGGTCCGGATGAATCTCGCGATCCTCACGTCGTACGTCGGGGATTTCCCGACCGCTGAGCGGGAGGCGCGGACGGTGTTGCAGGTCAGCCCTTCCTTCGAAAGAGCCTACGTTGGTCTGGCGTACGCCCAAGTCGGGCAGGGCCAGCTCGCTGAAGCGATCAAAACCTATGGGCAGCTCGAGAAGATCAGCAACTTTGGACAGGCCTTGGCGGCTCCTAGGCTGGCCGACATCGCTCTATATGAGGGACGTTTGGGCGACGCAGCGCAGTTGCTGCAACAAGGGGCGGCCGCGGACGTGCAAGCGGGAAGGCTGGATTCCGCCGCCGCCGATTTTGCTGTGCTTGGGTATACGCAGCTTTTGCGAAAACAGAAGGCAGCGGCATTAACCGCATTGGAAAAGGCGCTGGCCAACAGCAAAGCGGTTTCGCCCCGGTTCCTGGCAGCACGCGTCTACGTCGCAGCCGGCGAAACCTCGAAGGCGCGCAAATTGGCTGCCGGCCTCGCCTCCGAAGCACAGCCCGAGCCTCAGGCATACGCCAAATTGATTGAGGGTGAAGCCATGCTGGAGGAAGGCGCAGCGCGCCAGGCGATCCAGTTGTTCACCCAGGCCAACAACCAGCTCGATACCTGGATCGGACACTTCGATCTCGGCAGAGCCTATCTGAAAGCGGACTCCTTCGTGGAAGGGGATTCCGAATTCGATCGCTGCATCGAGCGCCGTGGTGAAACCTTGGACCTATTCGATTACGTGCCGACCTATGGCTACTTACCCGAGGTTTACTATTATCAGGGGCGCGCGCGCGAGGGACTGAACAGTCCCGGAGCTGCTGCCGATTCCTACCGTAGCTATCTACGCATCCGCGGCAAGGCTGGCGAAGATCCCTTACTCTCCGAAGTTCGCCGCCGCCTCGGCCAGTGGGGCATGTCCTAGAAAAAACGACGGGCGATTTCGTCGCCCGTCGTAGCCTTCCACCGTCAATTGTTTTTTCTGTCCGTCCCAAGTATACAACGGGCCACCTGCCAAGGGCGGCCCACTGTGCTGAGACAATCCTTAGAATCTCACTAATATGGTCTTCGGGTCCGACGCACGGCTCGTGGCCCCCTGCGCGTTGGTATCCGTCACGAAGTAGGTGTATGTCGTGTTGTTCTGGAGCTTGCTGTTGTCAGTGAACGTCGTCACGGGAGGCGTCCCAGTTAGCCCCTTTGGCGTGAGGTCGGTGAACAGATTGGGGTTTGCAGCCACGGCAGCCAGCACGCTAGCCAACGTGGGGAAGGAGCCCGTGGCGCGCCAGATGTCATACCTGCGAACCTGACACGGCCCGCCGGGTGCCGTCCAATTCAGGATGACACTCTTGCTGCTCATAGCTGCCATCAGCCCCGTGGGCGGATCCGCTGTGGAGCAGGCCGTATCTGCGTCCTGTTCGGTGCTGCCGCCTAACCCCGACAAGTCGGCGGTGCTGCCGCCTAACCCCGATAAGTCGGCGGTGCTGCCGCCTAACCCCGTTAAGTCGTTGACGCTGCCGCCTAACCCCGTTAAGTCGGCGGTGCTGCCGCCTAACCCCGTTAAGTCGGCCGTGCTGCCGTCGGAAAATCCAAACGTATTGGCTCGGGAACCTACTTGACGCAGATCGACATTGATCCAGTCATTAAACCCGGTAAAGGGCGAATCCACGTTGGTGCCACCGGGCGAATTGAAGAAATTGTCGTTAAAATTGACGTCCTGCACCAAGCCGGTGTCCGTCGTATTCCCATCATTGTTCCAATCGATGGGAGCGGAAAAGGTGCTGCCGTCAACTCGGACCATCTGCGCTCCGTCCGTGATGGGCGTACCATCGCAGTGACGGGTAGCGAAATTCCCGATTTGCCTGTCGAGCGCATTGGGCGGCGCATACCATCGGGTAAAATGCGCGGCCGGGCTTGCCGAATTGGTAAACAGCGCCGAGCCTATCCCGAGCGTCTCGTCTAGGGCTGTTTCATCCAGATTCGGCAGCGTCTGTCCGGAATAATCAATTCCCCCATCGGGGAAACCGCGGATCTGGAACAGATAATTCATCGAGCTGAGGAAGCCCGGGTTGCAGTTCAAGCCATAGCTCGGCGGGAAGAACGGCGGGTTGTTGATCTGTTGGCCTTGGACAGGGTTGGGAAAGAACGTGCCGCCATGCGTGAGGAAGAACGTATGCCCCATTTCATGCAGCAGCGTCCCAGCCTGGGGCGTGACGTCCCCGACCTGATCGTTGCAATAGGTCGGATTCTGTGATGTCAGTGGCTGCGAGGGATCCGGCTGGCAGTTTGATGGATCGTCAGTTCTCCACAGCCCAAACGTCACCGCTGAGTCTCCCCCACCCACGTCCGAATGCCCCCCGCTGCTTGTCGGGCCTCCGTACGTAACCGCGAGTCGTGACTCATTAAAGCAGGGTAGTGCCTGCCCGAGGCAACTGAACTCGTAAGCGCCGTCTGCCACCCCGGCCGTGGTGATGGTGAAAGTGGTGGCAGTGACATTGGTATTCGGATCCGTAGTCTGGCTTTGAATGGTGAACGGGCGATAGGTGCCGTTCAGAGCGGGGTGCCCAATGGCCCCCGCGATGGTTACCCGATCACCATTCGCGTCGATGCACGCGGGCGGAGGATTGGCGGCGTTACAATCTCCGGGCTTAACGAGCCCTTGAGGGGTTTGGATTTTTACGGTTGCGGTAGTCCCGGAATTCCCAATCGAAATTAACCTGGCGACTGAGGTGTTGGTGCTCGGTAGTGTCGCGGCGAAGGAGGTCCAGAAGGATCTTGGCTCTCCCAAGGCGTGGCCGAAAAGCACGTAATGGTAACTGTCTTTCCGTCCGAACTGAAAATTTCCTAGGGGTACGATGGTATTGTTGGGCAGGGTTAGGGTCGCATTGTTCTTGACAAATAAAAATCCTCCCTTCCACCCAACCGCCGCCTGACCTGGAATTTGGCACAGTGTGGTCTTCGAATCGGTGCAGACCACGGCGCTTTCAGGAATCTCGTTTCCACCGGTTCCGCCCTGTATGATGTAAGGGTCCGGGCACACTTGCTGGTTCGGCAACTGCGGCGTCAGCTTACAAACGGTCTGACCGTTATAATTCGTACCGACATCGAAATGAACGTGGACGTTTTGTCTCCAAAAGGCGTCGCCCACCTTATCGAGAGCCTCATGCTTGGGCAGGTGCGAGTGTAAAATAGTACCCGTAGTTGAATCCCGAAGTGTAAGGTAATCGACTTCAACAAAAATGTCCTGGGCGGTTGGGCTGGCGCCGGGCAGAGCCACAAACTGGTTGCTTATGACATCGGTGTAGCCTGGGCCTGGGTTCACGTTGGCCTTCCACGCAGCGAGCAGGCCATCGTGGTTAGTGTCCTCAACCGTGGTGCTGAAGACCAAAGCGCCCCAGTCGAGGCAGTTGCCATTCGTGGCCGCCGGCACGACGGAAGTCGTCTCCAAAGAATCGTTGGAATGCACTATAGTATTGACAGGCCAGGGCGGATTGTCCCAGGAACCGTTATATATCCCGGGAAGCGGATTTGTGGGGTCGCTGTAGAGGGAGGGAAGGTTCATGCCATTTAGGAGTACACTTTCGGACTTCTTAGGCTGGCCACCGCCTACAATGTGAGTAATCTTGGCCAAGGGGGATGCAGCAGCCTGATAGAAACCGGCAATCTGCTGGCTCATCTCGGGCGTTGGTGACGAGGTGTTGCTCGGGGCAAAGGTGCCGTCGTAGAGGACGATCGAATTCAGCGGAACTAGTGGTGACTGTACCCGGTATATGATCACGAGAGTGGCGCCCAAGGTAAATGGGACCTTAGCGCCATTGGTTCCGGTATCCGCCAGCTGTACTTGAAAAGGACCGTTACCCTGGACCTTGCCGTTCGCATCCACGGGCAGAAACGGACGGACGTCTGCGCGGTAGCCCTGAATAGTTTTTGCCCCCTGCGCTGAACCCGAGCAGCCGCCGTTACTCCAGGATGTGGGAGCGTTTGGGGTTGCGCTGGGCAGGAACGATCCGCTGATGGCGTAACCATTGAAGAATCCGTTCTTTCCAGGATTCGGCGCCTGCGATGTTGATTCAACGGTTTCCCAGTATAGGAAGGCCGCCACGATATCCGCGCCGACTGGCACGCCCGGAGACGGCACCCCCGTAGCTTGGCCCTGTACAGTATCGGGAATGTTGATGGTTCCCGTCGCGAGCGTTCCGTTTGATGATCCTTTCACCCAGCCGCCGACAACGTAGTCGCCAGTGACAAAATAGTTCTTGAATATGTTCAACGGATTGGTTTGCGCTAAGGCTGTTTGCGCAAACCCAAACACCAACAGTAACCCTAACGCCGCCGTCGTACGCATGAGTCGGCAGCCCCAAGAAATCGTGCCCAGCGTCGGAATGGTATTCTGCATAATCAGCCTCTCTCACTACGAATTTTGGAAGGCCGGTATCGACGCTCAGTTCAGCACTGTGGATTTCCTGAAAAGTAAATGTCAGACATGAGAACGAGCATGACAGTTTCCACGTAACAAGCCTTTATTCGCCAACTTCCGTTTCTGGGAACCGACACTGAGGGGGACGTACGATTGGACAGCAATCAACTGACCGCTCTCAGGGCTAGGGTTGAGCTCGCTGCCGCTCTGCCAACTGGGCGAGTAGGACAACGAACTGGGGCGGACGATACCCTGAAACGTTTGCTGAGTCAAGACACAGAACTACTGAACCTTGCGTACCTGAAGTTTGAACTCGGCCTCGACGAACGGAAGCTTCCTGTTTACTGCCGGTTCTGTCTCTAGCGCATTGCTGCAAGCGCGGGCGCCCAATTCGCGCTATAATTGGAGGGTTATGCTCTCCGTCAACAACATCACTATGCGGTTCGGCCCGCGGGTCCTGTTTGAGAACGTGACCTGCACCTTCATGGCCGGGCGCCGCTATGCCATTACCGGACCCAACGGCGCCGGTAAGTCCACCTTTATGAAGATTTTGACTGGAGAGATCGACTCCACAAGTGGCTCGATCACGCGGCCGAAGAAGATGGGCGTTCTGCGGCAGGACCAGTTTGCGTTTGACGAATACCGCGTCATTGACACGGTCATTATGGGGAATGCGGCGCTCTGGAAAGCACTCGAAGAGCGCGACGCGCTGTATGCCAAGCCGCACGACGAATTGACAGACGCGGATGGGATGCGCCTGGGGGAACTGGAAGGCATCGTCGGGGAAGAGGGGGGCTATACGGCGGAGGCGGATGCCGCGGTGCTGCTCGATGGATTGGGCGTGGAAGGTGAGCTGCATGAACGAAAGATGGGCGAATTGCAAGGCGGGCAAAAGGTCCGCGTGCTGCTGGCGCAGGCACTGTTCGGAAATCCAACGGCGCTGCTGCTCGACGAGCCGACGAACAACCTGGACCTCGATTCCGTGCACTGGCTGCAGAGATACCTTTGCGAATATGAAGGCGTGCTGATCGTCATCTCGCACGACAGGCATTTTTTGAACAGCGTGTGCACGTACACCGCGGACATCGACTACGAGACCATCATCATGTACGTGGGCGGGTACGATGATATGGTGGTGGCCAAGACGCAGATTCGCGGACGCATCGAGGCGGACAACGCCAATCGCGAGAAAAAAATCGCGCAGTTGCGGGAGTTTATCGCGCGGTTTTCGGCGGGCACGCGTTCCGCGCAGGCGACTTCGCGGAAGAAAGAAGTCGAGCGCCTGCAAACGACGGAGTTGGCGAGGAGCAACATCCAGCGCCCGTACATAAAGTTCGATATGAAGCGGAATTCGGGAAGGCATCCACTGGAGATTCGGAGCGTCGAGAAATCGTACGAGGATTTGAAGGTGATTCCACGTTTTTCCGCGAACGTGGTGCGTGGCGAAAAAATCGCGTTGATGGGACGCAACGGCGCCGGCAAGACCACGATGCTGAAGTCACTGGTTCGCAACGCGCCTGGATTCATCGAGGACCAGGACCAGCAATTTCCGATCGATGGCGGCGAGGTGAGATGGGGACACGAGGTGGCAGTGGGGTATTTCGCGCAGGATCACGGCGAATCCATTACCAAAGGAATGACGGCGATCGATTGGCTGTGGCAATTCGATCCCTCCGCTTCCCAACAGGAATTGCGCGGGTTGATGGGGCAGATGCTTTTTAGCGGTGAGGATGCGCTGAAGCCGACGCGGGCGCTTTCCGGCGGCGAGTCCGCGCGGCTGATTTTTTGCCGGCTGATGCTGCAGAAGCCGAATTTTCTGGTGCTGGACGAGCCGACCAACCACTTGGACCTGGAATCCATCAACGCGCTGAACATTGCGTTGCAGCGGTACGACGGGACCGTGTTGCTCGTGACGCACGACCATGACGTCATCGACGAAGTCGCCACGCGCATTTGGCATTTCCATGGCGGCAAGATCGAGGACTTCAAGGGTACGTACGAGGAATTCGCCGCCTACGCGGAAGCGAAGGCTTCCTGAGAACGCGATCTGGCAGATTCCTCTTTGCATTCATAGCGCGCGTCCCGCGGCAGCACCCGACGCCCACGCCCATTGAAAATTGAATCCTCCGAGATGGCCGGTGACATCGACGACTTCGCCGATGAAAAATAATCCTTTGACCTTGAGACACTCCATCGTCTTGCTCGACAATTCATCGGTGTCGACGCCGCCCGCCGTCACCTCCGCCTTTTCGTAGCCCTCGGTGTCTGCGGGCAGGATCACCCAATCGTGGACCTGGTCTTCCCATTTTGCGAGCGCATCATTGTTCCAGGCCGTTGGCGCATGATTTTCCAGCCAGCGTTCGGCGAATCGCTTCGGCAGGATTCCCTGGAAGGCCTTCTGGGCTGCTGCGATATTGCGCACTCTGGCCTCGCAAATTGATCGCGTGATCTCGCGATCTGGGGCCAGATCAATGTGGATGGGCTGGCCCTTCTCCCAATAGGAAGAGATTTGCAGGATCGCGGGCCCGCTCAGGCCGCGATGGGTGACCAACATCTTTTCGCGAAAAGCATGATGATTGGCTTTCGCGACTACTTCTGCTGAAACGCCCGCCAAGTCGCAATAGCGGCTGCGCTCTTTGCTGGCCAGGACGAAGGGCACAAGCGCGGGCTTGGTCTTCACAATTTTCAATCCGAATTGGCGTGCCAGCTCGTAGCCGAACGGCGTCGCGCCCATTTTGGGGATCGAGAGTCCGCCCGTCGCAATCACGAGCACAGGTGCTTGAAATTCGCCGGATTCGGTGCGAACCACGAACTCGGTGGCGCGCTGCACTTCCTGGATTCGGGTTTGCAAGAAAGTCTGCACTCCCGCCGCTCGGCACTCCGATTCCAGCAAGTCGATGATGTCGTCCGCTGAGCGGTCACAAAAGAGTTGTCCGAGCGTTTTCTGGTGGTAAGGAATGCGATGCTTCTCGACCAGCGTGATGAAATCCGCGGGCGTGTACCGGGCAAGCGCGGATTTCGCGAAGTGTTCGTTTGCGGAAATGAAATTCTCCGGCTGGCAATGAATGTTGGTGAAATTACAGCGCCCGCCGCCGGAGATCAGGATTTTCTTGCCTACGCGATCGGCACGCTCAAGCACTGCGACACGCCGCCCGCGTTTGCCGGCCTCGATCGCGCAGAGAAGTCCCGCGGCGCCGGCACCGAGAATGAGGGCGTCAAATTTGCGCATCAAAACGGAATCTCATTTGAGCCGGATTGCATGGTGTGACGAATTTTCACCGCCATGATTCTCAAGGTTAAACTATGTACAGGAGAAGACCGAGGGAATTGCCTCCGATCATCAGCGCGCAAGGACTGTGCAAGAGATATGGCGTCGCACCGCTCTTCCAAGGTATTTTCGTTCACTGCTACAAGGCGGAGTGTTTTGCTGAAAAAGCAAAGCTGATGCTCTTCGCCATGGACAAGGAGAGCATGCCGGAGAATTAATTCTTCGAAGGAATTAAACTGTGCCGTGTAACTATGATCGTCAACGTCTTCGGCATTGCGCGATAAACTCGACGCCAGAGGCCGCAAGCACCTGGGAAGAAGGAATCAAACCGTTCCTCCGAGCGGAGTTTGGAATTCGCCAGATTGGCCGCACCTTTTCGGTGGTTACGGCTTCCCGCCGTTCAGCAGGCTCTTCCAGCGCACCCAGGCCTCGGTGCGCGCCTTCTTGTCTGCCTCTTTCGCATCGGGTGCTTCGCCTGCGCGCATGAAGCCATGCCCTGCGCCTTCGTAGGTCACGACGTCGTAAGTCTTGCCCGCGGCCTTCATCTGCGCGACCGCATCGGGGATCATGGCGCCAATGCGCGCATCGTTTCCCGCGTAAAAGCCGTAGATCGGCGCCTTAATGCGCACCATCGAATCCTTGTCCGGCGGCGGGCCATAGAAAACGAAAGCAGCCGCCAGATCAGAACGATTCGTTGCAAAGCGGAAGGTCTGGCCGCCGCCCCAGCAAAAACCGCCGACGAAGAGCTTGCCGTTCGAGGCGGGAATCTTCAACGCGTAATCCGCCGCGGCATTCAAATCCGCTGTTACCTGGTCTGGATTCAGGTGACTCACGGCTTCCATCGTTTTGCCCTCCGCAAAATCGCTGCTACGGCCGCCGTTCGGGCCCATGCCGGATAGGAGATCGGGCGCAACGGCAATGTAACCCGCCGCGGCCAGCTGGTCTGCCAGATCCTGCACCCAGTCCGTCATGCCAAAGATTTCGTGGATAACCAGAACAACCGG
>WNFC01010397.1_pt1 | contig 15373 bp, 10 predicted proteins | sample 5400541 | NCBI WGS metagenome assembly WNFC01 (sample SAMN13153342, study PRJNA577476) | soil metagenome | isolation source: 120 cm saprolite under Douglas fir tree site 2 hole 2 replicate 1 | place: USA:California | collected 2015-04-18
CGGAGACGACCAGCCACAGGCCCGCTCCCGCCACCGCCGTCCAGGGGAGGAGGAGGGCGGCGACGAGGGCCACGCCGTCGCGCCGCAGCGTCACCTCCGGGTTGAGGAACAGCGTGAGCAGGACGAGGTCCGCGGCCAGGATCAGCGCCGCCACCCCGGCGGCCAGGCACGCGCGCAGGGGGCGCATTCGGCATATTAATCTCAGGGCCCGCGTTATCATCCGGCTATGCCCGTCAATCGCGAGGCCGCGCTGGTCTCACGGCAGCCGCTCGACGGCGCGTACCTGCTGCTGAGGTTCCACCACCCCGAGGTCGCACGCGAAGCGCGCGCGGGCCAGTTCGTGATGATCAAGGCCGGCACCTCCGCCGAGCCGCCCTTGCGCCGGCCCTTCTCGATCCTCACCGTCGACCCCGCCGCGGAGACGTTCCGCCTGTTCCTGAAGACGATCGGCAGCGGCACGCGCGCGCTGGCCGCGCTCGCGCCCGGCGATCTCGCGCAGTGCCTGGGCCCTCTGGGGAGGCCGTTCACCGCGCCCCCGCCCGGCCGGGAGGCGCTGCTCATCGCCGGCGGTTACGGGATCGCGCCCTTCCATCTCTTCTGCGAGGAGCTGCTCCGCGCGGGTGGCCGCGCGCGCGTGTTCTACGGCGGGCGGACGTCGGCTGACCTCCAGGTGCGCGAGCCGTTCGCGGCGATGGGCGTGCCCCTGGTGCCGACGACGGACGACGGAAGCCTCGGCCACCAAGGGCGCGTCACGGAAGCGGTCGAGCAGTATCTGGACGCCCAGACGGGACCGGTCGCCCTGTACGCCTGCGGACCGGACCCGATGCTGCACGCGGTGGCGAGATTGGCCGCGCGACGCGGCCTGCCCGCGCAAGTCAGCCTGGATCCCTGGATGGGCTGCGGGGTCGGCACCTGCCTCGGCTGCGTCGTCTGGACGCAATCCGCGGTGGAGCCGCGACCCCACTACCGCTGCGCGTGCACGGAGGGCCCGGTCTTCGACGCGCGCGAAGTGGTGTGGCCGGGCGAGGACGGCTCGCGGGCATGGGCCGAGGCACGGGCCGCCTCCGTCGCCCCCACGGAGGCGCGATGACGGAAGCGATCGCGGCCGCGCCGCGCCTGGCCGTCGAGGTGGGCGGGCTGCGCCTCAAGAACCCGCTGATCGCCGCCTCCGGCACCTTCGGCTACGGCGTCGAGTACGCGGGCATCCTCGACCTCTCTTCGCTCGGCGGTCTCGTCTCCAAGGGCCTGTATCTCGCGCCGCGCGACGGCTGCGCTACTCCGCGCATCGTGGAGACCCCGTCCGGACTGCTCAACGCGATCGGGCTGCAGGGCATCGGCGTGCGTGCCTTCGTGGAGAAGGTCCTGCCCGCGCTGCGCGCGTACGACACGGCCGTGCTGGTCAACGTCTGCGGCGACACCGTCGAGGAGTACGCGGAGGTGACGCGCATCGTCGACCAGGCGGAAGGCGTGGCCGGGGTCGAGATCAACATCTCCTGCCCCAACGTCAAGAAGGGCGGAATGGCCTTCGGCGGGGATCCCCGCATGACCTCCGAGGTCGTCTCCGCCGTTCGGAAGGCCACGCGCCTGCCCGTCATCCCGAAGCTCTCCCCCAACGTCGCCGACATCGCCGTCTTCGCCCGGGCCTCGGAAGAGGCGGGCGCGGACGCCGTCTCCTGCATCAACACCGTGCTCGGCCTCGTCATCGACGTCGAGGCCCGCCGGCCGCGCCTCGCCTTCGGGACGGGCGGCCTTTCCGGGCCCGCCATCCGTCCCATCGCCGTGCGCATGGCCTGGCAGGCGGCGCGTGCGGTCAAGATCCCGGTCATCGGCATCGGCGGCATCGCGTCCGCCCCGGACGCCCTCGAGTTCCTCATCGCGGGATGCCGGGCCGTGCAGATCGGCACCGCCAACTTCGTCGATCCCGGCGTGTACGACCGCGTGCGGGACGGCCTCGCTGACTACTTGCGCCGGCACGGCCTCGACGACATCAATCGCGTGGTGGGCACCCTCCGCTATCCCGGGCTGCCCATCGCGGAGGAGCTGGGAGGATGACGACCCCGCGCGACCGTCTCATCGTCGCTCTCGACGTGCAGGATGCCACGGCCGCGCGGGCGATGGTCGACCGGCTGGCCGGCCACGTCGGCATGTTCAAGGTCGGCACCCAACACGGTCGCCGGCGCGGTGAGCAGCGCCGGTCAGCTCGGCGTGTCGCTGGTGGACGTGCACGCGCTCGGCGGCAAGGACATGATGGAGGCCGCGGTGGGCGCCCTCCCCGCCATGGGCATCCGGCTCATCGCCATCACGATCCTGACCAGCCACAAAGAGGAAACGCTCGGAACGATCGGCGTGAGCGGATCCGTCGCCGATTCCGTGCGCCGTCTGGCCGTCCTCTCTCGCGAGGCGGGCGCGGATGGTGTCGTGGCCTCGCCCCAGGAGGTGGCCCTCGTCCGCGAAGCCTGCGGCCCGGACTTCCTGATCGTGACGCCGGGCATTCGCCCCGTGGGGTCCTCGCGCGGGGACCAGTCCCGCACCGCGACGCCCGCCGCCGCCGTGGCCGCGGGGGCGGACTACATCGTGGTGGGCCGGCCCATCCTGGAAGCGGCCGACCCCGCGGCCGCGGCCGACGCCATCGTGCGCGAGCTCACCGGCCGCTAGCGCCCCTTCGGACGTCTCCCCTTCCGCCACCTCACCTGGCATCCCGTTTGCTCATCAGCCCCGAGGGGGTGCACCGTGCGATGGGAAGAAGGCCGGAGAAGCGACAACGTCGTTGATGCCCGCGGGCGCGGGCTGCCCATCGTGGGCGGCGGCATCGGCATGGCCGTCCTCGCCCTCGTGGTGTACCTCATGGGCGGGGACCCCACCGTCGTCCTCAACAGCGGCGGCCAGGGACAGCCCATTCCCAGGGACGCGGGGGCGCCGGCAAACGCGGGAGGACCCGGAGCCCCCGCCCAGGACCAGATGTCGCAGTTCGTGTCCGTCGTCCTCGCGGACACGGAGGACACCTGGAGCGCGATCTTCAAGCAGAAGTTCGGGCGCGACTACGAGGATCCGCAGCTCGTGCTCTTCACCGGCGCGGTGCAGTCCGCGTGCGGCCTCGCGCAGGCGGCGATGGGTCCTTTCTATTGTCCCAATGACCATCGCGTCTACATCGACCTGTCCTTCTACCGTGAGCTGCGTGACCGGTTCGGCGCGCCCGGCGATTTCGCCCAGGCCTACGTGATCGCGCACGAGGTGGGCCATCACGTGCAGAACCTGCTCGGCATCTCCGACAAGGTCCGCGCCGCGCAGGAGCGCTCGGACAAGGCGGGGGCGAATGCGCTCTCCGTCGATCTCGAGCTGCAGGCGGACTGCTATGCCGGCGTCTGGGGCCATCACGCGCAACGCGCCCGCAACATCCTGGAGCCCGGCGACGTGGACGAGGCCCTGAACGCGGCCAGCGCGATCGGCGACGACAAGATACAGAAGGCGACGCGCGGCTACGTCGTGCCCGAGTCCTTCACGCACGGCTCTTCCGCGCAGCGGCAGCAGTGGTTCCGCCGCGGGTTCGAGTCGGGCAACCTCGACGCCTGCGACACGTTCTCGCGGACGAACACGAGGGCGGCGTATTGAGAAGCGGAAGGGCGATTTCTACCGCTCGGCGAGCCAGGACCAGTCCTGCTCGGCGGAGCGATCGGCCGGGGGCGTCCCGCGTCCCCGCAAGAGCTCCGCCGCCCGCCCTCGATCACCCGCCAGCAGGAGGGCCAGGATGCGCCAGCGCAGGATCTGGTCCGCGTGGCGGGCGTAGGGCTGGGCGTGCGCCAGCAGCTCCTCCGCGCGCCGGTAGTCGCGGTCCGCCATCGCCCGATGTCCGAGGAGCTCGTCGAGCTGGGGCTCCCGGACGCCCTCCGCCAGCGCCTCGTCCGCGACGCGCTGGTGGTCCAGGCTGTCGCCCATCAGCCAGAGCACGGGCGCGCGCAACGACGTGCGGGTGAGCAGGTACTCGAGGGCTTCGATCCCCGGGGGCGACCCTCCAGGCCGGTAGGGAGTGCTGAGCGCGTCGTTGATGACCTTCTGGGCGGCGAACCGCTCGAGGGTGCGCACGCGAATCGCGGCCGGCCAGACCTCACGGATGAAGGGGCTGTCTTCGAAGCGCCGCCGCGCGGTGTCGGTATCCATCATGGGCGGGTATTCGGGGTCGCCCAGTGGGTGGTACCGGCTGGAGAGGTGCCCGGGGTGATCGTCGTCGAGGGGCGGCGCGTCGCGCGTCCACTCGGCGAGGGCCGGGGCGTCGGCCATGAATAGGGCGCCGAGCTGCTCGGGGACCTCGACCCCGATGTCGCGCAGGGCACGGGCCAGGACCGGGTGGGTCCACTGGCGCGTGAATCCGACTTCGTCTACCGGCCCGCGCAGGCCGCGGGTGCCGGCCAGCATCCACTCGAGCCCGCTGCCCGTCCAGAGCGAGCAGTCGCGGAAGACCTGGCAGAACGCCGCCGTGATGGAGCGGGCTTCGACGGGCGGCATCTGGTAGGCCGGGAGCCAGTAGGTGGCCACCCCGCGCTCGGCGAGGCGATCGTAGATGAGCTGGAAGTACTCGCGGGTGTAGAGGTTGACGATCCCGGCGTTCTTGGGGGGCGGCGGCTCCGCGGTCACGAGATCGTACCGCTCCTGCGAGGCGAGGAGGAAGAACCGGCCGTCTTCCACGTGCACCCGGACGCGCGGGTCGTCGAGGGGGTAGCCGCCGCGGGGAAAGATCGTGCGGCCCATCTCGAGGATGTCCCGGGATGTGTCGACCACGTCGATCCGCTCGAGCCAGGGCGTGTCGGTGAGGGCCTTCGCCGTCGAGCCGACCCCGAAGCTGATCAGCAAGGCCTTTCGGGCGTCCGGCCTCAGCGCCATCGGCCAATGCACGAAGAGCCGCATGTAGCGCTGGCCGAGCAGGCTGGTGTCCGACATCGAGAAGCCGTTGGTCGCGAGGTGCCAGTTCAAGGGATGCCCGAGCAGATCGCGACGCACGTAGAAGATGGTCTCGGTGAGGCCTTCGCGATAGGCCACCACCCGGCTGGTCTCGCCCGTCCAACGCGCCACGACGTGTTTCAAGTAGTGGTTGCGCATCAGCCCGAAGGGGAACAGGGCGAGGACGAGGGCGAAGCAGGACGCCCCCAGCGCCCGCACGAGCCAGAGGCGCGGCTCTCCCGGAATCGCGACCCCGCTCGAAGGGCCGCGCCCGACCAGCAGGGCCACCGCGGCATAGCCGAGGCACAACGCGAACACCGAGCGCTCGAGCCCGATGGCGGGGAGCAGGACCAGGCCCCCTGCGAGGGCACCCAGGGCCGCCCCCACCGTGTTCGCGAGGGTGAGCAGGCCCGCGGCCCGGGTCGGATCGTGGATCTCGGTCCGGAGCGCCTCGCCGGCGAGGGTGAACAGCCCTCCGGAAGCGGTGGACACCGGCAGCATCAGGGCCAGCGACCAGGCGAGCATCGTCCCGTGATCCGTCACCAGGCCCTGGCCCGGGGGCAGGGGCGCCAGCAGGCGCGCGAAGCCCGCATAGGTCAGCACTCCGGCGATCCCCGCGCCCAGCGCCACCAGCGACAGGTAGCGGGCGGCATCCGGCTGTACCCTCAGCCACCCCGACGCGGCCAGGCCGCCCAGGCCGATGCCCAGCAGCACGACCGCGAGCATGGCGGCGAAGGCGAGGCTCGAGGAGAGGAAGAACAGCAGGAGGAAGCGGAACCAGACCACCTCGAGCGCAAGCAGGATGCCGCCGCCCAGGAAGGATGCGGCGAGCAGGCGCCACGCGCCGCGCGTCAGGGCCGCACCTCCGGACGAGCGACCGGAGGAGCCCTCTTCGAGGGCGTCCGGCCGCGTGCTCCTCGACAAGGCGAAGACCGAGACCGCGGCCAGGACGTTGAACGCCGCCGCGGCGAGGCCGGCTCCGCGTAGGCCCAGGCGTGGCAGGAGCAGGGCTTCGCCGCCGAGGGCGCCCCCGACCGCTCCCAGGGTGTTCCAGCCGTAGAGCCGTCCCAGCGCGCGGCCGAAGCCGGCCTGCCTCGCCACGAGCGCGCGCACGAGGAGGGGCAGGGTGGCCCCCATCGCGGCCGAGGGGAGCAGCAGCAAGAGGAACGCGACGGCCATGCGCACCGTGTTGAGGAGCGGCGTGCGGTCGGCCAGGGTCCCCAGCACCGGCGCCAGCGCGCGCGTCAGGGCCGGAAACAGCAGCACCAGGCCCAGTCCCGTCGCGCCGACCAGCAGCTCCAGGACGGCATACGCGAGCAAGGGGTTGCCGACGCGGCTCCCCCGCCGCACGGCCCAGGTGTTGCCGGAGGCGAGCCCGGCCATGAACGCCGCCATCACCAGACTCGAAGCCCAGACGCTGTTGCCCAGCATCAGGCCCGCCTGCCGGAACCACAGGGTCTCGAAGACGAGCCCGGCGGCGCCCGACAGGAAGAAGGCCAGGCACAGGATGGCGCTACGGCTCAGGAGCACTCCGGCGCCGGCCTCAACCGCCCAGGGCTTGCCTGCAGTAGGCCACGCACCGCTTCATCTCCTCGCCCGTGTCCTTGCCCTCGTATTCGTACTCGATGTTGGCGGGGATGGGGGGGAGCCCGCCGGCAAGGGCGCCGGTGTGACGAGTGGGCTTCTGGCATGGGCGAGACCTACGCGCGGCGACACGCGGGGAGGCTACGCCGCTCGGACGGGGGCGGTCAAGGACGGGTTTGGGTCACTCCCCGGACGCTTGATCCCAGTGCGCGCGCGGGTGAGGATGCGCGCGCACCAATGCGCGATTCGCGGCCGGCTTGGACGCTGTTCGTCCTCTTCCTCCTGAATACCCTCAACTTTTTCGATCGCAGCGTTTTGGGCGCGATCGTCGAGCCCCTGCGACGCGAGTGGTCCCTGAGCGATGCGCAGGTCGGCTGGATCGGCACGGCCTTCACGTTGCTCTACGCCGTGGTCGGCCTCCCATTGGGCCGCCTGGCCGACCGCGCGCCGCGCACGTGGATCCTCGGTGGCGGGGCGCTGCTGTGGAGCGCGATGACCGCGGTGTCCGGCCTCGTCACGAGCTTCGCCTCGCTGTTCGCGGCGCGTTTGGGGGTCGGAGTCGGGGAGGCGGTGTGCGCGCCGGCCGCCGTGTCCTTGATCGGCGATCTCTTCCCATCGGAAAGGCGCGGCCGCGCCACCGCCGTCTTCATGCTCGGACTCCCGATTGGCCTCGGCCTGAGCTATGCGGTGGGCGGCGCCGTCGCGCAGGCCTGGGGATGGCGGGCCGCGTTCTTCGTCGCCGGGCTACCCGGCCTCGCCGTCGCGGCCCTGTGCCTGGCGCTGCCGGAGCCGCCGCGCGGTGGGGCCGAGCCGCACCCGATCGGCGCACGGCGAAGGACCGACTCCACGGTCGCCCTTCTCACCCACACGCCCAGCCTCGCCTGGATCATCGTCTCCGGCGCGCTGCACAACTTCAACATGTACGCGCTGAGCACGTTCGTGCCCGCCCTCCTCACGCGGCACCATGGGTTGAGCGTGCGCGAAGCGGGCGCCCTCTCCGGCTTGATCTTCGGCGTCTTTGGCGGCGTGGGCCTCATGGCCGGCGGATGGATCGGCGACCGCGCCGCCGCGCGAACGGAGGGCGGGCGCCTCCTCGTCTCCGCGGTGGCGCTCGCGCTCTCGGCGCCGCTGTTGGTGCTGTTCCTCGTCCAACCGCGCGGAGAGATCGGACCGGCCATCCTGTTCGTCTGTCCCGCCCTGCTCCTCATGTACCTCTACTACGCGCCGGTGTACGCGACGATCCAGGACGTCGTCGAGCCGGCGCGGCGCGGCACCGCGATGGCCGTCTACTTCTGCGCGATGTACGTGATGGGCGCCTCGCTGGGACCGGTCGGAACGGGACTCCTCTCCGATCGGCTGGCCGCCCGCGCCGCCGCCGCCGCCGGCTCCGCTGCCGTCAGCGAGACCTTCCGCGCGCAGGGCCTGCACCAGGCCATGTACGTCGTCCCGGCGTTGAGCGTAGCCTTGGCGATGGTGTTGTTTACGGGGGCGCGGGCCTCCGTGCGCGACCGGCGCGCCCTGACGTCGTGGATGCGGCAGGCGCAGGCGTCCTGACCGGCATGGCACTACTTCGGTTCATTGACGGCAAAGACGGGGCGGTGATACGCTTTCATCCTGAAAATGAAATCCATTTTCAAGATCGGGATGAGACTCGCCGCGGTCATGGCCGCCGCCGTTTTCGCGGGCGGGTGCAGCCGCGACCCCGGGGCGCTGGTGCCCGCGCCCCCGGACGGCGGCGACGCCCAGCGGCTGGTCACGATCCTCGACTACGTCAGCAGCGACTACGCGCGGGCGGTGCATGGCCGGACGGTCGTCAGCGCCGATGAATACGACGAGCAGGTGAAGTTCGTCTCGGACGCTCACGCCCTGGTCACGGCCCTCCTTCGCTCCGCCCCGGGTACGAACGATCCGCTCGTGACGGCGGTGGGGCGCGTCGAGGCAGCGGTGCGGGCCAAGGCCGAGCCCACTGAGGTGGCGCGGGCCTGCCGCGACGCGAAGGCGGAAGCGGTGGCGCGCTTCGGCCTGCGCACGGTGCCCACGGAGACGCCCTCGCTCGACCGTGCACGGACGCTCTACGCACAGTCCTGCCTCCCCTGCCACGGCGCGGCCGGCGACGCGCGCACCGAGCGGGCGGCGCAGCTCGATCCCCGGCCGGCCAGCTTCCGCGAGCCGGCCCGCCTGGCCGCCCTCTCGCCCTACCGCGTCTACAACACGCTCACCTTCGGCGTGCCCGGCACGGCGATGGCGTCGTTCGAATCGCTCTCTCCGTCCGACCGTTGGGCGCTCGCGTTCTACGTCTTGCGGCTCGGCCACGAGGGCGAGCCCGCGCGCGGACCGGCGCGGTTGAGCCTCGCCGACCAGGCCGTGCGTACGGACCCCGAGATCGCCGACGCGCTGCGCGCATCGGGAGTGGAGGACCCTCAGCGCGCCCTCGTCCACCTGCGCACCGAGGCCGCCTTCCAGGAGCCGCCCGCGACCCTCGCCCTCGAGCGCACGCGCGACATGCTGCGCGCCGCCCTCGTCTCCTTCGAGGAGGGGCGCGCCCACGAGGCGGACCGCCGGGTGATGGACGCCTACCTCGAGGGGTTCGAGCCGCTCGAGCCGCGGCTGCGCGCGCGCGACGCCGAGGCCACCGCGGCCGTGGAGGCTCTCTTCCGCGACCTGAGGGTGGCCCTGCAGCAGGGCGACGGCCGCGCCGTGCGCGCCACCGAGCACGACCTCGAGCGCGTCCTCGACAGCCTGGCCCGTGGCCACCGGCCCGCGGTGCCCATGCTGGCCGGCTTCCTCATCTACTTCCGCGAAGGCGTCGAGGCCGCGCTCCTCGTCGGCGCGCTCCTGGCCGGCGTGCGCCGGCTCGGGCGCGCGGACGCCGTCCGCTACGTGCACGCGGGCTGGCTGGCCGCGCTGCCCGCGGGTGTCCTGACCTGGTGGCTGTCCAGCCGCGTGCTGGCGGTGAGGGCCGCCGACCGCGAGCTCTCGGAAGCGGTGATCGCGCTGCTGGCCGCGGCCGTTCTCTTCTCGATGAGCTTCTGGATGATCTCCAAGGTCGAGTCGCGCCGCTGGACGGGCTACCTGCGGAAGGGGCTGGAGGCGAGCCTCACGCGCCGCAACCTCGCCCTCCTCGCGGGCCTGTCGTTCCTGGCCGTGTATCGCGAGGCCGCGGAGACGGTGCTCTTCACCCAGGCCCTGCTCCTCGAGGCCCCGGGCCGGCCGGGCGAGGTGTGGGGGGGCGCGGCGGCGGGACTTCTCGCCGTGCTCCTGCTGGCGACGCTGATGAACCGGACGGTCGTGCGCCTGCCCCTGGGCCCGTTCTTCGCGGTGTCCAGCACCCTGATGTGCGCGCTGGCCATCTCGTTCGCGGGGGCGGGCATCTACGAGCTGGTCGCCGCCGGCTACCTCCGGCCGCGGCCGGTGCCGTTCCCCGAGGTCCCGTGGATGGGCATCCACCCCGACCTCACCGCCCTCGCCGTACAGCTCACGATCGTGACCGTGATCGCGGTGGCGGCGGTGGTGACGCTGCGGCGGCCGCCGGAGACCGCCGCGCCCGCGCACCCTCCGCAGACGTGACGTCCGAGCCGCTCCTCCTCGTCGGCAAGCCCGGGTGCCATCTCTGCGAGGTCATGCGCGAGGTGGTGTCGCCGGTGGCCGCGGAGCTGGGACTGGCTCTCGCGGAGCGGGATGTCCGGTCCGACCCCGAGCTGGACGCGCTCTACCGCAACGACATCCCCGTGCTGCTCCTCGGCGGCCGCGAGGTCGCGCGCCACCGGGTGACCGCCGCGGACCTGCGGGCGCGGCTCAGGAGTCTGTTACCGTAAACGGCGAGAGACAGACTCCTGATAGGGAAGTGGGCTTGTATTAGGAGCGTGTCCCGTCCTACGGTGACACGCTCCTCGCGCGGTTCGCCCACGGGGAGCCGGCGAAATCGCGCAGGAGCTGGTCGCGGGCGGCGCGCGCGTTCTCGGTGTCGCCGTCCGCGGCGCGGGCCTGCATCAGGCCGAACAGGGCCTGCGCGACGTAGGGGTTCGGCCCGGGCTGCGCGAGCACGTCCTGGAACGCCTGCGCGGCCAGCCGAGCCTGGCTCGCGCGCAGCAGGCTCTCCCCGCGCAGGCACAGCAGCTCCGCGCGCAGCGGCGCCTGCGCGCCCTGGTCCAGGGCGTGACGCGCGTACTCCGCGGCGTCGGCGAAGCGCCCCGCCCCGTACGCTCGGGATGCGCTCTCGTAGAGCGGCATCGGGTTGCGCGCGACCGGCCGCAGCGTGGCCAGCCGCGCGCCGATGCAGGCGAGGAGGAAGGCGGCCGGGATCACGGCTCCCCAGCGGCGCGTGGGCGGCGGCATCGCGCACTCGTCGAGGGGAATGGGCGGCACGTCCTCCGGCGCCGCCCGCGGCCGGCCGCGGAGCCGCCGGCGGCGGGCCAGCACCGCCGCCCCCGCCACCACCGCCCCGCCCGTGAGGAGGAGGCCGAGGTGATCGGCCATCGTGCGCGCGTAGATGAGGCGCACGGTCGTCTGCCGCGGGACGATCATCATGAGCGCCGGTGAGACGAGGTAGGGGCCGTCCGCGCCTTCCGCCTTCCAGCGCGGGTGATAGGAGACCTTCACCAGCAGGGGGTGGCCCACGCGGTTCGTGGTCACCGTGATCGCCTCGTCTTCCACCTGCGCCTGCGCCTGCACCCCGGCGGGCAGCGGCACCTCGGGAGGCGCGAGCCACTCGTCCTTCTCGGTCAGGGTGAAGCGGGGGTCGTCCGTGAACACGAGGTGCGCGCCGGAGAGCGGCTTGCGCGTGAACCAGCGGTAGGACTTGTCACGCCAGCCGCGCCAGGAGGAACGGACGGGCTCGAAGGCCAGCGGCTCCACGTAGCCGCCGCCCGCGCCTTCGATGTCGTAGACGTAGTAGGGCGGCACCCGCGCGACCTGGCGCGCCTCCGGCCGCGCGTCGAGGCTGGCCACCAGCCGGTCGCTCAGCGCCACCACCTGCCCGACGTCGAAGAGCCGGAGGTGACGGAGGGCCGACTCGGTGTCGAACTGCGAGTACTCCCGCTTGCGGAACGGGTTCGGCGACGCGGCGTCGAGCTCGGAGGCGAGGAAGTAGACCGCGGGCGTCTGCAGGCTGGCCTGGTTGTAGACGCCCTCCAGCGTGGAGCGCCCGGAGAAGAGCGGCAGGGTCTCGTACATCCGGATCGACCCCGCGCGCTCGTGCGCGGCGTTGTACTCGACGGCCACGCGCGGGTCCGACACCGTGCCCCGCAGCCTCTGGGCGACCTCCGCGAACGCCGGCCACAGCTCCTTCGCCTCCAGCCCCGTGTAGTTCCAGTCGATCCAGGAGCGCAGGACGCGCGAGCTTGCGTCGGCGTGGACCACGGCGAGCAGGACGAGGGCCAGGGCGGCCAGGTCGGGGGCGGCGAGGCGCTGGAGAGCGAGGCCGAGAGTCACCGCGCCCACCAGGCACAACGCCAGCTGCGCGAAGGGGACGAAGCGGACGTCGATGATCCCGAGCTCAGGCGCGGCCGCGGCCAGCGCCATCCCGACGACGGCGGCATGCAGGAGGTACATCAGGCGATGGTCCGGCCCTCCCGCACGCCGCGCGAGCAGCAGGGTCCAGATCGCCCCCACCAGCGCCGCGCCCATGAGTGGCCACAGGAAGGGCGGGAAGACGTTGCGCAGGCCCGCCGTGATCCAGGGGTCGTCGTAGGGAGTCGTCCAACCCCACGCGCTCAGGAGGGGCAGCAGCCAGAACGCGGCCAGGGCGAAGGCGAGGCCGGCCACCGACGCCAGCCAGCCGAGCGTACGCAGCGGCCGGCGGGAGGCGTAGAGGAAATAGGCGGCGGAGATTCCGCCCCACAACACCGCGTACCCGTGTGCGAGCGCGGAGGAGAACTCGCCGGTGAGCGTGCTGGCGAGGGTCCCGCCCCATATGGGATTCTCCTCGGAAAACAGGAAGACGAGCGCCCCCGCGGCGCCGAGCAGCGGCACCGGCGATCGGAACGCCATGAGACGCAGCGCGGCATAGGCGAGAAGCGGCAATGCGAACACGCCGAGGACGCTGCCGACCTTGAACGCCGCCGCCAGGCCAAGGAGCGGCGCGAGACCGGCCATGATCAGGAACGCGAGCGGGAAGTAATAGAGCAGGAGGGGGTGACCGAGGTAGGCCCCCGGGTACCAGCCGTGGAAGCGCAGGTGCGGCAGGAGCGTGGCGCGAAAGTAGGCGAGGGTCGGGAAGTGGCACGGCGTGTCGCCGCCCGCGGCCACGGTCGGGAGGAGAAGGAGAGACGGCTTCAGGTAGTCGAGGAGGACGAGGACGATCGCGGCCAGGCCGAGGATGTCGACGAGGAGGGCGCGGCCGCACTGCGGCCACCGTCGGGTTGTGTGGCTGCGCCCGAACGAGGCGGACATGGAACGGGGAGTCTACCCGACGGACGGACGGTGGCGGCGCGACAGCTTCGCCAGCAGGCGCTGGCGGCGGTGGTGGAAGTCCTCGACGGCGCGACGGGTGCCCGGCCCGTGCTCGCCATCGAGACGGCCGAGTCCGCTCTCCACCGCGGAGAGCGCGGCGGGCAGATCGCGGCTGCGGTGCTCGTGGTGCAGGGCCAGCTCGCGCAGGGCCAGCCAGTCTCCGCCCTGGGCCGCCTCTTCCCAGTACGCCACCGCTGTCTCCATCTGCCCCGCCTTCTTCGCGCGGGCGGCCAGGCGCAGCAGCGACGCCGTGCGCACCGGGCCCGGGGCCTGGGCGAGCAGCCGGCGGTACTGCGCCTCCGACCGCTCGTAGAGGGACGCACGCTCCAGCACTCGGGCCAGGCAGTAGACGTCGCGCGGGTCCTCCGCGTGCCCGCCCTCCACCCACTGGCAGGCCAGGGCAGCCAGGGCGGCCAGCGAGAGCACGTCGAGCCGGTTGTGCTCGAGCACGCGGGCCATGGCCCGGCCGTCCCGCCGCCGGACGAAATCGAAGTAGATGCGCGGGATCTCCTCGCCGGGCACGTCGCCGCAGCGGGTCACGCCGAGGAGCGCGCGCTCCAGCGACTGCAGGCGGCAGGATTCGAGACGCGCCTTCCACAGCCGCCGCGCGGGATGCAGCAGGTCGAAATGCAGGGCCTGGGCCAGCGGGAAGCGCTCGCGGTTGAGCGCATAGCGCGTCTCCAGCAGGGGCACGTCGAAGAGGGCGCCGTTGAAGGTGACGATGCGCTCGCAGCCCGCGAGGTCGTCGGCCAGTCCGCGCAGCAGCGCCGGCTCCTCGTGATAGTCGCGCATGAAGTACTGGCGGAAGCGGAAGCGCTCGCCCTCGACCCAACCCACTCCGACCAGGAAGGCCGCCGTGCCCGTGCCTCCGGCCAGCCCCGTGGTCTCGGTGTCGAGGAAGACCGCCCGCCGCAGATCGAACGCGCCCAGCGCGGATTGCCCGGTGAGGATGGAGACGGCGTCCGGATCCAGCGCGCGCAGGCGCGTGAACGGCACCGCGCCGTGCAGCGTCTCCAGGTGGACGTCGTCCTCGACCAGGAAGAACTCGCCGCGCGCGTTCTCGACCCGCCGGCCGCTCAGCAGCTCTTCCAGCGGCGGCCCCGCGGCGGCGTATCCGTTCACCCGTGGACGGCGCGCCGCCACCGCCACCAGACGCTCGAGCCGCTCCTTCAGGCTGAGGCCGTCGTCGTCCGAGGCACCGATGAGCCGCGCCTCCAGCCGCGCCAGTCCCTCCGGCGCCGCCGGCGCGGGCCGCTCCGGCAGGGGCAGCGGACCGTCGGACCGTCGGAGACGTCGCAGCCGCTCGCCGAGCGCGCTCGACATCAGGGGCTGTTCTCCAGGGGGATGACGGGACCGCGGCTCATCGGGCGATGGGCGTCGCTTCCTTCCTGTCGAAGAGGACTTCGCCGCGCAGGGCCTGCAGGATGGCGAGCGCGACCTCCTTCCCGCGGCTTCCCACTTCGCCCACCGGCCCCACGCAGGAGGGACAGCCGTCGGAGCAGGCACAGGCGGCGATGAGCGCCTCGCTCTCGCGCACCAGCCGGTGGTGCAGCCGGTACAAGGGCTCGCTGAGGCCGATGCCGCCCGGGTAGTTGTCGTAGACGAAGATGTGCGGCTCGTAGTCGTCGCCCGGCCGCGGCCGCTCGGTCAAGGCCGTGCCCGCCGGCCGCAGGCCGCGCGCGTGCACGGCCTCCCCCTGTCCGTTGTCCCCCAGGGCTACGCCGATGTCGTGCCGGTCGCACATGAGGAACAGCGCCGACAGCTGGCCCAGGGTGTAGGCGAGCGCCACCACCCCGTCGCGCCGCTCTTCGCCCGAGTACGGCAGCCCGGCCATCCGCTCGCGGGGCACGGTCAGCCAGTACGCGGTGGTGTGCATCTCGTTCTCGGGCATCTGCAGCTCGCCCGAGCCCACGTTCTCGTTCGTGTAGAACTTGATCTTCTTGAACCCGACCACCTGCGAGGTGACGTGGACCTCGCCGTGGCTGCGCCGCCCGCAGGCGGCCGGCTCCTCCGCGAACCGGTCCAGGATCTTCACCTTCGTGTAGGTGATGGCGTCGGTGTAGTAGTCGACCTCCGCCTCGCGCACGTGGGCACGGCGTTCCTGGTGGTCGTACTTCTCGACGAAGAACGTCCGTCCCTCCAGGATGTAGACGGCCTTCTCGTGCAGGGTGGAGGGCGCGGAGTCGAAGTCGACCTCGGCCACGATGCGCGGCTCGCGCGTGATGTCCTGGACCACGAAGTTGTCGGAGGACACGCTGCGCAGGCTGACCGCGTCCGCGGGGTAGCTCTCCGACGTCCAGTGCCAGCGGTCGCCCGCCCGGTGAACGAGCCGCTCCTCCTCCAGGAACCCGAGGATCTCCTCCAGGCTCTCGCGCCCGAAGCTCTCCCCCGCCGTGAAGGGCAGCTC
>WNFC01005161.1_pt1 | contig 15371 bp, 8 predicted proteins | sample 5400541 | NCBI WGS metagenome assembly WNFC01 (sample SAMN13153342, study PRJNA577476) | soil metagenome | isolation source: 120 cm saprolite under Douglas fir tree site 2 hole 2 replicate 1 | place: USA:California | collected 2015-04-18
CGCAGGTCATTGCCCACGTCGAGTGTGCCCGCGACCCCTGTGCTGCCTGTCCCCGAAGCTACGGTGAACCGGTCAGTTGCGACGGCGAGGTCGCCGGCGACCGCCGTGTTCCCGGTAGTTCCCTGGACAGTGAACTTGTTCGTTGCCACCGACAGGTCGCTGCCCACGCCGAGCGTCCCGGCAACACCAGTGTTGCCGTTGCCCCCCTCGACGGTGAACTTGGTGCCGTTGACTGCGAGATTGCCACTATTGGCCGCGACGGTGAACTTGTTTGTGTTGACCGCAAGATCGCCGAGAACGGCCGTGTTACCGCTGCCGGACGCCACCGTGAACCTGTTGCCATTGACTCGTACGTCATTGGCCACGTCGAGTGTCCCGGCGACAGCCGTGTTGCCATTTCCGGACGCCACGGTGAACTTGTTGCTAGCGACGCGGAAGTCATTGCCAACGTCAAGCGTCCCGGCGACGGCGGTGTTGCCTGTCGACGAGGCCACCGTGAATTTGTTGGTTGCGACGCGGAGGTCGTTTCCAACATCGAGCGTCCCAGCGACTCCGGCATTGCCCGTGGACGACTGGACCGTGAACTTGTTCGTGTTGACCGCAAAGTCGCTGGCGACGCCGAGGGTGCCCCCAACAGCGGTGTTGCCTGTCGCGGCTTCGACAGTAAATTTGTTCTGGTTTACACGCAGGTCTTTCGCCACGTCCAGCGTGCCGGTGGTGGCGGTATTGCCTGACGAGGCCTGGACCGTGAACTTGTCCGAGTTGATACGGAGGTCGTTGGCGAGGTCCATCGTGCCCGCAATCGCGGTGTTGCCCGACGAGGCGTTGATGGTGAACTTGTTCTTGTTGACCGTGACGTCTTTGATGACGTCGAACGTGCCTGCCACGAACGTGTTGCCCGTGGCGGACTGGACCGTGAACCTGTCGGTGTTGACCGCGACGTCGTTCGCGACACCGAGGGTGCCCGCCACGGCGGTGTTGCCCGTCGAGGCCTGGACACTGAATTTGTTCGTGTTGACGGTCAGGTCGCTCCCGACGCCGACCTTGCCGGCGATCAGCGTGTCGCCACTCGCCGCGGCGACCTGGAACACCTGGCCCCCGCCACTAGAAACGTTGATGTTGCCTTCGGTCGAGATGCCCTTGGCCACGCTCAGGGCGCCGCCGACGTTGGTGTTCCCCACCACCGTCGCCTGAGCCGTGCTCAGGTTGCCGGCGTTATCGATGTTGCCCGTAACAGCCAGCTTGTCGAGGGTCGTATCACCCGCCTTCAGCGTGCTGCGCAGGGTGGTCCCCTGCCCGACGTCGAGCCCGCCGCCCAGTCGGGTGGACACGCCATCGTCAGTCACTTGCAGTGATTGGATCGTGGCGGTCCCTTCAACCTGCGGCGAAGCTAGTGTTGAGGTGGTCAGCCGCGCGCCATCAATCGTGGTGCCCTTGTTCAGTCGCGCTGGGCCAGTCACGGCCAGTGCGCCCGAGACGTTCACGTCACCGCCGACGGTGGCGCCGCCCTGGACATTTGCGTCGCGCTGGACGCTCAGGCTATCTACCGTACTTGCGCCCGAGCTCAACGTCCCGACCTGGGTGTTGCCAGTGACGCCGAAGTCGCCGCTGACGCGCGCGCCCTGGGCGACGGCCAGCGCGCCCTGGAGCTGCGCATCTTTGTTGACGGTGAGCGAGCCGAGTTGGCCGGGGCCAGCTGTGGTCAGCGAATCGACCGTGGTGTGGCCGGTGACGCTCAGGTCGCCGACGACGCCAGCGCCGCCGCGTACGCTCAAGCCACCGCCCAGCGTCGCTGGGCCACTGCCGACCACGATGCCACCGATGTCGTCGATCAGCAGCGGCTGATCACCCGTAACCGTAATCCCGTTGGTCGCCCTGATCGGACCCGTAGCGGACACTACGCCGCCCAGGGCCAGCACGCCGGCAACTTCGAGGGTGTCGAGCTTCTTGATGTCGGAAATGTTGCCGGCGGGGCCCGATGGCCCTACTGGGCCGCTGGGCCCAGCGGGACCGAGTGGACCCTGCGGGCCTTGTGGACCTGGCGGGGGGACGGCCGGCTGGAGGATCTGCAGGACCGTGCCGTTCGACAGGATGCGGGCCGCGTCGGCCAGGCTGACGCCCGTCACTGGAGCAATGGTCGGGACCAGGGACTGCGGCACGGCACGCGCCCACGTCGCCGCCAGCTTGTCGATCGCGCCCGGCAGATCGCCGTTCGCTACTGAAGTAATCGCGTCAGGTGGGCCAGCGAGGGCCACGCCGTACGCGTCAAGCAAGTTCGCCGCGCGGCCCGGATCGGGCATGCTGCTGACTGCCTGGCACGAACCACTGGTCGCGCGAACCGGCTGGCCGAGACCAGCCTGCAAGATGTTGACCTTGGGGGCATTCGCGGTTGCGTCTTGCACGACGCAGCCGACCAACGCCGTGCCCTGGGTCATCACCAGCTCGAAGCTGCCCGAGGCTGGCTGGCCGGCGGTGCCCGCCTGACTCGAGATGTTGCCGGAGGTGCCGCGCACGACGGCCACCTGGTCGTCAGAGCGGAACTGGAACATCGAGGCGCCGGGGACCGGTTTGATGTCGAAGGCCAGGCTGGCGTTTTGCAGCCGGATGCGCGCCAGGCGCGAGGTGATTGCGTCTGGGGTGCCCTCGGTCTCGAAGAGCTCGAGGCCCAACTGCGAGGACGGATCGACACTGAAGCGTGAGCCGTCGGAGAAGGCCACGTTGGCGCGGCCCTGTGGCCCAGTGCGGAACTCCGCGCCTGGGCTCATGTCAAAAGTACCCGTCGAGGGCACCCACTGACCCTTCGCGTCAGCGCGTGACTCCGCGGTGCCCGCCGTCAGCTCGACGCGGGCCACCGAAACGAGCGGCTGTGCACTCGAAGCCGGGGGCGGCACAACTTTCAGCTCCGGTGTGGGCGGCGTCGGCGCGGACTGGCACGCCGACACGAGTAAGGAAAGTGTAAGAACCCCGCCCAGCGCGGTTCTGACGCGAGCAACTTTCATTCGCATCGTCCTCTCAGATTGTTCGCGTGTGCCAATCGCCGCGAAAGACCGATCACACTCCAGCCCCCTCTACTCATGGCAATTCCCCCGTTTTAGATTTCAGTGCGAGCGAGGTACGAACATACCTGGCCAGCATTACACCAGTGTTACCGTCGGGTTACCATCCGTAACTCTGCGGAGTCTCAAGGTCCGGTAACCACGAGATTTCGGAAATGTGCCTCCACCGTCAGCGGCCCACCGGGGTCGGCGCCCGCGGCGATGAGTAGGCCGCCTTGTTTGTAGGCGCCGTCCTGAGCCGCAGCCACTTCGGTGCCGTTGATGCGGCCACTGATGGTCGACCCAACACAGCTCAGCTCGACGCGGTTCGTCACCTGATTGCGCAGGAGCGCCGATGCGTCCAGCGGACCGGCGAGGGCCGTGGCGGCGCCGCCGTCGACGCGCGAGATCGCGACCGTGCCCGACGCCGGCACCACCGAGAACCGATATCCGGAACTGGCGGTGCCCTGGTCGCGGCAAGCGAGAGCCACGAAGCGATTGGCCGTCGGATCGATGACTTTGGCGTCGACGGCGATGGCGGAATCGTCAGCCGTCCCTGCCGCGACGGGGACCGACACAGTCACCAGTCCCTGGAAGCTCGGATTGACCTTCTGTAAGAGATAACCGTCTGAGCCGTACCCAACGACGAAGTTGGAAGGCTGTGATGAAGACCGGGCCAGGCGACCCGTCGCCACCGCGTCGAGCGCATCGCTGAAGAGGATGCCGCCGCTGGGCTTGGCGGCAGCCCCGCCGGTCGTCGCGCCAGTGGTGCCGGCCGTGCCGGAATTCGCGCCCGCGGTGTTCGAACCAGAGCCAGTGGTTGAGCTCGCCGCGGTCGTCGAACCAGAGGTAGCCGGATCGGGCAGCGGGCTAAATGCCCGCGAGTCCGCCGAATTGCGATTGATCATCACAAAGATGCCCACAGCCACGATCAACAGTGCCGCCACGCCGACAATAGCCAGCACTGCCGGAGGTAGCGATGGCACGCCTGGTTTGGTTGGGGTTGCGGTTTTGACGGGCGACCCAAACTGCGGCTGCGCCACAACCTGGGTCGCGTTCGAGTAGGGCTCGGGTGCGCCACGGGCCATCTGGGCCGGGTTGGCCATCACCGTCATCTCCGGCGTGGCCGTGGCGGCCGGCCACGATGGCGCGGGGGTTGAGGTCGTGGCGTGGGCACCCGCTGGCGTCGCCTCTGGGCCAATCACGCGACGACGCACGGAAACGGGACCGCGCTGCGGAATCGGCGTGCCGAGCGTTGGTGCGCTGGGCCCCGGCACGCGGATGCGCGAACCAACGATCGTCTGGCCAGCGGATCCGCGCCGACCGGCGGCCTCGAGCGCTAGCACAAAGTCTTCGGAAGAGGCGTAGCGCTGTGACGGCTCGCGGTCGAGCATCTTGAGCAAGACCTCTTCGACGCCTTCCTCGATGGTCGGGTTCAGGTCGCGCGGCCTGGGGACGGGCGTGCTGGATACCTGCACCAGCATTTCCAGCATTGACTCCGCCTGGTGCGGCACCCGACCAACCAGCAGCTCGTAGGCAATGACGCCGAGCGCGTAGCGGTCAGATGTCGGGCCGGTCGTGCCTTTGACTTGCTCGGGCGCCATGTAGGCGGGCGTGCCGACGACGAAGTCGCCAGTCAAGCTCTTCTCGCCGGGCGCGTCGGACTGCATCAGCCGCGCGACACCGAAGTCGCTGACGACCGGCCAGCCCTGCGCGTTGAACAGGATGTTCGACGGCTTGAGATCGCGATGCACCACCGGTGGGACGCGCGTGTGCGCGTAGTCCAGCGCCTGGGCGACCGGCTTCAAGAGGTCGAGTGACTCGTCCACGCCCCACGGCGACGGGCCGAGGCGATCCTTGAGCGTGCCGCCGGTGAGGTATTCGAGCACCAGGAAGTAGACGTGCAGCTCTTCGTCTTCGCCGAGCTCGAAGAGTCGCAAAATACCCGGATGGCTGAGCTTGGCCAGCGTCTGGGCCTCGCGGCGGAAGCGTTCGACAAAGGTCGCGTCGCCCGCGAGCTGAGGCCAGAGGACCTTCAAGGCGATGTCCGTGTCCAGCCGCTGATCGTGGGCGCGGTGCACCGAACCGTTTCCGCCGCGCCCCAACTCCTCAATGATCCGGTAGCGTCCGACTACCGTTGTGCCGGCCGCCAGCTGTGTAGTCACGGTTTTCCCCTGGTCCTCCATACGCCGCGCACACCTGGACGGCAGGCCCGGCAGCGCCCGCCACTATGAGGTCAGGCCATTACCGGCGCATTACCACGCAGTTACCATTTCGGACCTCATGTGGTTATGCGCCGGTAATGCTTGTGTAACAGCCCGGGCTTATTCTCGGCACCCGCTCCCAGAACGGGGCTGTCGGGTCGAGCGGGGGGGTCTTCTAAACATGGCCAGCATCGCCAGCGATCGTCTGTACGCGCGCGTCGTCACGCCGCAGACCGGCTATCGCCTGAGCTTGCCGTTGGGCTTCCTTCTCGCCGCATTGCTTCTGGGGCTCGCCCCGGCGGCGCACGGCGCCGAAACTCCGCCGATCAGCATCAGCTCCGTCTCGGGCAGCTTCATGCCCAATGTCGAAAATTCCGGGCCCTTCATCGCCACGCCGACGACGCCCGTCGCATTCACCCAGGAATTCCCGGTTATCAACTTCAACCCGCCCGTCGGCACCGTGCCATGTTCGAACAAAACCGGCGTCGACATCACATCTCGACCGTTTACCGACGTCGTGCCGCAGGCTGATGGCTCGTGCAAGACCATCCCGGCGCAAGGCAAGAACCAGCAAGCTGGCGTCGGCGAGCTGACCAATTTCCAGGCCGTGTTCACAGGCGCGTTCGTGGTCACGTCGGCGACGCGGGTGACGTTCAACTTTTTCTCCGACGACGGCTGGATCCTGAGTATTGGCCCAAGCGGCACGGGCGCCCAGCCCGCGTATGCCAGCGGACCGATGTTGAACTTCCCCAAGGCGGGTCCCTTTACCGGCTTCAGCGTCGTTGGCTCGTACAACGTCGTGAGTGCCGCAACTCAGAACAACCTGGTCGTGAGCTTTCCCGCCGGGGGGACCTATCCCTTCGAGTTCGACTACAGCGACTGCTGCGAAGGCCAGCTGGCGTTCACGCTGACCGCCAATGGCTTGCCGATCCCGGCGACCACAGTGTTGACGATGGACATCCGCGGGATTGCCAATCCTGCCCAGGTGCAGGGGCTCCAGCATCTCGAGGCGGTGGTCACGGCCGGCCAGGCGCAGCAAGTTGAGCTTTTCGTCGACGATCGCAGCCGCGGCGTGAGCAAAGCGCCGCCATTTACGTTCGACTGGGACGCCGGGCTCGAGACCCCGGGCAAACACAAGGTCGTGCTGCGCGGTACCGACGCGAGCGGGGGCATCGCCGACAAAGAAGCGACGCTCGACGTCGTCGCCGCGGCACCGTTGGCGACCTCTGGCCCGGCACCGGTCGCCGCGACGCTGCCAGTGACGCCGGCCCGAGAAGAGGGCAACCCGTTCGCCCCGCTGCTCATCCTCGGCGCCATCACGTTGCTACTGATCGTTGGCGTCGGCTGCTTCTTCCTGATTCGCAACTCGCGCGAAGCCCCGGCGGCGGCACCCGAGCCCGTGGCGGGCGCGGCGGCGCCAGTTTCCGACAGCACCGAGTTCATCGGCAAAGAGTCGCTGCAGAACTTGACGATGGTCAGCGTGCGCCGGCCACAGCTGCTGCCCAAAGCCAAGCTGATGCTCAAACCGGATCGTGAGATCCCACTGAGCCGTGCCGCGCCGACCATCCTCGGACGTGACGCGTCGCTGGCGGCCGCGGTCGAGGATCGCCAGGTCTCACGCCATCACGCCAAGATCACGTGTGAAGGCGAAGAGTTCTGGATCGAAGACTTGAACAGCACCAATGGCACGCGTGTTAACGGTGTGCCAATCGAAAGACAAAAGTTGGTCAATAACGACCAGATCGGCCTCGGGGACGCAATTGTCACGTTTACGATCGAGCCGAACTGAGGGGGACTGCTCATGACCGCTGACAGGTTCGACGATGGCGACGGTGATCGGTCGCCGAACAGCCCGGCGGACCAGGACACATTCGTGGTTCGCGTGTGGACGACCGGGCTGCCTGGGGTCGTGCGCGGTCATGTGCAGCACGTCCGCAGCCGCCGCAGCGTGCACTTCGCCAACCAGCAGCGACTACAGACATTCATCGAGGAGCAGCTGCGGCTCGCCGCTCTGGCGATCCGCAACGGGCCGGTCGCCCGGCGACGGGGCGGCGTCGATGGCCTGGGGACGTCGTGAGCCGACAGCCATCCGCTGGTATCGAGGGAGGAGAATTTCTCCCCAGAGGGGACCCACCGGGGGCGAGACGCCGACCGCTGCGCTCCTTATCGAGGGACGAAAACTCTTCCCCAGAGGGGGCTCTCTTGAGTAGACGATGCCCAAGCTGATCACGCGTGATGGCAGTCAGCTGACTGTCCAGGGTGATGAAGTCTCGGTTGGGCGGAGCGATGCGGGCGAGGCCTCTGCCCCAGACGTAGATCTCAGCGGGCTCGAACGCGGCCGGACCGTCTCGCGGCGTCACGCGCGCCTGTTCCGCGAGCGCTCCGCGTGGCACCTGCGCGCCGAACAGGGGGCGACCAATACAACCAAGGTCGCCGGCAAAGCGCTGCGCCCAGGCGAGGTAAGTCCGCTGAGCGACGGTGACGAAATCGAGCTGGGCGCGGTCATGCTGACGTTCCGCGCCGACGCCGATCTCGACGTCACGATGGTCGGTCGGGCCCAGGCACCCGCCGAGCTGCGCGTCGACACGATGGTCTTTCCGTTGGCTGCGCCGGAAGGTCGGCGGTTGTGGATTGGCCGCCGCTCGGCCGATCTCGAGAACAAGCCGGACATCGATCTGTCGGATGTCCCGGGCAGCCGCAGCGTGTCGCACCTGCATGCCCAGCTGTACCGCACCGCGGCGGGCTGGATGCTGCACGAGGGCAACACCACCAATCCCACGCTCGTTGCCGGGGCGCAGCTGCAACCGGGCGAAGACGTCCAGCTCTCAGATGGGGTCTCGCTCCAGTTCGGGCGGCTGCGGGTCACCTTTCATGAAAACCGCCCCGTCAAAGTCGTCTCGTCGGACATCCTGCTGCTCGAGGTCGACTCGCAGGACGTTTCGGTCGAAGCCGGTCGGCAGCAGACCGTGGCGATGCGCATCGTCAACGCCACGGGCCGCGTCGAGCAGGTCGAGGTGGAGCTCGCCGGGATACCCGCGGACTGGTATCAGATCATCCAGCCCGACGGAACGCGCGCGCCCACCCTCAAGATTCAACTGTTTCCGTCCGGACCCGACCTGACCGATCCCACGCCGAATTCATTTGCGCGGGCCACGATCGTGTTCATGCCGCCCAAGTCGGCGGCCAGCCGCGCCGGGGTGTACCCCGTGACCGTCTCGGCCACGACCCAGGGCGAAGAGCGGGTCCGGCGGGTCGTCGCGACGCGTGTCCGCGTGCTGCCCTTCGAGGGCATGGAGCTCGCGCTCACGCCGACAGAGGCGAAGGGCGCCAGGGGCAAGTACGTCGCCGAGCTCACCAACGACTCCAACGCCGACGCGGACGTGTATCTGAGCTTCGAGGAAGTCGACCCACAGCTCATCGTCACGGCTGAACCGCCGCAGCTGCAGTTGATCAACGGCGGCACCCAGCAGGCGTCAGTCAAAGCGCGAGTTCGCCATCACAGCTGGCTTGGGCCGAAGCGCACCTATGGCTTCCACTTGATCGCTACCAGTGGCACCCAGAAGTCCATCGGGCGTGCTGTGCTGGTCACCAAGCCGATCATCCCGGTCTGGCTGCAAGAGATCCTGGGCAGGCTCTTCGCGATGCTCACCCCGATCGCGATCCCCGCCTTTACGGTCGTGCTGCTGCTCGGCCTGGCGTACTTCTTCCTCCGCCCACCCGACATCCGTGAATACGTGATCTCGCCGTCGGCAATCGCAGCGGGTACGTCGGCCGATCTGACCTGGAATCTTGACCGCGCGGCGCGGGTGACCATCGAGCCGCCTATCGAAGGCAGTTTTGAAGTTCCTAAAGGCGGTGTGCCCGTCTCGCCGCAGGCCACGACTGAATACACGCTGACGGCGCACAACTGGATTGGCATCTCGTCCAGCGCCAAGAGAACGCTCAGCGTCGTCAAGATTCTGGCCTTCAAAGCCACTCCCGAGCGTTTAACCAGAGAAAAGGAAGACGTCGTCTTGCATTGGGAAACCCAGGGTGCGACTGGTGTCACTGTCGAGCCCGCGGCGGAGATCAAAGACCCGAAGCAGACGGGCGATGCGACGGTGCATCCCACCGCGGAAACGACCTATACGTTGACTGCGACTGGGCTTGGTGGGGCCAAGACTACGGCCCAGGTCAGCGTGGGCATTGGCTTGCCGTCGATCAAGCGTCTCGAGGTGACCCAGCCGCCACCCGGTTCGCGCGTGTTCCCGGGCGATGCGGTCCAGTTGACCTGGGTCGGCGACGGCTTCACCCGCGCCACGATCACGTCGAGCAAAGGCGACGTCGTTCCCGGCAAGACCGAGCTCGACGTCACCGCGGGCTCACCCACCACGGTGCGCCCGGCGGCGTCTGGCGACATCGACTACACCTTGACCCTGTTCAACGCGGCGGGCAGCCAGCAGCTGACCACCCGCATCGCGGTCACGCCCATCTCGATCACCCAGTTTGAGACCGATCCAGCCAGCATCTCGGCAGGCCAACCGGCCAAGTTGCGCTGGCGGATCGACGGCGCCAACGACACGACGGTGGTGACGATTGACCCCGGTATTGCCCGGGTCGAGCCCGTCGGCGAGCGCACGGTCAGTCCGACCGAGACGACCGAGTACGTGCTCAAGGTCCAGGGCGCGGGTGGTGCGGCGGTCGAGCGACACGCGAGCATCACCGTCAAAGCGCCACTGCCGGTCGTCAACATATTCACCTCGCCGCGACCCGCGGTCACGATCGGCGACGAGGTGCGCCTGACCTGGAGTGTGCAGAACGCGGACAGCGTGGAAATTCGTACAGGTGACAACTTCTTGATCGTGAAAACCACGCAATTGGAGGGCAGTATTCAGGATTTCCCGGTCGCACCGACGACGTACATCCTGCAGGCCATTGGTGAATCGGGCAAAGTCACCAAAGACTTCAGCGTCGATGTGAAACCGCCGGGTGCGCCGACCCCGGCCCCGCCGACACCCGCACCACCGGCACCCGCGGCGGCCCCTGCAGCGCCGGGCCCCTCTCCAACAGCGGTGAGACCATGACCCTCCACGTCAGGCTTTTCGGTTCCTTCGAGCTCGAGCGCGACAGGCGCCCAGTCGAGCGTTTCGCGAGCCGCAAATCGGGTGAGCTGTTCGCCTACCTGGCCTTGAACCGCCGCGGGCTGCACACGCGCGAGCATCTGGCCGGCGTCTTCTGGGGCGAGTCTGAAGAGGAACGCGCGCGGCACGCGCTGAACACCACGTTGTGGCGGATCAATCGCGTGCTCGAGCCCGCGGGCGGGTCCGCCAACCAGCGTGGCTACCTGCGCGTCACGCCGCAGCACATCGGCTTCAACACGGCCAGCGATACGTGGCTCGACGTCGCGGAATTCGAAAGCCGCTGCGAGCTCGCCGAGCAGGCCGAGACGCCCGTGCAACGTGCCGCGCTCTATACCCAGGCCATCAGCTTCTATCGCGCCGATTTACTGGTCGACTGCTACGAAGACTGGTGCGTCGTCGAACGCGAGCGGCTGCAGGGTCTCTATCTGCGCGCACTTGCCCGCTTGATGGCGCACAACTCGGCCATGAGCGAGTACGACCTCGCCATCGATTGCGCCCGACGCATCCTCGGCTGTGATCCGCTGCGCGAAGAGGTGCACCGCGACTTGATCCGGCTCCACCTGACCGCGGGGCAGCCGGCGGCGGCGATGCGCCAGTACCGGTTGTGCGAGGAGCTGCTCCGTCAAGAGTTGGCCGTCGAGCCGGCGCCCGAGACGCGCTCGCTCCTGGCACCGATTCTCGGGGCGAATTCGATGCCGGCGCGCAAGTCCGTCACGCGGATGTCGTCCGCGCCGCCGTCGGCTGAGCTGGCGAACGTGGCGATCAAAATCCAGGAGCTGTCGGCGGCCTGTGATGCCGCCCGGGTGCAGTTGCGCGATGCCATGGTGTTGCTCGGCGAGCTCACCGCGCAACTCGAAGCGGAGACGCGGCTCATGCCGGCGCCGGTGCTCAAGCAGGCCGTCGGTGGCAATGGTTAGAAAAGTACGGTGATCCTTGTGATCCTCCCGTGTCGGATCAGTGCTCCAATGCGTCGATGCAGCCCGTCTGGACGACCAGAGGGAGCGTATGAGCTCACTCGACGAACGGAGCCATACGTTTGTGGTGCGGATCTGGGAGGAGCGCCGCGACCTCGCCAACGCGACGCCAACCTGGCGCGGGCGCGTCGACGAAGTGCGCACCGGTGCCCGCCGCTACTTCACGACGCTCGAAGATCTCATGACCTATCTGAGCAGTCAGTCGGGCATGACTGCTCCCGCGCCGGAGCCTATTCCGTTATCGCCGTCGCTCAGGCGTCGATAGCTCGAGGCACGCACCAGTGATGCCCCCGAGCCTGAGCCCGGCACGGGCGGTGGGCGACGCTTCTCCACCGACGGACATTCGCGCGGCCCTTTTCCGCCTCGACCTGCGGCTGCGCCTGGCCGTGGATTCCTTCCGGTCCGAGTTGGCCGAACGGGCACGTGACCCGTTCCGCGGGCTGTACATCTCGGATGCTGACGTCGACGAGATCCTGGCGTCAGCGCCCGCCAGCGAGCTTGCCCAGCAGTTGCTGGACGAGCAGGTCGGCCCCGTACCCGCGCGCTTGCGCCGCGTGACCGAGCTGTTCGAGCTCGACACGTTCGAGCGTGAGGTGCTGCTGGTGTGCCTGGCGCCCGACGTGGACCTGCGCTACGAACGCCTGTACGCGTATCTCCAGGATGACGTTTCCCGGCGTCGGCCGACGGTTGACCTCGTCCTGCGCTTGCTCGGGGCGTCCGGGCGCGACGGCACTGCCGATTCGCGTACCGCCCTCGGGCCCGGCGGTCGGCTGACTCGGCGCGGACTACTCACGCCGCCGCCTTCAGAAGAGCCGGCGCAGGCGTCGCTGCTGGCTCGACCACTGCGCATCGAGGAACGCGTCGTCGATTATCTCGTCGGCTCCGACCGGCTCGACGTGCGCCTGGAACCCTTCGCCGAGCTGTTTGCGGCCGACGACGGCGCCGCCGAATGGTCGCTACCGGGCGACCTCCGTGGCGGGCTGGTGCGCCTGTTGCAAGATCCAGTCGACCGCGGGCGAATGCTGTACCTGTGCGGACCAGCCGGCGCGGCCAAGCGTGGCACTGCGCGAGCTGCCTGTGCGCAGGCCGGTCGGTCGATGCTGCTGCTGGACGTGCAGTCGCTCCTGGCCGCGTATGGCGACCGCGCCGGGTCGATCATGGCCGCGGGTGTGCGCGAAGCCTTGCTTCAGCGGGCGGTGCTGTGTCTGGATGGATTCGATGCGCTGCTCAGCGACGAGCCCTCGGCCAGCCTGGCGCTGGGATCGCTCCGCCGCATGCTGGCCGACTCCCGTGGCACCGTGCTGCTCCTTGGCGAGCTGCGCTGGGAGCCAACCGCCTGGTTGCCGACGCGCGCTGGCTTGCGGCTCGACCTGCCCGCGCTGGCCGCGGGCGACCGTGTCCGCCTGTGGCGCAGCCAGGTCGACGGGCAGTTGCCCAGCGATGCCGTTGCCGAGCTCGCCACGCGCTATCGCCTGGTCGAGGACGCCGATATTCGCGCGGTCACATCCGAAGCTCGCAGTCGCGCCGAGCTGCGTGGCGCGACGACCGTCGGGCTCGACGATGTGCGCGACGCCGCGCGGACCATCGCCACCCCGCCGCTCGAGGGGCTGGCCCGCCATATTGAGCCGAAGTACGCCTGGGACGACATCGTCCTGCCTGCGGATGGCCACGCCCAGCTGCTGGAGATGTGCTCGCGCGCACGCCATCAGATGACCGTGCTCGAGACCTGGGGTTACGGTCGCAAGCACGCCCGCCGGCGCGGGACGACCGCATTGTTCGCCGGCCCGCCCGGCACGGGCAAAACGATGGCCGCCGAGATCGTGGCCGGGGCCCTCGGGCTGGACCTGTACCGCATTGACCTGGCCGCGGTGGTCAGCAAGTACATCGGCGAAACCGAAAAGAACCTCGAACGGATCTTCCGCGCCGCCGACCAGGGCGACGCAGTGCTGCTGTTCGACGAAGCCGACGCCATCTTCGGCAAGCGCTCCGAAGTGCGCGACGCGCGCGATCGCTACGCCAACGTCGAAGTCGCCTACTTGCTGCAGCGACTCGAGACGTACGAAGGGCTCGCGGTCTTGACGACAAACCTGCGCGGCAACATCGACGAGGCCTTCGTCCGCCGGCTCGACTGCGTGCTCGAATTTCCACTGCCCGAGGAAGCCGAGCGTTTGCAAATCTGGCGGCGCGCGCTGCCCGTTGAAGCGCCGGTGGCTGACGACGCCGACCTGGCCTTCCTGGCCCGCAAGTTCAAACTAGCAGGTGGTCACATCCGCAATATCGCCTTGACCGCGGCGTTTCTAGCTGCCGAGGACGACACATCGATCGGCATGAAGCACCTGGCGCGCGCAACGCGGCGCGAGTACCAAAAGCTCGGTAAGCTGGTCGCCGAGTCCGATTTCGAGCAGCATTACAGTCTGCTCAAGAGCGACTGACGCGCATTGTTCAGGTTGACAAGAGGGGTGAGCTCATGACCGGATATCAGATCGAAACAGGCGATCATCAGAGCGCTCTCAAGCGCAAAGCCGAGGGTGGCCCGCAGGCCGATAGCTCATCACCTGTCCATCCGCTGCTGACCTTGCAAAGCCAGATCGGCAACGCCCAGGTGGCGCGGCTGCTCGCCCAGCGCGAAGCGAGCGACGACTTGGCCGCCAAGCACGACCAGTCCGTGCAGCGCGAGGAAGAAGAGGAACCTGTTCAGGGCAAGCACGACCTCTCCGTCCAACGCGAAGAAGAAGAGGAACCCGTTCAGGGCAAGCACGATCTGTCGCAGCGTGATACCGACGATCAGGCGCAGGCCGACCACGAATCCGTCGGCATCGAGGGTGGACCTGTTGGACCGGACACCCAGCAGCAGATTCAATCGGCCCGCGGCGGTGGCTCGAGCCTGGACTCGTCGACCCGCACGACGATGGAGGGCGGCTTCGGCACCTCGTTCGAGGACGTACGCGTCCACCAATGAGCTGACCCACGTCGTGCAACAGCGGTCGATGAGTGGCGGCGGCGGCATGAGTGTCGGCGCAGCGAGCGATCCGCACGAGTCGCACGCCGATGCCATGGCCGACTCGGTTTTGAGCAACGGCGCCGCGCCGGCCCAGGCCGCGCCCGCCACCGCTCAGCGTGAGGCGGCGCCCGAAGAAGACGAGATGGCTGCCAAGCACGACCTGTCTGTTCAGCGCGCGGAGGAAGAGGAAGAGCCCGTCCAGGGTAAGCACGACCTGTCTGTTCAGCGCGCGGAGGAAGAGGAAGAGCCCGTCCAGGGCAAGCACGACCTGTCGCTCCAGCGTGCCGAAGCCACCGAGGACGACATTCCGTAACACCCGCGCCTGACCATGGCTGAGTTGAGCTCCACGACCAAGGAGCACGCCCACAAAACGCCCGTTTCGAATACGCCTGCGCACGGCCCTCTGAACTCAGAAGACCCCGAACTCGGCGTGGGCGGGCCGGAACACGGTGTGGTTGCGCGCCACGCCGCGCTGGTGGGTGATCCGCGCCTCGGCTCGGCGACGGGCGCGCAGCGCATGCGCCTGGTGCAGCGGCTGCAGCGCGGCTACGGCAATGCCTACGTAGCTCGGCTGGTGCAGCGCGCGGTGGCCGAGCCGCCCATCGCGCCGGCGCCTGCGACGCCACAGCAGGACCCCAAGTTTGTGGCCGTGGAGCAGAAGATCGGCCAGACCGCCAAGCAGGAAAAGCAGCATCCGCCGGCCAGGTCGAAGGCGGCTGAAGCGCAGGCAGCCGCGCACGGGCCGCCGAACGACATCGCCAGCCAGGCGGCTGAAAAGCAAGTCGACAAGATGTCGCAGCAGAAACCTGGCGAGTTCGACAAGAAGGCGTTCATCGCCGCGGTCAAAAAGGCGATCGACGCGAGCGCGCCCAAGAATCTCGAAGAGGCGGACGACTTTAAGAAGTTGGGCAAGGCGGGCCAGGTCAAAAGCGAAGTCTCGGGGATGGTCGGCAAGGGCAAGCAAGACTCCGAAGGCCCGATCAAGAAGACCAATACCGAATCGCCCGATACGAGCAGCGCCACGCCGAAGGTCGTCA
>WNFC01007400.1_pt1 | contig 15371 bp, 16 predicted proteins | sample 5400541 | NCBI WGS metagenome assembly WNFC01 (sample SAMN13153342, study PRJNA577476) | soil metagenome | isolation source: 120 cm saprolite under Douglas fir tree site 2 hole 2 replicate 1 | place: USA:California | collected 2015-04-18
CGACGCTTCCACCCGGCGTTTGTATATTTCGCACAACACGGAAGTAAAAGTTGTAGATGCGGATAGCGGTGCGATTGTTGGCAGCGTCTCCGACCTGAAGCGCGTGCACGGCATCGTGGTGATGAACGACCTCGGGCATGGTTTCATCAGCGACGGTGGAGCGGATGAAGTTGTTGTCTTCGATCTGAAGACGCTGAAACCCACCGGTCATATCAAGACGGGGGGCAATCCGGATTGCATTATCTACGACCCGGCTTCCAAGCACATCTTCGCCATGAACGGGAAGACCAACGACGCGTCCGTGATTGATCCGGTCTCGGAAAAGGTCATCGCTACCATACCGATCGGCGGCCGCCCCGAATACGCGGTGCCGGATGGGCATGGCACGATCTACGACAACGTGGAAGACAAAAACGAAGTCGTGGCCATCGATTCAATGACCAACACCGTGAAATCCCATTGGCCGATCGCTCCCAAGACGGAATTCGGCGCGCGCAACATGGCGCTCGATCCCAAGACCCACCAGCTCTTTATAGACACGGCCGACTTCACTCCGGCCGCCGCACCCACGACGGAACAGCCGAAGCCCCAGCCGACCCCGGTGTCCGGAACGTTTCGGTTGCTGGTCTTCGGCCGCTGACGCACAATCCCATCTGCGAGGAACGGCGAATGCCATTCGGTTCTCGAACGAGCCTGTCCGCGATTGTTTTCAGTTGTCTCGTGACTGTGCTCTGCGGGATATCACTCGCGTCTGCAAGGCCGGAGTCGGTGCCCCAACAATCCGGCGATCGCCAGGCCGCCGCTCTGGATTTTGAAACTTATCGTACGCGTATCGAGCCCATTTTCCTGAAACAGCGCGAAAATGGAGTGCGTTGTTACGATTGCCACTCCGTCTTGAATACCCGTCTTCGCCTGGAACCCCTGTCGGCAGGGAATTCATCATGGACCGAGGAACAATCTCGCAAGAATTTTGAAGTTGTATTGCAGTTGACCGCTCCCGGCGAACCGATGAAGAGCCGCTTGCTTCTACATCCGCTTGCGCCCGACGCCGGAGGCGATCCCGTGCACACCGGCGGCAAATTCTGGAAAACGCAGAGCGACCCGGAATGGCAGATGCTCGCCGAGTGGGTTCGCCGCACAAATTCGGCGCCATCGTCGGCAACGATGGGATCGAAGTCGCAGGCCAAAGCCGAGCTTGATTTTGAGTTTTTCAAATCCACTGTTCAGCCCATTTTTCTCAAAGAACGGCCCGGTCATGCCCGGTGCTACGGCTGCCACATAGCTTCCAACAGAGTGTTTCATCTGGCGGCGCTCTCGCCGGGTCTCACCGATTGGACGGAAGAACAATCCCGTCAGAATTTTCAGAGCGCCTCGCAACTGGTTGTCCCCGGGAAGCCGCAATCCAGCAGGCTCCTGATTCATCCCCTCGCTCCCGAAGCGGGAGGCGACGCATTTCATTCCGGAGGGCGGCAATTTGCATCGCAAGAGGACCCTGATTGGATGGCCTTGGCGCAATGGGTGCGTGCGGCGGGCGTTTCGGGCTCGGTTGCTACACCCGTGCCTACTGCCTCTCTAATCTATATCACCAACAGCGCCGGCAACACGGTGGACGTAATCGATTCTTCGACCAATCAGGTTGTGCAGGTGATTCGCGGCATCGAGCTCCCGCACGGCGTCACCTTTTCTCCCGATGGAAAACGGGTCTACATCAGCAACGAATCGGAATCGATAGTGGATGTCGTGGATCGCGAGTCCGCCAAAATCCTGAAAAAGGTTGCTCTCAGCGGACATCCAAATAATCTGACCATCACCAAAGATGGCGGCCGAGTGCTCGTCGGCATCAGGGAAGATCCAGGCTCTGTCGACGTCATCGACACCAAGTCGCTGGAACGCACGAACAGTATTTCCGTCGACGGAAGTGTGCACAACATCTTCGTGACGCCGGATGGAAAATATGCCGTCAGCGGCTCGATTGAAAACAAGGCTGCTACAGTAGTTGACTTGAACACGGAAAAAGAGGCCTGGGAGGTGAAATTCGATCGTGGTGTACGTCCAATGGCGTTTGAAGCGAACCCTGATGGCTCGACGCGCCGGATTTTCGTCCAACTCTCCGGGCTGAATGGCTTCGCTGTTGTCGATTTTGCCAGCCGAAAAGAAACTGCGCGAATCGTTTTGCCGGTGGAACCCGGTGGATTTGGCAGTGCCGAAGAGCGCCTGGGCACTCCATCGCATGGCATCGGTGTTGCCCCGGACGGGAAATCGCTCTGGGTCAACAGCACGGTCGCCAATGCAGTTTTCAAATATTCGCTGCCCGACCTTCAACTTGTGGGATATTGCCCGCTGCCGGTCCAGCAACCCGCGAATCGGGCCCCTCTGGGAGCAGTGCCCGAGTGGATCACATTCACGCCCGACAGTCAGCGGGTTTATGACTCGAACTCCGGAGCGCGATCCGTTTCGGTCATTGACGCGAAAACTCTCAAATTAATCGATGTTGTGAATGTCGGCGAAGTTCCCAAGCGCATCAACACGCTCACGCTGCCTTAAGCATGATAGGAACTCGCCCAGGGACGCAACTGGGGTGGCCAGGCGGGAAGCGGCTGCGATGTATGTGGACGGATGAAGAACTCCACGAAACCAATCAGAAAATGTGAAGCTCGCAAGGAAGCTTCCAGTTTGGCGGAATCTCGCGCGGAAATTTGTGATTTCCGGGATTTCGAATCAGAAACTCCTCGACTAGAGCGGAAGCCGGAAAACGGAAAACGAAGCGCAGATAACGTTGACTCTGCAAGCTGAGGAGTAGCTCTGCGGCTACTCTATTGGCAGGCCACGAACTGGCTCGTGCCGCAGCCTGGTCTTACTGCTGCGCTTCGGGCTCCACGGGGATTTCGGCTTGTTCGACGCCGGCTTCTTTTTCCGCGCGCTTCTCGATTTTCTTCTGTGCGCGGCGCTCTGCTTTCTCGCGCTGTTTTTCCAATCGCTTCATTTCCTTCTGGCGTTTTTGGAATGTGATGGCCATACAATCTCCTTAAATTCACGCTTCAATCCATTACCGCGGGAGAACGGCTGCCGGTTCTACCAGCGAGGTTCGCGAGGCTGGCGAGCAGCTTCCCGGTAGTCTTCGTTTGAAAAACGCTCTTTGCTTCCGCCGCGGTTCTCAAATCGAGGCGCGCGTGTAGCTTCCTTGGGACGCGCTTCGTTCACTTTCAGGTTTCTGCCGCCAACCTGCTTGCCATCCAGGCCGGCAACGGCCTTCGCGGCTTCCTCGTCGTTCGGCATTTCCACGAACGCAAATCCCCGCGCGCGGCCGGTCTCGCGATCCTTCACCAGGTTAACGCGGCCCACCTGCCCGAACGGCTTGAACAGATCGTTATTTCTGCCGACGCCCGCATGTACCTCAACTGCCCATCAATATGAGCCCCGAATAAATATCTGGAATCTGCCGGAACGCGACGGATGCCGCAACTTGCGCAGCGCCTTGGCTTCAATCTGCCGGATGCGTTCCCGGGTAACCGCGAAAACCTCGCCGACTTCTTCCAGCGTGTGCTGGCTGCCGTCGTCCAGGCCAAATCTCATCCGGATGATGCGTTCCTCGCGCGGCGTCAGCGTTCTGAGGATCGACGCAATCTGGTCCTTCAAGTTCAGGTCAATGGCGGCGTCGGAGGGCGACAATACGCCCTTGTCCTCGATGAAGTCGCCCAGGTGCGATTCACCCTCATCGCCCAGCGGCGTCTCAAACGACATCGGCAACTGCGCAATTTTTTTCGTCTTGCGCACCGCGTCCACGGGAATATCCATGCGCCTGGCGATTTCATCGGAAGTGGGTTCGCGTCCCAATTCCTGCACCAGTTGCTGGCTCGTGCGCACTTGCTTGTTGATCATTTCGATCATGTGCACGGGGACCCGGATCGTGCGCGCCTGGTCGGCGATGGCGCGGGTGATTGCCTGGCGAATCCACCAGGTGGCATACGTGGAAAATTTGTATCCCCGGCGCCAGTCAAACTTGTCGGTGCCGCGCATCAGGCCGATGTTGCCTTCCTGGATCAGGTCCAGAAACTGCAGCCCGCGATTCGTATATTTCTTGGCGATGGAGACTACCAGGCGCAGGTTCGCCGCCGTTAACTCACTCTTCGCCTGCTGCGCTTCGGTTTCCCCTCTATGAATCAGGACAAGTGCACGTTTCAGCGTGCTCGCGCCCACTTCGCTCGTCTCTTCAATCTCCCGCATTTTCGTGCGACACAGGCGCAATTCTTTGCGCGCTTCCATCGACGCTTCGCCGTGTGACCCCTTCACGCGCCGCTCCAGCCGGGCCGCTTCGCGTTCCAGGAATTCCAGGCGCTCCACCGAGTGCCGCAGCAGTTCGATCAACCGCTTGCGCTCGCGTTCCTTGAATTCCAGGGAGCGGGCGAGTAAGGACATCTCCACTCGTGTTCGGGACAGCCGGCGCTTCGCCCGGCGATACGCTCGCTTATCCGATACGGATGTGGCTTCCAGTTTGGAGCGCTGCTTCATCCCCAGTTCGTGCAGCTTCGCAATCTTGTCAATGGTCCGCAGGGTATGCCGGGTTTTCTCTTCAACCTTTTCCTCGGTCAGGTCTTCTTCGTCGAACTGAATAATTTCCTTGATCGAACGATTTCCCGAGCGCAACTCTTCTCCGACGGTAAGCAGCGCTTTCAGGACAATGGGTGAGCGGGAAACGGTCTTCAACACGCGCAGGCTTCCGCGCTCCAGCCGTTTGGCTATGGTCACTTCTTGTTCGCGCGTCAACAGGGGCACCAGGCCCATCTCACGCAGGTAGACGCGTACGGGATCGCTGGTTTTTTCGGGAGGCGACGCGGTCTGGTCGAGTTCCGCATCCTCGCTCGCCGCGGCCTCGTGGTGCGGCCTGACATCCACGGGCTCCGAAACGTCGGGGGCGGCGTGCGCCAGCTTGGCGTCCGAAGCGTCTTCGTAAAGCGTGATACCTTCGCTCTCGAAGGCGGTGAAGGCGCTATCAATCTCTTCGTTGGTGTGCTCTTCCGCTGCGAAGGCGTCGTTCACCTGATCGTAGAGCAGGTACCCTTGTTCTTTGCCCAGTTTAATGAGCAGCCGGACTTGATCTTGTTGTTCCTGAATTTCCCGTGACAATGATTTCTCCCCTCATCCACTGCCAGTTTTGCCCGGGTCTTCTCTGCACACTCTCAGCCGGCAGGCACACTTGAACGAGGATTGGCTCAGTTTGAATCGTTGTGCGGATTGCAGCTGTGGCTACCTGCGCTGCGTTCGGTGGACGGGACTCCGGTGTCCCGATGCTCTTGGGTGCTGCGGCATTTGCAGCTCTAGAATCAGATGACTACCATCATACACTACCTGCGTGTCCGCAGGTTGTCTTCGCTCGCGCCCCGTTAAGCCGGCGGAATCTTCCCCTGGGTGATTACGCCCCATTCCTCTATGGCCGAATCGCCCTCTTGTCCGATTTGCCTTGCTTTTCGTTGCCGGTTCTTCTTGCGCTTCGCCGCGGAAACTTGCCGCTCCTGGGGCTGGCAGGGAAGTGCAGCGGATCGCGCAGGCTCTGCAATTCTCGATAGTAGTAGAGCGCGCTGGGCCCTTGCCGAACGAATTTCAGGCTCGTGAGAAAATTGATCTCGTCCTCGCTTGCATCGCCGCTCAATTCCGGATTTCGGAGAAACTCCCTCAATCCGGGCTCCTCATCCGCTGTGGGCAGGCCACTCGTTTCCACAAATTGAAAGCGCGCTGTCCTCGCGGAGGCCAGACGCTTGTTCAGGAGCGCTTCCACCGCGAACGTCTTCAGATCGATGTCCCATGATTCGATAATCGGACCCAGGAAGGCGGAGCAGTGTTCGATGGAAACGCTGAAAACATCGGTGCCCAGAAACTCCAGGATCATCGCTCGAATTTCTTCGTAAGATTGGCGCCGAAGTTTCCCCACGCTCCGCAGCCATTTCTCATTCTTCAACTCTTCCCTGGCGATTCCCTTGGCCACATCCAGGAGCGTCTGGCTCACCAGCCGCTCAAGCTCGCCGAAGGCCTGCTTCTCGAAAATCTCCCGCACCTGGCCGCGCTTATCGGGCTTGCACTTTCGGACGATCAATTCCCGCACTTCCGGAAACAGCGATGTGGGCGGTTCGGCCAGTTTCTTCTTCAATTCTTCGTGCCGCTGCGCCTGCACCATTGAGGACAGATGGCCTCTGGGAAATTCCAGGAAAGCGTCCATTTTGTCGTAGAGGTCAGTCCGGCCGACGGCCGGCGGCGCCTTCTTCCGGGAAAGAAGCTGCGAAATATAGGATTCCGTGACCTGCGCCGCGTCCGCCAGGTCGCGTTGTTCGAGTCCCAACTCCTTGAGTCTGTGCCGGATGATGAAGCTTACGTCCACAGGCGCGATCCTTTCGATTAACCAAAATAGTTAAAGTGAAGTGTAAGCGAACCCATATTACTTGACAAGAACTGTGAAGTAGCCCATGCTGGACAGGTGATCCCAAGGCTGCCTTCAGGTTTGGAAAACCCGCGTGGGTTCCTGAAATACTCCCTTGCTCATGAACCGAAGGAGCATCCTATGTTCGTTCGCAAAGTATCCATGCGCTTGAAGTCCGAAGCTACGCCGCAATTCATCCGTAAAATGGATGACGAGATCATTCCCCTGCTTCGAAAGCAAAAGGGTTTCGTCGACGAAATGACCCTCATCGCGCAAAGCGGCAAGGAAGTCTACGCGTACAGTTTCTGGGAAAGCAGCACCGACGCGGAAAATTACGAAAAAAACGAATTTACGCAGGTTACCGGCTTGCTCTCCGGCGTGATTGAGGGCGCGCTGCGCATCCATACCTACATGGTTGCCAACTCCACGTTCCACAAGATGGCCGCCGCGGTCGCTTCCTGAGCCCGCAGGCGTTTCACCGGACAAGGCCGCCGTTGGCTGAAGCCCGCTGACTTTTCCGAAGAGGGCAGGCGCCGAGCCTTTCCCGGTTTTCTCTTCGCAGGTTCTCGGCAGAGGAGAATACGTGCAAATCGCGATCTGGATTTTCGTTGGACTCGCCGCTGGATGGCTTGCCGGCAAAAGCCTCGAGGGGAAAGGATACGGTGTGTGGATGGATCTGGCGATGGGTGTGGGGGGCGCCGTTGTCGGGGGTTTCCTTGCACGCTCAATCGGTTTTTCCGGCTACGGCGGGGTGTTTGTTTCCACCTTCATGGCCATTGGATGCGCCGCGCTGCTGACGATTCTTGTGGCAATGGTAAACGGCAGAACCGTTCGCGCCAGGGCGTTTTAATTGACCCGTTTGCTGGAATTGGTTTTTAACACGGAATCGGCCTGATGCAAGAAATGAATGAATCCAATTTGATCCTTATCCGAGAGGGCGCGCTGTTGCCGCCGGATTTTGCCTTGGAGAGCGAAGCATTCCTGCCCGGGTGGCGGGTCGTCAAGAATTTCGATGGCTACACCCTGAATCGGAAGATCAGCCAGGCAAATTGGAATTTTGTCCGGCTGACCGGCGAGCACAAGGCCAGAGTCGTCGGCCGCGCTTACGCCGGAACCCTGCGAAAAGGCATTGCCCAGATTTTGAGCGGGCTGCGTGGCAAAAAGTTCAACTCTCTGGAGATAACCGTGGTGGGCTTGAAACGTTTTGTCGGCCTGGCATTTCTCAGCATTTCGGCGAACCGGCGGCACATTCAGGGCGGGCTCCGGGTTTCTCCTTAAGGATTTCTTGACGTTCCCGGCCGGAGGGCGCACGCCCCTTCCCCGGGATCGCCAGAAAGCAGTGGCTGTTTATCTCTTGCAATGAACCAGGAAAAGGAAACGCGTATGACAAAACTTTATGTTGGCAACCTCTCTTTCGGCATGAACGACGAATCTCTTCAGCAGTTGTTCGTCGACAAAGGCTATCAGGTGTCTTCCGCTCGAGTCATCACCGACCGGGAAACCGGGCGTTCACGGGGTTTCGGCTTTGTTGAGTTGGGTGATGGCGGCGACGCAACCAAGGCCATTGGTGAGTTCAATGGGCTGGATGTGGACGGTCGGCAGCTCCAGGTGAACGAAGCCCGCCCCCAGGAATCGCGCGGCGGCGGTGGTGGTGGTGATCGTTCAGGCGGCCGCGGTGGCTATTCCGGCGGACGATCCGGCGGAAACGGACGTCGCAGCTACTAGCGCGGGCGTACCCGCTCGCTGCTTGTCCGCGCCGGCTTGCACGCCGCTCTCTGGGAATCTTTGACGTTGCGTTGGGCCCATCTTTTTCTCTCATACAGTAACAGGAGGCAGTTTTGGAGAATCTCTCGACAGGCCAGTACATCAAGCATTTTCAGTATGGTTGCGGCGTGATTACCGAATCAAAATTGGACCGCACAACCATTGATTTCGACGCCCACGGAGTGAAAATCTTCGTCACGAGCCTGATGGTTGTCGAACTTGCCGAAGGCACGCCGCCAAAGCGGCGCCGCGCCAAGCGTCCCAAGCCGCCCAAGCCGGCTCCCACGCTGAACGCCCGCGTCTTCGTCCCCGGTGCCAAATGAGTGGAAGTATTCTCGTGCAGTACGTCGGCTTTCGCACAAACGGACTCTCACGAGAATACACATTCAATGTTCGCGGCGACGGCGAAGACCGTGAATTCACTTTAAATATTGCCAACGAGGCATTCGTCTCTCACCGTGCGCGCTACCAGGATGCGCCGGCCATTTGCGCCGAACGCCTGCAATCGGAGCTGGCGGCGCACGAAAACCATCCTGTCGAAACGCAGTACGTCATCACCAGCGCGGAACTCGAAACCTATCGCGCAGCCCGTTCTCCAAAGGCCGGGCAAAAAATCTGGAGCCGCAAGCCTCAGGAGGATTACTAGCATTTCGCCTCGCTTTTGACAGCCACAGGTCGTCGAACAGTCGAGCCCGCCCAGCAGTCTTGAAACTCAGTCAGTTTATAAAGGCGGGAATAATATGTCGCCACGCAAGGCAGTCACTCCACTGGAAAACACAGCCCTGATCGAACTCGTAGATGTAAGAAAGACCGCCGATTTTTCCGGTGCGGCGGAGATGGTCAGCCTCGCTTCGCTCGTTGTCGAAAGTAATTCCATCCCTATCCAGCCGATTCATCCTCGGCCCATGTTGCCAAGCAGGGTCGCGATTATCGGGAACTACCTTCCACGACAGTGCGGCATCGCGACCTTTACGACGGATTTGTGTGATGCGATCCACGCCGAATATGCGGACACGGAGTTGCTGGCGTTGCCGGTCAACGATACCCCGGAAGGCTACGACTACCCGGCCCGAATCCGATTTGAGCTGTCCCAAGACGAGCTCGCCTCGTACCGGCAAGCCGCGGATTTCCTGAATTTCAGCAATATTGACCTGGTTTGCTTGCAGCATGAATATGGAATTTTCGGGGGCCCGTCCGGCGCGCACATTCTGGAGTTGTTGCGCCGGCTTCAAATGCCCATCGTCACCACCCTGCACACCGTGCTCCGTGAGCCGAATGCCGACCAACGCCTGGTGATGGAGGAGATCGCAGCGCTTTCCGACCGGCTTATCGTCATGAGCCGCCAGGCTTCGGAAATTCTGCAGGAAGTTTTCCGCGTGCCCAGTTCCAAGATAGATCTGATTCCCCACGGTATCCCCGATCTGGCCTTCACGGATCCCAGTTTTTACAAAGACGCATTCGGAACAGAAGGCAAGGAAGTCCTGCTCACGTTCGGCCTGCTTTCGCCAAACAAAGGCATCGAGAACGTTATAAAAGCCTTGCCCAGCATCCTCTCGCGCCACCCCAATGTTGTTTACATGATTTCGGGAGTCACCCATCCGCATATCTTGCGTAGAGAGGGGGATGTTTACAGGGCCAGCTTGCAGAAACTGGCAAAGGATTTGGGGGTCGAATCCAGTGTCATCTTCCGGAATCGTTTTGTCACCCCGGAAGAATTGATCGAATTGATCGGAGCGGCCGACATCTACATCACGCCCTACAAGCACAAAGGACAAGTCGTTTCCGGAACACTCGCCTATGCTTTGAGCGCCGGGAAAGCGATTATCTCCACCCCATATTTGCACGCGGTGGAACTCCTGGACGGCGAGCGCGGCGTGCTGGTTCCATTTGATGATCCCCAGACGATTGCCGATAAGACCATCGAATTGCTCGACAATACCACCGCTCGCCACGCGATGAGAAAGCGGGCATACCTCTACACGCGAGACATGGTCTGGAACCGCGTTGCTGAGCAGTACATGGGGAGCTTTGAACGGGTGTATAACGAGCGCTTGCGCAACCCTCGCGCTACCTTTTCCGCGCAGAACACCGAAAAGAGTTTGGATCGCCTTCCCGCCGTTAAACTCGACCACCTCCATCGAATGACCGATTCCACTGGAATCGTCGAGCACGCCGTATTTATTGTCCCGAATTATCCCGAAGGCTATTCCACCGACGACAACGCCCGAGCCTTGATTGTGGCTATTCTCCTGGAGGAGTTTGGCGGTGGCGTCCAGCGAAGCTCACTGGAACTTGCCTCGCGTTATTTGGCTTTCTTGTGGCTGGCTTTTGATCCGGTTACCAGGAGATTCAGAAATTGTCTGAGCTACGAGCGCCAGTGGCAGGAACCCGAAGGCTCTGAGGACAGTCACGGCCGCGCCCTCTGGGGCCTGGGCACGGTTCTCGGCAGGACGAAGCACGCGGGCCTCCGGGGAGCCGCTGGGCGCTTATTTGAACTGGCCGTGCCCGCAGCCGTCGAATTCAAGAGTCCTCGTGCTTGTGCGTTCGCCTTGTTGGGCCTCCAGGAGTATCTGGAATCTTTTTCGGGGGATCGCGCCGCCCTGAATGCCGCCGACACACTGGCCAACCGCCTGCTGGAATCGTACCTGGCAAACCGCTCGGAAGACTGGAAGTGGTTCGAGAAAGTCCTGGCCTATTCCAATGCGCGGCTGCCGCAGGCCTTGATTCGAGCTGGGATGCGCACTTCCAACGACGCAATGGTTTCGGCTGGGCTCGAAGCCTTGGAGTGGCTGGTGCGAGTTCAGCGCTGCGACATCAAGGGCCACTTTGTACCGGTCGGCTCGCACGGTTTTTATTCCACGAAAACCGAAAAGGCCCGCTTCGACCAGCAGCCCATCGAAGCCTGTGGGGCTGTTTCCGCGTATCTGCAAGCTTATCGCGCCACGGGGAAAGGCCGCTGGCGTAAGGAAGCCTGGACCGCATTCAACTGGTTCCTCGGTGACAACGATCTGCAGGTCGCGTTGTACGACCCTACGACCGGAGGTTGTCGCGATGGTTTGCATCCCGATCGCGCGAATGAAAACCAGGGCGCCGAATCCACCTTGTCTTTCCTGATGGCCCTCCTCGAAATGCGCACGCTGGAAGAGGCGGATATCACCGATAGCAAGTCTTGACCGATTCACGATTTTTTTCCACGGGGCAGCGGCTCCCGAAACCCCTCGCGTCGCGCCTTCAAATTGTTTCAAAGAGAGACCATGAACCAACACGAAGCTCTGTTTAAGCGCTACGCTGGAAATCCGATCCTGTCCGCAAAAGACTGGCCCTATTCGATGAATAGCGTCTTCAATGCGGGCGCGACTCTTTTACCCGACAGAACGACTTTGCTCCTTTGCCGTATTGAAGATCGTCGCGGCCTGTCTCACTTGTGTGCCGCGCGCTCAGTAAACGGCATCGACAACTGGCAGGTCGACAACCAACCGACTCTTCTGCCCGAACCCGAGCGCTTCCCGGAGGAAGTCTGGGGCATCGAAGATCCCCGCATCACGTACATGCCGGAACTCGGGCAATATGCCGTGGCCTACACGTCCTACTCGCGTGGTGGTCCGGGCGTATCCCTTGCGCTGACGAAAGATTTCCGCGCCTACGAGAAGCTCGGCGTGGTTATGTCTCCAGACGACAAGGATGCCGCACTGCTGCCGAGAAGAATTAACGGGCGATGGGCGTTAATTCACCGGCCCATGACCAATCTCGGAGCGCATATTTGGATTTCCTACTCGCCCGACCTGCGGCATTGGGGCACTCACAAACTTATGCTGGAAGCCCGGCGCGGCGCCTGGTGGGACGCCAACAAGATTGGTATGTCCCCTCCACCGATTGAAACCTCCAGAGGGTGGCTCATGATCTACCACGGCGTGCGCAGGACTCCGTCCAGTTCCATTTACCGCCTGGGGCTCGCGCTCTTTGATCTCGAGCAACCCGAAAAATGCCTGATTAGAGGAGATTCCTGGATGTTCGCCCCGGAAGCAGAGTACGAACGTCAGGGCGATGTTCAAGATGTGGTGTTTCCATGTGGCTACACGCTGGGAGAGGATGGCGACACGATCAATCTCTACTATGGCGCCGCGGATTCAAGCATCGCACTGGCCCACGGCAGCATTCGAGCTCTTTTGACGTGGCTGGATGCGAATGGCCATTCCGAGGACATGCATGACCGACGCATGCGGCACGGCTAACCAGCCAATCGTTGTTTTGCGTTGAGTGAATAAATCCTTCGTGACGAGATTAGGGAGATAAGGAATGACTGTGACGTGTCCGCATTGCCGGAGCCGACTGACCCACAGGTCAAAGACAAGAGGGATCCGTGAGTCCATCTTCCTCGCGATGATTTTCAGGCGCCCCTTCCGCTGCGAGGAATGCGACGCGCGTTTCTTCCGCTGGTCCATCACCGAAAAACCCGGCCCGGAACGCCGCATGATTACAAGCTAGCTTCCTTACCTGCTTCTCCCCGCCGCGGTGATTCGCCACTGCACCACCCTGCAGCGAAGCCGTATCCTGGCGTACGGTATGTGCTTTGAACTCCTACCACCTTCTCAAGGGAGCAATTGGCCGCTTTTGAGAAGCCCTGCCCGCATCTAATCTTGGTCCAATTCAGCCAACTAATGGCAGAATGATTTAAGAAACGAGATAGGGAAGTTTGGCGCTCGAATTTGAGGTTCTAATAGCCGGGAGGAGGGCCCGCTGCGCATTCTCATTGCAGATGATCAGGAGGACATTCGCACCCTCACCGCTTACCAGTTAAAGCGGAGCGGTCACAGGGTGGTCACTGCGAAGGATGGCAAGCAAGCGCTCAAAGCTTCCCGATCGGATTCGTTCGATGTCATCCTCCTCGATCAGGAGATGCCCGGAATGAGGGGAGACGAGGTAGCGCGGGCGATTCGGAAAGACGAAGAAGGAAAAAAGACCCGCGTCTTTCTAGTTGCCTCCACCGGCAACACCACCTCGGAAGACGCTCGGCTGCTGAAGTTGGCCGGCTTTGACGATGTCCTGGGAAAACCGTTTCGACTCGACGACCTGAATCTCATCCTCTCTTACTCTCCCGCCGCCAAGCCCGCTTCTCGGCCGTCTTTCGTGCATTCCACTGCGCCGGCAGCAACATTCGCGGAACTTGTTTCTCGTGTCGGCGGCGATGAAAAGCTTCTCAAGCGGATGATCCACACTTTCCTTCGAGACACGCCAAAACGTGTCGCCGGAATTGCTTCAGCAATCCGGCGGAGGGACCCCGAAGCGCTCGCGTCGCTCGCCCACGCTCTGAAAGGTTCGGTCAGTATTTTCGGCGCTGAGGCTGCTCGTAAACACTCGCAGGAGCTGCAGGAACTTGGCCGAAGCAATGAATTCGCCGCGGCCTCGGAAGTTCTCGTTTGCCTGGAGGAAGACATTGCGAAACTGCAAGCAAACCTGAGAGGATACGCAAATCAAACCCCCGCCAGGCCCAAGTCGAATCATGCCAAGCGACAAAGGCCTCCCCGGAATCGGGGTAAACGCCGGCGGTGAAGTTTGCGCACGGCGAATCCGAGTTCATTCCACGGGAGTTCCAGCATGCCCCAAATTCTGGTTGCGGAAGATGACGCCACAACGCGCGAAATGATCCGCAGCATCCTGACGAAGGAAGGCTACGATGTGAGCACCGCGGCCGATGGCATGAGCGCGCTCCGGACTCTAAAGAAAAAGAAATTTGATCTTGTTTTGCTGGATATCTGGATGCCCAAAATGTCCGGTTTGGGCCTGATCGGCACGCTCCACGGTGAAGAGCATTTTCCGAAAATCATCGTGATGACCTCGGATAAGACCTCCGATACCGTTCTGAATTCGCTGCGCGGCCAGGTTTACCAGTTTCTCTCAAAACCGGTCGATGCCCACACACTTATTTCCACCGTTGATAACGCGCTTTCGGAGGATCCTGCGATTCCTCCCATCGAGGTTCTCTCGGCCAACAAGCACTGGGTCGAATTGCTGGTGCCCTGCGAACGCTCCGTTGTCAGCCGGGTGCAGAGTTTCCTCTCGCGCCTCGAAACCGATTTGCCTGCCGACGTGATGGAAAAAGTCGGCTATGCGTTTCGCGAGCTTCTGAATAATGCCATCGAGTGGGGCGGCCACCTGGACCCCAACCTGAAAGTTCGCATTTCCTACATTCGCACAAGAAAATTGCTGATGTATCGCCTGGATGATCCGGGCCCAGGTTTCAAGTTGGAAGACCTCAAGCACGCTGCTGTAAGCAACCCGGTCGATGATCCCATGGCTCATATGACCGTCCGCGAGCAGAAGGGTCTTCGCCCTGGCGGCTTGGGCCTGATGCTCACGCAACAGTTGGTCGACGAGCTGGTTTACAATGAAGCCCGCAACGAAGTCGTCCTGATCAAATATCTTTAGCGCCTCTTGTTGTGGCACAGCCACTGCCGCCCCATCCCGCGCAGTTTGCGGGATGATTCCTGGCCTTTTCTCCCTCCCCCGGCTTCTCTAGTACACTTACGCGATTCATCTGGCACTCATACTTCGATAAGGAGCACTTTCTATGGCAGCAGGCACCCTGACTGGCGCCGAATTCAAGAAGCAGTTGCGTGCGGGAACGCCGAAACTCGGCCTCTTTGTGAACTCGCACAGCCCCACTGTCGCCGAGCAATTGGCGCACAGCGGCTACGACTGGCTGCTCGTCGATTCGCAACACGGACCGATGGGTTATGAAAAACTTTCCGCGATGCTCAGCGGCATCTCCAATGGCGGCGCAAAGTCGCTCGTGCGCGTCGGTGGATACGCTGATCGTCCGGGCATCCAGCAATCGCTCGACCTTGGCGCCGACGGCGTGCTTGTCCCCTACATCAACAACGCTGATGAAGCGCGCCAGGCCGTTAGCTGCGCGCGCTACCCCACGACGGGGACCCGCTCGGTATATTTTCCGCAGCGCAGCATGAACAAAGAAGGCCTCCTCGGCTACGCGGGCGGAGCGAACGGAAACGTGATCGTTGCCCTGCAAGTCGAAACCGCCGATTGCATCAAGAACATTGATGAAATTGCAGCGGTCCCTGGCGTGGATCTTCTCTTTCTTGGGCAAAACGACCTCTGCATGTCCATGGGCCTCTACGAAAAGTACGAGTTTCCCCACATGTACACCTCGCCGGAAATCGGCGCCGCCACGGAAAAGCTG
>WNFC01013133.1_pt1 | contig 15369 bp, 10 predicted proteins | sample 5400541 | NCBI WGS metagenome assembly WNFC01 (sample SAMN13153342, study PRJNA577476) | soil metagenome | isolation source: 120 cm saprolite under Douglas fir tree site 2 hole 2 replicate 1 | place: USA:California | collected 2015-04-18
CGCGCAAGGCGATCGAGGCCGCGGGAGGGAGCGTGAAGCTGGCGATCGTGATGACGCGGCGTGCGGTCGGGAAGCGCGAGGCCGAGCGCTTGTTGGCGGATGCCGGCGGATTCGTGCGCAAGGCCGCGGGCGACCCGCCGCCGGTTTCGCCATCGTGACCACGGCCCTCGCGGTCGGCGTGATGTCGGGGACCTCGCTCGACGGCGTCTCGACGGCGCTGGTGCGGCTCAACGACGATCCCCTCGCCGCGCAGCTGCTCGCGTTCCGCCAGGATCCGTACACGACGCCGGAGCGCGGGCAAATCATCGAGGCGATCGCACGCGGCGGCTCGAAAGACCTGGCGTTGTTGCACGTGGCCTTGGGAGAACGCTTCGCCGGCGCGGTGCTGCAGCTCCTGGCACAGGCGAAGGTCGCGCCGCAGGACTTGTCCTTCATCGCGTCGCACGGACAAACGATCTGGCACGAACCGGGCCGCGCCACCCTGCAACTGGGCGATCCGGCGGTGATTGCCGAGCGCGTCGGGGTCCGGGTAGTGAGCGACTTCCGCTCGCGCGATGTGGCCGCCGGAGGCCAGGGGGCGCCGCTCGTTCCCCTCGCCGACGTCGTCCTATTCGGTCACCCGGAATGCGGGCGGCTGCTGCTGAACATCGGCGGCATCGCCAACGTCACCTTCGCGCCGCGCCGCGGAGTGACCGGTGGCGCCCTGGCGTTCGACACCGGGCCGGGCGTGGGTGTGGTTGACGCAGTGACCCGCCGCATCGACCCCGCCGCTCGGTTCGATGCCGGCGGCGAGCGGGCGCGGCGCGGCAAGCCGTCCCGCAAGGTGCTGGATGCGTTGCTCGCAGATCCTTACTTCGCCGCCCCGCCGCCCAAGAGCACCGGACGCGAGCATTTCAGTCCGGACTACGCGGCGCGGCTGGTGGACGACGTGACGCAGGCCGGCGGGTCCGACAACGACGCGGTCGCGACGGCGACCGCGCTGACGGTGGAGACCATCGCCCGCGGGATCGAGCGTTGGACGCCCGCGCGGCCGTCGGACGAGCTGGTGATCTCGGGCGGCGGCGCGCGCAACCCACGGCTGGTGGAGCTCCTCGGGGCGCGGGTGACTCCGCGACCCGTGGTGCCGTTCGATCGCCTGTTCTTCGACGGCGAAGCCAAGGAGGCCCTGGTGTTCGCATTCCTCGGCTTCCTCACGGTCCTCGGGGAACCGGGTAACCTGCCGGCTGCTACCGGAGCGCGGGGCCCGCGCGTGCTCGGCCATATCACGCCGGCGTGACCGGGTCGCTCGCTCGTCTCGTGTTTCCCGCGCTGCGCTGGCGGCGCGAGAGCTTTGCGCACGAGCGCCCCAAGATCGACGCCGCGCTGGCGGCCGGTGTGGGTGGATTCATCGTCTTCGGGGGGACGCGCGCAGCCGTCGCGACGCTCACGCGGGAGCTCGTGCAGCAGGCCGGGCGGCCGTTGCTGGTCGGTGCGGATCTGGAGCGCGGCCCAGCCCAGCAGCTCCAGGGGCTCACCGAGCTGCCGCCGCCGGCGGCACTCGGGTGGCTCGACGACTTGGAGGCTACGAATACCTGCGGGATGATCACCGCTACCGAGGCGCGCTCGGTCGGGATCAACTGGGCGTTCGCTCCCGTGTGCGATCTCGACCTCGAGCCCAAGAACCCTATCGTCCAGACCCGCGCCTTCGGGACCGACCCGGTGCGAGTGGGCGAGCAAGCGGCGGTGTGGATCCGCGGTCTCCAGGAGCACGGCGTGCTCGGGTGCGCCAAGCACTATCCCGGCCACGGGCGCACGACCCAGGACTCACACGCGACCCTGCCACGCGTGCGGGCCACGCTCGCCGAGCTGCAGCAAGTGGACGTCGCCCCGTTCGAATACGCCATCCGCGCGGGTGTCGGAAGTGTGATGAGCGCATTCGTGGCGTATCCCCAATGGGATCCCTCGGAACGCGCCGCCAGCTTCTCGGGCGAAATCCTGGGATATCTGCGCCTCACGCTCAATTTTGCGGGCCTGGTCGTGACCGATGCGCTCATCATGGCAGGGGCGACTGCCGCGCAGCCCGGCCCGGCCGCCACCGTGCGCGCGGTCGCCGCGGGGTGCGACGCGCTGCTCTATCCAGAGAACTTCGCGAGCGTGATTGTCGCGCTGGACCGCGCGGTGGGCGCCGAGATCTCCGCCGCCCGGGCGGACGAGGCGCTCGCGCATTACGACGACGCGCTCGCGGCGTGGGCGACCGCGCCAGATCAGGGGGAGCCAGCGCTCGCGGAGCATGCGGCCTTCGCGGATGGACTTGCCGACCGCGCGGCTCACCTCGTGCGCGGCGACGCGCCGACGATCGACGCGCCCCTCGCCGCGTCGATCGTGGATGATGACGTGGGTGGCCCGTATACGGTGGGACCGCGAGACGTGTTCCACGCGACGTTGCGCGAGGCGGGGGTCGCTCTCGCGGAAGGCGCAACGCGGAACGTGCAACGCATTGTTCTGGTGTACGCCGAGCCCCGCTCCTGGAAAGGCCGGGCCGATCTCGGTGCCCGCTCGCGCGCGGCCCTGCGGCGGCTCGTGCCTGGGGCGCAGCTCGTGGTGTTGTTCGGTCATCCGCGCCTCGCGTCGCAGATTCCCGGCACGACCCCGATCCTTCTGTGCTGGCACGGGCAGCCGCTCATGCAGAGGGCGGCGGCGAGGCAACTGATAACGTGGTTGAAGTGAGAAGCGTCGCGGAACGGCGTCACGAAGCGACGTCGCGGACCGACGTGGGTCACGACTCCTCGTGACGCCTGTTCGCGACGATTCTTCGCGACGCCTTTTGCGCGACGGTGTCTATTTGGGCAGTCGATTTAGGTACGCGACGATTTGGCTCGCCGGCACCGCGTAGATGATCTTCCCCTGCGACTCCCGGTTACCGCCGTATAAGACAGCCGCCACGCGTCCCGTGCGATCGAAGATCGGGCTCCCCGACGAACCTGGCGCGCCGTACCCGTCGACCTGCACAAGGTTGGCCAGCGCTTTGCTGACCGTGCCGACGGTGAGCGTCGGGTCGGCGATCACGCCGCTCTCCCCGATGTGCTCCATGGGAAGGTCCTCGCCCAGCGGGTAGCCGATGATCGCCACGGGATCGCCACGCGCCAGCGCACGCGGCTCTCCCGCGAACCCCGCGACGCGCGGCGTGCCGCCGCGGATGTCGACCTTCACCAGCGCGACGTCCGCGGAATCGGCGACGCCGACCAAGCGGCCGGGGAACCATTGACGGCTCCCCGAAAACTTGATCGCGATGCGGCGCGGTTGTCGGCTGCCGTCCTCCCCCACGAGGACGTGCCGGTTGGTGACGAGCGTGCCCTGGGAATCGGCGGCGAACGCCGTGCCGCTGAAGGTCTCGCTGTCCGAGAACTGAACCACGATCAGCGCGACCGCCTCCTGGTTCTTGAGGGAGATGGCGCGGTAGTCCATGGCCACGGCGCCTGCGAGGCCGCGCTGCCGCGTCTCCGCCACGTCGAGCGCGGCCCGGAGGCGCGCGACGGCGCCGGCATTGCCGCTGGTGCCCGCGCTGGCAAGCTCGCTACGCAGCCGCGTGACCTCCGCCTGCGACTGGCGCAAGGCGTCCCGCACGCTCGCGAGCTCGGTCTCGAGTCGCGTGAGGAGGCGCTGCGCGTCCGCACTGAGGCTGTCCGCCCGCGCCTGGAGCCTGGCCAGTTCGCGCGCGTCGCGCGCGCTCTGCCACTGCAGCACGCCGAACCCGGCGAGCACGACGACGAGCAAGCCGATCAACACTTTGGTCCTGCGGTTCAGCCGCGCCACCTCCGCGACCATCCGCAGGGCGGTGCTCGAGCGCCGCGTTGAAGGCGCGGCTACCGCCGCGTACTGCTCGCGGGGGGACGTCATTCGCTCCGCGGATGCCCGCGCCCCGTCGGGCACGGTGTCGGCGATCGACTCGCCCGGCCGCATGTGGAACTCCACCGTCGGCCCGTTCTGGCCCAGCCCGATCACGTCACCGTCCGCCAGCACGACATCGCCCGAGACACGGGCGCCGTTGACGAACGTGCCGTTGGTGCTCCCCAGGTCCCGCACGACGAAACGGTCCCCCTGGCGCACGATCCCGGCGTGGCGCGAGGACACATCGAGGTCGCGCTCGGCATCGAAGCGGATGTCGGAGAGCGGGTGCCGGCCGAGGCCGATGTAGGCCTTGCGGAAGGTCTCGACCTGCCCGACGCGCGCGCCCGAGAGAAACGTGAACTGGGCGGTCACTGGCTCCGGTTGACCAGATAGAGCGCCACGGCGGCCGCCGCGGCGATGAGCAGCAGAATCATGGTGCGCCGCCGATTCCGCGCCGCAGGCTCGGGGGCGGGGCTGCCCCGGTAGACGGGGACCGGCTCCGTGCTGGTCTCGGTGTCGATGAGTGGGTACACCTGATAGCCCATCTCTCCGGTGGCCTCCGGCGGCTTGAGTCCCTCACCGTCGAACCGGGCCAGCACCACCGTGATGTTGTCGGGCCCGCCCCGCTCGTTGGCGAGCGCGATCAGCCGGTCGCACGCGGCCTGCAGGTCCCGCTCGCGCGTCGCGACGGCGGCGATCTCGTCCTTCTTCACCTGGCCCGACAGGCCGTCGGAGCACAGCGCCAGGATGTCGCCCTTGCGGACTTCCTGATGCGTGAGATCGACTTTGACGCGCGCGTCGGGCCCGAGAGCCTGGAGAATGATGTTGCGCCGCTCGCTTCTGGCGGCTTCTTCCTCCGTGAGCTCGCCCGCCTCGACCAGGCGCTGCATGAGCGACTGGTCCCGGGTGAGCTGCACCGCCGCCCCGTTGCGGATCAGGTAGGCGCGGCTATCGCCGACCTGACTCAGGAAGAAGTGATCGCCCAGCACTCCTACAGCGGTCGTCGTGGTTCCCATCCCGCGGACTTCGGGGTGCGCGGCGGCGTACGCATGGATCTGCTCGTTCGCCACCTCCACCGCTTCCTTCAGCCGGTAGGCGAACCGCTGGGCCGTGACCTCCCGCTCGGTCCCCCAGCCCCGAACCAGTTGCCGGTAGATCGTTTCGGTCGCCATCTCGCTCGCGAGCTCGCCGGCGGCCGCGCCGCCCATCCCGTCGGCGACGACGAAGAGCGAGCCCCGCTCACCGATCTCATGGGCGCGCACGGTGGGCAGGAGCGACGCTTCGCGCCGCGTCAGATCGGCGACCAGGAAGCGGTCCTCGTTGTGGTCGCGCGTCTTGCCGAGGTCGGTCTTGGCGAAGACCTCGACCTTGATCGGCTTGGAGGAGGGGCGTCCGAACATGCTCAGCACCGTGCCAGAATCTTTGCGTACGTCGTATCGGTGGGATTGAGGTCGCGTGCTTCGCGCACCCACTCGCACCCCCGCTCGCGGTCGTTCATTTGCACCAGAGCGATGCCGTACACGAGCGCAGCATACGCCTTGTCGGACGTTTTGATCCCGGGCGCGTTGAAGATGTGGAGCGCGGAGTCCCCCACCCACCTCGCGGTCTTCGGAACCAGTCGATTGAGATACAGCGTGTCCAGCAGCTCCTGTGCCCTGGCCACATCGATACGCGGCCCGGTGACGGGCGCCCGCGAGCGCGATGCTGGGGCGTGGCGCGGCGGCAACACCGGCGTACGGGTGGCGGTGTCCACCGGTGATGGACGGGACGCCATCGGTTGCGCCGTGTCGGCGGCCGGGACGCTGCCGGTCTGCTTCACGGTGCGACCGATCGTGACTACCGCGCCCGCGGCTCCCAGCACGACGATCACGCCGACGGCGATCGCCAGGCGCGGCCGCTTCCGGGAGCGCACGGGCTCGATCAGCTCCGTCTTGTCGTCGCTGCCGCTCAGCGTCGCTGGCAGGCCCGCACCGCCGTCCCGTGACAGCCCGGCGACCGCCGCGAGATCATGGGCGAACTTGGCGGCAGACTGGTAGCGATCGACCGGGTTCCGCGCCAGCGCGGTGTCGAGTATCTGCTGGAGCCCCGGGAGAAAGTGCAGATCGGGCCGCACCTCGAGCAGTTCCGCCGGCTCGTCGGTCAGGCGCTTAATCATCGCTTCCTGCACGGAATCGGCGGGGAAGGGGAGCGTCCCCGTGAGCGTGTTGAAGAGCACCAGGCCCAGCGAGTAGACGTCCGTCCGGCCATCCAGCTTGTCGCCCGAGAGCTGCTCCGGGCTCATGAACTCGGGCGTGCCCACCACCAGGCCGGTCCGCGTCACCTTCTGGCCGCCCCCCTCGCCGCCCACGGCCTTGGCGAGGCCGAAATCGACCACTTTCACCGCGTCCGACCCGTCGCGACTGCGGGTCAGCATGATGTTGTCGGGCTTCAGGTCGCGGTGCACGATGCCGAGGTCGTGTGCCGCCTGGATCGCCCTCGATGAACTCCATGGCCAGGTAGATGAGCCCTTCGGGAGTCTCGCCAAAGTCGTAGATGGCGCAGACATGGGCGTCCGAGATGCGGCTGGCGTTTGCAGCTTCGCGATTGAAGCGGGCCACGGCTTCGGGGTCGTGCACCATGGAGGGGTTCATTACCTTGATGGCACTGCGGCGCCCCATCTTCACGTGCTCGGCGAGGTACACCTGACCCATGCCTCCCTCACCCAGCTTCTTCATTATGTGATAGCGGTCGGCCAGCACCTGGCCCACGAGATCCTGGGTCGGCCCCGACGAGCGGAGCGTCTGCCCGTCGTTGGGGCAGAACCGCACGTCGTCGCGATATTGGGTCGCACATACGGGGCAGATCTTCATTTCGGAATCTCGATCCGCAGCAGCTTGTCGCCTACCAGGATGCGCGACTGGTCACGCAGCCCCATGTCGCCGCGGGCGGCGATCGCGACGCCGTTGCGGCTGTTGGCGTCCACCACGACGAAGTCCGCATCTTCGGAGCGCACCAGAGCGTGGCGCGCGCTCATCGCCGGGTCGTACGGGAACACCCAATCGCCTTGCTCGCGGCCGATCGCGACGTCGCGCCCGGGGGAGAGTTGGATCACGTCGCGCACGCTGCCGTCGGAGCGCAGCTGCGTGAGGCTGGCGATGTCGGCGCTGGGACTGAGGCTGCCCATGCGCTTGGTGGCATCGGCATCGGGCGGGTGCGGGCCCGGATACCCCAACCGCCGGAACCGGATCACCTGGGAGCCGATGAGCAGCAGGTCGCCGTCGAGCAGGCGATGCGCCTCCTCCAGGAAGACCCAGGTGCCATTGCGGCTGCCCAGATCGCGCACGACGAGCGTGTCCCGCTCCCACGAGAGCTTCGCGTGCAACGGCGACAGGAACACATCGTCGGGGAAGCGAATGTCGCCGTCCATGCGGCCGATGGTGGTGTCGGGCATCGTGCGCTCGAAGCGCTGCACCGGGCTGCCCAGATCGTCGAGCAGGACGAGCGCGATGGTCGCTCCCGCGCGCGAGGGTCCCGAGATGCCCCGACGGGCGGCCGCCACATCGACGAGCGGCGCGCCGCAGGTCGCGCAGAACTTGATTCCCGGTTCCACCGCCGAAGCGCAGCGCGGGCAGTTGGGCCCCGAGCCGGGGGCCGTGAGTCGGCGGCCGCAATGGGGGCAGAACGGCCGCAGCTTACTGGCCGAGCCGCCGCAGAAGGGGCAGGCGATAGGCTCCTGGTCGCGGGCCGGTCCGGCGCGCGCGACGACCTGCGTGCCCGGCAACGGGGCGGCCCCCGTCGCCGTCTCTACGCCACCCCTGCCGCCCCGGCCCCCTTCGCCTGCCGATGCCCCGGCGGCCTTGCGTCCTGTGGGCTTGGTCATGGGCTTGCCGCAGTCCATGCAGAACTGTGCGCCCGGGTCGTTCGCACGACCGCAGTAAGGGCAGGCGGTCACTGGCGGAAGTGCTCCACTGGGCGCAGAAGTTATGGCCTGCCAATCAATTCGGCAAATTGACGGGCCGAAAGGACCGATGCTACCTTGCGCGTCCTGTGCGATCGGTCTGCGTGGTGCTCCTGAGCGTCGTGACCGGATGCGCGGTCCCGCGCTCCGGCACCGCGCCCGTCGCGGGAGCCGCACGGCCGTCGCCCGCCGCGGCGGCCCGCGACTCGCTGCAAATCGCGGTCGTCTATCCAGCCGTCACCGATGTCATCCAATCCCACGACTCGGCATTCCTGTTCGGCGCGGTGCGCGGCGGGGGCGGCGCACCGGTGCACCTGGACATCAACGGCCAGTCGGTGCCCGTGCTACCGAATGGCGCATGGATCGCCTGGTTGCCGCTGCCCGACGACACCGTCGCGCACTTCGTGATGGCGGCGACCCGGTCGGCGTCCGACTCGAGTCGCTTCGTGTACACCGCGCGCGTCGCACCGCAGTTCCGGCCCCCGCCTGGACGGGCGGTTTGGATCGACACGACCAGCTTCGCGCCGGCGGGGAGTGTCGAGCTGCCGCTGGCGGAGGGGATTCCCCTGAGCGTGCAGGCTACGCCCGGCGCGACGGTGCGCCTCTTGCTGCCGTGGGGCTCGAGCATTCCGCTGGTCCCAGACACCGCGCCCGTCGGCCTCCCCGCGGGCGTTCGCGCGTTCGTCATCGACACCACGCCGCGCCGGCACACCCCCGTCGCGGGACGCTATGTCGGCTGGCTGCCGGCGGCCGCGCTGTGCGCGGACGGGCGGACCGCATGCGCCACGCTCGCCGTGAGCGTGGGCGGGGACACCGCGACGGCGCGCTGGCCCCTCAGCGTGAACGTCGTGGATATGACCTTCCCGACCGTCGTCGTCTTGGACGACGACACCGCTCGCACCGGGACGACCGATAGCCTCACCCCCGGGCGCGCCGTCCCCCACGGAACGTACAATTGGTTCTTCCCGACCGGGACGGTGGCCGTCGAGTCGGGACGCTGGAACGACCAGGTGCGGCTCCGGCTCTCGCGTGCCACGGTCGCATGGGTGAACGGGGCCGACGTGGTGCGTCTGCCGCCGGGCACGCCGCCGCCGGGAGGCGTTGTGAGCTCCGTCCGGCTCGCGTCGGGGCCGAAATCGGTGACGCTGCGCGTCCCGCTGCCGGCGCGCCTCCCGTTCCAGATCACGGAGCGCGAACGGAGCCTCACGCTACGTCTGTACGGTGGCGCGTCCGACATCAACTGGATGCAGTACGGCGACGGCGGAGGAGCGGCAGGCACCGATCCGCTGGTCACGCGCATGACCTACGCGCAGCCGGCGGCGGACGAGGTGACGATCACGCTCGAGCTAGCGCGGAGCGTGTGGGGCTACCGCGCGCGCTTCGACGGCGGCGACCTGCTGCTCGAGGTGCGGCGTCCTCCCGCCTTCGATCGCGAGCACCCGCTCCGCGGCCGGACCATCGTGCTCGACCCCGGTCACCCGCCCCTCGGTGCCAGGGGGCCGACGGGATTGTGGGAGCCGGTGGCGACGTTGGCCGTGGCGTTCAAGGCAAAAACGCTGCTCGAGCGCGCCGGAGCGGTCGTGTTCCTGACACGCACCGACTCGACGCCGATCGAGCTGTATCCCCGCACCCATTTCGCAGAGCTACACGACGCCGACGTGCTCGTGTCGATTCACGTCAATGCCTTGCCGGACGGCGTGAACCCGTTCAGCAATTCGGGGACGAGCGTGTACTACTTCCAGCCGCGGAGCACGCGTCTGGCCCGCGAGCTGGACCGCGCACTCGTGACGGAGTTCGGCGTGCGCGACCTCGGGATCGGCCGGGGAGACTATGCGCTCGTGCGGCCCACGTGGATGCCCGCGGCGCTCACCGAGGGATTGTTCATCATGCTGCCCGAGCAGGAGGCGTTGCTCGCCAGCGAGGACGGGCAGTGGCGGTATGCTCGGGGAGTTGTGCGCGGGATCGAGAATTTCCTACGCGAGCGGGCGCGAGAACCGTGAGGATCGTTGCCACGCTTCTGTTGCTGTCCCTGCTTGCCGGGCGCGCGGAGGCCCAGGTCGATCCGTCGGGCAGCTGGCGCACCCTGCACACTCCGCACTTCCGCATCCACTTCCGGCCGGCTTACCGCGACGCCGCCCTCTCACAGGCGCGCGAGGCGGAGCGCTCCTACCGATTGCTCGCCACCGAGCTCCACCCACCGCGCGGGGTCGTGGACCTGACGCTGGCCGACGACATCGATGCCGCGAACGGCTTTACCACCGTCGTTCCCTCGAATCGGATCACCATCTACGCCGCGCCGCCCGCCGGCGACCACGGACTCCTGTTCTTCGACAACTGGCTCCGGCTCGTGACCACACACGAGCTGGCGCACGTATTTCACTTGGACCGCTCGCGCGGGCTGTGGCGCGGGCTGCAGCGCGTGTTCGGCCGCGCCCCCGGCCTGTTCCCGAACGAATATCAGCCGAGCTGGGTGATCGAAGGGCTCGCGACGTACTACGAGTCGAAGTTCACGAATGCGGGACGCGTGCGGGGGAGCTTCCATACCCAGGTGCTGGGCGCGGACCACGCGGCGGCGACGGCGCGGTCCCCGTGGAACGCGACGCTGTTCACGCGCTGGGCGGACGGCCTGGTCCCGTACGCGTATGGCAGCCGCTTCCTTCATTACCTCGCCGGAGCCGCGGGAGACTCCGTGGTGCCGCGGTTCGCCGAGGCGACGTCCGGGCAGCTGATTCCGTTCCGCGTGGGGCGCCAGGTAGCGCGGGTGGCGCCGGGACGCACACTCGGGAGCGAATGGCTGCGTGGGACCGCACCCGACATGCCCGGGACGAGCGGGGCGCCGCCCGCAACACGCGTGCTCGACAGCCTGCTGCGAACCGAGCCGGTGCCGCGCGTATCGCCGGACGGACGGCGAGCAGCGTACGTGCGGGACGACGGTAAGGGGACGAGCGTGCTGCGCGTGCTCGATGTCACGACCGGGCGCTCGCTTGCCGCCCGCCGCGTCAACGGCGGCGTGGATTACGACTGGCAGGGGGACACCCTGGTGGTCACCCAGCTCGATTTCACCAGCCGCTGGCGGCTCCGGAGCGACCTGTACCGCTGGGTCCCGGGCCGGGCGTGGCGGCGCGCGACGCGCGGCGCCCGGCTGGTCGCCCCTGCCGCGGGCGGGGGCCGGTTGGCGGCCATCGCGCTCGGCCCCGCCTCGGCTCGCCCGACCGTTCCCGCCCCGGATCTGCCGCCGGGCGCCGTGTGGCAGGACGTCGTGCCATCGCCCGACGGGCGCCGCGTCGCCGGGAGCCGGAGCGTGGAAGGCCGCTGGGCGCTGGTGCGTTGGCCCGCGGACTCTCCCGCCGCGGCCGCGGTGCTCGTCGAGACCGGCGGCAGCATCGCCGACGTGGTGTGGACGTCCGGCGGTGAGATCTGGTTCGTCGCCGACCCGACGGGAATTCCGCAGGTGTATCGTTGGCGCGACTCGGGGGGGGCGCAGCCGCTCACGAGCGAGCCGCTCGGCGCCCGAGCACCGGCGCCGCTCCCAGACGGTGACTTGCTGTATGCCGCCCTCAGGGCGCGCGGCTGGGAACTGCGCCGGGCGCCCGTGGTCGAGGGACGTGCACCGGTCACGTTCCCCGAGCCGCTGCGGTTCGACTCCGCGCCCGCTGTGCGGCTCACCGAGACCGGCTACACCATGTGGCCATCGCTGCGTCCGCATTTCTGGATCCCGCTGTTCGACAACGCCGGACCCACCGGACGGTTTGGCGGCGCGCTCACGGCGGGAACGGACGCCCTGGGCCGATTCGCTTATGCCGCGGACCTGTACATTTCGCCGCACCCGTTCCGCGCCGCAGGCGACTTCGCGCTGGTGTCGTCGGTGCTCGGCAACCCGACGCTGGACCTGTCGGCCTGGGCGTCCTGGGCGGACCTTGGATCGCCGCCGAGCGCACCGAATTTCACCGTCTCAGAGCTCGACCACTTTGCGGCGCTTGGCGCGTCGTTCGTGACGCGTCGTTGGCGCAGGCTGGCAAGCGTGCGGGCCGCGGTGGAGTTCGAGCGCACCCGCTTCGCCGCGATCCCCGACACCTCACTGGCCGCCATTTGCGTGGGATGCGAGACCCAGAATCTCGTCGGCGGCTCGGTGACGCTCACGCTGTCGCGGCTGGTGGTCGGTGCCCTTTCGGTCTCACCGGAGAACGGGTTCACGTGGTCCGCGACCTATCGGCGACGGGACGAGCAGGGCACCACCCGCTGGTCGAACGAAGTGCGCTCCCGGCTGGCGCTGTATGCGCGCGTCCCCGGCCTGGGCGGTTTCGCCCACCACGTCGTGGCGCTGCGGCTCCTGGCGGGCGCCACCACCGGGCCGCTCGGCACCTTGTTCCGGGTGGGTGGGGTATCCCCGCAGGGTGTGAACGTCTTCTTCGCGCCGACGCTCAACGCCACGCGCGCCTTTCCGATCCGCGGGTACGCCTCGGGCGAGCTGCGCGGCCAGCGCGCGGTCGCGGGCAGCGTGGAATATCGGATGCCGCTCGCGCTCGTGGGCCGCGCGCTCGGCCACCTTCCCCTCGGCGTCGACAAGCTCTGGCTCAACCTGTTCGCCGACGCCGGTGACGCCTGGGCGCCCGGCACGTCGCCGCGCCTCGCCCGGCTGCGCTCGGCCGGGCTCGAGCTGGCGGGCCGGACGACCGTGAGCTACGACTTTCCCCTGTCGGTGCGACTCGGCATCGCGCAACCGCTCGCCGATCCACCGTCGGGCACCCCGCGGCGCACACAGGTGTACGCAGCACTCGCCTCCGACTTCTGAGCAGGCGGGGCGGTGTCGCGAGTTGACACCTCATCCGACGAATCCCTAAGTTTCCGCGACCCTTCGGAGAATTGATGTACTGCTCCCGCTGTGGCACCGAGAACGACGACGCCAGCAAGTTCTGCCGCTCCTGCGGACTGGATCTGTCGCATACGACTCCGGTGGCCGCCGTGCGCGATCAGCAGGTCGAGCCGACGGAACTCGATCTGGTGCGGGAGCAGCTGAAAGACGAGTACGAGATCCTCGAAGAGCTGGGCCGCGGCGGGATGGCCATCGTCTTCAAGGCACGGGAGAAGCAGCTGGAACGCGACGTGGCGATCAAGGTCCTGCCGTTCTCCCTCGCGTTCGATAAGGAGTTCGTCGAGCGGTTCCAGCGCGAAGCTCGTACCTCCGCCAAGCTCGAGCACCCCAGCATCATCCCGATCTATCGCGTCGGCAAATCCGGTCGGGTGATTTATTTCGTGATGAAGTTCCTGCGCGGCAAGCCGCTGTCGTCGGTGCTGGCCGCGCGCGGCACGCTACCGCCGCCCGAAATCCGTCAGATCCTGGTCCAGGTGGCGCGCGCCCTCGCGTACGCGCACAAGAGCGGCATCGTGCACCGCGACATCAAGCCCGACAACATCATGTTCGACGAGCACGGGTTGGCCGTGGTCACGGATTTCGGCATCGCGAAGGCGGCGTCGGGCGGCAAGCTGACGGGCACCGGGATGTCCATCGGCACGCCGCACTACATGAGCCCGGAGCAGGCGCGCGCCCAGGCGCTCGACGGCCGCTCCGACATCTATTCCCTCGGTGTCGTCGCCTATCAGAGCCTCACCGGCCGCGTGCCGTTCGACGGAGAGGACTCGTTCTCGATCGGCTACAAGCATATCATGGAGGAAATCCCCACCCCGCCGCTCGAGACCTACGACCAACGCACCGTGTTCGAGATCATCCGGAAGATGATGGCGAAGGCTCCCGATGAGCGGTTTCAGAGCGCCGATGATCTCGTGCAGGTGCTCGAGGCGGGGGGCGGCTTGGCGGCCGTCGGGCTCGCGACCGCCGCCACCAAAGCCATTCCGTCGCTGGCGGGAGTCCGGATGGCGTCCGCGCTCACCACGCCGCTGCCGCGCGTCTCCGGCGAGCCCGGGGCGGGCGACCACCACCGACGCTCGGTCGCCGCCGGGATCGCCCTCTGGGTGGTCGTCCTGGCCGTTGGCCTGGGCGCCCCCGGTCTGTACGCGTACAAGAAAGGCCTGCTGTTCTTCGCCCGAGCCGCTCCGGGAGACTCCGCATCGGCCGCACCTCGCGACACCCTTGCCCAACGCCTGCTGTCGGACACCGGGGTCCCGACAGCGCTCGACACGGCGGCCCAGACCGCGGCCGCGATCCCCCACGCCGACACCGCCCGCACCCGCATGGTCCCTCCCGGGACGCTTGGGCACCTGACGCTCCAGGGCCTGCCCCAGGGCGCTCGCGTCACGCTCAACGGGATGCCGTTTCGGGGCTCGCAGGGTGACTTGCCTCCCGGCACGTATCGCCTCGCCGTGCGGGCGACCGGGTTCGAGGCGTACGACCGCCAGGTGGTCATCACGCCCGGTGCGCCGTCCACCGTGCGGGTCGAGCTACAGCCCGGATCGGGTGAAGGAGGGTCGAACGCCGGACCGTGCGAGCAGTATGGGCCCGCCTACAACCAGGACAATCTCTGCTTCGACACGCGCCCGGTGCCGCTGTCGTTGACGCGCATCCCCGTGTCCTCGGATGCAACGATCTTCCCGCGCCAGGCCATCTTGCTGATCCATGTGTCCAAGGACGGCACGACGCTCGAAGCGCGCGTGTTCGGACCCTCCAACCTCGACACGTTCAACAACCAGGCGCTGGACATGGCGAAGACCCTGCGCTGGAACCCCGCCCAGAAGAACGGCGAGCCGGTGGACGCGTGGGTCCAGTGGAATTTCCAGCCGGTGAGGCAGTAACCATCAATATTCATCCGACGGCGTTCATCGCTCCCGGCGCGATCGTGCTGGGGGACGTCACCCTGGGCGCGCATGCGAGCGTATGGTACGGCGCCGTGCTCCGCGGGGACATGGCCGCGATCGTGATCGGCGAGAACAGCAATCTCCAGGACGGCACCATCGTGCACGTCGATGCGGACCTCCCCGCGCGCATCGGCGCGCGAGTCGGGGTGGGGCACCGCGCCATTTTGCACGGGTGCACCGTCGAGGACGACTGCCTCATCGGCATGGGAGGCGTGCTCTTGAACGGCGTCCACATCGGGACGGGCAGCGTGGTCGCCGCCGGGGCGGTCGTGCCCGAAGGCGCCCGGGTGCCCCCGGGCTCGCTCGTGGTGGGGGTGCCGGCACGCGTCACCCGACCGGTGGACGACGCCCTACGGGCGCGCATCCGAGACACCTGGGAGCACTACGTGGCCGAGGCGCAGCGGCACCGCGCGGGGACGTTCCCGATCGCTGGAACAAGTTTGTGATGTGAATTGTTGCATGTGCCGTGGGGGTGGCGTTCTCGCGGGGTGTTGCTCGGGCCGCCTCAACGGTCTACCTTGCCCCTCCGCGCCTTTTTGATCCGCGCGCAGTAAATTTCACCCATACCACACGTTTGGTGAGCAAGCTCACCTCCGCGAGGGACGAGCCCGCATGTCTGCTTCCAGCCGCACCGGCACACTCGATTTGAGCCCCAACGCCGTCACCGTGCTCGAGCGCCGCTACCTGGTGAAGAACGACCAGGGCAAGCCGGTCGAGCGACCCGAGGACCTGTTCTGGCGGGTCGCGCGCACCAT
>WNFC01004357.1_pt1 | contig 15366 bp, 9 predicted proteins | sample 5400541 | NCBI WGS metagenome assembly WNFC01 (sample SAMN13153342, study PRJNA577476) | soil metagenome | isolation source: 120 cm saprolite under Douglas fir tree site 2 hole 2 replicate 1 | place: USA:California | collected 2015-04-18
CGTCACCAATTTCCGCCCGCGGTCATTCAGGACGCGGTATAGGTCTATCTCCGCTTCACCTTGAGCTACCGGGACGTTGAGGACCCGGAGCGCAGTCTCGACGTTTCTTACGAGACGGTGCAGCGGTGGGTGCTGAAGTTCGGACCCACCTTCGCGCAACGCCTGCGGCATTGTCGGCCAAAACCCAGCCGACACTGGCCTGATAGCAGGGAATTTGGGTGGAGAGCAGTTCGCTTGAGACTGCGTCCACCGCCACCGCTCTTTAAGTTATTGAGAACGGAATTTCTCCGCACGCGCGACCAAGCGATTAGCTGTGCAATTCGCGTGACAGCGTGCGGGTGTCTTGCCGATACTTGTCCCCAATCACGCAACCGTTTGCCGAGATCGGCGATATGAAAGCGATTGTCTTTCACCAGCACGGACCGCTCGAGAACATCCGCTACGAGGAGTATCCGGAGCCTGAAGTCGACGCGGCGGACTGCCTCGTCGCGGTCAAGGCGCTCTCGCTCAATGGTTTCGACCCGATGGTGTTGCGCGGCATTCCCGGCCTGCGGACGCCGCTGCCGATGATCCCCGGCGCCGACGTCGTCGGCGAGGTGATCGCTTTGGGGGCGGCGGTTACCCGCTGGAGGGTCGGCGACCGCGTCGCTGTCATCCCCAGTCGTCCGCGCCTCGGCATGATGGGTGAGACACTGCGTGGCGGTGCCTGTGAACGCTTGGCGGTGCCGGAAGAATTCCTGCTCAAGCTTCCCGATAATGTCGGCTACGTCGAAGCCGCGTGCCTACCGACCGCCTATGGTGCGGCCCTCCGCATGATGTATACCCGCGGCAAGGTCGCGGCTGGCGAGAAGGTGCTGATCCTCGGGGCGAGCGGCGGCGTCGGCACGTGCTGCGTTCAGCTTGCCAAGCTGGCTGGTGCCGAGGTCATCGCCGTCACCAGCACCGACGACAAGGTGCCAAAGCTGAGAGAGATTGGCGCCGACCACGTTTTTAATGCAACGACCCAGGATTACGTCCAGGAAGTCGTCAAGCTCTACGGCAAACCGCACACCTGGGGCGGACCCGGAGGCGTCGACGTCATCGTCAACTATACCGGCGGGGAGAGCTGGGCGCAGTGCTTCCGTGCCCTGACCCACCAGGGACGCCTGCTTACCTGCGGGGCGACGGCCGGTTACGATCCCAAGACCGATATCCGCTATATCTGGTCCTTCGAGTTCAACATCATCGGCTCGAACAGTTGGACGACCGAGGATCACATGGCGCTGCTCGACATGATCGCAAATGGTCGTCTCAAGCCGATTGTCCATTCGGTGCGTCCGCTTCGAGAATTGGCGATCTCCCTGAGAGGGCTCATCGACCGCAAGGTCTTCGGCAAGGCAGTTCTGACGCTATGAATGAGAAGACGGCGCGGGAGGCACCGACCAAGGATAAGCTTCAGGCGATGCTCGACCGCTCGCCCTTCATCAAGTTCTGCAATATGCGCGTGATCGAGGTCGATGCCGAGCGCGAACGCATCGTGGTCGCGATGCCGATGCGCCCGGAGTTCGAGCGCGGGTCCGGCACGGGTCAGTACCACGGTGGTCCGATCGCGAGTCTGATCGACGTCGCCGGCGACTTCGCCCTCGTTCTCAGGACCCACGGCGGCCTGCCGACGATCAATTTTCGTGTCGATTACCTGCGTCCCGCGGCCAATACGACTCTAACCGCCACCGCATGGGTTCGCCGAGCCGGCCGCACGGTCGGCGTCGTGGACGTCGACGTGCATGACGATGCCGGCAAGCTTGTCGCCGTTGGTCGCGGTTGCTACAGCATGAATGTCGGATAGGAAAGACGCGAATAAGCGCTCGCCCGGCGCGTCGTTGAGGAAATTCCATGCCGGTACCATCGAGGAACTTGGGAAGCTGTTTCGATAGCAAGGCCACTCCCGACGTGACCGCGATCATCGACGTCCGCGATTGGGATGTTCCGGTCGAGCTGAGCTGCCGCGCCTTCGATGCGGAATGCAATGCCGTCGCGCGCGGTCTCGTCAAGCAGGGGCTGAAGCGCGGGGATCGGGTCGGCATTCTTTCGCTCAATCGCTTCGAGGCGTTGGCGGCATTCTTTGGTGCGATGCGCGCTGGGCTGGTCGCCGCGCCGATCTCGTTCAAGTTGTCGCGCGACACTGTCGAGTACATTGTGCGCGATGCCGGCCTCAAGGCCGTGTTCCACGATGACGCACGCAGCGATCTTGCGCCTCGCGGACTGTTGCGAATCGGCTTCGACGAACGCGGCGGCTACCAAGCGCTGAAAGATCCCGGTTCCTTCGAGACGATCGAGCCGATCGGCCGCGAAGTCGGTATGATGCTTTACACCTCGGGCTCGACCGGCAAGCCCAAAGGCGTGCTGCTCTCCCATGATTCGCAGCTCTGGGGAGTGAGGCGCTCTCTCACCCTAATCGATAATCCTTCACAGCATCGCTACGTCGTCGCCGCTCCGATGTTTCACATGAACGCGACGTTCAGCGTCATGCTGGGGTTGGCAAGCGGCGCCAGTATGATCCTGATGCCGAGCTTCGATGCCGAAATCTACGCGCGTGCCATCGAGCGCTTCGGGGTGACATGGCTGACCTCCGTGCCGACCATGCTTGCCCTGATCGCGCGGGAAAGCGACCTGCTCAACGCGCTCGATCTCTCCTCGGTCGAGCGCGTGACGATGGGCTCTGCCCCTTTGACGCAGACGCTAGTCGATAAGGTCCAGGCGATCTTCCCGAACGCCGTCATCACCAACAACTATGGCTCGACCGAGGCGGGCCCTTGTCCGTTCGGCCCGCATCCAGGCCGCATTCCCCGGCCATCGATTTCGCTGGGCTACCCGCTCAGCGGCTTGCAGGCGGAGTTGCGCGAGGGATCGTCATCCGACGAAGGCGTTCTCTACACGCGCAGCCCGATGCTAATGGAGGGTTACAACAACCTTCCCCAGAAGACTGCGGACGTGGTGCAGGACGGCTGGTACCGGTCAGGCGACGTCATGCGGCGCGACGAAAACGGCTTCTTCTATTTCGTCGGACGCAACGACGACATGTTCGTGGTCGGCGGCGAGAATGTCTGGCCCGGCGAGGTCGAGCGGCTGGTCGACCGTATGCCGGGCGTCCATCAGACAATCGTCGTTGCCGTGCCTGACGAGATCAAGGGCGCATTGCCCTTCGCGTTTATCGTGAGACAGCCGGACGCTCGGATCGATGAAGCGGCGGTCAAGGCATTCACCATCGCCAATGGGCCGGCCTACGCGCATCCGCGGTTCGTGGCCTTCATCGATGCGATCCCGCTCGCCCCAACAAACAAACCCGATCGTCGCCGGCTTACAGAAGAGGCAGAGCGGCTAGCCTTGCAGCGCCGATCGTCCGCCGAGGCGTCTCGTGTGTCGATCCAATGATGGGAAGGAAGAAGGCAAAGATTCTGTCACTTGCTCGCGATCCGACTTTTCGCGGGCCGAACCGCATGCAGCCAATCATTGCTGTTCGTATGCTGTCCGTTCGTTCCTATAAGAGCTCGGGCGGCTTGATTGCCCAGCGGCTGTTCTATCCTCTGTGCCGTCTTTGATTTGCGCGTCGCTCGGCAACTGTGCCATGTCCCAGCCGCCGCCCAGCGCCTGGATCAGATTGCTGCTGGAGACGAGGCGGCTCTGCAGGATGGTCAGCGCGCTCTCCTTGCTGCCAAGCGCCGTTGTCTGCGCCGTGATGACATTGGTATAGGCTACGGTCCCTGCAGTGTATTGATTGAAGATGAGACGCTCGGCCTCCTCGGCGGCGGTGACCGCGGCATTCTGCACCTCGGCCTGTTGCTCGAGGATGCGGAGCGCGGCGAGTGCATCTTCGACCTGCTGGAAGCCGGTAAGCACCGTTTGCCGGTAATCGGCGACGTTCTGGTCGTAGAAAGCGCGAGCGGCATCGACCTGGGCACTGCGCAACCCCGCGTCGAATACCGTCTGGGCGATTTGCGGACCGAACGACCATACGGCGTTTGAGGCACGAAACAACGTGTCGAGCGCGGTGCTGGCGATACCGTAGGACGCCGACAGCGTGACGGTGGGGTAATAGGCCGCGATGGCAGCGCCGATCTGTGCGTTCGCCGCGGCGACGCGGCGCTCGGCGGCAGCGATGTCCGGCCGACGCTCGAGCAGCGTCGACGGTAGACCCGGCGGCAGTACCGGAGCGGTGAGGGCGACCGGCGCAACAGCGATCGCGAACTCGGAGGGCGGCCTGCCGACGAGTACCGCGATGGCGTGCTCGAAGGCGGCGCGCTGGACCCCGACATTGATCGCTTGCGAGCGCGTCGATTCGAGCTGAGCCCGGGCCGAGGCGACGTCGGACTTGCCGGCAACGCCTTGGCGATAGCGGCTCTCGGTGATCGACAAAGCGCGCTGAAACGCCGCGACGGTGGCATCGAGGAGGCGCTTCAGCTCGTCGGCGATGCGCAGCTGAAGATAGTCGGTGGCCAGCGTTCCCTGGGCGGAGAGTTGGGCGGCGGCGAGATCGGCCGCGCTCGCCTGGGCGTTCGCGACGTCGCTTTCGATCGTGCGGCGAATCCGACCCCAAAGGTCGAGTTCCCAGCTCGCGCTGGTATTCAGGTTGAATTGGTTTTGCACCCGGCCTGAGCGGGCGACACCAGTGCTGCCGGAGGTGCTTCCCTGGCCTTGCCCGGAGCGTTGCGCGCTGGCGCCGATCGAGAGCGTCGGAAAGAGACCGGCGCGCGCCTCCGCGACGATCGCCCGCGCCTCGCGGAACGCGGCCTCGGCGGCCTTGAGATTTTGGTTCGAGATGGCGACTTGAGACTCGAGCTCGTCGAGCGTCGGATCGTCGTAGACCGACCACCACGGGCCGCGATTGACGGTATCACGCGGCTCGATAGGCTTCCAGCCGTCGCTCTCCTTGTAGGCGATCGGCGTCGGGGCGGTCGGACGTTCATAATCCGGTCCGACCTCGCAGGCGGCGAGCGCGACGAGAGCAGCCAGTAGCGCCAATGGCCGAAACAACCGGCGTGTACCTGACGCCATCGCGGGGTTCGTCATTGGGTCAGTCGGCATTGCTGGAGCTCGCGGCATCCGGACGGTGCCGCCAAGCGCTCTGCGCCCATAGGCGGAAGCGATCGAGATAAAGGTAGATCACCGGCGTCGTGTAGAGCGTCAGCATCTGGCTGACGATGAGGCCACCCACGATCGAGATGCCTAGCGGACGGCGCAGCTCGCCGCCCTCGCCGAGGCCGATGGCGAGCGGGAGCGCGCCGAGCAACGCCGCCATCGTCGTCATCATGATCGGGCGGAAACGCAGCAGGCAGGCCTCGTAGATGGCGGCCCGTGAGCTCAAGTTGCGCGTGCGCTCAGCATCGAGCGCGAAATCGATCATCATGATCGCGTTCTTCTTGACGATGCCGATGAGCAGGATGACGCCGATCAGCGCGATGATGCTGAATTCGGTGTTGGATACCATCAGCGCCAGCACCGCACCGACCCCGGCGGAGGGCAGGGTCGACAGGATAGTGATGGGGTGCACATAGCTTTCATAGAGGATTCCGAGCACGACATAGACGGCGGCAAGCGCGGCGAGGATGAGGAACGGCTCGTTGGCGAGCGAGTCCTGGAATACCCGCGCAGTGCCCTGGAATGTGCCGTGGATCGAGGCCGGCACCCCGATCCCGTTCATCGCGTCCTGGACGGCGGCGACGGCATCGCTGAGCGCCAGGCCGGGTGCCAGATTGAACGAGATGGTGGAGGCGACGAACATGCCGTGATGGCTGACCGCGAGCGGCGTGTTCCCAGGCCCGAAGCTGCTGAACGCCGAGAGTGGCACCATGGTCTCGCTGCGCGTGCTCACCGCCGAGCCGGTCGACGCGCTGCCGTGACCGACGGACGTCAGCTGGTTGGTCCTCTGGTTGCGCACCGCATCCTGGTTGGCGATTGTCGCGCCTGACGAGGCGGTCGTCTTGCCGGAAGCCTTCGCCGACGTCGTTCCGCTCACCGCGTTGGTCGCCTGGACGCCGCCGACCGCGCCACCCGACGTGCTGACAAAAATGTCGTTCAGCGTATCCGGGCTCTGCCAGAACTGCGGCGCCACCTCCATGACGACATGGTACTGGTTGAGCGTGTTGTAGATCGTCGAAACTTGACGCTGGCCGAAAGCATCGTAGAGGGTGTTGTCGATCTGACTGGCGGTTATGCCGAGACGCGCAGCAGTCAGGCGGTCGATCGTGAGATCGGTCTCGAGCCCCTTCTGCTGCTGGTCAGAATTGACGTCGGTCAACGCCGTTACGCCCTGCAGCGCCTGGGTAATCTTCGGAGCCCAGGTATAGAGATCGTCGAGCGAATCGGCTTGCAGGGTGAACTGGTACTGGGCATTGCTCTGCCGTCCGCCGACGCGGATGTCCTGCACCGATTGCAGGAACAGCGAGGCGCCCGGTACTTGGCCGAGCTCGCGGCGTAGGCGGGCGATTACCGCGTCAGCCGACAGGCCGCGCTCCGATCGCGGCTTCAGCGCGATGAAGACAAACCCCGAATTGGTCTGGCCACCGCCGGTGAAGCCGACAACGCTGTCGATAGCTTTGTCCTTCCGTACGATCGAGATGAACTGAGTCAACTTATCGCGCATGAGCTGGAACGAAATGCTCTGATCGGCTTGCAGGCCGCCGATCATCCGCCCGGTATCCTGCTGTGGGAAGAACCCTTTCGGGATGATGACGAACAGCCAGACGTTGAGGCAGAGCGCGGCGAGCAGGATCAGCATCGTCGTTCGCGCATGATCGAGCGCCCAGACCAGGCTGCGGTCATAGCGCCGCAGCGTCGCCGCGAACAGCCATTCGCTGGCGCGAAAGAGTCTGCCGTGTCGCCCCGCCGTGTCGCGCCTGAGCAAACGCGCGCACATCATCGGCGTTGTCGTCAGCGAGACCACCAGCGAGACGAGGATCGCAATCGACAGCGTCAGCGCGAACTCGCGAAACAGCCGGCCGATAATGCCTCCCATCAGCAGGATCGGGATGAAGACAGCGACCAGCGAGATGCTCATCGACAGCACGGTGAAGCCGACTTCGCGGGCGCCGAGCAGCGTAGCTTGGAAGCGCGGCATGCCAGCCTCGATGCGGCGCGAGACGTTCTCCAGCACCACGATCGCGTCGTCGACGACGAAGCCGGTGGCAACGGTGAGCGCCATCAGCGACAGGTTGTCGAGACTGTAGCCGAGCAGGTACATGATCCCGAACGTGCCGACCAGTGATACTGGCACGGCGACGCTCGGGATCAGCGTGGCGCGCCAGCTCCGCAGGAAGGCGAAGACCACCAGGATGACGAGGATGATCGAGATCACCAGCGTGCGTTCGACATCGTGCAGCGAGGCGCGGATCGTCGTCGAACGATCATTTGCCACCGTGACGTCGATGGCGCTCGGGATGGAAGCCTGGAGTTCGGGCACCAGCGCTTTGACGCGATCGACCGCGTCGATGATATTGGCGTTGGGCTGCCGGTTGAGAATGACGAGAACCGCCGGCTTGCCGTTCGCCAGCCCGGCATTGCGCAGGTTCTCGACCGAATCGACGACCTCGGCGACGTCCGAGAGCCGCACCGCCGAGCCGTTGCGGTAGGCAACCACCAGCGAGCGGTACTCGCTGGCCTTGCGCGCCTGGTCGTTGGCATAGATCTGATAACGCAGCTCCTTGTGCTCGATCACGCCTTTTGGGCTATGCGCATTCGCCGACGCGAGCGCCGCGCGCACGTCCTCGAGGCCGATGCCGTATTTGAATAGGGCGTTGGGGTTGAGCTCGACCCGCACTGCCGGCAGCGAGCTGCCGCCGATCGTGACCTGGCCGATGCCCTCGACCTGCGAAAGCTTCTGCTCGAGCACCGTGGTCGCGGCATCGTAGATCTGTCCCTGGCTCAGCGTGTCGGAGGTCAGGGCAAGGATCAGGATCGGGGCATCGGCGGGGTTGACCTTGCGGTAGGTCGGGTTGCTCTTGAGGCTGGACGGCAAGTCCGCGTGGGCGGCGTTGATCGCCGCCTGGACGTCGCGCGCGGCGCCGTCGATATCTCGGTCGAGACCAAATTGCAGGGTGATGCGGGTCGAGCCGACCGAGCTCGACGACGTCATTTCGGTGACGTTCGCGATCTGCCCAAGATGGCGCTCGAGCGGTGTCGCCACACTGCTCGCCATGACCTCGGGGCTGGCCCCCGGCAGTTGAGCTTGAACCGAAATGGTCGGGAAATCGACCTGCGGCAGCGGCGACACCGGGAGCTGGAAGAACGCCACCGCACCCGCCAAGGTGATGCCGAGGGTGAGCAGTGTCGTCGCCACCGGCCGCCGGATGAAGGATTCAGATACGTTCATCGCGAGACGCTCATGGTGCCGTGCTCTCTTCGCCTTCCCCCGTTTCATCCTCGCCGGGGAAGTGGCGCGCCAAACGATCACCCAGGCGCGAGAAGGCAAGATAGATCACCGGCGTCGTAAACAGTGTCAGCATCTGACTGACGATCAGGCCGCCGACGATCGTGAGCCCGAGAGGATGGCGCAGCTCCGACCCCGTCCCCGTGCCGAGCATCAGTAGCAGCGCACCGAAGAGCGCCGACATCGTGGTCATCAGGATCGGGCGCAGACGCAACAGGCAGGCTTGGTGGATGGCCTCGCGCGGTGTCTTGCCCTGCTCGCGCTCGGCATCGAGCGCGAAGTCGATCATCAGGATCGCGTTCTTCTTGACGATGCCGATCAGCAGGACAATGCCGATAATCGCGATGACCCCGAGATCGCTGCCGGCGATGATCAACGCAAGCAGCGCGCCGATCCCCGCCGAGGGCAGAGTCGAGAGGATGGTTACGGGATGAATGAAGCTCTCGTAAAGAACTCCGAGCACGATATAGACGACGACCACCGCCGCGAGGATAAGGAAGAGTTCGTTGCGGAGCGAACCCTGGAAGGCGAGGGCGGCACCCTGGAAGTTGGTGATGATGCTCTTCGGGAGCCCAATGTCCTGCTCGGCCTGATTGACCATGGTGACCGCCTCGCCGAGCGATATCCCTGGAGCCAGGTTGAACGAGACCGTGGTCGCCGGAAATTGCCCGAGGTGGTTGATCAGCAGCGGCGCCGTCTGCTCGTCGATATGAGCGATCGCCGAGAGCGGCACCTGCCCATTGCTCGCGGCCGCCGAGGGCAGGTAGATCGAACCCAGCGATCGCAGCGAATCCTGCAGCGAGGGGTCGGCCTCGAGAATGACGCGGTACTGATTCGACTGGGTATAGATGGTCGAGACGATACGCTGGCCGAAGGCGTCGTAGAGCGCGTTATCGACAGTTGCCGGGGTGATACCGAAACGGGCGGCGGTGTCGCGATCGACCGTTACATAGGCGGACAAGCCGTGCTCCATCATGTCGCTGGCGACGTCCTCAAATAGCGGCAGTTGGGCGAGGCGATCGACCAGCTTGGGCGTCCACAGCGCGAGCTCATCGGGATCTGCGTCCTCGAGAACGAAGCGGTATTGTGTGCGGCTGACGGTGGCGTCGATGGTGAGATCCTGTACCGGCTGCATGTGGAGCGCGATCCCGGGGACGTTGGCCAGCCGATCCTGCAGCCGGCGGATCACTGCGCTGACATCGGCGCTACGCTGATCGTGCGGCTTGAGGTTGATCAGCAGGCGGCCGCTATTGAGCGTGATGTTGGTGCCGTCGACACCGATGAATGAGGAGAGCGACTGCACGTCGGAATCCTGCAGCACCGCGGCGGCCAGTGCCTGCTGACGCTCCGCCATGGCGGCGAACGAGATCGATTGCGGCGCTTCCGAGATACCCTGGATGAGTCCGGTGTCCTGAACCGGGAAAAAGCCCTTGGGAATGATGACGTAGAGATAGGTCGTCAGCGCCACCGTGGCGACGGCAACGAACAGCGTCGTTGCTTGGTGATCGAGAACAAAGCCGAGCGAGCGATCGTAACCCGCGAGCAGCCGGTCAAACCAGTTGCGCTTCTTGGCACCGGGAGCATGGGCGGTGTGGCCGCGGCGCATCAACTTTGCGCACAGCATTGGGATCAGGGTCAGTGATACCGCCGCCGAGATCAGAATCGTCACCGACAGGGTGATGGCGAACTCGCGGAACAACCGGCCGACGACGTCGCCCATGAAGAGCAGCGGGATAAGCACCGCAATCAGTGAAATGGTCAGAGACACGATCGTGAAGCCGACCTGCTTCGAACCCTTGAGCGCCGCGCGCAGCGGAGAATCGCCGTCCTCGATATAGCGCGCAATATTCTCGATCATGACGATCGCGTCGTCGACGACGAAACCGGTGGCGATGGTGAGCGCCATCAGCGACAGATTGTTGAGGCTGAAATTCAAGAGATACATCGCGGCGAGCGTGCCGACCAGCGAGAGCGGCACCGACAAGCTGGGTATGATCGTCGCCGGAATGTTGCGCAGAAAGACGAACATGACCAGGACGACGAGCACGACGGCGAGCGCCAGCTCGATCTCGACGTCGCGCACCGAGGCGCGGATCGTTACGGTGCGGTCGGTCAAGACGGCGATGTCGATCGCCGCGGGCAGCGCGCCCTGCAATTGCGGCAACAGCCCCTTGATGCTGTCGACGACCGCGATGACGTTGGCGCCCGGCTGGCGCTGGACGTTGAGGATGACTGCTGGAACATTGTTCATCCAGGCCGCGAGCTTGGTATTCTCGGCGCTGTCCTGCACCTGGGCGACATCCGAGAGATGCACCGGCGCGCCGTTCTTGTAGGCGATGATCAGGTCGCGATAGGCGCCGGCGCTCTGCAGTTGGTCATTGGCATTGATCGTATAGGCGCGGGTCGGACCGTCGAAATTGCCCTTCGGGGTGTTGACGTTGGCGTTGCTGATCGTGGTGCGCAGATCGTCGAGGTTGAGCCCATAGGCGGCGAGCGCGCGGGGATTGGCCTGCACGCGAAGCGCTGGCCGTTGGCCGCCGCTGATGCTGACGAGGCCAACACCGGGGAGCTGCGACAGCTTCTGCGCTAGCCTGGTGTCGGCGAGATCCTCGACCCGCGGCAGGGGCAAGGTCTTGGAGGTCAGCGCCAGGGTCAGGATTGGCGCGTCGGCGGGATTGACCTTGGCGTAGATCGGCGGCGCCGGAAGGTCGGAGGGCAGCAGGTTTCCGGCGGCGTTGATCGCCGCCTGGACCTCCTGTTCGGCGATGTCGAGGCTGAGTTCGAGGCCGAATTGCAGCGTGATCACCGAGGCGCCGGCGCTGCTGCTTGACGACATCTGGTTGAGGCTCGGCATCTGGCCGAACTGGCGCTCGAGCGGCGCAGTAACCGAGGACGTCATAACGTCGGGGCTGGCGCCGGGATAGAAGGTCTGGACCTGAATTGTCGGGTAGTCGACTTCCGGCAAGGCCGAAAGCGGCAGAAATTGATAGGCGACGATGCCGACCAGCATGATCGCCACCATGAGCAGCGAGGTTGCGACCGGCCGCAGGATGAAGGGTTGCGAGGGATTCATCGCGGCATCATCCGGCGCCGGCGGCGTGGCCGGATGGCGCCTTGATCATGGCGCGGGGGCGTTGCGGCGCCGGCGGCCCTGCTGTTGGCCATCGGCGGGCGTCGCGGTGCTGGGCGCCATTGCGCCCGGGGCCGGCTTCTCGCCCGGGGCCGCCGTCGGCCCCGGAACCTGAGTCGCTCCCGCCGCGGTCGCAGCGCCGCTCTCGTCGCGGCGCGTCACCTTGGCGCCGTCGCGCAGCTTGTCGGCGCCGTCGACGACGACCTGATCACCGACCGCCAGGCCTGCTTGCACCGCGACGCGCTCGCCTTCGGACGGTCCGAGCGTGATCTTCTGCACGGCGACGGTGTCGTCGGGCTTGACCAAATAGACGAAGGTGCCAGGCGAGCCGCGCTGCACCGCCGCGCTCGGTATGACTGTGGCGTTCTCCAGCTCATCGACGGTGAGCACGATATTGACGAACTGATTGGGAAAGAGCTTGAGATCCGCGTTGTCGAACTGGGCGCGGATCTTGACCGTGCCGGTGGTGGTATCGATCTGGTTGTCGACCGTGGTCAACTTGCCGGTGGCGAGCTTGGTGGTACGGGTGCGGTCATAGGCCGTCGCCGTCAAGGTGGCGCCGGACTGCAACCGCTTCATGATCGCCGGCACCCGGTCCTCTGCGACGGTGAACACCACGGTGATCGGGTCCATCTGCGTGATCACCACCAGGCCGTTGGTGTCGTTAGTCTGCACATAGTTGCCCTGGTCGACCTGACGAAGCCCGACGCGACCGCCGACCGGCGCGGTGATGTTGCAATAGGCGACGTTGAGCCGGGCGTTGTCGACCTGCGCCTGGTCGGTCGCCACGGTGCCCTGGTATTGGCGCACGAGCGAATCCTGGGTGTCGAGCTGTTGCCGCGGGATCGAGTCCTCGGCGACAAGCTTACGGTAGCGCGCGAGGTCGAGCTCGGCGTTCTTCAGCAGGGCTTGGTCGCGCTGCAACTGACCCTGCGCCTGTGCGAGGGCGTGCTCATAGGGTCGGCTGTCGACCTGGGCGAGAAGATCGCCCTTCTTGACCGTCTGGCCCTCTTCGAACAGAACCTTCATCAACTGCCCGCTGATCTGCGTGCGGACGGTGACGGTGGCGAGCGGCGTGACGGTTCCCAACGCGTCCACGCTTATGCTGATATTACCTTGCTGGGCCGCGGCGCTGACGACGGGCATCGTGCCGCTGCCCGCAAATCGTCCCACCGTGACCTGGGGGGCTGGCCTCGTGTGAATCCACCACGCCACCCCGGCGACGATCAACACGGCCACAGCCAGCCACGCCGCCCGGCGACCCCAGTTGCTGCGATCCCGCACGCGAACAAGCGGCCGCGGACCAGGGTCGCGGACATCGTCGCGTACCATCAGATCATCCATGTCGCGTGTCTTGGGGCTTCACCGGCGGATCCTCGTCAAGAGCTAAATCACCGTTCCGCAATAAACCACCGAAGCGGAATATGTCGGCTATTCTAGGCGCCTGGCCCCTCGACGATCCCCATGTCGATGATGTTCGTCAGCTGGTTCGGCGTTGCCGAACCACACGCCTGCCCGCCGAGTCGTGAACGATTGGGCAGGGCATTCTGTTGCCTTGGAAGCCCGCTCAAGCGATTGCAGTTCGGTCCCGCTCGGTGTCATAAAGGAACACAACGGTTAGAGGCAATGCCGGCCTCCAGGACGAAAAAGATAGGCGAGCGACGTTGACTATAAAAGGAAACTAACCATGGATGCGAAATATTTGTGGCGCGGCCTCGTAATCGGCACTGCGGTTTTGGGCCTCTGTGCATGCGCGGTCTATGAACCTGCGCCCGGACCGCGGCCCTATTCCTATGCGCCCGGGCCCGTCTATACCTCGCCATTTCTGAACTTCGGCGTGGGTTTCTTGCGGTGATGAGCTTCATCGGCAGTAACAGATGCCGGTCGATCATCTCGCCAGAGCCGCTTGGACTCAAGAATGCGCGATTAGGCAGATCAGTCCGAGCAAGACAATGGGGACCCGAAGCAGCAAGCCGAGCGGGGAGGGCATGAATATCTCTCTAGATCGCGCTTTCGGTGCGTCGCATTTCGCTGCACTCGACATGCCTAGGCAGGTCGTTTCGAGGCGATATACGATCGCACCATGAACCGTCTTGCCGTTCTCCATACCGTTCATTTCCTCGCTGATCGTTTCAAGACGATGCTGCGCGAGCGTCTGCCCGAGCTCGATGCCTTTCACATGCTCGATGAGAGCCTGCTGCAGGATCTGCTGCGTCATGGTGCTTCGCCTGCCATTACGCGGCGGGTTGTCACTTTCGCAACGCTTGCCGCCGATGCCGGCGCCGACCTCATCCTATTCACTTGCTCATCGACGTCGCCCGCGGTCGACGTCGCACGCCGCGTCATCGCGACGCCGATCCTCAAGATCGACGACCCGATGGCCGAGCGGGCGGTCACACTGGGCCGGCGCATTGGTATTCTCTGCACGACGTCGAGCACCCAGGGGCCGAGCGCCGATCTTGTGCGCGAGCATGCAACCCGGCTGGCGCGCGAGGTTGCGATCGAGCCGCATCTCGTCGCCGGCGCCTTTCAGGCGCTGTCTTCCGGCGAGCGCGAGGAGCACGACCGTTTGGTCTGCGATGCGGCCGCCGATCTCGGCCGTCGCAACGACGTCGTGGTCCTGGCCCAGGCATCGATGGCGCATCTCGCCGATCGCCTGCAGACGGCGCTCCAGGTTCCGGTGCTGTCCAGCCCCCCGCTATGCATCGACGCGCTGGTGCAGCGTTACGGGAAAGGCTAAGCGGACGAGCAATAGAGTTGACTGGCCGCAAGCGTGACGTTTCGCGGGCGCAATGCGTCGGCGAGGCATTGAAAGATGCCGGCCAACGTAATCTTGCCGCCTGTCAGGCGGCGGTCGACGCGTGCTACGCGAGCGTCGATTATATCGAAGGCCGCACAGCCTTGATGGAGAAGCGCCGGCCATTTTTCCGAGCTCGCTAGTCGTACACGAATGACAGCACATCGCCGTTCTATACCGACATGGAATTACTCCGCGCCTCCCGGTGTCGGAGGATCAGTCGAGCTAAGCGGTATGGCCGAACAGATCGTAGCTATTGATCGCGTGATACCCGACGAGGCCGATCTGTCCGGTTGGTATATCGTGGAAGCCGAGCGCATAGGCGGGGGAGTTGGCGGCCAGCGTGAAGTTGCCCTGTGCCGCGTTGACGAAGAGGGGATCGGTCACCAGTGAATGGAGATCGAAGCCCTGGGCCTGCCATTGCGCGAGGGTATTGGCGTAGTTCGGCCCGGTCACGCCCCAGATGTGGAATGGCGCGCCATTGAGCTGAGTGCCGAAGTAGAGGTTGTGGTCCCAAGAGGCGGCGGTCAGCGAGCCGCCGCTCTGGCTCGCTCCCGCAGTTGCGCTGTTCGCCAGCACGATGTTGTGGTCGAAGACGTTCGCCGAGCTCGCCACGGTGCCTGCCCCGGTCCAATTCGGCGCCTGCACGACGAGGGCGTCGCCGCTGCCGTTGGCGACGATGTTGTTGGTGATCGTATTGTTCCAGCCCGAATGGATGTCGATGCCGCCGATATTGTGGTTCAGCACGTTGCCATAGACCTGGATGCCGCTGGCGAAGTCGTCGAGATAGATCCCGAAGCTGACCAGCTTGCCGGTCGGGTCGAGGAAGGTACTGCCCGCCGTGCCGTCCCAGCTCGTCGTGCCGGCGGCGGTGACATTTGACACCGAGTTGTAGCGGATGATGTCGCCGGTCAGGTTCTGCTGGGTGCCGATGATCATGATCCCGCCGCCATCCGATGACGCCAGGTTGGTGTGGTCGATGCTGTTGTATTCGATGATGTTGTTGTACGAGGCGTCGGCCGTGCCATGGTTGGAACC
>WNFC01024619.1_pt1 | contig 15365 bp, 13 predicted proteins | sample 5400541 | NCBI WGS metagenome assembly WNFC01 (sample SAMN13153342, study PRJNA577476) | soil metagenome | isolation source: 120 cm saprolite under Douglas fir tree site 2 hole 2 replicate 1 | place: USA:California | collected 2015-04-18
TGCGCACCCGCCCAGTCCCCGGCCACCACCAGCACTCCCCCGGCTCGCCGCAGCGTGGCCTCGACGTGCCGCTTCACGTGCGGTGCCGGCTGGGCAGGCGGGCAGATGAGCACGAGTTCGCAGCCATCCAGCAAGGCGGCCGTCACCTGCGGCCAGCGCTCCCCCGGCGCACCGACCAGGAGCATGCGGCCGGGATCCACGCCGACACCGGCCGCCGCCCGCACCCCAAGCTCAGGCTGCCCCACCACCGCGCACCACGCGCCGGCCGCCGATGCGCCCGCCGCGATGGCCAGGCTCAGCAGCCCGCCACCCGGCACGGCCACGACTGAGCCGCGCTGGAGCCCTCCTTGTGGAAATAGATCCCGTAGCACTGAGAGCACTGGGAGCACGCGGTCCTGGGCTTGGGCCGCAGACGCCACGACGACCTGCGAGATCCCTGCCTGCATAATAAACACTATCGAATATGTATTCGATAGTGTCAAGATCTCGTGCGTCTTCGCGTGCGTACAACCGCTGGTTCCCGGCCTGCGGGAGACAGCGACGGGTGCCGACCGTCCCGCGGCAGTTGCTGGAAAAACGTACGGCCCTCGCCGCCACGATGACACGCCAAAGGGTGCCCGGATGGCCGCACATACGTGTGCGTGCCTTCCGGACACCCTCTGGCCTACCTGCCCGGAAGGGCAGGCAGGACGCCGCCGAGGCGGCGTGCGGTCAGACCGGTCGGACCTGCTCGGCCTGCGGCCCCTTGGGGCCCTGGCCGGCGGTGAACTCGACCCGCTGGTTCTCCTGCAGACTGCGGAAACCGTCAACCTGGATGGCGGAGTGGTGAACGAAGACGTCGGCGGTGCCGTCGTCTGGGGCGATGAACCCATAACCCTTGTCAGCGTTGAACCACTTCACGGTGCCCTGAGCCACGTGCTCTCTCCTACTGGGACGATCTTCGGGATCCACGGATGTGTGCCCCGGGTTGTTTGCGACAGTCTGCCCTTCGAAGGCCGGACTCTAGGTGATCCACGACGCCGACTGTCAAAATTTCGCAGGCGCTGTGACACGTTCACGAACTTCGACGACAACCAGAACCATTGAACACCATCGAGCGGCCTCATGTTCCTCGCCATGCCGAGTTGGCCACATCGGGCCTGCTCAAGTCCGGTGCAGCGGACTCTCGCGGGAGTGTCCCGAGGGCCGGAAACGGGGCAACCCGCCCAAACCGCCGGCCGGCCGGCCGTTTCCTGCGGCGCGGCCAGGCTCACCAGCACGTTGAACCATCTCGCCGCCCGGGACGTGTCTTTCCGGGGGGGGAATGGATGACGATCCCCCTCTGGGGCCGCCGGGCGCTGCCCCCGCCCGCGCTGTGCGGCGCCCGCGGTCGCGGCGCCAGCCCGGCGAAAAATCGCCTGGGCGGGCCCCGCAGACCGGACGGGCCTGTCGGTCGCGCCGATCTGGGGGCATGATGCGAATGGGCGGCATCGGCGCACTGCCTTGCTGGAGGGCGTCATGGCCCGCTGAAGGGCGTGTTGGCCTGCTGGAGGGCGTGATGGCAAATCTGGGTTCCATGCTCGAGCAGGCGGCGGCCGATCACGCTGGGCGGGCCGCCGTGCGCATGGATGACCTCGTGCTGAGCTACCAGGAACTGCGGGACGCCGCGGGCCGGCTGACGTCCCTGCTGTCGTCTTTCGGGATAGCGCCCGGCGACCGGGTCGCCGTCATGCTGCCCAACGTGCCCGCCTTCCCGATCGTCTTCTACGGGGCGCTGGGCGCCGGGGCCGTGGTCGTGCCGATGAACCCGCTGCTGAAGAGCCGTGAGGTCGCCTACTACCTGGGGGATTCCGGCGCGAAGGTCCTGTTCGCCTGGCACGCCGCGGCGAGCGAAGCGGCCAAGGGCGCCGCGGAGACGGGCGCGCGGGTCGTCGAGGTTGCCGAGCCCGGCCTTTCCGCCCTGCTGGCCGACCTCGCTCCGGCGCCCGCGCGCACGGATCAGGCCGACGACGACGACGCGGTGATCCTCTATACCTCGGGGACCACCGGCCGGCCCAAGGGCGCCGAGCTGACTCACGCGGGCCTGACCCGCAACGCCGGGCTCACGGCGGCCACCCTGCTGAACGCGGGCCCCGACGATGTGGTCATGGGCTGCCTGCCGTTGTTCCACGTCTTCGGCCTGACCTGCGGCCTGAACGCGACGATCATCGGCGGCGGCACCCTCACCCTGCTGCCCAGGTTCGACCCAGGCAAGGCCCTCGACGTCATCGGGCGCGACGGGGTGACGATCTTCGAGGGGGTGCCGACGATGTACGCGGCGATGTTGCATCACCCGGCGCGCGCCGAGGCCGACGTCTCGTCCCTGCGGACCTGCGTCTCAGGTGGCGCAGCGATGCCGGCCGAGATCATGCGCGGGTTCGAGCAGGCTTTCGGCTGCGTCATCCTGGAGGGCTACGGGCTCTCGGAGACTTCCCCGGTCGCCTCCTTCAACCACCCGGACCGGGTGCGCAAGCCGGGCTCGATAGGCACGCCGGTCGAGGGCGTCGAGATGCGCCTCGTGGACGCTGACGGTCACGCGGCGCCCGCCGGGGAGGTCGGCGAGATCGCCATCAGGGGCCACAACGTCATGAAGGGGTACTGGGGCAAGCCCGAAGAGACCGCCGAGGTCATGAAGGGGGTAGGGGAGGTGGGTGGGGGCTGGTTCCTGACCGGCGACCTGGCCAAGGTCGACGCGGACGGCTACTTCTACATCGTGGACCGCAAGAAGGACCTGATCATCCGGGGCGGGTACAACGTGTATCCGCGCGAAATAGAGGAGGTCCTGTACGAGCATCCGGCGGTCGCCGAAGCGGCCGTGATCGGAATCCCGCATGACGAGCTGGGCGAGGAGGTCGGCGCCGCCGTGGCGCTCAAGCCGGGAGCGGCCGCCACGCCGGCCGAACTGCGCGCGTTCGCCAGGGAACGGGTGGCGGCGTACAAGTACCCGCGTCACGTCTGGCTCGTGCCCGAGCTGCCGAAGGGCCCCACCGGCAAGATCCTCCGCCGCGAAGTGACGCCGCCGCAGGACCCCCAGTGACCGCGAAGCCCGCCAGCGCGGCGGATGAGTCAGCGGAGAGCGAGGCCGCCGAGGCCGCAGGCGCGCTTGATCTGCTCCTGGCTGACGCGGCCCTCGGCGTGGCGCGCAGGTTCCGGCCGGACGCCGCCTCGCTGCGCCTGGCCGCGCGGCTGGCACGCCGCCCACAGACCGTAGCCCGCCAGGCACGGCTGCTGGCCGCAGAACTCGGCCAGATCGCCACCGGGAATTCGACCATCGCCGCCGCGCCACGCGACCGCCGGTTCGCGGATCCGGCATGGCACGACAATCCGCTGCTCCACCGCGCCGTTCAGGCCTACCTGGCCGCCGGGCAGGCCGCCGAGGCACTGCTGGCCGACGCCGGGCTGAACTGGCGGGACAACGAGCGGCTGAAATTCCTGCTCGGGAACCTGATCGCCGCCGCTGCCCCGAGCAATAACCCGGTCATCAGCCCGGTCGCCTGGAAGGCGCTCATTGACACCGGCGGCCTCAGCGCCATCCGGGGTATCCGGGCCCTGCTCTCCGACCTGGCCGCACCCCCCCGCACCCCGACGATGGTGGCGCCGGATGCCTTCGAGGTGGGCCAGGACCTCGCGGTGACGCCCGGAGCCGTGGTGGCCAGGTCCGAGGTCTGCGAGATCATCCAGTACGAGCCGGCCACGGCCATGGTGCACCGCTTCCCGCTGCTGATCGTCCCGCCGATGATCAATAAGTTCTACGTCACCGACCTGGCGCCCGGCCGCAGCATGATCGAATTCCTCGTCGGCCAGGGCCACCAGGTGTTCGTCATCTCCTGGCGCAATCCTGACGCCCGGCACCGGGACTGGGGCCTGGATACCTATGGCGGCGCCATCGTCGATGCCCTGGAGACGGTACGGCACATCAGCAAGGCTCCCAAGGCCAGCATCTGCGCGCTGTGTTCCAGCGGCCTCATCTCGTCGATGGTCAGCGCGCACCTGAACGCGACCGGGCGCTCTGACCAGCTCGCCAGCCTCTGCCTGGGGGTGACAGTCCTGGACCAGTCACGCGCGGGCACGGCCGCCGCGATGATCGACGCACGTACCGCGGAAGCGGCGATCCTGGCCTCCAGTAGCCGCGGCTACCTGGACGGGCGGGCGCTCGCCGAGGTGTTCGCCTGGCTCCGGCCCGATGACCTGATCTGGAACTACTGGGTGAACAACTATCTGCAGGGCCGGACCCCGCCGCCGTTCGACATCCTGTACTGGAACGCCGACACGACACGGCTGCCCGCCGCGCTGCACCGCGATTTCATCGAGCTCGCGCTGTTCAACGCGCTGACCACGCCGGGCGAGGCCACCATGCTCGGCTCTCCCGTCGACCTGGCCAAGGTGGACACGGACAGCTACGTCGTGGCCGGCATCGCCGACCATCTGTGCCCGTGGCAGTCGTGCTACCGCAGCACCCAGTTGCTCGGCGGCACCATCCGGTTCGTTCTGTCCACGAGCGGGCACATCGCTTCCATGGTCAACCCGCCGTCGAACCAGAAAGCGACCTTCCGGACCGCGCCGAGCACCCCGGCGGAGCCACGGGACTGGCTGGCGGAGGCCGTTATGGAAAAAGGAAGCTGGTGGCCTGACTACGCCGCCTGGCTGGCGGAGCGCAGCGGCGGCCTGAAGAAACGCCCGGACGCGCTGGGCCGGAAGGGATTCCCGCCGATGGACCGGGCACCCGGCACCTACGTCCTCGACCGGTGAGCGATGCCGCCAACCAGCCGCAGCCCCCAGCCGGTCGCGGAGACGATGCGCAGCATCGGAGTCGACGGCCACCAGTTGCGCGTCGCGGTGCGCCACGGGCAGCGCGGCCGGGTCCCGCTGCTTCTGATCAACGGCATCGGCGCCAGCCTGGAACTGCTGCAGCCGTTCGTGGATGCCCTTGATCCGTCCCTGGGCGTGATCCGCTTCGACGTTCCTGGCGTCGGCGGCTCGCCCCTCCCGCAGGCCCCGTACCGCTTCACCGGGCTGTGCAGGCTGATCGCCCGGATGCTGTCCGAGCTCGGACATGAGTCGGCCGACGTGCTCGGCATCTCGTGGGGCGGCGGCGTCGCGCAGCACTTCGCGGCCTTCCAGCGGGCGCGGTGCCGACGGCTGGTGCTGGTCAGCACGGCCACCGGCGCCATCATGGTGCCCGCTAGGCCTGCTGTCCTGTTGCGGATGGCCACGCCGCGGCGCTACCTGGACCCTGGCTACCTTGAGCGCATCGCGCCCAGCCTGTACGGCGGGTCCGCCCGGACCGATCCGGGCCGGGTCAGCGCGGCGATGCACGGGCAGTCACGCGTCGGCTCGGCCCGTGGCTACCTCTATCAGCTCGCCGCCGGGCTCGGCTGGACGAGCGTGCCGTTCCTGCCGCTGCTGCGGCAGCCGACGCTCATCGTGTCCGGTGATGACGACCCGATCATCCCGCTGGCCAACGCCCACCTGATGCATCGGCTGATACCGCATTCGCGGCTGCATGTGTTTCACGGCGGCCACCTCGGCCTGGTCACCGAGGCGCCGCAACTCGCACCTACGGTGGACTGCTTCCTGGGAGAACTCCATGACGACGGCTCCGGACGCTGACTTCTACGCACTCGAATCGCTGCTCGATCACAGCGGCCGGGAGCTTCTGCTGCGGGTCAGGGAGTTCATGGAAAAGTCGGTCCAGCCCATCATCAACGGATACTGGATCCGCGAGGAATTCCCGCACGAGCTCATCCCCGCGATGGCCAGGCTCGGAGTCGCCGGCCTCTCCTACGACGGCTACGGCTGCCCCGGCGGCGGCAACCTGCTGGACGGCATGGTCGCGATGGAAATCGCCCGGATCGACGCGTCCATGGCGACGTTCCTCGGCGTTCACTCCGGGCTGGCGATGGGGTCGATCTACCTGTGCGGGTCGCAGGAGCAGAAGGAGCGCTGGCTCCCGGCGATGGCGCGGATGGAGAAGATCGGCGCCTTCGGGCTTACCGAGCCCGACGTGGGTTCCGGCGCGGCCCGCGGCCTGACCACCACGGCACGCCGCGACGGCGACGCGTGGGTGCTCGACGGGCAGAAGAAGTGGATAGGGAACGCGACCTTCGCCGACTACGTCGTCATCTGGGCCCGTGATGTCGCAGATGGCCAGGTGAAGGGCTTCGTCGTGGAGCAGGGCACGCCCGGGTTCTCGGCCAGCAAGATGCGCGACAAGATCGCGCTGCGGGTGGTGCAGAACGCGTACATCTCGCTGGAGGGCGTGCGGGTACCGGAAGCCAACCGGCTGCAGCGCGCGGAGTCGTTCCGCGACACGGCCGCCGTCCTGCGGCTGACCCGGGCGGGGGTGGCCTGGCAGGCGGTCGGCTGCGCCCGCGGCGCCTACGAGCACGCCCTCGCCTACGCCGGCCAGCGCGAGCAGTTCGGCAGGCCCATCGCCGGTTTCCAGCTTGTCCAGGACCTGCTGGTCCGCATGCTGGCCAACGTGACGGCCTCAGCGTGCCTGTGCGCCAGGCTCTCCCAGCTTCAGCAGGCAGGCACCGCGGAAGACCACCATTCGGCGCTGGCCAAGGCCTTTTGCACAGTGCGGATGCGCGAGACGGTCGGCTATGCCCGCGAGTTGCTCGGCGGCAACGGCATCCTGCTCGAGAACCAGGTGGGCCGGTTCGTCGCCGACGCTGAGGCGATCTACTCCTACGAGGGCACCAGGGAGATCAACACGCTCATCGTCGGCCGCGCCATCAGTTTCCGCTGGAACTACGAGGGCAAGCACCCTATTGGCGAGCCATATGCATGCGCAGTTCGGCTTCGGTGTCGTCGATCAGCTTTCCGCTGACGTCCACCGTCACGCTGTGGATGGTGCCGGTGAACTTGAACGGGCTGACGTAGTCGTCGGTGACCGCGGAGCCGGGGTTGGCACCGCAGGTGAGCGCACCGGGGTTGAGCACGAACGGGTTGGTGACGGGTGCCTCCGCGTTCCCGGTCAGGGTTCCGTCCACGTAGAGCTGGAGCCTGCCGGGCGCGCCCTTGCCGTGCGCCATGTCCGGCGGTCCGGTCGGTTCGAACTCGAACCTGAGTGCGTGCTTGCCGGGCTGGAGGACGATGTCGGATTCCACTCCGTATACGGCTCGGCCCACGTAGTTGTGGACGTAGCGGAGCTTGCCGTCCTTGACGAACAAGGAGTATCCGCCGGCGGACGTGCCCTGGGACAGCAGCACCCCCTCGGCCCCGCTCGCGGGGATCTCGACTTCCGCGGTGATGCTGTGCGGGCGGTTGAGAACCCTGGGTGCGGCGAAGAACGGGATCGATTGCGTGCCGGGCCGGTAGGTGTAGCTGTCGCGGGGAACCGCGACGAGCGGCTTTTCGGCGACCATCCGGGCCAGGCCGCTGCCGTCGACCGGCATCACGTTGTACTTGCCGGCCTCCACGTACCACGTCCCGATCATCGCGATCAGCCGGTCGCGATGGTCGGCGGCCACGTTGTGGTTCTCGGCGAAGTCCTCCGCCACGTGGTAGAGCTCCCAGCCGGTGGCATCCAGCTTGGACAGCGTCTCGGACGAGATCGGCTGCCCGAAGGGCATGCCCGCCTCGGTGAAGGACGGGCCGGGCCAGGGGCAGACGGCCCGCCAGCCGTCGTGGTAGATCGCCCGGTGACCCAGCATCTCGAAGTACTGCGTGTGATGGTTGTTCTCGGCCGAAGCGTCCTGCAGCGTGTCGGCGAAGCTGACTCCGTGCAGGGGCGACTGGGTGACGCCGCGGATCGTCTTGGGCGGCTCGATGCCCAGCAGGTCCAGAACCGTGGGCACCATGTCGATGATGTGCGCGTACTGGGTGCGGATCTGGCCCCGGGCCGTGATCCGCTGCGGCCAGGCGACGATGAACGGATCGCTGGCGCCGCCCCGGTAGGTCTCCCGCTTCCACCGGCGGAACGGCGTGTTCCCGGCCCACGTCCAGCCCCACGGGTAGTGGTTGAAGTGCTTGGGACCGCCGATCTCATCGATCAGCTTGAGGCTTTCCTCCAGCGGCTCCTGGGCGTTGTTGAAGAACTGCGCCTCATTCGTGGTCCCGGTGGGCCCGCCCTCGGCACTGGCACCATTGTCGGAGATGACCATGACCAGGGTGTTGTCCAGCTCCCCGAGCCGGCGCAGGAACTCGACCAGCCGCCCGACCTGGTGATCGGTGTGGCTGAGGAAACCGGCGAAGACCTCCATCATCCGGCTGAACAGGCGGCGGGCTTCGGGGGGCAACGACGCCCAGTCGGGCACGTCGGGATCGTGACGCGACAACTCGGCGTCCGCGGGAGCGATGCCGAGTTCCTTCTGCCGGGCGAACACCTTCTCCCGGTACGCGTCCCAGCCCTCGTCAAATACGCCCGCGTACCGGTCCGCCCATTCCTTCGGCACGTGGTGCGGTGCGTGCGTGGCGCCAAAGCACAGCCCAGCTGGCCGAAGCCGGTGTCATCCAGCACGATGAACAGCACGTTGGGTGCACCCTTGCGGGCCCGCGCCGGGGCCGGCCACGCCGGGGTGGACTCGTCAGCGGTCCGCCCGATCACGCCAGGGAACGCAGAGCCCGACTCGTACTCGATAATTGGCACTGTGGACCCTCTTCCACTGTTCTCCGACACCCTGATGACCCGTATCCTGCGGGGCCGTGGCGGAGCACACATCACCCACCAGGGATGATGTCGGCACGGCCTAGGGCCGCAGGTAAGAGGCGCCGTTGAGATCGACGATGGTGCCGCTGGCCCATTCGGCCTGCGCAGATGCGAGGTACACCACCGCGGCCGCGATCTCGTCGGCCCGGGCGACGCGCCCGAACGGGCTTTGCGCGCGGATCTGATCGCCGGACGGCCCGGCGAGGTGCCTGGCGGCCATGTCCGTCTCCACGTAACCCGGGGCGACGGTGGCGACCGCGATGCCGTGCGGGGCCAGGGCCCGCGCGAGCGACTGGCCGAACGCGTTCAGCCCGGCCTTGCTCGCCCCGTAGGCAGGCTGGCCTGGCTCGCCGCGGAAGGCGCCGCGGGAGGAGACATTGACGATCCGCCCGCCACCCCCGGCGATCATGTGCTGGACCGCGCACCAGGTCACGTTCGCGGCGCCGGTCAGGTTGACGGCCAGCGTCGCCTGCCAGGCCGCCTGCCACTGCTCATATGACACGCCGGTGATCGGGTGCGGGGTGAAGATGCCCGCGTTGTTCACCAGCACGTCCAAGCCGCCCAGCGCCTCGCGGGACTGATCCACCATCCGGCGCACCGCCTGCGCGTCGGCCAGGTCGGCCTGGACCACCGCGTGCCCGCTGCCGGGCAGACCGGCCAGCACCTCGGCGGCGAGGCCAGCCGAGTGGCCATGGTGCACAGCGATCCGGTCACCCTGGTCCGCAAACGCCTCGGCGATGGCACGGCCGATGCCCCGGGCCGCGCCGGTGACCAAGATTGCCCGTCCGCTCACCCGAACGACCTTAATCCCTAACCGCCCGCCATTGCCCCCACGATCAGGAACGGCTCGGCGCCAGAGGAGACCGCGTCGGGCAGCGGGGTGTCCGGCTGCTCGTGGGACAGATCCTGCTCGCAGGCGAAGAACCTGACGAACGCCCGGCGCTGCCCGGTGCGGCGGTCGCGGATCGTCCCGCACAGCATCGGATAGCGGGCCTCAAGCGCGTCGAGGACCAGGCGCTGCGTTACCTGGCCCGCAACGTCGAGTTCCACCTCGCCGTCGACGCGGGCGAGCGTACGCAGGTGCGCAGGGAGCACGACCCGGATCATGACAGCGTCTGGACCTCGACGGCCAGAACAGCCGGAAGATCCCGAACGATTGGCGCCCAGCTGTCGCCGGCATCGGCTGACACGTATACCTGCCCGCCGGTCGTACCGAAGTAGACGCCGCACGAATCGAGGGAATCGACGGCCATCGCATCGCGCAGCACGTTGACGTAGCAGTTGCTCTGCGGCAGGCCGTTCGTGAGCGGCTCCCACTCGTTTCCGCCCGTCCGGCTGCGGTACACGCGCAGCTTTCCCTCGGGCGGGAAATGCTGAGAGTCGCTCTTGATCGGAACCACGTAGACGGTGTCCGGCTCGTGCGCGTGAATGTCGATCGGGAAACCGAAGTCGGTCGGCAGGTTACCGCTGACCTCCTGCCACGACTCGCCGGAGTCGCCGCTGCGCATCACGTCCCAGTGCTTCTGCATGTACAGCACGCTGGGGCGCGATGGGTGCATCGCGATGTGGTGCACGCAGTGGCCGACCTCGGCGTCCGGGTCGGGGATGCCCTCGGACTTCAGGCCGTGGTTGACCGGCCGCCACGTCTGGCCTTCGTCGTCGGAACGAAACACGCCCGCCGCCGAGATGGCCGCGAACATGCGCCCGGGCTGATCTGGATCCAGGATGATCGAGTGCAGGCACATCCCGCCGGCGCCCGGCGCCCAGGACGGCGCGGAGTCGTGGCCGCGCAGCCCGGAGAGCTCCTGCCATTCCTTCCCGCCGTTGGTCGAGCGGAACAAGGCCGCGTCTTCCACCCCGGCATAGACCGTGTCCGGATCGTTCAGTGAAGGTTCGAGATGCCAGACTCGGGCGAACTCCCAGGGGTGCGGAGTGCCGTCGTACCACGTGTGCGTGCCGGGGGTGCCCTCGTACCCGAACTCGTTGCCGACCGGCTCCCACGTCTCGCCGCCATCGTCGGAGCGCTGGATCAGCTGCCCGAACCAGCCGGTGGACTGCGACGCATACAGCCTGTCCGGGTCGGCAGGTGATCCCTTGAGGTGGTAGATCTCCCAGCCCGCGAAGTGCGGGCCAGACACGTCCCACCGCTCGCGCTTGCCGTCCGACTTCAGGACGAACGCGCCCTTGCGCGTACCGACCAGTACTCGTACTCCGCTCATCCGAACTCCCTTCCGGCCTTCGACCGCACTCTTTCCGTCACCACGGGCCCGTCACCACGGGCCCGTCACCACGGGCGTCACCATCGGCCCGTCATCCGCTGGGCCTCTCCAGGAGAGACCGCCGGGCCCGGCGAAACTCATCGGTCACGGATCGAATCGCCGGCCGGCCTCCCGCGTACAGGTGCTCCGTAAAGAAGGCTAGCGGTCACCGCTGACAGAAACGCGGCCTGATACCGCCGGTGTCTTTCGTAGACTTGGGCTCTCGTGAGACACCATCTCCCGCGGGCCGTCTCCCTCAGCCTCGCGCTGAGCCTGGCGCTGACGGCGTGCGCCTCCGGCGCCCGCGAGGCCCGAGGACCCGCGCCGCCAGGGCGCTGGACCCAGTTCAGGCATGTCCCCGGAGTAGTGGATCTCGCGGGTCCGCGCGGCGACGGCTCGTTCACCGTGGCCGCCGCCGGGCGCCTGCTCACCCTGAGCCTGGCCGGCGCGCTCAGTCCGTTCGCCAGGGGAACGGGCGGCTACTCCACCGCGATCGGGCCCGAGCCATACATCACCGTGACCGGGAACGACCCGGTCGCCGGGACCCGGTGCTCGTTCCGCAGCGGCATGATCTTCGCTTCGGCCACCGGCTCCTGGTCACGGCCAGGAACCACGCGGGGATGACGGTGCTGGCCATCGACTGCGCAGGCGCGGTGCGCACCATCGCCACGCGTGCCCCGGGCATGGAGGGCGGCATCGCGGTGGCCCCGGCGTCATTCGGCCGCTACGGCGGCGACCTCGTCGCCCCCGATGAGACGAGCGGGCGTGTCTTCGCCGTCGCGCCGAACGGCACGGTGGCCACCCTCGCGGTATCCGGCCTGCCGCACGGCGGCGACATCGGGGTCGAGAGCGCCGGCTTCGTGCCACCGGGATTCGGCGCCGGCGGTGCCGCGTATCTGGCCGACCGGTTCTCCAAGGGCAACCGGCACCCGGGCACGGACAGCATCCTGCGCCTGCCGGGCACGGAACTGGTCAAGGCGGGCGTCCGCCCGGGTGACCTGCTGGTCGCGACCGAGGGAAGCGCTCAGACCATCGTGGTGCGCTGCGGGAGTTCCTGCACGGTGAGATACATCGCCATTGGCCCCGCCATAGCCCACGCCGAAGGACACATCATGTTCACCGGCCCCGGCCGGTAACAGGCTGGACAAACCTGCGGATGTGCGGGCTACCGTTTACGGATGGCACAAGCGCGCGGTCCCGGATCCCTGCCGTTTCCTGATCGAGCCGCCGGCATCGACAGCCTGCCTGGCATCGACCACATCGTCGCGCTGATGAAGGAGAACCATTCCTATGACAACTACTTCGGCATGCTTGAAAAGGGGGATGGGTTCACCCCCGCCCCCGACGGTTCTCCGCTGAACAGCAATCCCGACCGGCAAGGGCGGCCGGTGCGGGCTCACCATCTTGGCCTGCCGCTGAATATGTCGTTTCATCTGAACCAGACGTGGAACGACTCGCACCGCCAGTGGAACGGCGGGGCGATGGACGGCTTCGTCACCACCACCGGCAGCGAGGACCCCATGGGATACCTCGACGGAACCGATCTGCCGTGGTATTACGGCTTCGCCCGCACCTACGGAATCGGCGACCGCTACTTCTCCTCCTGCCTGGCCCAGACGTTCCCGAACCGCCGGTTCCTTCAGGCCGCCACCGCCGCCGGCCTGGTCAGCACGACCATCCCGAGCCCGTTCGTGAAACCCCCCGCGACGGGGCTGCTCTGGGACCTGCTCGATGCCCACAACATCGGCTGGGCCAACTACTTCGTGGAAGTGCCCGACGTCGGCTTGTGGCCGCGGAACCTGCTGCGCTGGCACGAGAACCTCCACGACATCGCCGACTTCTACACCGACTGCCGGAACGGCCTGCTACCGCCGGTGAGCCTGATAACGCCCGAAGCCCTCGCTGCCTCGGAGGGAGAATTCCAGGACGATCAGATCGGGGAGGCATTCACGGCCAGCGTGTTCGAGGCAGCAGCGGCCAGCCCGCAATGGCCCCGCATGCTGTTCGTCATCGTCTGGGACGAAGGGGGCGGCTTTTACGATCACGTGCCGCCGCCGGCCGCCGTCACCCCCGACGACATTCCTCCCGATATCCACGTGCCGCCGGACGAGCCCGGAGGCTATGACCGCTACGGGTTCCGGGTCCCATGCCTGGTCGCCTCCCCGTTTGCCAAACCTGGCCATGTCTCGTCCGTTGTCTACGATCACACATCAATCCTGGCCACCATCGAGCACAAGTGGAACCTTCCTGCTCTGACCCGGCGCGATGCGGCCGCCAATCCGCTGACCGACTTCATTGACCTCGGAAAGCCACCGCCGTTCCCCACTCCGGCGCCACTCCCCCGCCCCACCATCTGGCCGCTGCGCGGCCAACGATGACGGGGCATGTCAACACTGGCCCGGCCCAGCCGATCTGGTTTCCGTTGCGGCGCGTCGAAGTCGGTCAATCTCACGGACATGGCTCCTAGCGTGAAGTAAATATGTGCTGAGCGCCTCGATGGGCGGGATGGTGTGGCAGCCCGGGGTCAGCGACGCGGTCTACCCGACGCCGGCTGATCTGGTGCACGATCTCGTCGCGTTGCAGATCACGGAGATCGAGGACCTGATCGACCAGGGCGTGCGGTGGATCCAGCTCGACTCCCTGAGTTACAACCAGGTGTTCGACCAGGAGTCGCCGACACCGCCCGCAAGGTGTGGGGCTGACCGAACGCCGTCTGGCGGGCCTTTCACGGCTACGGATCAGGCCGCGGTGTCCGCGCTGGCGAGGAACTGGGTGGCGGCCAACTCGGCGTAGAGGGGGTCGCTGGCGACGAGTTCGGCGTGGGTTCCCGTAGCTTTGACCTGGCCCGCGTCCATGACGATGATGCGGTCGGCCATGGTCACCGTGGACAGCCGGTGCGCGACGACCAGGACCGTGGTCAGGAGCGCGGTCTCGGCGACCGTCTCGCGCAGGGCGGCCTCGTTGAGCGCGTCGAGCTGGGAGGTGGCTTCGTCAAGCAGCAGCAGGCGTGGCCGGCGCAGCAGTGCGCGGCCGATGGCCACGCGCTGGCGCTCGCCTCCCGACAGCCTGGTGCCGCGGTGGCCTACCGGTGTCTCAATGCCCTCCGGCAGGCGCGACACAAGGGCGCCGAGACGGGTGATCCGCAGCACTTCGGCGATCTCCGCCTCGGTCGTGCCCGGCGCGCCGAGAAGAAGGTTCTCCCGCAAGGTCCCTGAAAGCACGGGGGCATCCTGCTCCACGTAACCGATGGCGGCGCGCAACTGAGAGATCGGCCACTCGCGCACGTCCTTGCCGTCAAGCATCACCCGGCCCGCGTCGGGTTCGTAGAATCGCTCGATAAGGGAGAAGACAGTCGTCTTCCCCGCGCCCGATGGGCCGACGAAGGCCGTCATGCCGCGGGGCGGGATCGCGAAGCTGATGCCGTAGTGAACCTCGGGCAGCTCGGGGCGGTAGCGGAAGCGCACCTCAGTGCGGAGGGTCGCGGGATGGGCCGTGGGCTCCACCGGCAGCCGTTCGGCTTCCTGAATCCTCGCCACCGCGGCGGCGCCGACCTGGTACTGGCTCGCGGCGCTCACCAACTGCTGGATGGGCGACATCAGGTAGTACACGTACAGCAAGAACGCGACGAGGGTGCCGACGCTGATGGCCCCGGAGGCGACCCGGACTCCGCCGGTGGCGAGCACGGCCAGGAACGCGCACTGGATCGCCAGGCCCGCGGTGTTGCCTGCTATCGCTTGCCACTTGGCCGCGTGCACGTCCGCCTGCCACGCGTCGCGGGCGGCGGCGTGGATGCGTTCTCCTTCGCGATGCTCGGCGCCGGACGCCTTGACGGTGCGGAACGCGCCCAGCATCCGTTCCAGCGCGGCGCCCATCACGCCCACCGAATCCTGCGCCCGGCGCGAGGCACGGCCGATCCTCGGCACCACGACGCCGACGACCAGCGCCGCCAGGCTGAACACGGCCATGGTGACGCTGAACAGTACGACGTCCATCAGCCCCATCATCACCAAAGTCGCGGCGAGGGTGAGGCTCCCAGTGACCACGCCCACCAGCGAGCCGGTGGTGACATCGCGCAGCAAGGTCGTGTCCGAGGTGACGCGGGACATCAGGTCACCGGGTTCGGTGCGGTCCAGCCCGCTGATGGTGAGCCCGAGCAGCCGGTCCACCAGCCGCCGTCGCGCGGTCAGCACCACGGATTCCGCGGTCCGGCTCAGCACGTAGCCGCCCAGCGAGCCGAGTGCGGCATTGGCTACGACCAGGCCCGTCATGAGCAGCAGGAGTTCCGCGACAGAGCGACGATGGCCGAGATCACCGATCAGGGCCCTGACGACCAGCGGCAGGGCCAGGCCGGTCGCACCGGTGAGCAGGCTCAGCACGCCACCGGCCAGCAGCGCACCGCGGTGCGGGCGGACGTAGCCGTACATGACCCGCCAGGG
>WNFC01012379.1_pt1 | contig 15362 bp, 16 predicted proteins | sample 5400541 | NCBI WGS metagenome assembly WNFC01 (sample SAMN13153342, study PRJNA577476) | soil metagenome | isolation source: 120 cm saprolite under Douglas fir tree site 2 hole 2 replicate 1 | place: USA:California | collected 2015-04-18
GGCGCGACGATCGACACGCCCGCGAAGAGCACGGCCAGGACCATCATGGCCAGGATCGGCAGGTACTGGATCATCGGGAGCGGCCTCCTTCCGGCGGTTGGGGCGGCGACAGCGCCACTTCAGGCGCTCGTGAAGCCTGTCACGTGCGGGCGGCTCAGGCCAACGCGGGCCGGCCGGCGCCCGCCCCCCCTGCGCCGCCCGCGGCCCGGGCCGCCATGACGGCCTTGTCCCGGCGGTGCAGCTGTACGCAGGTCACCGAGAACACCAGGCCGACGGCCAGGGCGAGGAAGAGGGGCGGCTGGCGCAGCGAGCCCAGGTCGCGGACCATCACCACCGTCGTGATCGGCTTGGTCACGTCGGGGATGGCCTTGGGCGGGGCGCCGCCCGGGAGCTGCACCGCCGGCGCCACGGGAAGGACCTGGACCACGTCGTAGTGGGGCGAGTGGCGCAGGTAGAACTTGTGCCGGTGCAGGGTGAACAGCTGGTTGTCCCCGCCCTTGCGCCACACGCCGATGTAGGCGTAGTCGGTGGGCAGCTTGAAGCCGGTGGTGAACCGGCTCGAGGGCGGCGGCGCCGGGCCCTCCGTGACGCCGGGGAGCCGGGGCGAGCCGTTGGGGGCGAGGAACTTGTCGCTGTTGGCCTGGGCGTCGGCCACCTCCGACGTCCCGGGCATGAGCTGGCGCCAGCCGTTGCCATCCGGGAAGTCGCGCATGGCCTTGAGGGTGGTGAGCGAGGAGATGTTGCCGGTGTCGATCTCCTTGACCTTCCACGACGCCACCCGGCCGACCAGGCCGATGCCGAAGGTGGCCCACACGATCGACATGACGAGGATCCAGCCGGTGATGCCCGCCACGGCCAGAAGGAAGCCGACCTTGCCGCCGGTGTTTGTGGCCAGGAGGAGATAGACGCTGCCCGGCAGGACGAGGATGCCGGTGGCCACGATCAGGATGCCCCGGACCTGCGGGTCCCAGTGCAGCGCCGCCACCACGAGAGAGAGGGCCGGGTGCATCACAGGCTCCGTTCGTAGTTGACGACGGCTTGGATCTGGTCGGCCGACAGCATGCTCCCGAAGAACGGCATGCCGCCGCCGGGTGTGGCGCACGGGTTGCCGGCGAACACGGCGATGCAGGTGGTGCCGATGCCGCGTTGGCCGTATTGCTTGCCGTAGGTCACCCCGCTGGTCACGAACAGGATCTGGGCGGCCGGGTCGGGGAACTGGCGCTTCTCGACCCCGCCGGTGAGGTTGGGCCCGTACGCCCCTCCCCCCACGACGCCTGGCTCGTTGTAGGACCAGCCCTCGGTGTGGCAGCGCGAGCAGAAGGCGTCGAAGAGGCCGGCCCCGTCGTTGCCGTACTTGGCGGCGTCCTGCTTGGCCTGCTCCGGCGTGAGCTGGATGGTGGTCAGGTAGGCGATCAGGTCGGTGAGCTGCTGGTCGTTCATGGCGCCGCCGCCGGCCGTGCCCCACGCCGGCATGGGGGTGCCGGCCCGGCCGTAGGTGAGGATGGTCTTGACGGCGTCCGGTGTGTAGCGCAACAGCACGGTGTTGAGGGCCGGCGCCTTCCACTGCACGATCCGGGCCGGGATGTTGGGGTTGGCGGGGTCGGTGATGGTCATGCTGCCCGTAGCACCCTGGCCCACCGAGCCGTGGCAGTCGGCGCAGCCGAAATGCCCGACGTTCTCGGTGGGCAGCGGCGAGGTGGCGGGCTGGAACAGCAGGAAGCCCCGATGGGCGGCGGTGTTGTCGAACCCGCGCATGGCGGCGTGCTGCCGGCCCGGCTCCCGCAGCCAGTACAGGGGCAGGCCGATGGCGACGACGACCAGCAGGAGGAACGCCAGCCCCAGCACCCGCTCGAGGCGCGGCCCCTCCAGGCCGTCGTCGTCGTAGTAAGGCTTGCGGTTGGGGGCCAGCTCGATCTCGGAGCCGGGCGTCAGGCGGCGCCCCGGCCTGCGGATCTGGGCGACGATGTAGGCGAACCATCCGACCAGCAGCAGGCCTACGACGACCCCGCCGATCTTCTGCGGGGCGGACGCGGCCAGGACCATCTGCATCAGCGAGTCTCCACGTTCGGCACCTATGCGCAGTGCGGGCCGTCTTGGCCCTGACCGGAGGTATCCGTGCCGATCGGCGGCCCGAGCACGAGGCCGGCCGGGCTGGTGTCCACCGTCAGCTGCCCGCCGGACACGGCGATCCCGAACCGGTCCAGGCCCCGGGGGGCGGGCCCGCCCTTCTTCTCGCCGACCCGGTTGTACTTGGAGCCGTGGCACGGGCACTCGAACCACTGCGAGCTCTGGCACCAGGGGACCCGGCAGCCGAGGTGGACGCATTTCTGGTAAAGGGCGACCACGCCGCTCTTCATGCCCTCGAGCACCGCGCCCGAGTAGATCTTGGACGCCTTGGCCATGGTGCCGGCGTCGGTCGGATAGGGGTTGATGTAGAAGCGTCCCTCCGGGAAGTACACCGGCGCCTTGGTCGTGTTGGCCTTGGAGAGCACGTCGTCCAGCGACCCGGCGGGGATCTTGGAGCCGAACCCGCCGGCTTTGAGCGTCGGCCAGAGGAAGGCGATCGTAGAGGCGCCGAAGCCGCTCAGGCTGAGCACCATCAGAGTAACGATGCCCCGGTTGAAGAACTGCCTCCGGGTGACGCCGAGGATCTCGTCGTCCAGGAACTCGGGGACCGCCGGCGGGGCGTGGGTCACCGTGGCCAGGGCCGTCCCGCCGTCCCGCCCGGCGAGCGCCATGCGCTCGACGGCCCGCCCGGAGACGGGCGCCTGCTCGCCCTCGAGCTCCTCGATCGCCGGGTTGGCCCGGTCCCGCCGGCGGGTCTCGCGCGAGAGGAACCCCTCGGCCGCGCTGCGGTCCCGGCGGGTGGCCGTGGTGAGGATGAGCAGGCCGCCCAGGAGGACCAGCACGATGACGGCGACGATGACGATGGAGCCGGTGGACATGCGCGCTTCCCTAGAGCTCGAAGATGTCGTGGACGCCCTGGCGCCAGGGCAGGATGAAGTTGAAGCCCTCGCCCCGGAAGAACGACCCGACGAGGACCAGCGTCGCCCAGAACATCACGAACAGGGTGAAGGTGGCTATGGCGAACTTGCGGTCCTCGGGCTTGTTGGACGGGTTCTTGTCGATGTAGCCGGCCGCGCCTATCACGATGAGCCCCATGCCGGGGATGGTCACGCCCGCCACCATGGGGTGGAACATGGTGAGCAGCTCCTGGAGGCCGAGGAAGTACCAGGGAGCCTTGGAGGGATTGGGTGTCAGGTTGGGGTTGGCCATGCCGAGCAGGGGGGCGTTGACGAACGCCGAGAAGACCAGCAGGAACGCCGTCATGGCCAGCGAGGCCACGAACTCCACCACCAGCAGGTGGGGCCACACGTGGACCTTGTCCTGGGGGGTGGCCTTGACGTCCTGGATGGAGCCGGCCTTGACGACGGTCAGCAGGCGCTGGGTGTGGCCGGCGGGACCGGCCGGAGGCGGCGCGGCCGTGGCCGTCGCCGCGGCCACCTGGGCCGTGGCCGGCGCAGCGGTCGTGGTGGCGCCGCCGCCTCCTCCGGCGGCCTCCCCTCCCGCGCCCGGGCCGGCCTGCCCTCCCGCGCCAGCGCCCCCGCCCTCGCCGGGGCCTCCTCCCTCGGCGGAGGCGCCGGCCTTCTGCGCCGCCAGGGCGGCTTTGCGCTCGGCGGCCCGCCGGAGAAGGTGCTCGGGTACCTCAGCCATGACGATCCCTCCCTACAGCGGCCCGGAGATGCCGCCGTCTTTGCGGACCCGCCAGAAGTGCACGGCCATGAAGATGACGATAACGAAGGGGAGCATGAGCACGTGCAGGACGTACCATCGCAACAGGGTGTCCGTCCCGATCTCCGCCCCCCCGAGCAGGACGAACTTCACCTGCGCGCCGAACACGGGGGTGTAGCCCATCATGTTGGTGCCGACCGTCACCGCCCACAGGGCCAGCTGGTCCCACGGCAGCAGGTAGCCGGTGAACGACAGCAGCAGGGTCAGGGTCAGCAGGATCACGCCGATCACCCAGTTGAACTCCCGGGGCGGCTTGTAGGCCCCGTGGTAGAAGACCCGGGCCATGTGCAGGAACACGGTGATGACCATGAGGTGGGCGGCCCATCGGTGCATGTTGCGCACCAGCAGGCCGAAGGCCACCGCCGTCTCCAGGCCCTGGATGTCGTTCCACGCGTTGGCCGCCGTGGGCCGGTAGAAGAACATCAGGAAGATGCCCGTCACGGTGAGCATGATGAAGAGGAAGAACGACAGCCCGCCCAGGCACAGGGTGTAGCTCACCTTCACCGCGTGCCGCTTCACCTTCACCGGGTGGAGGTGGTACAGGACGCTGTTCATGATCACGTAGGAGCGGTTTCGGGGGCTGTCGGTGTAGCCCTTGCGGAAGATGGACCCGGGCCGGAAGATCGAGGTCCACAGCTGCGAGCCCTGCATCCGGCCGGGCGTCTCCCGCAGCTTCTGCTGCATGCGCTCGGCTCGATCGCCTCGGGACGGTCCCATTCGCCTGGCCAACGTTTTCTCCCTAAGCCTAGAAACGCATGCCGTACGCGTAGCCGTGGTTGTCGTCGCGCTGGTGCTGGTCGCCGCCACGCGCCGCCACGCCCGCCCGGCCCATGATGATCACGCCCGTCGGGCAGCGGTCGACGCAGAGGCTGCAGCGGGTGCAGACATCCTCGTCGACCACGAACACCACGTGGTCGTCCGGGTCCACGCCCGGGACGTCGGCGTCGACCGCCTCCGCGATGGTGTCGGTGGAGAGCATGTGGATGCACTTCCACGGGCAGATGTCGACGCAGCCCTCGCACATGATGCACTCCGACTGGTCGATGTGCAGGAACTGCTTGGGCTTGACCGCCCGCGCCAGATCGTCGGTGCCGACCTGGGTCAGGACGTAGTCACCGGGGAAGGGGGGGAGGGGCGGGTTGGCATCGGTCTTGGCCATGGGTGTCAGACCTTCCTGACGAGCGGCCGCCCGTAGGCGGACGTCTCCAGCTCCGGCGCCGTGCTGACGTGCTTGCCGCGCTTCTGCCACCAGCCCCACGCGTAGATCTGGGCGCCGAGGAACGCTACGTAGATGCCGGCCACCACCACGTCCCGGAGCACCTGGGCGGTGAGGACGACCTTGCCGCGCTTGGCGCCGAGGTACACGCCTTTCTTGAAGAGCGGGTTGGGCACCCCGAGGTAGTGCAGCGGGCCGGTGGGTATCCCGAGCTTGTCGGATCGCCAGCGCAGCTCGTTGTCGGCCCAGCGCAGCCACCGGTCGGGGACGACGCCGTAGATCATCAGCATCAGGGCGAACATGAAGGTGCCCGCCGCGAAGGCCTCGCCCCAGGTCAACGGCTGGCCCGGCGGCCGCCGCTTGGCCACCAGGACCACGATGCCCACCATGATCCCGGTGACGACGAGTGATGCGATGAAGGCGATCATCCTCGGGGGGTCCTGAGCTCCTGTCTCGTGAAGCAGATCACATAGTAGGCCGTTTCAAATGGTAGGCCGTCGCAGCGCCAATCTCCTAGCCGACGCTTCGGGTTCTAGCACGGGCCCCGGGCGAGCAGCACATCAGGCCAGCACGTCGGCGCGGCACATCAGGATGGGCCCTCCTCTTTCGCACGGGGGGCCCGTCGGGACGTAGATTTCCGGGGTCATCCAGTGCCGGCGTCGTCTTGGAGGTCGAGTTGGCCGAGGTCCCCGAACACCTGCTGCGGCGAGCCCGCGAGCGCCGCGCCGCGCTTTCGGGCGGCGACGCAGGTGCAGCGGGCGCGGCAGGAGACGGCGGCGCTGCCGCGCCCGCGGGAGACGCGGGAGCCACGCCGGCCAGCCCCGCGCCCGCCGGTACAACCCCGGCTCGGACCCCGGCGGCGCCGGCCGAGCGCACCGCGGCCGCCCCGGCCGTGGTGGAGGAGGCCCCCGCCCCCCCGCCGCACCTGGCGCTCGAACGGGAGGCCCGCAAGAACCGCCTCCCGGTCTGGGTCATCCCTGTGTTCGCGGTGCTGCCGCTCTGGGCCTGGCTGTACCTGGGCGCCTTCGGGAACCGGGCCAAGGCCGAGGTGGTCGACCCCGTCACCCTCGGCGACACCACCTTCCACTCGGCGGGGTGCAGCTCGTGCCACGGCGCCAACGGCGAGGGGGGCAAGGGCCCGGCGCTGCAAAACGGCGGGGCGGCCAAGACCTTCCCCGACGCCAACGACCAGATCAGCTGGGTGAAGACGGGGTCGGGGCCGTTCGCCGGGAAGTACTACGGCGACCCCAACCGCGACGGCGGCCAGCACGGGCCGGCCACGGGCGGGATGCCTGCCTTCGGCGGGAGCCTGAGCGACGCCCAGATCAGCGCGGTCGTGCAGTACGAGCGCACGAAGCTCTGAGCCGGTGGTCGCCGCCCACGACGTGGTCGTGATCGGGGGCGGCCCCTCCGGCGCGTCGTGCGCCTACTGGCTCGCCAGCGCGGGCTGGGACGTGCTGCTGCTCGAGAAGAAGCGCTATCCCCGCGAGAAGACCTGCGGTGACGGGCTCACCCCCCGGTCGGTGCGCCAGCTGGAGGACATCGGCCTGGCCGGCGAGCTGGCGCACCACCACAGGTTCGAGGGCCTGCGGTCCAAGGCGTTCGGGCTGACGCTGGAGCTGGCCTGGCCCGACCACCCCGACTTCCCCCGCTACGGCTACGTGGTCACCCGCAAGGACCTCGACCATCTCGTCGCCGACCGGGCGGTGAAGGCCGGCGCCACCCTGTGGCAGGAGGCCGAGGCCACCGCGCCGCTGCTCGACAACGGCCTGCTCCGCGGCGCGCTCGTCTCCCGTGCGGGAACCACTTCCAAGGCCGCCGCGACAGAGGAGGTCCGCGCCCGCTACGTGGTGGTCGCCGACGGGGCCAACTCCCGGTTCGGCCGAGCCCTGGGCACCGCCCGGGACCGCGGCTACCCGCTCGGCATGGCCATCAGGGGCTACTACGAGTCGCCCCGCCACGACGAGCCGTGGATCGAGTCCCACCTCGACGTCCGGGACCAGGCGGGCAACGTCCTGCCCGGCTACGGCTGGATCTTCCCGCTCGGCGACGGGAGGGTGAACGTGGGCGTCGGCCTGCTCTCCACCTTCAACCAGTGGAAGGCCGTCAACACCACCCACCTCATGGGCGCCTTCGTCGACTACGCGCCGGCGTCGTGGGATCTCCGGCCGGAGACGTCGTGCGGGCCGCCCACGGGCGGGCGTCTGCCGATGGGCCTGTCGGTCGGTCCCCACGCCGGGCCGACATGGCTGGTGATCGGCGACGCCGGCGGCGCCATCAACCCCTTCAACGGCGAGGGAATCGCCTACGCCTACGAGACCGGCCGGATGGCCGCCCACGCCGTGGCCGACGCCCTCGCCTCCGGCGACGGCACGGCGCTGGCCGGCTACGAGCGCCGCCTCCGCGACAACTACGCCCTGTACTTCAAGGTGGCCCGGGCGTTCGTCGGGGTCATCGGCCGGCCCGAGCTGATGCGGGTGATGGTGTCGACGGGGATGCACTCGGCGACCTTGATGGAATGGGTGCTGCGCATCATGGCCAACCTCATCCGGCCCGAAGAGCTGGGACCCGCCGAGGCCGCCTACCGGGCCGTGGCCGCGCTGGCCCGGATGGCGCCCGGCGGGTAGCCGGGCTCACACCCGGGCTCACACCCGGGCAGCGACTGCCGCTGCCGATGCCGCCGCGGCCTCCACCGTGCGGTCGAGGTCACGGCGCGTGTGGGCCAGGCTGGGAAAGGTGACCTCGTAGCCGCCCGGGGCCAGGGCCACACCACGCTCGAGCATCTCCCGGAAGAAGCGGGCGTACAGGCCGGACGCGACCGCGGCGGCCGCCCCGTCGAAGTCGGCGACCGGCTCGCCCGCGCCGAGGAAGAGCCCCACGAGCGGGCCCACCACGGGGACCTGGACCGGCAGCCCGGCGCCGGCTATGGCGGCCGCCAGGGCCGGCCCCAGCTCCGCGGCCTTGTCCGACAGGGCGGCGTAGGCGCCGCCGTCGAGCAGCGAGAGCACGGCCAGCCCGGCCGCGGTGGCCAGCGGGTTACCGGACAGCGTGCCGGCCTGGTAGACGGGGCCGACCGGGGCGAGCACCTCCATCACTTCGCGGCGGCCCGCCACGGCCGCGAGCGGAAGGCCACCGCCGATCACCTTGCCGAAGGTCCACAGGTCAGGCCGCACGCCCGTGAAGGCGGCCGCCCCGCCGCCGCAGAGGCGGAACCCGGTGATGACGTCGTCGAAGACGAGCAGGGCGCCGGCCTGGTCGCACGCCTTCCTCAGCCCGGGCAGGAAGCCGGGCGCGGGCGGCACCAGGCCCATGTTGGCCGCCACCGGCTCGACGATGACGCACGCCACGTCAGCGGCGAGGACGGGAACCCGGTTGAAGGGGGCGACGACGGTCTGGGCCACGGCGGCGGCGGGCACCCCGGCCGAATCGGGCAGCCCGAGCGTGGCCACGCCGCTGCCGCCGGCGGCGAGCAGGGCGTCGCTGTGGCCATGGTAGCAGCCGGCGAACTTGACGATGCGGTCCCGGCCGGTGAAGCCCCGGGCCACCCGCACCGCGGTCATGGTGGCCTCGGTCCCCGTCGAGACGAGGCGGACCTGCTCGCAACCGGGCACGCGCCGGGCGATCTCCTCGGCGAGGAGCACCTCGCGCTCGGTCGGGGCGCCGTAGCTCGTGCCCCCGGCCGCGGCCTGCTGCACCGCCTCCACGACCACGGGGTGGGCGTGGCCGAGGATGCTCGCGCCCCACGACTGGACGTAGTCGAGGTAGCGCCGACCCTCCACGTCCCAGACGTGGGCGCCGCTCGCCCTGGCCACGAAGTAGGGCGTGCCGCCGACGGAGGTGAAGGCGCGCACGGGGGAGCTCACGCCGCCGGGGATGACCCGGCGCGCCCTCGCGAAGAGCGACTCGTTGGTGACCGGGGCCTCAGCCACGGACGGGGGCCTCAGCCACGGACCGGGGCTTCAGCCATGCAACAGCTCCGCCACCTCACCGGCCAGGTAGGTGAGGATGGTGTCGGCGCCGGCCCGCTTGATCGCGGTCAGGTGCTCGAGGCCGACCGCGGCGGCGTCGATCCAGCCCCGCTCGCCGGCGGCCTTGATCATGGCGTACTCGCCGCTGACGTGGTATGCCGCCACCGGGACCTCGACGCGGGCACGGACCGCGGCGATGACGTCGAGGTAAGCGAGGGCGGGCTTCACCATGACCATGTCCGCGCCCTCGGCCACGTCGAGCGCCACCTCGGCCAGGGCCTCGCGGGCGTTGCGGGGGTCCTGCTGGTAGCCCTTGCGGTCGCCGCCGGCGATGGTCACGTCCACGGCGTCGCGGAAGGGGCCGTAGAGCGCCGAGGCGTACTTCGCCGAGTAGGCGAGGATCGAAGTCCCAGGATGACCGGAGCTGTCGAGGGCGGCCCGGATGGCGGCCACCTGGCCGTCCATCATCCCGCTGGGCGCCACCATCGCCGCGCCCGCCTCGGCCTGGGCCACCGCCACCCGGCCGTAAAGCTCGGAGCCCTGGGCGTCTTTGGTCGCGGGCACGCCGAACAGGACGAGGGCGGGGACTCCGAGGCCGGCGAGGCGGCGGGCCTCCTTGCTCAGCGAGTCGACGGTGTGCTGGACCACGCCGGGCAGCGACGCGATCGGGACCGGCTCGTCGATGCCCTCGCGGACGAAAAGCGGGGCGATGAGGTCGTCGACGGTCACTCGCGTCTCGGCGACCATGCGCCGCAGGGTGGGCGTGCGGCGGAGGCGACGGAGCCGGCGGGCGGGAAAGCTCACCTCTCCAGCCTACGACCGGCTCACGGCCGGGCGTCGGGCGCGAGGGCGCCGACGAGGGCGCCGACCAGCCCGTCGATGGTGTGCTCTTCGGCGACCACGTCGACATGGACGCCGGCGGCGCGCGCCGTGGCCGCGGTGACCGGCCCGATGCAGGCCACCACGGGCGGCACCGCCTCGGGGCCGGCCGCGGCGAGGAAGCCCGTCACCGTGGACGACGACGTGAAGGCGATGGCGTCGGCGTCGCGGGCGGCCGCGATCCGCTCCGGCCCGATCGGCGCCGGCACCGTGCGGTAGGCCTCGACCACCTCCACCTCCCAGCCGGCAGCGCGCAGCCCGTCGGGCAGCACGTCCCGGGCGACCGCGGCGCGGGGCACGAGGACCCGTCCGGCGCCCCCCGCCGCCAGGAGCGCGGCCGTGAGCTCTTCGGCAACGTACGTCGCAGGCTGGAGATCGGCCACCACGTGCCAGCGGGCGAGAGCGGCCGCCGTGGCCGGGCCGATGGCGGCCACCTTGGCCCCGCCGAAGGCGCGGCTGTCCGGCAGCCGGGCCACGAAGCGGTCCACCCCGTTGGCCGACGTGAAGACCACCCAGTCGTAGCCCGCCACCTCCCGCGCCGCCCTCTCGAGCGAGGCGCCGCCGTCGCCGGGGTCCCGGATCACCACGGCGGGAACGTCGAGGACCGCCGCGCCGAGGTGCTTCAGCCGGCGGGCGAGTGCGGGGGCCTGGGCCCTCGGCCGGGTGATCACGACGGTCCGGCCGAAGAGCGGGCGGCTCTCGAACCAGTCGAGATCGAGGGCGGCAACCGGGCCCACGACGATGGTGGCCGGGGGCTCGAGGTCGACGCCGGCGAGGCCGGCCAACGTCGTGCGCACGGTGCGCTGGTCGGGGCGCGTGCCCCAATGGATGGCGGCCACCGGCGTGCCGGGTGGCCGGCCGGCGGCCATCAGCCGCTCCGCGACCTCCCGGCGGTGGGCGACGGCCATGAGCACGACGATGGTCCCGCCGGCGCGGGCCAGGGCGTCCCAGTCGGTCTCGTCGTCGGCCTGGTTGCGCGAGTGCCCCGTCACGACCGTGAACGACGTGGCGATGCCCCGGTGGGTCACGGGTATGCCCGCATAGGCCGGCACGGCGATGGCGGAGGAGATGCCCGGGACTACCTCGTACGCCACGCCGGCCGCCGCCAGGGCCTCGGCCTCCTCGCCCCCGCGCCCCAGCACGAAGGGGTCGCCCCCCTTGAGGCGGACCACCGTCTGGCCGGCCCGGCCCCGCTCCACCAGCAGCTCGTTGATGGACGACTGGTCGACGGGGCCCCCGGGCCGCTTGCCGACGTCGACGCACTCCGCCAGGGGGGGCGCCAGGCCGAGCAGCTCGTCGTCGGCCAGCCGGTCGTAGACGACCACGTCGGCCTGGGCCAGCAGCTCGGCTCCCCGGACGGTCATGAGACCAGGATCGCCGGGGCCGGCCCCGACCAGGTAGACGGTCACCGGGGCCGGCGCCGGGTGACGGCCTCGCCGGCCGGGTCGGCTCCCGCCTCGAGGCCCCCCGGGTGGCCTCCGGCTTCGATGGCCCTCGGGTCGCCTCCGGCTTCGATGAGGAGCGAGGAGCCACCCGCCCTCTCGACCAGATGCCGGGCGACCGCCCGCCCGAGCTCGTCCGGCGGGTGTCCCGGAGGGGCGCCGGCGCGGTGGCGCAGCACGACCCGCCCGTCGAGGGAGGCGAGCAGGCCCTCCATCTCGAGGCCCTCGCCGGTCACGCGCGCGTAGGCGCCCACGGGCAGGTCGCAGCCGCCGCCGAGGGCGGCGAGGAAGCCCCGCTCGGCCTCGACGGCCGCCCGGCTGGCCTCGTGGTCGAGGCGGGCAAGGACGGCCCGGGTCGAGGCGTCGTCCTCGCGGCACTCCACCGCGAGCGCGCCCTGCCCCACCTGGGGGACCATGACCGAGGGCTCGAGGACCTGGGCCATGCGGTCCTCGCAACCGAGGCGCTGGAGGGCGGCCGCGGCCATGACCGCGGCGCCGCCGGGCGGCACCTTGGCGAGGCGGGTGCCGATGTTGCCGCGCAGGCCGGTGAAGGTGAGATCGGGCCGCAGCCCTGCCAGCTGGGCCCGGCGCCGGACCGACCCGGTGGCGACCACCGCGCCGGGGCGCAGCTCGTCCAGCCGGGCGCCGACCATGGCGTCGCGGGCGTCGCCGCGCTCGGGGATGGCCGCGATCACCAGGCCGGGCGCCGCCACCGACGGCAGGTCCTTGGCCGAATGCACGGCCAGGTCGGCGCGGCCCTCTAGCACCGCCATCTGGACCTCTTTCACGAACACGCCCTGCCCGCCGATGGCAGAGATCGGCACGTCGCCCCGGCGGTCGCCGGTCGTCTCGACGATCACCAGCTCCACCGGCTCACCCAACAAGCGGGCCACTGCGTCGGCCTGCCAGCGGGCCAGGGCGCTGCCGCGGGTGGCGACCCGGAGAGCCACCCGTCTAGAGATCGAAGAGGGTGCGCAGGGCGTCGGCCAGGCGCTCGCCCCGGGCGGTGCCGGCGGCGTCCTTCAACCGGACCGTCGGCTCGTGGAGCAGCTTGTTGATCAGGCCCCGGGTCACCGCCTCGAGCGCCTCGCGCTCGCGTTCCTCCAGGCCCTCCAGGCGGTGACGGTAGCGGGCCAGCTCGGCGAGGCGAAGCGTCTCCGCCCGCTCGCGCAGGGCGGTGACGAGCGGGACCACGGAGCGCGCCGACGCCTCACCCTGGTACCGCTCGACCTCCTCGGCGACGATCTCGCGCACGGCGGCGACCTCCCGCCGCCGGCCGGCCATGGCCCGCTCGGCGAAGGCCCGCAGGTCGTCCATGTCCAGCAGCGTCACCCCGTGCAGCCGTCCGACGGCGGGGTCCACGTCCCGCGGCACGGCGGCGTCCACCACGAGCAGCGTCCGGCCGGCGCGCGCCGGCAGGACCTCCACCAGATCGTCCGCCTCGAGCAGGACCGTCGGCGACCCGGTGGACGTGAGAAGCACGTCCACCTCCTGGAGGGCCGCGGCCAGCCCTCCGAGCTCGACCGGCCGCCCACCCACCCGGCGGGCCAGCGCCACGGCGCGGCTCCACGTCCGGTTGGCGACGAGGACCTCGGCCACCCCGGCCGAGCCGGCGAGGGCCACTGCCATGCCCTCCCCCATCTCCCCGGCTCCCAGCACCAGGATCGACCGGCCCGCCAGCGTGCCCCCGAGGCGGTCGGCGGCCAGGGCGAGCGCGGCCTGCGAGAGCGACGTCGTGCCCCGGGAGATCGCCGTCTCGGAGCGGGCCCGCTTGCCCACCTCGACGGCCCGGCGGAACAGCCCGCTCAGGACCGTGCCCGCGGCCCCGTGCTCCCGGGCGCTCTCCCACGCATCGCGCACCTGGCCGAGGACCTCGGTCTCGCCGAGCACCGCCGAGTCCAACCCGGAGGCCACGGCAAACAGGTGCGCGACGGCGGCGTCCTCGTGGAAGCTGTAGAGGTGGTCTGACAGGGCCTCGGGGGGGGTGTGGCCCCACTCGCACAGGAAGTCGCGCACGTCGGCGACCGCCCCGTGGAAGCGCTCGGCCACCACGTAGATCTCCGTGCGCATGCACGTGGAGAGGACGACCGCCTCGGCGAGGTGGTCGCGCGCCTCGAGATCGTGCAGCGCCTTCGGCAGGCGCGAGCGGCTCACCGTCATCCGCTCGAGAACCTCCAGCGGGACGGTGCGGTGGTTGAGGCCTACGACGACGACGTCAGACACGCTTTCAGGCGCTCCCTCACCCGGTCCAGTTGACCGGCTCGTACCAGATCGAGCATGTCCGAGTCGAGGGCGCTCTGCCAATCGAGGCCCTCGGTGGCGCGACCGGCGGCCTGGAGAGCGGCCCGCTGCTCGGAGAGCAGGGTGACCAGCACCTCGTACTCCGGGCCCAGCTCGTCGGAGACCCAGCGGCGGAGGAACACAGACATCGCCGGGCTGTGCCCCCCGGTCGAGACGGTCACCGTGATCGGGCCGCGCCGTACCACCGACGGGAGCACGAAGCTGCACCGGTCGGGATCGTCGGCGCTGTTGACCCACACACCGGCTGCGGTTGCGTCGTCGTAGACCGCCTGGTTCACCTCCGCGTCGGGTGTCGCCGTGAACACCAGCTCATAGCTTGCCGCCTCGCCGCGCTCATAGGGGCGTCGCGCCACCTGCAGCCGGCCGGGCCGGTCGGGATCGTCAGGCTGGTCAGCCTGGTGGAGGGTCGCCAGCTCCGGGCCGAGCTCCGGCGCGACCACCGTCACGTCGGCGCCGCAGGGCAGCAGCCCGGCCACTTTGCGGGCCGCCACCCGGCCCCCGCCGACCACCAGGACGCGGCGCCCCGCCACCACCAGGTGCACGGGGTACACGGCAGCTGCGACGGGCACGGCTGTCCTCGAGGCCCTCAGAGGCTCACCACGGGCTGGCCGATGGCCTGGGGCCCGTTGGCACTGGGGTCGTTGGCCCGGCGGAGCTCGTCGTGGCGCTGCTGGTAGAAGGTGAGGATCTGGAGCTCGATCGAGAGGTCCACCTTCCGCAGGGGCACGTGGGAGGGGACGGTCACCACCGCCGGGGCGAAGTTGAGGATGGAGCCGACGCCGGCGGCCACCAGGCGGTCGGCCACGTCCTGGGCCACAGGGGCCGGGGTGGCGATGATGCCGATGGCGACCGCGTGCTCCGCGACGATCCGGGGCAGGTCGTCCACGGCGTGGATGGGCAGATCGCCGATGCGCCCGCCGACCTTCTGCGGGTCGGCGTCCACGAGGGCGACGACCCGGAAGCCGCGGGCCGGGAAGCCCCGGTAGTTGGCCAGGGCCTGGCCTAGGTTGCCCAGACCGACGATGACGACCGGCCAGTCCTGGGTGAGGCCCAGCTCCCGCTGGATCTCGTACAGCAGGTACTCGACGTCGTAGCCGACGCCCCGCGTGCCGTAGCTGCCCAGGTAGGAGAGGTCCTTGCGCAGCTTGGCGGCGTTGACTCCGGCCAGCTCGGCCAGGCGCTCGGACGAGACCGTCGGCGTGGCCGACCCGGCCAGCTCGAGCAGGCAGCGCAGGTACACCGGGAGGCGGGCGACCGTGGCCTCCGGGATGCGCCTCACCCCTCCCTCCTTCATGCCGATCACCATACCGAGCCGCGGTGGGCATTCACAATGTCACTAGCGGGCCTGGGCCCGTACGGGCGGCGGCGCCGCGGTTCCGAGCACCGAAAGGGGGGGAAGACGGCGCCAAACGGTGCCAGGAATGCCCGACCGGTGCGGGTCCGGCTCTAGCCTGGCGACCGACATGACGTTGCAGATCGCGCTGGCGGTGGCCGCCGCCCTCGTCGCGCTGGCCTTCGGGATGTCGACCTTCGAGCGCTGGCTGGACCGGCGGCGCCCCCACGAGCTGGCGTGGTCGGTGGCGCTGGGGCTGTTCTGCCTGGCGGCCTCGGCCATGGCGGCCGGCGGCGCGGCCGGATGGTCGGGTGCGACGTTCCGGGCTTTCTACCTCTTCGGCGCGGTCCTGGACGTCCCGTTCCTGGCGTTGGGGACCATCTACCTGCTGTTGGGCCGACGGCAGGGCGACCGGTGGGCGCTGCTCATCG
>WNFC01016429.1_pt1 | contig 15362 bp, 14 predicted proteins | sample 5400541 | NCBI WGS metagenome assembly WNFC01 (sample SAMN13153342, study PRJNA577476) | soil metagenome | isolation source: 120 cm saprolite under Douglas fir tree site 2 hole 2 replicate 1 | place: USA:California | collected 2015-04-18
TGCTGACGGTGATTTTCTTCACCGTCGCCGCCTACAAACGGCGCGCCTACCTGCTTCCGTTATGGCCGTCTTCGGCGTTCCTGCTGGCTTGGGGAGCCGACGAGATCGCGCGGCGCAGCCGATGGGGCCGCGTCGCGCGGAGCGCACTGGTCGCGCTCTGCGCCGGGCTGATCGCGTTCAATTTTATTTATCTGCCGCGCCGCGAGGCCGCCGGATGCGTCGGCGGGTCGTTTCAGGCCGCGGCGTCGCAGATCAACCGCACGGTGGGGAGTGACGAGCCGCTCTATCTATATGGCTTCGGCGACGACCCGGCGCCGCTGCTCTTCTATCTTGATCGCGACGCTCCTTTAGTCGAAGGCAAACTGGGCGATGCGCCGCCGGGATACGTGATCGTGCCCGAGAGTGTATGGCATGAGCACGAAAGCGAAGCGCTCGATTTAAAGCCTGTACTGAACGTGGAGGCCGGCGGCGACAAGCTGCTGCTGCTGCGCCGCGGCGGCGCGATCGGGATGGCGGAGCCTTAAAGCGAACCCGTGGGGAAGGAACGTGCAGTGCGAATGTCCAATTTGATCGCACGTTACAAGCGGCCTGTCCGTAGATACCTGTTCCGCTTTAGCCGTGTAGAGGACCAATTTAGTTCTCTCCGCAAAGTGTATCAGCGTGAGTGGCGCATGCTCAGGCACACAGGCGGTTACAACGCGCTCCCGCTCAACGCGCTCTGCGGACTAATCTTCGGCTGGCATGTGACGACAGAAGTTAGGAGAGAAATTGCAGGTTGGATTGATTCCGGCAGTAGGCACATGTCTCAGGAAGAGGCCATTCCGAGTGGCTACCGGCTAACTCTTCGCGCCGCCCATCTCTGAGACGAATTATCTTAGGAGGCTCTTGGCATTTTCCTCATCCTGAGCGAAGTGAGTCCGCTGGCGGGGTCGAAGGATCTCTGGGAGGGCTTTCTTTTGAGATCGGTCGATCACTTTTGTAAGGAGGCACGACCTAGCGTGATTGGCAACTGAATTTCTGACCTCCTCCCCCGTGTCTTGGGGGAGGAATGAGGTGGGGGTCGAGCGAGGAAGCGCCGAATAACTTTTTTTCCGGAGCGCTTCCTCGTCCTATTTTTTTCGTGATGCCTGCAAGCGGATACAGACAGAGGCGGTTCTCACAGAGATTTAGAACCGCCTGGACCCCCACCCCAACCCTCTTCCCAATACAATTGGTGGAGGGAGTTCAAGACTGGCGAGTCTCCGCCGCGGCAGCGCGATTAGGATGGCGAACCATCTTGCCAGTCGGCACTAACGCCTTGTGGTCCGCGAGGTCTCGACCATGCAGAGAACTATACGCGGACGTTCTTTGTTAGTTTGTCGAGTAAGGCGAGAATTTCGATGCCTCTTTGGAGTCCCAAATCTAGAATTTCTCGGAGTCCCGCCCCTCCGGCTTTATTCTTTGTGTTGAACGAATGATGTATGAAGCTCACTCTGTTCCGATTGAAACCCGTGAGCTCTTTGAGCAGCTTCGCTCTGTCCACGAAATCGAGAGATTCTTTGCACAAGACCGCGATCAAACCACCGAGCGTGCAACCAAAGTCAACCAGTAAAGAGGCAGGCGACATCAACCGGGCGATCCTCGTTTTTCTCTCCGAATCGGCCTTCGGAGATTTCTGAAGCTTTCTGAGAAAAGAATCCGTTATCTTTCCCTGCATTGTTAGATGCGACAGAAATTCAGCCAGCCGAAATTCGAGGAGCTGACAGAAGAACAAGAACTGATATTCTCTCCATAAAATCGCGTCGGCGTCATCGTAGTAAGAGGCAACGTGGGCGCCTATCTCCCTGCGTCCAGCGAGAAAATGTTTGATCTTGACTCGAGCCTGAGCCCACGAATCGGACTCAAGAATGAAATCCTTGCTAAAAGCGTATCGCTCAAACCCGCTTATTTGAAATTCATTTGGGCGTTGCTCCGATGCGGAGGGATTCACTAGCGCAGTTTCGCAAATTTGCTATATGCCCGCTAGCTACCCCTGAAAACGGGAGCGCGTTTTTCTTTGAACGCGCGCATCCCCTCCTGGTAGTCCGCGGTGCGCGAGGCCTCGCCCTGCGCGAACGCCTCGGCCTCCAGCACGTCGACGTACGAGCGGCTGAGCGCTTCCTGCAGCACGCGTTTGGAGATGCGAAACGCAGCCGTCGGCCCGGCTGCGATTTCCTGCGCGAGCTTGCGCGCGGTCCCTTCCAACTCGGCCGGCGCGACAGAGCGGTTCACCAGCCCAAGCTCCGCCGCCTCGCGGCCGCTGAGCCGCCGTCCGGTGTAGATAAGCTCCAACGCGAGATGGCGTCCGAGCAGCCGCGCGAAATGGAAATGGCCGCCTGAGTCGAGCACCGCACCCAGCCGCCCGAAAGGCGAGGAAATCTGCGCGTCGTCGGCCGCGATCACCAGGTCGCAGGCGAACGCGAGCCCCAGCCCGCCGCCCATGCAGGCGCCCTGCACGGCCGCGATCGTCGGCGCACGGAATTCGTAAATCTGCGTCAGTAGCGGCGCGAAAAGGTTGCGCAGGATCTGAGCGGCGTCCTCGTTCTCCGGATCGGCTTCCGCAAGATCGCGCCCAGCCGAAAACGCGCGCCCCGCGCCGCGGAGCAGCAGCGCGCGCGCCGGCGCTTCGGTGGCCTCTTCAAGCGCTTCGCGTAACTCGGAGAGCATCAGTCGGTTGATCGAATTGAGCTTGTCAGGGCGGTTGAGCACGACCTCGACCAGCCCACCCTCGCGCACCACACGTATCGTCTCGGCCATCGCTGACCCTCCAGCTTTCGCTAGAAACGGGCGCTAGAACACGGGAATGATGTCGGCGGCCGTGATGTTGCCGACGTCGACGCCCTCGATATCCGCCGAGCCCGGCCTGGCGCGCGTACTGCATCAGCGCGCGATGGTTGGGCAGAAAGTACGGTGGCAGCTCCCAGAACATGTTGGGCGGCTCCCACAGGATCATCGAGAGGAACACGAAGCCCGCACGCAACTGCTTCGTGATTAGGTTCTTGTAGTCCTCGGTCAGCCCCGGCCAATCGTCCTCGAGCATCTTGAGACAAATCGCCAGATGGCGGCTCTCGTCCTGGCCGACCCGGGTGAAGACGCCCTTGAAGACCGGTAACGTGGTGCGCCGGGACATCCCATAGAACAGCGTCGAGGCCGCGACCTCGCCCAGCAGGAACGAAGTGAACAGCACCGAGAGCGGATACTTGTCGATCGAGGCCGAATACCCGCGCCAATAACGCGATCCGTTAAACGACAGCCACTGGATATTGTTGAGCGCCGCGCGCTCGACTTCGGTGCGCGCCTCAAAGCGCAGCGGACCACCCGGCACCAGGCGCTGAATCGCGCGCTGGCAGCACTCCTCGTGATTCATCTCGTCGTGGGTGACGCTGAAAAAACATTTGCGGATCGGATCTTCGGTGTGAAGCTCGTAGGAATGGATCATCGCCTTGGCGAAGACCGCCGGCCCCGATCCGTCGAAGACCGAGAGCACCGCGTACCAGTACATGATGCCCATCCGCTCTTCGGGCGTGAATTGCGCCGGATCAAGGTCGTCCCACGGCAGGTCGGAGGGGTTCCACGCCGAGCGTTTGGCCTTCTCGTACAGCGCCGCCAGCGGCTCGGTCTTGACCGGCCATTCCAACGGAAAGATGTTGGGCTGCTCGATCTCAGGCGCCGGCTGAAGGCCGCCTTTGGGGATCATTAACGGTGGAATGACGAGATTCGACTTGCTGGAGCCGTTGCCCGACTGTGCGGCGGCTGCTTTGGCCATGCCCGCAGGACCTCCTAGGAGATTATCGACCGACCGGTCGATTTAAACCAAAAGTGGCGCAACTACCCGTCTATGTCAAGAGCCGGCGAGTGCGGCCCGCACGTCCTACCCCTGCGCGGCGCGCACGATGCCCTCGAACACCAGCCGCGTCATCGTCTCCGCTATCTGCTCGGGCTTGAGCCTCCCCTCGTGCCGATACCACTGCGTGATCGAGTTTCCCATCCCGAAGATTAGCCGGGTAAGCAGCGCGGCGTCGACGTGCGCATCGATTTGTCCGGCCGCGGCGGCTTGCCTGACCAGGGCCGCGACCTCGCGATCGAAGCGCCGCCGCCGCGCCATCGCCTGGCGCTCGGTCGGCGTGTTGCCCTTGACTCGCTGGAGCAACTCGACCTCCTGCACGAATTCCAGGGTAATGATCACGCTCCGATAAACGATATGCCGCAGGCGCTCCAGCGGCGTACCGCTCCGCGCCCCCGGTTCGTCGAGCACGCCGAGCAGCGATTTGAACGCGCGCTCCAGCGCGCGCGCCAGCAATTCCTCCTTGCCCGAGACGTGATAGTAGAGGCTCGACTTGGTGATCCCGGTTTCGCGCGCGACATCTTCCATCGAGGCCGCTTCGTAGCCGTGACGATTGAAGACGCGAACGGCGGCGTTGGTGACGGTCTCGATATCGTAGGGAGCGCGACGCTGCTTGGACGGACGGCCGATTTTCCGCGCGCCGCTTGGCGGCAGATGATGAGGACCGGCCGTCGATCCCGCGGGGGGCCGGGCCGGTCTTTTCATAGCGCTGTCGTCATAGCGCCGTCGTCATCGAGCGTTCGTGGTCAACGGCATGGAACGCTCAGGAAGCCGCGGAATGAGTGCGTGCTGCAGCGCCGAGCGTCGCCGCCAGCGCGCTCAGGTCGTCGACACCGTAGAACTCGATCTCGATACGGCCGGGCTTGCGGCCGCGCGCGCGCACGATCCGGACCTTGCGTTTGAGTCCGCGTTGCATCGCCTCGGCGAGCGCCGACAGATTGGGATCGATGTTAGGATTGCCGGCGGCTGCGCCGCGTATCGATCCGCCGCGCGCGCGCCGCGCCGCCCCGGCCAACTCTTCCGCGCCGCGCGCCGAAATCCGCCCCTCGACGATCCGCCGCGCGGCAACCGTCTGTGCCTCGGCCGAAGCGATCGCGAGCAGCGGGCGCGCCTGACCAGCGCTCAACTCGCCCCGTTCGATCATTTCCAGCACTGCAGGGGGCAGGTCGAGCAGGCGGATTGCGTTGCTCACGTACGGGCGGCTCTTGCCGATTCGCGCGGCGACCTGGTCGTGGCTCATCCCGAAGCTGCGCGCGAGCCGCTCGAAGCCGTGCGCCTCGTCGACGGGGTTCAAATCCTCGCGCATCAGGTTTTCGACCAGCGACATCTCGAGCGCCGCATGGTCGTCGAGTTCGCGCACCACTATCGGCACGACGCTGAGGCCCGCGATCCGCGCCGCGCGCCAGCGCCGCTCGCCGGCCACCAGCTCGTAGCGGGCGGCGGCGCCGTCGACCGACGGAGCCGGCCGGACCACCAGCGGTTCGATAACTCCCTGGCTGCGGATCGCTTGCGCCAGCTCCTGGAGCCGTCCGGAATCGAAATGGCGGCGCGGCTGGAGCGGACTCGACACGATCTGATCAAGCTCGACGCTCAAGACCCCGCTGCCGTCGATGCCCGCTCGCGCCGGCGATGAATCGGATGCCATCGCGCCATCGGTGCTCTCGATAAGTGCGTCGAGGCCGCGTCCCAACCCTCTGCGTATCATCCGTTCCTCCTCGTCCGTTCCTCGGAGCGCGCGAAAATGCTCCGCAGATTCCAGATGGCGCGCTTCGGTGCTCCCCCGTTCGTAACTTCCTCGGGCGCGCCATTACCTGCGCCTTCCTCCGCGGGCCGCGCGCTCGCCTGCAGCAAGCCCACGCGCTCCAGCAATTCGAGCGCGAGTAGGCGGTAGGCCTCGGCGCCGACCGACTTCGGATCGTACTCCATAACCGCGAGCCCATGACTGGGGCTTTCGGAAATCCGCACGTTGCGAGGGATCACGCTTTGGAAAACGCGCTCGGGGAAATACTTGTTGACCTCGAGCGAAATTTCGTGGCTCAGCCGATTGCGCGGATCGAACATGGTCAACACCACGCCCATCAGCTCAAGCTCGGGATTGAGCACGGCCTTCACCTTGCGGATTGTGGCAAGCAAAGAGCTCAAACCTTCGAGCGCGTAGTACTCGCACTGCATCGGCACCAGGACCGAGTCGGCAGCGACCAGGGCGTTGAGTGTGAGCAGGCCGAGCGACGGCGGTGTATCAATTAGAACAAAGTTATATTTCTGCGATTCCTCTGATAGCTCAGACTTTAACCGACGTTCACGTCCCTCCATCGTCGCGAGTTCGATTTCCGCGCCGACCAGGTCGGTACTCGAGGGCGCAAGGTAAAGCGACGTGCGTGATTCGCGGATGACTTGAGCGAGCGGGGTGCGGCTCACGAGGGAATCATAGATGGTACCCGATTTAATCGGCTCGGACGTGAGCCCTGAGGTCGCGTTTCCCTGCGGATCAAGATCGATAAGGAGGACGCGCTGTCCCGACTGGGCAAGCGCGACGGCGAGATTCACTGCGGTGGTCGTCTTGCCGACGCCGCCCTTCTGATTGGCGATCGCTAAGATACGCCCCACAGCCAGCCCAACCACCTTGAGACATCGGCGCAGGATGCGCCACGCTTAACTCGATAATTGCATTGCGACGATCGTAATGCAAAAGCGGATCACGATGGCTGTCAACAGCGATTTAGAGATCTGTTTAGGCAAAGGAAGCTTTGCGCCAGAGTACAGCCGTGCGCGTCACGATTCGCTTGCCATGCGGAAGCCGATACGTCCACGCGGCAGGTTCGGCAAAGCGCATCGCGTGCGCTCGGGAATCGTCGAGAGACTCTGTATCCAGCATTTGATCGGCGCTCGCGTAGAGAAGAAGGATGCCGCCCGGCCGCAGTGCCGCGGCCGCGATCTCATAGAGCTCCGTCGAAGTTCCGAAGGCGCGCGCCGTCACGAGGTGATAAAGGCCGCCGGCGATGTTTTCACCTCCCGCGCTCGCGCGGCGTTGCTCGATCGCGGCGTTCTCAAGGCCCATCTCGTGCGCCCCGACTTGCAAATAGCTTGCGCGCTTGCGCCTGGCTTCGGCCAGCGTGAATCGCGCCTCGAAAGCGGCCGCGAGCACGAGTCCCGGGAAGCCAGCGCCCGAGCCGAGGTCGAGCGCGCTAGCGCCTTCGGCAAGGGCGGCTTCGAGGGTCTCGCGATCTGCGCCCTCAGCGAAGGCTATTGGCGCGAGGCTGTCGATTATATGGAATGCTATCTCGGCTGGGTCGGACGCCTCGGCGGTCAGATTGGTGCGCGCTCCCCACAAGGCCAGGGTCGCGGCCATTTTTTCGATTCGTTCGAGAAACCCGTCGCGCAGGCTGAGCGTTGTTTCGCCGAGCCACCTGGCTACGCGCTCGCGCGCATCGCTGCCGATCTTTTCGACACTTGTTTCACGTGAAACATTCGAGAACTGACGGCGCCTGGGGTGTTTCACTGTTCCAATGTTTCACGTGAAACGTTGGAAGCTGGTTAAGAATAGCGCGGCGCGTTCGAGTTTCGGTCGCGGCGGCTCTTCAGATGGAACGCGAGGAGCGAAATCGCCGCCGGCGTCATCCCGGGCATCCGCGCCGCCTGTCCTAGCGATCGCGGCCGCACGCTGAGCAGCCGCTCGCGAACCTCGGTGGAGAGGCCGCTCACCGCCGCGTAGTCGACCCACTGCGGGATGATTGCGTCCTCCAGGCGCTTGAACCGGTCGACCATCTCGGCTTGCCGCCTGACGTAGCCCTCGTATTTGACGTCGATTTCGAGCTGCGCCGCCTCGTCAGTGTCGAGAGCCTGCGTAAGATCCTGCGTTAGACCCATCATCGCGAGTACCGCAGCGTACGAGACCTCCGGCCGCTTCAGTAACTCGAAGGCGCGCGCCGGATGGGCAATCGGCGTCGAGCCGCATCCGAGCAGTATCGCGTTGACTGCATCGCTCGCCGCAACGAGCGCCTCGGAAAGCCGCGCGACCTCGCGCTTCACGCGCTCATCCTTGGTCCGCAGGCACTCGCCGGCCGCGGCCCCGAGCAAGCCGAGGTGTTCTCCGATCGGCGTAAGCCGCCGGTCGGCATTGTCCTCGCGCAGCAACAGCCGATACTCCGCGCGCGAGGTGAACATGCGGTATGGCTCGCCGCCGATCCCCCGCGTCACCAGGTCGTCGATCATCACGCCGATATAAGCTTCGTCACGCCTCAGAATCAGCGGCGATTCGTCTCGAACCTTCAGCGCGGCGTTGATTCCAGCCATCAAACCCTGCGCGCCGGCTTCCTCGTAGCCGGTCGTGCCGTTGAGCTGGCCGGCAAAGAAGAGCCCGTCGACCAGCTTGGTCTCGAGCGACGGCTGCAGTTGCGTAGGATCGGAGAAATCGTACTCGATAGCATAGCCGGGGCGCATGATCTCCGCGTGCTCCAGCCCTTTTATCGACCGCACCATCGCGAGCTGCACGTCCAGTGGCAGACTGGTCGAGAGCCCGTTGGGGTAAACCTCCATCGTGTCGCGCCCCTCGGATTCGAGGAATATCTGATGGCGTTCCTTGTCACGAAAGCGCATCACTTTGTCTTCGACCGACGGACAGTAGCGCGGCCCGCGGCTCTGGATCACCCCGGAGTACATTGGCGAGCGGTCGATCCCGCCGCGGATAATCTCGTGCGTTAGCGCGTTGGTGTAGGTGAGATGACACGCGATCTGGTCCTGTTCGATCCGCGGCGTCCGGAACGAGAACGGCGGCGGCGGATCGTCGCCCGGCTGCACCTCGAGTTCGGAGTAGTCGATACTGCGGCTGTCCAAGCGCGGGCAGGTGCCAGTCTTCAGCCGTCCGATGCGGAAGCCGAGTTCCGCCAGATGCTCGCTCAAACCCATCGCGGCGAAATCGCCCGCGCGCCCGGCCGAGTAATTCTTGAGTCCGATATGGACCAAGCCTTTTAGGAACGTGCCGGTGGTCAGGATCACGCAGTCGGCCTCGAAAATCTCGCCGATTTGCGACTCCACGCCGCGCACGCGGCCGCCTTCGACCAGCAGGCGCTCGACGCTCGCCTGGCGAATGGTCAGGTTCGGCGTGATCTCGAGCACGCGCTTCATCCGCGCGCGATAGGCGGCCTTGTCGGCCTGGGCGCGGCGCGCGCGCACGGCCGGTCCCTTGCGCGTGTTGAGGAAGCGGAACTGGATTCCGGTCTCGTCGATCGCGAGGGCCATCTCGCCGCCCAGCGCGTCGATCTCGCGCACCAGATGGCCCTTGCCGATCCCGCCGATCGCCGGATTACACGACATCTGGCCGATATGGTCGAGATTGAGCGTCAGCATCAGGGTCGGAACGCCCATCCGGGCCGCGGCCAGGGAGGCTTCGATACCTGCGTGGCCGGCGCCGACCACGATTACGCCCGATTTCATAGTGGTCAGGTTCATAGCGGTCCGGATTATGGCGCGCACGGCGCCCCGCGCCAAGCGGCACAAAATCGATCTTTACTGCCTAACATGTGCTACTAACTGTAGCATAAACCTACTTTCCGATACAGAACTCGCGAAACACCGCGTCGAGCACGTCCTCGGTGCCGACCTCGCCGGTGAGCGCGCCCAGGGCCTCGGCGGCGGACGCGGCGTCGACCGCGACCATCTCCGGTGGCATACCCGAAAGCGCGCTTGCGCGAGCGCTCCTGAGCGCTTCCAGAGCCTTCGCGAGCGCCTGGCGATGGCGCTCGCGGGAAATCGCGACGCCGTCGTCCGGACCCGCCGCGGCCAGCGCTTCGACCGCGAGCGCAAGCTCGTCACGCAGCGCCGGCGTGCCTTCGGCACTGAGCGCGGAGAATCGCAATATCGGCATCGCCAGCCCCCGCCCCAGCAGATCGGCGGGCGACAGTATCGGCGGCCGTAGGTCAGACTTGTTGAGCAGGGCGACGCCGGCGCGCCCCTGGCAAAGAGCGAGCACCCGCGCGTCTTCGTCCTCGAACGGGCGCGAGGAGTCGAAGACCGGGATCAGCAGGTCGGCCTCCGCGACGCTGGTGAGCGTGCGCCCAATCCCAATACGCTCCACCTCGTCACCCGCCTCGCGCACCCCGGCGGTGTCCTGAAGCACCAGCGGCCAGGGGCCGAGCGTCACCGATTCTTCGATAACGTCGCGCGTGGTGCCCGGAACCGCGGTCACGATCGCGCGGTCGGCCCCGAGCAGCAGGTTGAGCACGCTGGATTTGCCGGCGTTGGGCTTTCCCACGATCGCGGCGCGCGCACCGTCGCGTGCCAGGCGCCCGCGCCTGAAACTGTCATGCAACAGCGCAACATCGTCGGCCAGGCGAGCGATATCCGCGGCGATTTCCTTGCGTCCAGGCAGGTTTAACCCCTCGTCGGCAAAGTCGATCTCGGCCTCGAGATGGGCCCGGATGGCGATCACGGCGCTGCGCAAGTGCCCCACCCGTTGCGCCAGCGCACCGCTAAGTTGCGCTAAAGCTTGCTGTAGTGCGCTTTCGCTACGCACGTCTATCAGGTCTGCAACCGCCTCGGCCTCGGTCAAATCCATCCGGCCGTTGAGAAACGCTCGCCGGCTGAACTCGCCCCGCTCGGCCATTCTGGCTCCGGCTGCGATCGCCAGCCCCAGCACCCGGCGGACGATATATGGCCCGCCGTGACAGTAGAATTCCACGACGTCCTCGCCTGTGAGACTCGCCGGACCGGGCATCACGACGCACATCGCGCGGTCGACGATGGCGCCGTTAAGCGGGTCGCGAATCTCGCCGAGACTCAGATGGCGCGGGCGGGGAGCGGTTGAGCCCTGCGAATGCCATAGCGCCATCGCGATCTGTGTCGCACGACCGCCCGAAAGTCGCACGATCGCAACGGCTCCCTTGCCCGGAGGCGTGGCCGGCGCGACGATCGTGTCCTCGGTATACATCGGAGCTTGGGAGTGCCGTAATTTCTGCTCTCACGAAAAGCCGGCACTCGCCGAACTAAGACACCGGCGCGGGAAAATTAAGACACCAATCAGTCATTCCCGCCGAAATTCGTAGATCAGCTGCCGGGAGCCTCGCTTTGCATCGAAAGATTTCGGGTATTGCTGAGCGGTCAGGTCGAAGCACACTTTCAGGGAGTCTCCGCTGATCTCGTAGATGCCCTTCAGCTTGCCACCGTTGTAGTGATCGCCGTTGACGATCCACTCCATGTCGGCCATTTGTAGCCCGCCGTCATAAGTGGCGACAACCAATTTCCACGTGCCCTGCAATTTTTGTGTGTCGTCCGCCGTGGAAATGGATTTGCAGCCTGCGAGCAGACAGCCCAGGAGCAGCAGCCATCCCAATCGCATGAAGGTAGCCGGGATTCCCATTGTGGACTTCCAATTTTCGACTTCCTGGGATCGCCGCCGCCTTTTGATCCCGAGTTTATAGGAAGTCCTCTCGCGCCCGGTATTCTCCAGCGCCCGTGCCTTGGATGGAAGCTATGCGCTTATATATCTCGGATATATTCCGATACACTTGCCCGCGCGGCGTCCGTATGGTTCGATGGCTTGTTCAGCGTGAGGCGCACGCCTCTCAGTGGGACAATCAAAACATGGTGGGCTCGGAACGAGCCGACATTCGGCCGCTGTGGGCCGCAGGCGATGAAAAGGACTTATCAACCGCACAACCGCCGTCGTTTACGGACGCACGGATTCATGGCCCGCATGGCCACGCCAGGCGGAAGAAACATCCTCAAGCGCCGGCGCGCCAAGGGACGCCAGCGCCTGACCATAACCATTCCTCCGAAGCAGCCAGGCTAGACGGGCGGCGGCGCGCCGTCTTGATCTCCGATTCCGCGGGAAACTTCGGCGCGGCCGACCGGCTGCGCAAGTCCGGAGAGTTCCTCCAGCTTCAGCGCCACGGCGCGCGGCATCAAAGCGGACATTTTGTGCTCTACGGACTCGGCAGCGCAAAGGACGAGCGTTCGCGCTTGGGTGTCACGGTTTCGCGGCGGATTGGCAACGCGGTGGTACGCAACCGGCTCAAGCGCCGGGTGCGTGAATGTTACCGACTGAAACTGCGGGCGATGCTGCCGGCGGGAGCCGCGATCGTGGTAATCGCGCGCAAGGGCGCCGGGGAACTCGATTGGACGGCGCTCGAGGCCGAACTTCTCGCCGGTGCGGACAATCTCCGCCGCAAGCTCGACAGCAATCTCAAGACTCAATCCGGGCAAACCCAATCGGGGCAAGACCCGACCCGGGCAAACCCAATCCGGGACAAACCCAATCCGGACGGACGCGGCCGTGATTGAGACCGTACGCGAGCGGCTTGGCGCCGCGGCACTGGCGGTCGCTCTGGGAGCGGTTGCGGCTTATCGCAGGTTGATCTCGCCGCTGTTGATGGCAACCGCGGGCCCCGCCTGCCGCTTCGAGCCGACCTGTTCCGAGTACGCGCATCAGGCCCTGGCCGCTCACGGCCTGGGCCGCGGTCTTTACCTTACCTTGCGCCGGCTTTTGCGATGCCGTCCGATGGGCGGATGGGGTTACGATCCCGTGCCGCCGGATCCGGCGCGAAGCCCGCAGTATCCCTGAAGGAGCAACTTGGACAACCCACGCCAGATCATCATCTTCGTCCTGCTGATCGTCGCGGCGATCTTCTACGCCGATTTTGTCCGCTGGATTCGTCCGCCGAAACCGTCGATGGCGCAACGTGCCGCGCAGCCCGCGAGCGGCCCGTCTTCGGCAGCCCCAGCCGCAACGGGTGCCGCAGGCACGCAAGGCTCGCCGGAGGCGGCTTCGCCGATGTCATCCCCGATGTACTCCGCGGGGGCGCCAGAGGTTGGCGTGCCTGAGCCCGACTCCCTGACCCCGACCGCGATGAGCCCGGGACCTCCGCTCACGTTCGTGGTTGACACGGACCTTTATACCGCGACTATTACGGCCAAGGGCGCGCGGCTCCTGAGCTTCCGGCTCAAGCGCTACAAGGAAACGGTTGACAAGAACAGCCCGCCGTACGACGTGATCGCGCAGGGCGAGCATCTGCCGATGGGGCTGGTTGTCAGCCGCGGCGACAAAATCTTCGCCGACCAGGGAGTCGACTACGCCACTAACGCTCCGGCGCAGGTCGAAGTCAGCCCGGGCGCCGGCACGACGATCACTTTCACCGCCGATACCAAGGAAGGGCTCAAGCTGACCAAGCGCTTCACCTTCCGCGATGGGACCTACCTCTATGACGTCGACGCCGAAGTGGGAGGCGCGGCGTCGGACGTCAAGGCAATAGGCTTCAACATGAGCCAGCCGCTGACCGAGCGCGCCTCGGAGAAGAGTTATCGTGACTATCCGACGCTCGAGGCCGACGTCGACGGCAAGGTCCTCAACGAGTACCAAAAACAGCTCGAGAAGGGGCTTGCGCCCGTGGAGGGCGACATCGCCTTCGCCGGCATCGGCGACCGTTATTTTCTCGCTGCCTTGATTCCCAAGACGCCGAAAAAGGGCGAGCTGCGGATGGAGTACAGTGGGGGTGACGCGCGCGCGGAAATGCTTTTTCCGGGGGCGCGCAAGGTCTCGACGTCGGTTTACATGGGACCCAAGGAGCTCAATCTGTTGGAGGCGGCGAGCCCCGACCTGAGCAAGGCGATCAACTTCGGCTGGTTCGGCGTGCTGGCGATCGTTTTCCTGCGTGCGCTGCAGATCCTCCATACCATCGCGCCCAACTACGGCTGGGACATCATATTGCTGACGTTGGCGGTGCGGCTGGCGACCCTGCCGGCCTCGATCAAGGCCCAGCGATCGGCCTTGCGGATGCAGCGTCTTGCCCCGCAAGTGGAGAAAATCCGCGCCAAATACAAGGATGATTCGACTCAGCTCAACCGCGAGATGATGGAGCTCTACAAGCGCAACCACGTCAATCCGCTCGGCGGATGCATCCCGACCGCTATCCAGTTCCCCATCCTTTATGGCCTTTACGAGGCTCTGCTCAACTCAATCGAGCTACGCCATGCTCCGTTTATCGGCTGGATCAAGGATCTATCGGCGCCCGACTGCCTACCGATCGCGTGGATGCCAAAGGTGCCGGGTATCGACTGTCACGGCCTCCCAGTCCTGGTCCTATTGATGGGCGCCAGCACGTTCCTGCAGCAATGGATGATGCCCAAGGCGGGCGACCCCAATCAGCAGAAGATGATGATGTGGATGCCCATCTTCTTCACCGTGCTGTTCATAGCTCTGCCGGCCGGGTTATCGCTCTATTACTTTGCCTCCAATCTACTGGGTATAATCCAACAGTTCGTCTTGAACCGGGAGTTCAAACAGTACGCCCCAGTAGCCGCAACATGAGCGAACCCAACGAAGCGATCGAGGTAACCGCCCCCAGCGTCGACGAAGCGATCAAGCAGGCGCTCGACCAGCTGGGCGCCTCCGAGGACGATGTCGTTATTCAAGTGCTGAGCACGCCGCGCTCCGGCGTGCTCGGATTGGGCGCTCGGCACGCCCGCGTCCGCGTCGAGCGCCGCGCGCCCGAAGGGGCGCGAAGCGGCGTGATGTCCCCGCCGCCCGCACCGCCGCGATCTTCTCCGGCAGCTCCACCGCCGCGGCCCCGCCCTGAGCAACGCGGCCACGCACCAGCCCGGGATCATGATCGAGACCAAGATCGAAATCGAGATTACGACCGAAACCGAGATCACGATCGCAACCGTGTCCAGCCGCCGGCGCGTTCGTCAAATGTCCGCACGGAGCGTCGCGTCGAGCCCCCGGTGCGCAATGAAGAGAGTGCGGGCGCGGAGGACGAGGGCGACGCGGGACGCAAGACGGTCGGACTCGACGAACAGGCGCGCGAGGCGACTGCGATCCTGTCGCAGGTGCTCGAGCTGATGGGCGAGCGGAGCGAGATCACCACGACCGAGGAAGACTCGGAGGGAATCGAGCTCGCAATCAAGGGCGACGGCTCCGGACTTCTCATCGGACGCCACGGTCAGACCCTGGATTCCCTGGAGTACCTCGTCAATCGCATCCTGGCGCGGCGAGTGAAGGACGCCGTCCCGATCACGGTCGACACCGAGTCCTACCGCGAGCGCCGGCGCCGGCAACTCCATCGGATGGCGCTCTCGATGGCCGAGCAGACCAAGCGCGAGCACGCGTCGGTGATGCTGGATCCGATGCCGCCGCGCGACCGGCGGATCGTGCATCTCGCGCTGAAGGACGACCCGCTGATCACGACCCGCTCCACCGGCGACGGCTTCTTGCGCACGGTCGAGATAATCCCGGTGGGCGAGCGGCGCGAAAGCGGCGGCGCTCGCGGCGGCCGGCCGCGTGGCGGCGGAAGCGGTGGAGGTGGGGGCGGCGGCGGTGGTGGTCGCGGCCGCGAGCGCGAACGTGAGCCTGAGCCGCCGCGCGAACGCGAGCGCGATCAGCCGATCGGCCAGCAGGGCGGTTTCAAGCACGGCCAGAAACGAATGTTCTAGTCGATATTCAGGCGCTCGCGCGGTGGCAAATGCAACAGGAGCAGGCCGCGGCGCAACAGCACATGCGCCAGCAGCA
>WNFC01004381.1_pt1 | contig 15361 bp, 12 predicted proteins | sample 5400541 | NCBI WGS metagenome assembly WNFC01 (sample SAMN13153342, study PRJNA577476) | soil metagenome | isolation source: 120 cm saprolite under Douglas fir tree site 2 hole 2 replicate 1 | place: USA:California | collected 2015-04-18
CGGCGCTGTCGCGCGTAATCCTGCTTACGCTTAAGGCGCGGGATGTCGGCAGGCCCAGCAGGCTTTGCTGGCAATCGGCAATTGAATTGGCGTCGAACTCGACCGATATCGACAGTCCCTTCGGCACCGACTCCAGGTATTCGCAGTTGAGGGCATACAACAAGCCCGCGGAAAACTGCACGTGCCCGTTCGACAGCGGAAACAACGCCAGCGCGGCCATCTGCAGAACAGCGACGACCGCGACCAGATCAATAAAAAGTGCGACCGCCCGCCGCCAGAATCCACCGCGCAGGAATTCGACGCTGTCTGTCAGGTCCGGCAAATTCAAGCCCTGAATATGTGATTTTGAGATCGAGCGAACCGGCATCTGCATCGGCGGTCTAGTCGCGATGCTGCCCCGGTTCGGTTGAACTGACAAGCCGCCGCGGCGACCGTCAAGAGAAGACACCTCGCCCTCATTTCGCCACTCGATTGCGCCGCGCGCTGTACCGTTGCTCGTCACCCGCGAAACATTTCGAAAGCTCACGCCACGCCAACGACACCCCATGAAAAGATTGATGATTTTGAAACGGTCCCAACCTCAATCGATTGGGCGTATGTGAGCCGCGCGCATTTACGGGACGACCACGTTGGCGCAGATTGAGGAAAGCTGCATGCACCACGCAGCGGGTTTGGGCTCGACCTCACCTTCCGTCAGTCGAATCACGAAGGCAACATTCTCCAACATCCACGCCCGCGACGAGCATCGCCGGCATTCGAAGATTCGTCGGTCGCGGATTGGGACCTTACGGCTACATCGCACTGATGCCGCGCTCGCCCAGATGGCGAAAAAATCCTGATCGGAGCCGACGCGAATTACGCCTAACGAATGGGCATCCGTCTTGTCAGCGCTGTTGCTTGTCCATTTCAAGGTATCGGAGTAACGGACGCACGCGCTTTGTCATGCGCAGCCGGCGGTCACCAAGCTGATCGTAAAGGGAATCGTAAAAACAAGTCTCTACAATCAGAACCGATTTCCTGGAGAGCTCGGCATGGCGTTTGGATCTAGAGAAAAGAGCTTTGCTCTTTTGCGACTTAACCTCGGGCCGAAGGCGGTCCTGAGCGCGGCGCTGCTGATCGCGGTGAATACCGCGCTGGTGGTGGGGGCGGGATACTGGTCGTTGTCGCGCGACTTCGACACGCGCGCCCTGCGCGATATCGACGCCAACTTGCGCACGCTCAGTCTCGCCTTCGGCGAAACCTTCCCGAACGCGAAGATCGCCATTCGCGACGGCGTGGTCGAGCGTATTGAAATTCCGCAGATGCCTGAATTCAGCGACCACAAGATCGTCGATCGGGCAACCTCCTATGTCGGCGGCAACGCCACGCTGTTCGTCTACGACGACGCGTCGCAGCAGTTTGTCCGCCGCACCACCAATGTGAAAAAAGAAAATGGCGACCGGGCGGTCGGCACGCAGCTTGCGGCGGATCATCCGGGGCAAGCCGTCGTCCGCCGCGGCGAGGCCTATAAGGGCCCGGCGATGCTGTTCGGAAATCGTTTCTACACGGCGTATCAACCGGTGTTCGGTGCCGGCAGCAAGGTGATCGGCATCGTCTATGTCGGCATTCCGACAGCTCAGCTCGACAGCATGCTGTGGCAGGCGCTCTCGGCCATGGCGATTGCAGCGGCTGTTGCCGCTCTGCTCGTACTCGGGATGACAATGCTGATCGTCCGCCGCGTCACCAAGCCTCTGAAGGCCGTGACGGCAACACTGACGGTTCTCGCCGAAGGCAGGACAGACATCGAAGTTCGGCACGCCGATCGTCACGACGAAATCGGCGCGATCGCCCGCACCGTCAGCGTTTTCCTGAACAACCGCATCGAGCGCCGCCAACTCGAGGCCGAACGCATCGGTGCCGAGAAGCTGGCGATGGAGAAGCGCAAGGCGGAACGGAATCAATTTGTCGAGGACTTCCGCACCAGGATCGGCGGAATCATCGAGCAGGTGCTGAATTCCTCGGGAAAATTCGAACAGGATGCGCAGCAGCTTTCCGTGACCGCGCATTCGACGGCGGAGATGTCGGGCCAGTCGGCCAATGTCTCCAGGCAGGCCTCCGAACACGTCCGCACCGCTGCGGCCGCTTCGAACGAGCTGTCGCAGTCGATCGTCGAAATCAGCCGCCGGGTTCAGGAATCGAACGGTGTCGCGGCCGAGGCGGTCAAGCAAGCCAACGCCACCGACCAGCGGATGGCGGAATTGTCGGCGGCGGGCGACCGGATCGGCGACGTCGTGAAGCTGATCACGTCGATTGCGGAACAGACCAATCTGCTTGCCCTCAACGCGACCATCGAAGCCGCACGGGCCGGCGATGCCGGCCGTGGATTTGCTGTGGTGGCGCAGGAGGTCAAGACCCTGGCAGGCCAGACCGCGAAAGCCACCGACGAGATCAGCGCGCACATTGTCAACATGCAGCGCGCCACCGGAGAATCCGTCAGCGCAAACAAAGCGATCGGACTGACGATCGAGCGCATCAGCGAGATCACCACGTCGATTTCCTCGGCGGTCGAGCAGCAGGGCGCGGCCACCCAAAGCATTGCGAAAGGCGTCGAGGCCGCCGCCAGCGGCACCCTCGATGTTGCCGACAACATCGAGCGGGTCGCCAAGGGCGCCGGGGAAACCGGCACAACGTCAGGACATATGCTGAAATCCGCGCAGGCGCTGTCCGAGGTGAGCATTCACCTCAAGGACGAAGTCGAGAAGTTCCTGGATAGCGTTCGCGCGGCGTGATGCGAGGCGTGCCTCATGTCCGGTTGGTTGCGACCAACCTAACTGAAGTTGACAGCTCAGCAAGTTATTCCGGCGTGGTTCGCGTCCATCGCATTATTTCTCTGTTCGGGCCGCGGTGAGAATCGGCGCCCAGCGCGCCATTTCGGACCGGACAAAACGGTCGAATGCCGCCGGGTTGCGCTCGGACTTGGCGGGGATCGAGCCGCCGAGCTTGGCCAAGGTCTCGCGTACAGCAGGTTCATCGAGCGCCTTGTCGAGGGCATCGGCGAGCCTCGCAATCACCTCGGGCGGAACGCCCTTGGGCGCAAACAGCCCAGCCCACACGCTCATTTCATAGTCGATGCCGGCCTCCCTGGCGGTCGGCACATTCGGCAACGTCGCCAGCCGCTCGCCGGCGGAGACCGCGTAGGCCTTGACCGAGCCTGCCAGAACGGACTCCGCCACGCTGACCGACTGCTCGCACATGAAGTCGACATGGCCTCCCACCAGATCGTTCAACGCCGGACCGGACCCGCGATAGGCAACGAGAGTTGGCTTGGCGCCGATCGCCGCGGTGAACAGCAGGCACGCCATGTGCGAGGACGCGCCGATGCCGCCATGGGCCTCTTTCAATTCATCGCCCCGTTGCCGGAGCACGGCAATGAATTCCTTCAAGTCCTGCGCCGGGAAATCCTTGCGCGCGATGACGACGGCCGGCGAATGGGCGGTGATGCCGATCGGCACGAAGTCCATAACGGGATCGTACTTGACGTTCGGCGTCAGCACCGGCGCCGCCACATGCGAACCCATCGCGGCCGCAAGCAGAGTGTAGCCGTCGGGCGTGGCGGCGGCGGCGCGCGCGCTGCCAATGGTGCCGCCGGCGCCGCCGACATTCTCGATAATGAAGGATTGCCCAAGCGTCCTCGACATCTCGTAGGTGACGATGCGCGCCACCACATCGCTGGCGCCTCCCGGCGGGAACGGCACGATCACGGTGATCGGCCTCGACGGGTAGTCCTGCGCGCGCCCCGGCACGACGCCGGCAACCAATGCCAGCGTGATGACGATCGCCGGCCAAACGCTAACTTTTAATTTCATGACGCGCTCCTGTCCGCTGCCGCGCGGTCATAAGTTGCGGTCACTGTCCAATATCTCGGCGACCTCGACCCGGCGTCCTTCCCGCGCCGACAGAATGCCGGCGCGCACCACCGCGAGCGATTTCGTCGCGTACTCGCCCCCGACTTCGTGCCGGCCCTGCCCGCGCGCCGCGGCGGCAAACTCCTCCAGCTCCTCGACCAGGGTGTCGTTTTTGGCGCATCGCACCGCGGCCGGCTCGGTTTCGCCGCGCTTGAGCAGACGGAGCCCATTGTGCAGATCGTAGTAGGCGGTGGCGTCCCTGCCGTAGATGTTCATCAGATAGTATTCGGACGCCGAGGCGTAGCTCGCGTTCAGGGTGGAGAGCGCGCCGTTGTCGTGCTCCAGCATCAGGCTCGCGACATCCGGATTGTCGCCGGGCAGCACCAGTTGGGCCAGTTGTCCGCGCACCACTTTGATCGGCCCGATCAGATATTCCAGAACGTCGATGTAGTGGATGCCGATCTGCAGCATCACGCCGCCGGGCATACCGGCGGCCTGGTAGCGCCACGAGGCGAGATCGATCTTGCCGAGGCGGTCGCGGCTGATGTTGGCCTCGGCGTTGACGAGCTTGCCGAACACGCCGTCATCGATCTGCTGCCTGATCCAGCGGAAGTGGCTCTCGCGCCGCCGCTGATAGCCAAGCGCCAGCACTACGCCGGCCCTGCGGCAGGCCTCGGTGATGGCGCGGCCGTCCGAGACGGTGTTGGCGATCGGCTTGTCGAGGAAGACGTGTTTGCCCGCGGCAGCGGCAGCGCGGGTTGTCGCCAGATGCACATCGTTCGGCGTGGTGTTGATGATCGCCTCGATCTCGGGATCGGCCAGCATCGTCTCGTAGCTCGCGGCCGGCCGGCAGCGATATTTCGTCGCGAAGTTTTTGCGTTTTTCCTCGGAGCGGGTGTAGCAGCTCAGAATCTCAAGCTTGCCCGAGCGCTGGATGGCATCGGCCAGAACATCGGACCACCATCCCATCCCGATGCAGGCCACGCGCAAAGGACTGGTACTCACGACGTTCGCCCTCCCACTTTCGCCTTCCCTTGGGCCAAGATCGCAGTTTGTGGTCTCGTCGCGGACGAACCCACTCGATTCTTGATTTGACGCGTTTTCTTGACGCGAACCGGTACCCACTTCGCTTGAAAACGCTTTGTCTATTTCCAGCTCACCCCGATCGACTCGACAGCCGCCTTGGCGATGCGCAAATCCGTCTCCCAGTCGCCGCCGCTGACCCCGACGCCGCCAATACATTGGCCGTCGATCAGCACCGGCACACCGCCCTCCATGGCGGTCCATCGCTCCGGTCCGGCGGCGAACGCAAGATTTCTACACGCGCATCATATCGACGCTGACAAATCCGACAACCATTCTTCGAACATCAAATTACTTTGCATAAGATGCCACGCACTTGAATTCCAACACGCTCACGTGAAGGAAAACCCGGACTATTCGCTTTTCTGCGCGAAGTTTCCGAAGGCCATTCGGCGAAACGAAGCGCGCCGCTAAGAAATGCGCTAACGTGACCTTACTTCGCATCGCGCAAGCGATCGAACCTTATTCATCGTCAAGGTTGTCAAAAAATTCGCTAAAGTCCGTCGTCTCCGGGACACGTCGCGCAATAAAGAATCCGAAAATTCTCGTCTGTGGGAAGCGCACTTGCAGCACTCGACGAGCAGCAACGAAATGCGCACCAGTGGTAATCACATCATCAAATAGGGCAATGGCATTTGGCGCAGGCTTACAAAGATTCTCGTCGACCTGATAACCCGCTGCGATTTGATCTGGACCGGGTCGGATATCCGCGTCATGAGCGGCCTCCATTGTCTGTCGCTGGATCACGAGTTCACGTATGTCGAGTGGCTGTGCTGCCGGAATTGCCGACAACATCCGCCGCATCCGATCATCATATAAGGGATCGTTCTTTTCCTTCGACGGGGGGATGGGGACGAGTGTAACGCTCGCGAGCCATTCGGCTTTGATCGCGGTCGCGAAGGCTTGCCCGATTTCGCGGATAGCTCGCTCCTTATGTTGCCACTCGGGCCGACTCCGACGATCAACAGATTTCTTAAAATTAAGCACGAGTTGATTGGTCGCGCTGAAGGTGAAGCCTTTACGGGCGGTATACTCGCCAAGGAACAGGCAAGTGTCGTCAACGCTCAGATAATAATGGTCTGGCCTTGTTAGATCGTCGATCTCAGTGAGACGGCGCGGAAAGGTGTCTTGAGATGTCGGCATAATTCCGCACCCGTATTGCACCCTGTTCCGCAAAGCGGTGCGGCCATGTGATGTCAGGATTTTCGAAACAGCTATCGAGAATGAAGAGCTTTCGTCCCTGCTTTAGAGCGTGTCGCGCCTGAACGAGTGTTCCCGACGTTTCCCCCGCTTCCACGATGATCGTCGCTTCGGTCAGCGCAGACATTGTGATGTTGCGCTCGGGGAAGAATATCCTGTTTTGTTTTGGTCCTTGGCTTTGCCACCGCTTAATCGGTACTTGCGAAATAAGCAGAAATTCCTGAGCGATCTTTTCTTGAAGCTCCCTGTTCTCGGCCGGATATGCATGGCTGATCGGTGTACCTAAAACGGCGATCGTCCGCCCGCCCGCTCCAATAGCGGTTTCATGCGCAACTCGATCGATCCCCTTGGCTAGGCCGGAGACAATTGTGAAGCCATCCTTGACGAGTTCCTTAACGAGCGTGCGCGCACGCTTTATACCGTCCTCGCTCGGCGTACGGGTACCCACGACGGCAACGCTGCGGGAGTTTACGAGATCCCACCAACCTCGATAGTACAGGATCGCGGCTGGATAGTCTGCGTCACGCAATTTGTTTGGATATTCACCAGCTCCCAGGACTCGAATGCCGAAACGTCCGACATTCGCTTTTGCCATCACATCGCGGACGACTTGGCGATATTTCTCAACACGCTTCGGCTCAACAAGATCTGACGGAACAGTATCGGGACGTTTGCTGAGCTTTTCTGAGATAGTCTTAAAGGTCGCTCCGTCTTCGTCCCAAAGCGCTTCATATGCGCCCATCTCTCTTTGAGGGGAGATACCGAGGTTGCCGTTGGCGGGCGAACCGAAATCGAGTTCCATTCACGTATCCCCTGTTCCATCGCCAAGCTTCTTTAGCACAAGAACACAACAAGAACAAACTACTTGTACGCATCTATCCCATAGTTTGGTGCATCTGTCGTGAGGGTCTCGCCATCCACGCGTGTTTATGGGTCCGGCTTACGCTCAACGCAATCAGCCCCAGCTCGACTCTTCGGCGAGATAACCTGCTCCCCGCTGATGGCGTGGCCGAGGCGTCAATCAGGCTCTGAATTCGTTCGGCCTTGTCACGATCAAAGGGTGCTGCGTCACCCCGGCAGAAACAGCACCGCCGTCTGCCGTTCAAACACCTGACGTCCGTTCTTGAATCCCAAGAGGATATCGGGCAGTTCGCGCGATCGCGTTGCGGCCGGTGGTGGTATCGTCACATGCCGAGCGGCCGTACTTTTACCAACCTCTGCAGGAAGTAACCATCAACAGGTTGGCTGTCGGCTGCACCACTGCCTCGCATGCTCTTCGCCCCACTTGATCGTATCACGGGCATAGCAGCCGGTTGTAGCTCCCATGCATACTCGGTATGTTCCATTTCTATAGGCCGCATCAGCGCGCGCCACTCCTGACAGTGGTTTGGGAGTCATTGCCCGCCGAGGCGCCTCGCGTTTTATGCAGCGGCCATTCCGCTCTACCTCGCGACCGCCGCACTCCAGCGGGCAGAAACCATCAGGTTTGCTCTTGAGCAGCTCAAGAAGTTGAGCGGATGGCTCCTCCGGAGCCGACGACAATCTTGCGTAGCGGGCAAACTTTCGAACGACTTCGTTCGATGATCCCTTCGGCCAACTTTCATCGATGCGTCCCGAATAGCAGCCGGTGCGCCTGAGCTCTATCTTGATTTCCTTGATCAAAAGACCTGCCAAGGGACTGACCGCCGTGGTCTCGGCGGGAAGCGATGCGACTTGCGGCAGCTTCGGCTGCTGGGGCCTGGCCTCCATCAGGGCCTTGTCGCCGGCGGCTTTCTCCGCCGTCCGATCGATTCCCGCAACCGTGCCGGCGTCGACTTTCATCGCCTCGATTTTCTCGGCCGCCGGTTTTTCCGAGGCCACGCGCGCCTGTTCGGCCGCGGCCACTTTTGCATGTTCGACTTGCTTTGCTTTTTCGGCAGCGACCCTTGCCTCTTCGGCGGCTCGGGCCTGCGCTGCCGCCTTGGCCTGTTCCGTTTGCCTGGCGCCCTCGACCGCTAGCCGTGCACTTTCCTCCGCGGCTATGCGCGCCTTCTCGGTTGCCACAACGCGCGCTTCTTCCGAAGCAATCTTGTTCAACTGTCCTTTGGCAAGGTTGGCATAATACCCTTCTGGAACTTGTGCGAGGAAGGCGTTCCAACCCTCTCTGGTGCCGAGTTGCAGTGCGAGTTCATAGTCGCGACGGATATCGGCTTGAGGGCTCGCGGGCTCGGTCAAGACGGGTTTCGCCGGAACCAGCGGAACATCGTCGCCGCCAAGCGAACCGTATACGTACGGCTCCTGCCGATTGCTCGTGCTCCTCAACACGTCATCTCGCACGAAGCCGAACGCCTTGCGCAAATCAAGGCCTGGCGTGGCGATGTGTTTGACCAGAGCCGACGTGAACGGACTATTTTTGCTGTCGCCGTCGGATGCAATCGAGTCTGCCTTCGACGCGAAGGCAATCAGCGTGTTCGGACTGTTCGGTTCAACCCTCGCCAGACCTCGGCCAACGGCGCGCGATCCAATCGTGCGTTTCATGGTTTTGGCAAATGGGTTGAGCCGACACGCGTCAAGGATCACCAGCCTGAGTTGCTTCGCCGGCTCTATCGTCGCCAAAATCCGATCCAGCGAAAACGCCTCATCGTAAACGTCGAGGTCACGCTCCAGTGCCGCGTCAACCGGGATAACGTAGTTCGCTCCGTCGACCTCAATTCCGTGACCCGCAAAATAGACGACCGCCACATCGGCATCGCGAGCCTTGTCGGAAAAATCCCGGAAAGCACGGCGCATATCGGCAATATTCAAGTTGCGACGGGAATCGACGACGTCGAACCCCGCCTCCTTCAAGATTGTTGTCATCGCAGTGGCGTCGTTTGCCGGATTGCCGAGGCGGGCAACGTTCTCGTAGGCGGAGTTGCCAATCACCAGCGCGACGCGCTTCTCGGCAAGAGCGGGCTCGCTAGAAAACCAACTAACCCATACGGCAATAATTATGGCGCCAAACGTGCGCATCAAAAATTCCAGCACTGCAACGAGTCGAATCTATCACTCCGTCTCATGAACGTAAATGAGCCGGCCCATCCGTGACAAAAATCACAATAGGCAAACTCACCTGTTCGGTTCGGGTTGGCCTAAAGCGAACGTCCTAAAGCGAACATCACCCCGGCGGAAAACGCACCGGCGAATGCCGTTCAAACACCTGACGTCCGTTCTTGAATCCCATCAGAACATCCGGCAGTTCCGCGATCGCGTTGCGGCCGGTGGTGGTGTCGAGAACGATGATGTCAGCCGGGTTGCCCGGCGCGATGCCATAATCCTTCAGGTTCATGAGGCGAGCGGGAAGCGCTGTCACGAGATCGAGGCAGGTATCGAATTCACTGACACCGGCGTACGCCACGTTGGCGTAGAGATTGGCCATCCGCAGCAGCGAGCAGTCGCCGAACGGCGTAAAGGGATTGAGCACGTTGTTGGTGGCCACCGAGCACAGCACGCCTCTTTCGACGAGCTTGTGCGCCGCGGTCAGGCCGCGCGGCGCATTGTGCGTGGCGTCGCGCCCCATCAGATAAAGATCGGTGGCGGGCAGCACCGTGACGGCGACGCCGGCGCGCGCCAACCGTGCCGCGGCGGCGTCGAATTCCCTTGGCGGCAGCGCGGATAATTTGGAGGCATGCCCGATCGCGACACGGCCCTGATAGTTGCGGCGCTCGGTTTGCCGCAACACCTCATCGAGGTGCCACCAGGATGGATCGAGATCGAAATCCAGGTGAAGGTCAACATCGACATCGAAGGCCTGCGCGAGATCGAACAGTTTTTCGAGTTGCGCCATCGGATCGGTGTCCATGTACGGGCAACCGCCGATCAAATCGCCGCCGTCGCGCAAGGCGGCGACCAGAAGCGCCTCGGTGCCGGGATCGTTGGTGAGCCCTTCCTGCGGGAAGACGCAGATCGAAAGATCGATCGCCCAGGCGTAGTCGCGCCTGAGCGCCTTGATCGCCTCAAAGCCGCGCAGTCCGATGCGCGGATCGATCTCGACATGGGTCCGCATCCGCGTGGTGCCGTGAACGATGGCGCGCTCGAGCACGCGGGCGCCGCGGGCATAGACGTCCTCGACCGTGAAGTCGCGCTTCATGCCGGCGACGGCGCGAATGGCCTCATTGACGCTGCCGTGGTCATGCCCGCAGCGGCCGAGCAGGCAGGCCTTGTCGAGGTGAATGTGGGTGTCGACAAAGCCGGGCAGCACCAGCCTGCCGTCGACGTCGATCTCACGGGATTGCGACTCCAGACGTGGCGCGATCGCGACAATCCGGCCATCGGATACGCCGATGTCGACGGGCGTATCCGACGACAGCGTCGCCGCACGGCGAAAGATCAGGTCAAAAGCGGTTCGCGCGTTCATGGAAGCGGCAAATCAGGGATGAGACCAAGACTATCGGAAGTGGGGCGCACCGGCAGCTCCGGATTGTGTGCAGGCTTAGGCATGAACTGTTCAAATTATGTGCATGCAATTTGAGTGCCGGATTGTAGTATTTGACCGTATTTTATTCTTGAGACGCTTTCTTCACGCCAACCGGCACCGCCCCGGATCAAGTGCGGGGCCAGCTTTTTTCCGCAAAACATTTCACGAGGTCGCCCGATGTCCGTTGCCATGAAAACCGAAGCCGCCAAACTCTCCGACGCCGAGATCGTCGAGGCCTATCTGACGGCGTCGATGAAGCCGGACCCGGATCGCGCCGCCAGCTACATGAAGCCCGGCACCGTGATCACGTTTACCGGCGGGCGCACCTTCGATCATCCGCGCGGACCGACCGGCTTCAATGCGCAGCGCTATCGCTGGGTGAAGAAGAAGATGGACCAGTTCGACGTTTGTCCCGGCGCCGGCGAAACGGTGGTCTACAGCATCGGCACGCTGTACGGCCAATGGATCGACGGCACCCCGTTCGAGGGCAATCGCTACGTCGATCGTTTCGTGGTGCAGGACGGCCAGATCGTGAAGATGGATGTCTGGAACGACAGCGCCGAACGCATCCTGGTTCAGTGCGGCATCGAGGTGTAGCGGTACTGGCGAGAAGCGAAGCGACGAAGCAATCCATCCTTCTTCTTGGCGAGACAATGGATTGCTTCGCTTCGCTCGCAATGACGGCTTGAGCTACCGCACGCGCGCGACCTTCGGCATTTTGACGACGCGCGCGCGCTCGGGTTCGTCGGCGTAGGGTGCGAGGATATCGAGCAGGTCGCGGCTGTTCAGTGCTGTGATCTGGGCCTTGGTCAATTTGCCGGCCAACTGACGAACCACCAGACGTTCAAGCTCGATCCGGACGTCAAACGCATCGCGCGCTTCCTGCCAGCTCGGCGTCGCCACCACAGCAATGCGGTTGCGGCGCAGTTCGACCAGAGCCTGACTGAAAATGCGGCGAGCGTTTTCAATGCTCTCTAACAAATTGAAAAGGACTCGTTTTTCGTCATGGCCGGGCTTGTCCCGGCTATCCACGTCTTTCTTGCTGCTACGCTGTCAAGACGTGGATGCCCGGGACAAGCCCGGGCATGACGAGTTTCACCTTAGGTACCGATTCCTCGGACTCTCAGGATAAGCGGTGCCGAAGTGAACTGCAAAGTCAGTGGTCATGACGCCTCGACGGTCGCGTCAAGCTGGTGGAGAAAAGTCCGTCCGATCGGCAGCCGACATGCATTTCGACGGTGATAAGAAGCCCACACTCCCCGTAGCCATCTCCCCCACCAGTAGCTAATCTCCTTCCTGCAACCTGCAGGCCCGCCCCCGATGAAAAACATCGTCATCTGCTGCGACGGCACCGGCAACGAGATCAGCGAGAACATTTCCAATGTGCTCAAGCTGTACCGGACCTTGCGCAAGACCGAGAAGACCACGCCGCGCCAGATGGTGTTCTACGATCCCGGCGTCGGCACGCTGGCGCGGTCCAATCCGTGGAAGAAGCTGGTGCAGGACGCCTCCGCGATCTTCGGGCTCGCCACCGGCTACGGGCTCGACGACAACGTGCTCGATTCCTACGAATTCATCGTCGACAATTACGATGATGGCGACGCGATCTATCTGTTCGGCTTTTCCCGCGGCGCCTACACCGTGCGCGTGCTGGCGGGCCTGATCCACAAGATCGGGCTGATATCGAAACAGCAGGTCAACCTCGCGGGCTTCGGCCTCACCGCCTACAAGCAGTTCTCGGGCGATACCGCGCAGCCGGACGGCGGGCTCGATCTTGCGCAATTCACCGACGGCGGTGCGGTGGCCTCGAAGGAAGACCAGACGGCGCAATATGCGCGGATCCTTTCGGTGAGATGGCCAACCATCAAATTCGTCGGGGTCTGGGACACCGTGGCCAGCGTCATCGTGCCGCGGCCGGACCGGCTTTATCTTCCGAGCCTGCAGGTGCTGGCTTTCGTCCATCGCAATCCCTCGATCGAGATCTTCCGCCACGCGATCTCGATCGACGAACGGCGCCGGCTGTTCCGGCTGCAGCGGTGGGAAGAGGGCGGCCAATTCTGGCCCAGCCGCTTCGCGCCGAAAGACAAATGGAAGGACCAGGATTCCCTGCAGGTCTGGTTCGCCGGCGTGCATGCCGATATCGGTGGCGGCTACCCGGAGATACAGAGCGCGCTGTCGAAATACCCGCTGCTGTGGATGATCGAGGAAGCTGTGAAATGCGGCCTCAAGGTCGACCGCCACACCGTCAATCAGCTCGGCTGGGGCCGGCAGCGGAAGAACAGCCCGTTCAGCTACGTCAAACCGGATTTCCTGCCCGATCCCGGCCATCCGGAGTCCGCCGGCTGGCAACCGCACAACTCGATGAACGCCGGCTGGCGCGTGCTCGAATATTTGCCGAAGGCGGATGAGTACAAGGAATGGCCGGCGCGAAAATCAGCGCTCGGATTCTACATCCCGGATGCCGAGCCGCGCGTGATTCCGGAAGACGCCTTGATCCACGAATCCGCAGTCGCGAAGATCGCGCAGGACCCGAACTACAAGCCGGTGAATATTCCAAGGAAGTATCAGACCATTCCCATGCTGACCGCCGCGGTCGAGCCGGCGGCGGATGCCGAAGACGAGGATGACGCGTAGCGCGCGAGGGAGGATCTGTAGCCCGGATGGAGCGCAGCGCAATCCGGGGCTGCCGTCGCGTGAGTCCCGGAATCCATAACCACGACCGGGAGTATGGATTCCGGGCCTGCGCCAAGTGGCGCATCCACGATGTGCAATTGCACATCGGGGAATGACGACGGTGGTGGTGTTAGCCGGTAGGGCGGATTAGCGTAGCGTAATCCGCCGACACAGCCCACGGCATCGGCGGGTTACGCTTCGCTAATCGTACTGAGTCAGAAGGTTGGTTCATGACGCAGTAAGACTAACCCGCCCTACGAATTTTTTCTCAACGCAATCCAGCCGGTTGGAGTGGGCATGGGCCCCCTCTCGCGGCCGCTCTCGGCGATGGGTTTGAGACGCACTGAACGTGCCGGCAGGCATCGCCGCGGGCCTGCAGATGTCGCACCCCACCCCAGCGTTCCCGTCTGTGGCAGGCGCTAGCATCGGAAAGTAAGCTTCGCCGCGGGTGACTATTTCACGACAAGGAAATCCCAGACTTCGACCCCACTCGTGCATTGCCGCCAAAAATAGTAACTAAGCAGAAAAGCAAAATGCCGAGAGTTATGTTGCGTAAGTAGGGTGGTCGCGATGGTGCCCGAACAGGGCCAACGACCTGTATACGCCTCCGCCGGGTGGGAGATCGATCTTGCCCGACGCGAATTGCGTTCGTCGGGGGTGCCGGTGCCCCTCGGCGGCCGTGCCTTCGAAATCGTCGCGGAACTGGTGCAGTCGGGCGGCGAGCTCGTCAGCAAGACCGATCTGGCGGAGCGCGTCTGGCCGCGCACCTTCGTCGAAGAGGGCGCACTTCGGGTTCATATCGCGGCTATTCGCAAGGCACTCGGCCCCGACCGCGACATGCTGTCGACGGCGGTCGGTCGCGGCTATCGCCTGCTTGGAACCTGGCAGGTGCGACGGGACAGCACACCCGCGGCACAGGCCGCGGTCGAGCCGATGCAGGCGCGCGTCGATCCCGTCTTGACCAATCTTCCCGTTGCGAGGTTCGACCTGATCGGCCGGGCCTCGGCCATTCCTTACCTGCGGGATCTGCTGTCGGCCTATCGGGTGGTTACCCTGACCGGTCCCGGTGGGATCGGCAAAACCGCACTGGCGCTCGAGGTCGCCCGATCCGTATTCCCGGACCTGCAGGATGGAAGCCTGCTGGTCGAGTTGGCCTCGCTTTCCAACCCGGACCTGGTCCCCTCGGCGCTCGCCAGCGTTCTCGGTCTCAAGCTGGACGGCGAGGAGATTTCCGCCGAGTCGGTCGCGCGCGCGATCGGGGCCAGAGAATTCCTGCTCGTGCTGGATAATTGCGAGCACGTGGTCGACGCGGTGGCCAACCTGACCGAAGCGATCGTGGGCCGTTGTCCGCACACCACCGTTCTCGCCACCAGCCGCGAGGTGCTGCGCGTCCATGGCGAGCATGTGTTTCGCGTCCCCCCGCTCACCGTGCCGCCTGAAACCGGGGTCGAACCCAACGGCACCCTTGACCATGCGGCCGTGGAGCTGTTCATCGCCAGAGCCGGGGCGTTGGGCTCTGATTTTAACCGCAACGAAGAAAACTTCAGCGCCATTGCCTCGATCTGCCGGCGATTGGACGGCATCCCGCTGGCCATCGAGTTCGCCGCGGCCCACGCCGTCATGATGGGACCTCCAGAGATCGCCGCCCTGCTGGATGACCGCTTCAAATTTCTGACCACCGGCCGGCGAACGGCGCTGCCGCGGCACCAGACGCTGCGCGCGACGCTGGATTGGAGCTATGACCTGTTGCCGGAGACCGAGGCGCGGGTGTTGCGCCACCTTGCCGTATTTGCCGGAGATTTCCTGCTCGACGCCGCGATTGCCGTGGCGGGCGCCGCGGCGTCCGTCACCGATCACCTGGCCAATCTCGTGGCGAAGTCGCTTGTGGTCGCCGATGTTCGCGGCCAGACCCCGCATTACCGTCTGCTGGACACCACCCGCGTCTATGCCTTGGAGAAGCTGCGCAACGGCGGAGAATATCGGGAAGCCGCGCGCCGTCATGCCGAATTCTATCGAGACTTCTTTGCGCAGGCCGAAGCCGAGAGCGAGTCGACGCCGCAAGCCGAGTGGCTGGCCGTCTACGGCC
>WNFC01005282.1_pt1 | contig 15361 bp, 16 predicted proteins | sample 5400541 | NCBI WGS metagenome assembly WNFC01 (sample SAMN13153342, study PRJNA577476) | soil metagenome | isolation source: 120 cm saprolite under Douglas fir tree site 2 hole 2 replicate 1 | place: USA:California | collected 2015-04-18
TCAGACGCGACGACCATCCTGTTCGCGTCTGCCCGCCGACTCTTGCGCTGGCCGGCGATCAGATGCACGCTGGCGGCTTTCCTGAACGGGCGTAGCCGTTTGTATTTCCGTTGTGCCCAGCGCATCAGGTAGGTGCTGATGCGCCGTAGCAGGCGGTCGAGCGCGGTCCTGTAGTACCTGCCGTAGTAGGTCATCCATCCCCGGAGAACCGCGGACGATGGGGTTGATCCAGTCGGCGAGGTCTTGCAGTTCCATGGCGGTGCGCAGGTGGATGCGCCAGGAGCGGACTTCCTTGCTCATACGCGTGAGGGCGTCCTTGCTGACCGCGGGGAGGAACCCGGTGAACATGCTGGTCCCGTCCCATGTCGGGGCGTTCCTGGCGCGGAACGTGTAACCCAGGAAGGTGAACGACGTCTCCGCGCAGTCCGCGCGCCGCCGCTTCCCGTCCTTGCAGTGTCGGGTAGCCCGGGGGAATCTCGCTAAGCCCCGGGCCCCCACAGAACGGAGCGTGACAGTCTCCCGTCACTCCGCTCTTACCATCCAGTCGGGTGGAAACGGTGTGTCCAGGCCCAGTGCGCGAACAGATCGGGATCGCGTTGCGTCACCCTGATCCACCACGCCTTGAGGCGTTTGAACCCACGCAGCCGCTTGTACTTCTTTCTGGCCCAGCGCATCAGGTAGGTGTTGATGCGCCTGAGGAGCGGAATCATCTCGGTCCGGTAGAACCGGCCCCAGTAGGTCATCCAGCCCCGCACGATCGCGTTGATTGCTTCCGCGAGATCCCCAGAGTGTCGTTTGGCCGCCGGTGCAGCCGCCAGTGACGGACCTCCCGTCCTTTCTCGACCAGCTTCTCCCGGCTCATCGCGGGCTGGAAGGATGTGAAATTCACGCCCCTCCGCTTGTTCCGCGCGCGCCGGGGGCGAAATGTGTACCCCAGGAACGTGAACGAGATGTTATCGAACTTACCTCGCCTGTTGCTGTCCTTGCAGTAGACAATTCGGGTCTTGTCCGGGTGAAGCCTCAGCCCGACCTCGGCCATCCGCTGGCCGATCGCGTCCCGCAGCGCTGGTACGACCGGACGGCTTCGTGGGCTGGCGGGCCCCTGAAGCGGCCGGCGCACCCGAACAGGCTCTCCGGCAGGCGCTCCAGACGCTGCTGTGCCGGGGAGACGGCAGGCCATGAACTCCGAGTCCGGAAGGCGAAAGAAGGTCCACTCATGGCACACGTGTATCGCGCGGACACCGTGGGGTCGCTCCTGCGCCCGCAGTACCTGAAGCTCGCTCGCGAACAGTTCGAAGCCGGCCAGCTGGCGGCGGCGGCGTACAAGGAGATCGAGGACCGGGCGGTCGACCAGGCGATCGCACGTCGTCACCGACGGAGAGCTGCGGCGGCACACGTTCATTGACCAGCTCACCGAGCAGGTGGAAGGACTGACGCTCGATCCCGGTGACGGCGACAGCGACCACGTCCGTGTCCCGTTCCACGACGAGTCCGGAGCGCTGGAGTCCGTCTTCACGATCCCGCTGTCGGTCACGAGCAAGCTGCGGCGACGCCGGATGATGACGGTGGAGGAGTATTCGTACGCCCGGGCCAGGGCCCGGCGCCCGGTCAAGGTGACGCTGCCGAGCCCGCTGATGCTGTTTCTCGTCTGGTCGCCGCGGCGCTCGCGTGACGCCTACCGCGACCCGTTCGAGCTGTTCGCGGACGGCCTGCGGCTGATGAGGGAGGAAGCCGAAGAACTCGCGCGGCTGGGCTGCCGGTACATCCAGGTCGATGCGCCGGACTTCGGCCAGCTCGTCGATCAGACCCAGCGGGACGCCTGGGAGCGGGCCGGCATCTCGGTCGACCGGGTCTTCAGCGAGGGCGCGGACATGCTCAACGAGGTGGCGGGGATTCCCGGCGTCACGTTCGGCCTTCACCTGTGCCGGGGAAACTACGACAGCGACTGGATCAGCTCCGGCACCTACGAGACCATCTCGAAGCAGCTCTTCCGGCGGGCGGCCAACTACGACGTCTTCCTGCTCGAGTACGACGACGAGCGTTCGGGCTCCTTCAGCGCGCTCAGCGACGTCCCCGACGACAAGGTGGTCGTGCTCGGCATGGTCTCGTCGAAGTTCGGCACCATGGAGCCAGCCGACCAGCTGGCCGCCCGGATCCGCGAGGCGAGCGGCTTCTTTCCCCGCGAACAGCTCGCGTTGTCGACGCAGTGCGGCTTCGCCTCGGCGGGACCGGGCAACGCGATCAGCGAGGACGCCCAGGAGAACAAGCTGCGCCTTGTGGCCGAGGTCGCGGACCGCGTCTGGCCGACGGGCGGGTGACCGGCCCGCTCGCGATTGCCCTGGTACACGACTGCTGCCATCCTCGGGTCAGCGGCCGGGTACAGTGCCCGGTCGGCGAGCTCGAGGAGCCAGCGCTATGACCGCCGCCACCTGGCCGGAGGCCTCGGGGTACGACGATGTCGTCGACCTGAGTCGTTACCCGATCAACGACCCGGCGGGCCCGGCGTACCGGGCCCTCATCCAGGCGGGCCAGGACCAGCTCCGTGACCAGGGAGTTGCCCAGCTGACCGGATTCCTCACCCCGGCGGCCGTCAGGCAAATGCTCGCGCTGGCCAGCCAGCTGGCCGGTCAGGCGTGGGCCAGCGACCAGGCCCATACCGTCTAGTTCGAGCCTGCTGATGATTCCGCGGGCCCGGATCACCCGCGTGCGTTGCTGCAGCACTCGGCCAAGAAGGCCATCGCCTACGACCAGATCCCCGCCGATGCGGCGATCCGGCGGCTATACGAATCCGATGACCTGACCGCGTTCATCGCCGCAGTGCTGGGCAAGCGGGTGCTATACCGCGGCGCCGACCCGCTGGACGCAGTGGAGATCGCGATCTTCGGCGACGGTGATGAGCTCGGCTGGCATTTCGACAACAGCGAGTTCTCGGTCACCGTGATGTACCAGCAGGCCGAGGCGGGGGTCATTTCGACTACCGAGGCGACGACCCGGTATCCCGCTGGCAGCAGGCCGGCCTTGGCGAGGTGGAAGCGGTGACTACTCGGTTGCGGTAGATAATGACCGGTTCCTGCTCGCCGAGACCTAGAAGATCGGGAGCCTTGACGAACTGCGCCGCCTGCTGGTAGCCGAAAGACCGTGAGCACTTGCGTGCGACGGCCACGTGGATGGAGCCGACGAGGGGCCGCGGGTCCGCAGTGACCATCAAGCGGTGACCTGCCAAGGCGGCGAGCGAACCGCAGCCCGCCCGGATTCCCGGTCGCGTTGGCGTGCGATAGTGCCGCAGCCAGCCCTCGGACTGCCTGCAACGGATGCGCCTCCGGTTCAGAGCACACAGAACATGGGCAAAATGTGCGCTGGCCGGTCGCGCGGCCGCGGCGAGCAAAGGGTGCCAGATTCGGCAGGGAGGAACCACCTCTCGCGGGTAGGCTGTCCCGGTCACGCTGGGTTACTCGAAGAGTGATCACGAGCATGCAGAAGTTGCAGTACCTGGATGCCCTGCGTCTGGTCGGCCAGGGAAGTCAACGGTTTCTGCGAGCCCCACAGAAACCCCACAAGTCGGCGACACGGCGGCTGGTCCCCACAGAAACCCCACGGACGAAACGGCACACTCTCCCGGATTGCTCCCCCGTGCCGCCAGGCGGCTCGTCACCGGCCTGTCCCGGGCGAGCTGCCGTGACGCGAGCGGCCTCGCCGTGCTGATGAGCACCGGACGCCGTGCCGGGCTGCCCGGCCTCTCGCGCCCGGCCGCGCTGCGCCCCCGGTGGCCGGGCTCGTGGGCATCACCGGCCCGGGCCGTCAGATCGACATCTTCTCCCACTGCCAGGCCCGCTGTCACCGGCCTGGCGGGTGGCCGGCGCGGGCCTGACGCCTGATCCGGGTCGCCGGCCGAATTGCGGCTCGCCAGGCTCGGCGCGACAGCCAGCTGCAGCGGTGGGCTGCCGGGTATCGCGAGCACCGGGGGTTGGGTCGGCCAGGGCACCAGTCATGCCCGCGGGAATGGACAGCCGCCCGGCAGATGGGCACCGGGCTGCCTGGTCGGATGCCTGGCCTGTTCCCGGGCCGCGGCCAACGCGCCGGAGTGAGCTTCAGGCTATGTTCCTGTGGCGAGGCCGCGAAGGCAGCCCTGGGCGCTGGATGCTGCAGGATTGCCCGAGGCCGCCAGGGTGCGGCTGCCTCCCGGTGACCTCGACTCCGTGTCCGGCGGGGGACGGCTGCCCGCTGGCTGGGATAGGCGCGCCGGGGCGCCTGGGTAGCGTCATCGCGCGTTCATGGGCCTCACGTAGGCTCTGTCACCATGCGTATCGACGCGATCTTCGGCGCCATCGGGCGGTTCGCGGTGCGGTTCCGGTGGCTTGTCGTCCTGGTGTGGATTGCCGCGGCCTTCGGGGCCGTGACGCAGCTGCCGTCGCTCGCCAGCGTCACCAACAACAACAACTCGACGTTCCTGCCGGCCAGCGCGCCGAGCGAGCACGCCGCGGTGCTGGCCGCCCCGCTCGGCACGGCCAACCTGTTCGGGATCCCGGTGGTGGCCGCGCGGTCAGGCGCGCCGCTGACGCCGGCCGACGTGACGGCGCTGGCCGCGCTGCAGCATCAGCTGGGCACGGTCCCCGGCGTCAGCCGGGTGCAGGACCTCGGCAGGTCGCCCGACGGGCAGGCAGAGCAGCTGCAGGTACTCGCGCAGGCCAGTGGCGGCAACCAGAGCCAGCAGACCGACCTGGTGGACGGGCTGCGCGCGAAGATCGCCAGCGCCGGGCTGCCGGCCGGCCTACGGGTGCACCTGGCGGGCGATATCGCCGTCTCAGTCGACCAGCAGAAGGCGTCCGGCAACACCGGCGGCAAGGTGCAGTATTTCTCGGCGCTGTTCATCATCGTGCTGCTCGTGCTGATCTTCCGGTCGCTGACGCTGGCGCTGACCACGCTCGCCCCCGCGTTCATCTCGGTGCTCATTTCCGGCCCGCTGGTCGGCGAGGCGGCGAAGCACGGGCTCCAGGTATCCCCGCTGGCCCAGTTCCTGCTGATCGTCCTGGTACTGGGCGCGGGCACGGACTACGGGCTGTTCCTGGTGTTCCGGGTCCGCGAGGAACTGCGTGCCGTGCCGCACGGCACGCAGGGCGACAGCTATCCGGGCTCCCGCAGCGTCCCCGGCAGCATGCTGGGCGACCTGATCCACGCCAGGCGCCCGGCCGCAGACGCGATCGTCAGGTCGGTGACCAGGGTCGGCGAGTCGATCACGTTTTCCGCGGCCACGGTGATCGCCGCGGTGCTCACGCTCCTGCTGGCCAGCTTCACGTTCTACTCCGACCTCGCCGTCCCGTTCGCGATCGCCATCGGCGTCACTCTGGTCGCCGCGCTGACCTTGCTGCCCGCGCTGCTGTCGATCCGCCTGTCGCTGCTGGCCGCCAAGCGCACCCTGTTCCGGGCCATGTTCGGCAGGCCGAAGCTGCTGCCGTGGAACATCCAGGGCAGCGGCAAGTCGGGCGTCTGGGGCCAGGTGGCCGGGCGCGTCGTACGGCACCCGGTGCCGACGCTGCTCGCCGGGGTTGTCGTCTTCGGCGGGCTGGCGCTGGCTGTCACCGGCTACACGGCGGCCGGGTTCGGCGGTAACGTGTCCCCGCCGGCGGGCAGCGACTCGGCCGCGGGGCAGGCCCTGCTCACGAAGCACTTCCCGCAGGCTGCGGCGAACCCGACAAGCGTGATCTTCCAGTTCAGCGACCCGGTATGGCAGGACCCGGCGCCGCTGGCCACGGCGACGAGCAAGCTGCGGGCCAGCGGGCTGTTCACGCAGGTGATCGGCCCGCTGAACCCGGCGGGCGCGCCCCTCACCCCGGCGCAGTACAGATCGCTGCACGCCCAGCTCGGTCCGGCCAAGGCGCTCCCGGCCGTGCCACCGCCCGGGAGCAAGGTGCCGGCCGCCCTGTATGAGGCCTACCGTGCTACCTCGAACTACGTCAGCCCCGACGGCCGGGTCGTCCAGTACTCCACCGGGCTGAAGGCCGGTGACCCGGGCGGCACGGCCGCGCTGGACGCGGTGCCCGCCATTCGTGCCGCGACCACTGCGACGGCAAAGGCGATCGGCGCGACCGACTCCGCGGTCGGCGGCGAGGCACCCGCCATCTACGACATCAGCAGCATCTCCAACAGCGACCTGAGGCGAGTGATCCCGGTCGCGATCGTGGTGATCGGCCTGCTGCTGGCGATAGTGCTGCGCAGCCTGGTGGCTCCGCTGTACCTGATCGCCTCGGTCGGGATCTCCTACCTGGCGGCGTTCGGCCTGTCGGTGCTGTTGTTCGTCGAGATCGGCCACAGCGGCGGCCTGGTGTTCTTCATGCCGTTCCTGATGTTCATCTTCCTGCTGGCACTCGGCGAGGATTACAACATCTTGATGATGACGCGGATCCGGGAGGAGGCACGCAGCTTCCCGCTACGGGACGCGGTCACCCGCGCACTGAGCGCCACCGGCACCACGATAACCTCGGCCGGACTGGTGCTGGCCGGGACGTTTGTCGTGTTCGGGATCGTGGCGGGCGGCGGGTCGGGCGGCAGCCAGTTCCGGGACATCGCCATCGGCCTGGCGCTGGGCATCCTGATGGACACCTTCCTGGTCCGCACGCTGCTGGTGCCCTCCACCGTGGTGCTGCTCGGCCGGTGGAACTGGTGGCCATCGAAGATGAGCCGGATCAGCGCGGAGCTGCCCGCCGGGACGGCGGACACGGTGCCCGCCGCCCCGGCCGCCTCCGGCCATACCGCGGGCGAGGTGGCGGGGGGCGCCACCGGATCCAAGCAGCCAGATCCCCGGCACTGAGCCCCTACGCCGGGCCGCAAGATCTGGGCTGGCGGAGCGGAACACCCAACTGGTGCCAGGGAGCCGGGGACGGCTCTCGGTACTGGTGAGCGCGCCTATTTAACTGTCGTGAGTTCCCCGGTGGAACCAGCTCGGATGGTGGCGGCAGGTGACCTCCGGGGGCGTACCGGCTCCAGGTGCCACCGCCGTGACGTCGAGCTTGGCGAGAACTCCGAGGATGTGATCGATTGGCGGCTCGTTCACCAGACCGGGTCCTACCCGGCGAAGGATGCGACCCGGATCATCGGTCGGCGCGGCTCAGGGCGGGGAGGCACTGGATGCTTCGCCGTGCTCGGCCCCCAAGGCGTTGGCCAACCCTTCGAGGTCCGCCACGGTCACGGTGAGCGCCGAGTGGCCACTTCGGCGAAGCGGTGATGGCACCTTCTCCGCGAAATGTATGCACACCCCCGCGTTGTGGTTCGTTCCAAAGCTCAAGCCGTCGTCGACCATGGATCCACGAACACCGAACGCGGTCCACCAGCGGTAGTTCCGGGTGATGTGCGCCTCAGTGACGTTTGCCAGCGGCGTCTTGATCTTGAAGAAACCGAAGGTCGCCGAGAGGGAGCCTTCGTCCGTGAGCGTGACGCCGTCCTTTGAACCTCGCAGCCCGAAGGGCACCAACAACGGCAAATATCGCTTGTCAATGGCGTAGGCAAAACGTTTGGACATGATTGGTCCGATCCCCTGCCATGCATGAGCGCGACTGAGCCCAGGTATTGTCCGATCTCCACGTTACTCTCGACTTTGCAGTTATGCCGCTGCTGTTTCCCAGGCCAGGCGGATGGCGTGGACCTTGGCCGCACCCCTAGTACGGCAGCCCCATGACCAGGGACTTGACCGGGTCCTCGATGTGCTCTTGCGGGATCCACTGCCGGGCGTCGATCAGCGCGTGCCCGGTCCTGGCCCGCACGTACGACAGGTGGACCGTGTTGATCCCGTTTGCCACCCGGCCCGCGCACCCCATGTACTGCCGTTTTACTCCGGCCTCGCCGGCCTTTTCCTGCCCGGTCACGCAGAATTGGCTGATATGTACTCCAAGCCCATCTGCGCCCTCGACATTGCCAGGCGTACAGACTCGGCAGGGGCCTTGCTCGATAGCTGACATCCTTCCAGTTCCAGCTTGTTGATGACGTGGTGTGACCAGTCGGAATGGTTTTACGTGGGTGTCCGCTCAATCGCTGGGGCCCTGCGGCTGGCCCTGCCTCCGGGGTCTCAGCCCGGCCGGGAGGTGCCCGATGACTACTGCCGCCCCATCCACCGCGCTTGCCACGATCCAGCCTGCCTTCACCGATGCCGAACGGCTCGCTCTTGCCGGGTTCCTGGCCGGGTACCGCGGCCTGACACGTGAGGCCTACGTACTCGACCTGCGCCAGTTCACCACCTGGTGCCGCGCCCGCTCCCTGGCGCTGTTCGCGGTCCGCCGCGCCGATATCGAGTCCTTCGCCCGGGACCTGGAAGGAAAGGGCCGGGCCCGCGCCACCGTAACCCGGCGGCTGTGCACCATCGCCGGGTTCTACAAGTACACCGTCGAAGAAGAACTCCTCGATCACTCACCCGCCGCACACGTCCGCCGTCCGCGGGTGGACTACGAGTCCCACGCCGTCGCGCTGGACCGCAACGAGCTCGGCGCGCTGCTGGTGACCGCCGGGCTCAGCCCGCCGCCCGAGCATGCGCTGATCTCCCTGCTCGCCTTGAACGGGCTTCGGGTATCCGAGGCGGCCGGGGCCGACATCGAGCACCTCGGCCTGGAACGCGGGCACCGGACTCTGACCATCACCCGGAAAGGCGGCAAGGTCGTCACCATCCCGCTGGCGCCGCGCACCACCCGGGCGATCGACCTGGCCGTCGGCGAGCGCACCGGCGGGCCGGTGTTCCTGGCCGCGGACGGGCGACGGCTGGACCGGCACCGCGCCGGCCGGGTCGTCCGCAAGGTTGCCCGCCGAGCGGGCATCGGCAAGATCGTGACGCCCCACACGCTTTAGGCACGCGTTTATTACCGCGGCGCTTGATGCCGGGGTGCCGCTGCGCGACGTGCAAGAGGCCGCCTCGCATGCCGACCCGAGAACCACGATGCGGTACGACCGGGCCCGGGGCAGTCTCGACCGGCACGCCACTTACATAGTGGCCGCCTACGTCGCGGGCGCCGCCCGGTAACGGGCATCAGCTGGAACAAAGCTCTGCCTGGCGGCCACCGGCCGCCAGGCAGAGCTCCCCGTTGCCGACGAACCGATCGATGCTTGTTGGTGACGCACCGCGATCCCAGCGCGAACGAGATCCGCCGATATGGACGCTTCTCGGCGGCGGATGCACTGCGACCCTGACCGCACATAACACTGCGATCGGTACTGAACGCGGCTGCCCGTTGGCCCAAAAGGACAAGGGCAGATTGGCCCTGGATGGTAGGCCATTGCGGCCGTAACGTGGGCGTACCGCACTCCACGGAGGAAACCATGCGTCACCTGACATTCGAACCTGCCCGGCCGCTGGACACCGGCGGCATGCCATGGATCCCGACCGGTCCGGGCAAGTCGTTCCGCCCGCTGCGCTTCGCTGCGGACGGCTGGTCCGAGCTGATGCGGCTCGAGCCAGGCAGTACCGTGGCGTTGCACCGCCATACCGGCGAGGTCCATGCCTTTAACCTCGCTGGTACCCGGGAGATCTTGGGCACCGGCGAGCGGGTCGGGCCCGGTAACTACGTGTACGAGCCGGCAGGGACCGTCGACGGGTGGGGAGCGGTCGGTGACGGGCCATGTGTGGTGCACATCAAGGTGGCCGGTGTCATCGAGTACCTCGGTGAGGATGGCCAGGTCACCCAGACCGTCAGTGCGGCGACCCAGCGGGAGGTCTACCTGGCCTGGTGCCGGGAGCACGGTGTGCGCCCGGCCGAGCAGATCCTTGGCTGACCAGGCTCGCCCGCGCTCGCCCGCCGGGCGCGGCTCTTGTTCCCGCTCCTGACCGCAAACAGGGAGGCGACCTGTGACCAGTTCCGTTCGCACGATGCGCGCCATGCGCGCCTCCGGCCCGGACCCGGCCAGCCTGGCCTGCGAAACCATCCCCGTCCCCGAGCCAGGGCCGGGTGAGCTGCTGGTGGAGGTGCAGGCTACCGCTGTCACAGCCGGCGAGCTCACCTGGCCGGAAAGCTGGCCGGCCATCCCATGCCATGACCTGTCCGGGGTGGTGGCGGCCGCCGGCCCAGGAGTGGAGGGCTGGGCCACCGGCGATGAGGTCTATGGCCTGGTCGCCTTCGACCGGCCCGGTGCCGCCGCTGAATACGTGACCGCCCCCGCGGCCCAGCTTGCGCCCAAGCCTTCCGCCATCGATCACCTCGCGGCCGCTGCTGTTCCGCTCGGCGCGCTCACCGCCTGGCAGGCCCTGCACGAGCACGCCCGGTTGCAGCCTGGGCAGCATGTGCTGGTGCACGGCGGCGCGGGCGGCGTCGGCGCCTACGCCGTCCAGCTCGCAGCGCTGGCTGGCGCCCGGGTCACCGCCACCGCGTCGGCGCGGGATCTGGCCTTCGTCACCGGGCTGGGGGCTGATCAGGCTCTGGACTACTCGGGCCGGTTCGAGGATCACGCTCGTGACGTGGACGTCGTTGTGGACCCGGCGGGCGGCAACACCGCCGCCCGGTCCTGGCCGGTGCTGCGCAGTGGGGGCACCCTGGTTGCTGTCGCCGAGGAACTAGACCCGAGCCACGGAGGCCGGGCGGACGTCCGCGGCGTGTACTTCGTGGTCCGGCCCGACGCTGCCCAGCTGCGCGAACTGGCCAGCCTGATCGATAACCAGCGGCTGCGTCCCGTGGCTTCGCTTGTCTTTGGGCTGAGCGACCTGCCCGAAGCCTTCTGGGCACAGCGCGGCACCCGCCCGCCCGGCAAGGTCGTCGTCAGCGTCGGCCGCTTCGCACGGCCCGAATGAGGACGGCAACAGCAGCGTCCAGCAGCAACGACACGGAGCAGAAGATGAGCAATGAACACGCCGGCCCAGCGGAGTACTCCTGGGCCTATGACACCGGCGCCATCGACTGGGAAGAACGGTCCGGGCTGTACCGGATCGCCCCGCTCGGCGACAAGCCACCGGACGCGCTCGCGACCGTGTTCGGCAACAGCATGTTCACGTGCTTCGCCTATGCCAGCGGTGCCCTGGCCGGTGCCGGGCGGGCGCTGGCTGACCGGCTTGACTGCGCCTACATCGCCGACGTGGCCGTTCACCCGGCCCATCAGGGACGCGGGCTGGGCACGGCGATCATCCGCCAGCTTGTGACCCGCTGCGAGGGACACAAGAAGATCATCCTGTACGCGAACCCGGGCACAGAGCCCTTCTATGCCCGGCTCGGCTTCCTGCGCATGAACACCGCCATGGCGATCTGGCACGACCCTGGCCGCGCGATCGAATCCGGGCTGCTCAGTACAACGGTATGACCAGCACCACGGCCACACCGTTGGCCTCTCACCAGATCAGCCAAGACCCTCGGGCAGCGTCACTCACGCACGGGAGTGGCCGTCACGCTGCGTCACGATAGCTAGCTGCGGTCAGCGTGCGAGATCCGCCTAATTGTGACTGAGGATGCTGCGGTTGTGTCGTAGCGTTCGTGAGGTCCGACGGGCTGGCTCCCGAACCGCCTGCCGGCCGCGTGCGGTCTGGCTTTAGAACGAGGTGCCAGCCTGTCGGGTCTCGCCGTGGCGTGGCTCGAAAGAGGTGCGAGTCCTAGCAGATCTGGAATTAGGCATGCCCGCCACGTTCTCCCCCTTCCCCGCGGATGACTTGGAGGATGCTGATGGCGGCAGTGATGATCGGCGTGGATCCGCACAAGGGCTCGCACACGGCGGTGGTGGTCAGCGCGTCGGAGGAGCCGCTGGGTGAGCTGCGGGTGCGCGCCTGCGCCGCTCAGGCCGGGGAGCTGGTCGCGTGGGCGGCGGCGTGGCCAGAGCGGACCTGGGCGGTGGAGGGCGCCGGCGGGCTGGGCCGGCTCCTGGCCCAGCAGCTGGTCGCGGCCGGCCAGCGGGTGCTGGACGTACAGCCGAAGCTGGCCTGCCGGGTGCGGTTGCTGCAGGCTGGTGACACGAATAAGAACGATCCGAACGATGCCCTGTCGGTGGCGGTCGCGGCGCTGCGGTCCAGGGCCTGCCGTCAGGTGACCGCCGATGACTACCCGGCGGTGCTGAAGGTGTGGTCCAAACGGCACCGCGACCTGGGCCGGACCCGCAATCAAGTCGCCTGCCGGCTGCACGCTGTGCTCTGCGACCTGGTCCCCGGCGGTCACTCGAAGGAGATCTCCGCAGCTCAGGCCGCCAAGATTCTGGAGCAGGTCACGCCGTCGGGTGCCGTCGCCCGGGCCCGCGCCGAGCTCGCCGCCGAGTTCCTGGCCGACCTGCGCCGCCTGGACGCCCAGCTGCGCGGCACCCGCAAGAAGCTGGCCGCCGCGGTCAAGGACTCCGGCACTACCCTCGCGCAGGTCTTCGGCGTCGGCCCCGTGGTCGCCGGCACCATCATCGGTGACGTCGGCGACGTGGCCCGCTTCCCCGGCCGCGATCACTTCGCCGCCTATAACGGCACCGCCCCGGTCGAGGTGTCCTCCGGGAACCGGAAGGCCTGCCGGCTGTCGCTGCGCGGCAACCGGCGCGTCAACCATGCCATCCACATGGCCGCGATCACCCAGATCCGGCACCGGCACAGCGACGGCCGCGCCTATTACGAGAAGAAGCTGGCCGAGGGGAAGACGCACAAGGAAGCGCTCCGGTCCCTCAAGCGGCGGATCAGCGACGCCATCTTCGCCCGCCTGCAGGCCGACGCCCGGCGAGCCGCGGAAGCCTCCGTCACGGGCCCGGGAGGGCAACCGGGGAACGACTCTGCATCCAGCGCGGCCGGCTCACACCCCGCACGCCGGCTCTTCGGGCAAGCCACTCCCGGGCCTGCCACCACCATAAGGCCCGGCGCTACGGCCGGCATACCTTCTGGCCCCCGGTCCAGCCGGGCGGAGTCCCGGGGCAGGGCTGGGCATTCCCCGGTCGCTGCCACTCAGCCGTCGGCGAAGCGGCAGGCCCAGGTGGAGCGCCCGGAGCGAAGCGCGGACGAACGACCTGGAGGTACGGCGAGACGACGGCCACACTCGGCCGCGAGGAAGGCCCCGGTGGGTACGACTTCAAAGAAAAACCCGACACCCACTTGACACCACCAGCAAAGAGGACTCGTTCTGGGTGGGTTTCGGCCGGAGTTGCATCAAGATGCCGGTCGAGCAGATCTGGGTAATCTGCGCGGGAGCAGCTGCGACCCGGCTCGTTGATGTTACGCCGAGATGGCGAACACCGGCAGGAACATTCGCCCGGCTCGCCTCCGATAAGCAGGTGGCCAACACCGCAGCGGCGCTCGAACGCAGCGGACAGCATGGTGGCGCCGGGTGCCCGTTTATCCGGGTCATGTACGGGGCGGGTGCCGGGTCCATGCGGCCATGGTCGAGGGCGGGCAGGTGAGCCCGCATCACCAGGATCCGGTTACCGCCGGGCTACTGCGTCCGGCCGGCCGCCGCCAGCAACCGCAGCTCCCGGGCGCGCCGCACGGCCGAGGACCGGTCCCGGACACCGAGCTTGGCGTAGATGCTGCGGAGGTGCGCGTTGACGGTGTTCGGCGAGACGGACAGCTCGCCGGCGATCTCGGGCCGGGACAGGTTGGTCGGCAGATATCGCAGCACCCGCAGCTCGCCCGGGCTGAGCTCCTCCGCCGGCGGCGATGAGGACTGCCGCACCGCTTTCGGCCAGGCCGAGGCCCGCGACCGGCACCACGTGCGCACCTGGGTAGTACTGGTCGACGGGGACCGCCACCAGATCGAACTGGTCCAGGCCGAGGCCGGCCGCCGGAACGCGGCGGTCCACCTCGTCATCGATCTTGTGCACGTGCAGGAGTACTTGTGGGCCGCCGCGTGGTGCTTCCATGCCAGGGATGATCCGGCCGCTGAGGACTGGGTGGCCGTCCAGGCGCTGGCGGTGCTGGTCGGCCGGGCCCGGCATGTCGCCGAGTCGATCGCCGCGCAGGCCGGTGCGTGCGGGCTGGCCGATGACCGGCGAACCGGCGTGGAGGCGTGCGTGGGCTACCTGACCAACAACACGGAGTACCTGCGCTACGACCAGGCACTCGCGTCCGGCTGGCCGATCGCGACCGAAGTAGTAGAGGGCGCGTGCCGGCATCTGATCGGTGATCGCCTCGCCATCACCGGCTCCCGGTGGGCGTCGAGGGAGCCGAGGCCATCCTCAGGCTCCGCGCCGTCATCGACAACGGGGACTTCGAGACGTACTGGGCATTCCACATGCGCCGCGAGCACTATCGCGTCCACCAGGCTCGCTACCAGGACAGATACGACCTCCTCGCCTGACCGAACAGGTCACTGCAGAAGAGCTACACCCTTGTCAGTTCGCTGGATGTCACCTTGCCTCGTAACTGGCCGCGTCGTCGTCCCAGAACCGGTGGATCTCCTCCGAGATGCCGGTAGCCGTCACGCTTGGCCTGCTTGCCCTCTGGTCGCGCCCGTGGCCAGGCGGGTCAGTCCGGCGCCGCCGCCTTGGCGGTGTCCCATTTTTGCTCGATCTTGCCGAAGTGCCAGATGGACAGGGCAACGGCCCAGGTGAGCACGAACACGCCGACGACCACGAAGCCGGCTTTGTTGATGTCGAAGTTGCCCATGAACGTCCAGAACCCGCCGCCGAGGCGGTATTCCTGCTCGATGAGGCCGAGGATTTCGACGGTGCCTATGAAGAAGGCGACGAACACCGACAGGCCGGTGATGGTCAGGTTGTAGTAGACCTTCCGGACGGGCCGGGCGAAGGCCCAGTCATAAGCGAAGTTCATGAAGCACCCGTCGGCGGTGTCGAACAGGCACATTCCCGCGGCGAACAGGATCGGCAGCGAGAGGATGGCGTAGAACGGCAAGCCGCTGACGACCGCCGAGCCGGCCAGCACCAGCAGCGCGACCTCGGTGGCGGTGTCGAACCCGAGCCCGAACAGCACGCCGATCGGGTACATCTTCCAGGGGGTGTCCACCCGGCGGGCCAGCGGGCCGAGGAACCGGTTCATCAGGCCGCGCCTGGCCAGCTGCTCCTCCAGTTCGGCGTCGTCGTAGGCGTTGTTGCGCATCTCCCGGAACACCTTGACGATGCCGGCCAGGACGACGACGTTGAGCGCGGCGATGAGGTAGAGGAACGTCCCCGACACGCCGGTGCCGATGATCCCGGTCATGGTGTGCAGGCCGGAGCTGCCCCTGCGCACCTGGTTGTCCAGGGCCCTGATGCCGAAGTTCAGCAACAGCGCGAGCAGGAACACGATGCTGGAGTGGCCGAGGGAGAAGAAGAAGCCGGTCGACAGCGGCCGCTTGCCTTCGCCGACGAGCTTGCGGGTGGTGTTGTCGATCGCGGCGATGTGGTCGGCGTCGAAGGCGTGGCGCATGCCCAGCGTGTAGGCGAGGATGCCGGTTCCGAAGCCGAAGATCTCCGTCCGGGTGATGTGGTAGTGGCCGCCGACGGCGGCGGCCAGCAT
>WNFC01019011.1_pt1 | contig 15361 bp, 7 predicted proteins | sample 5400541 | NCBI WGS metagenome assembly WNFC01 (sample SAMN13153342, study PRJNA577476) | soil metagenome | isolation source: 120 cm saprolite under Douglas fir tree site 2 hole 2 replicate 1 | place: USA:California | collected 2015-04-18
TGCGTCCACCGTGGCGTTGGACGATGCGTTGCACGGTGGCCAAGCCCACGCCGGTACCGGGAAACTCCGTCATGCCGTGGAGGCGCTGGAATACGCCGAATAGGCGGTCGGCATAGGCGGGATCGAATCCCGCGCCGTCGTCGCGTATAAAAAAGACCTGTGTCCCATGGCTATGCGCCATGCCAAACTCGATATGGGCGGACTCGCGCTTGGACGTGAATTTCCACGCGTTGCTGAGTAAGTTTTCCAGGACCACGCGCAACAAACCGGGATCCGCCATGGCCTTAAGACCTTTTTCGATTCGGAGTTCGATCTGGCGTTCGGGCTGGGTCTTCTGAAGGTCGCACGCGATAGTGCTGGCGAGCGCGCTGATATCGAGAATTTGGGTGTGCAACTCGGCGCGTGTTAAGCGGGAAAGATTCAAGAGGTCGTCAATCAACAAGGCCATTCTTTGCGTTGCGGCACGTATGCGGTTCAGGTGCGCTTTGGCGTCGTCGTCGAGGCGGTCAGCACAGTCTTCGAGCAAGGCATGACTAAAACCGTCGATGGTCCTAAGCGGGGCGCGCAGGTCGTGCGATACCGAATAGCTAAAGGCTTCGAGTTCCTTGTTGGCGGCAAACAATTGCGCATTGACACCGTGAATTTCTGTCTCGACACGCTTGCGTTCTTCTATTTCTTTTTCAAGCTGCAGATTAGCCAGCTCCACCTTGTTTTTCTCTGCTTCAAAATCGTCGAGAATGTTTAGTACAGCGCGTTGCGTCACTTCCAGACGGCCTTTCTCTTCCGAAAAGTCGTCCAGGATGTTCACCATGGCCCCCTGAACGGCTTGTAGCTGCATTTTCTCGGCTACCGAATCTTCCAGTATGTTCAACACGGCGCGCTGGGCCCCTTCCAATCGCGCCTTCTCCGCAGCGAAGTCCTCCAAGATGTTCAGCAAAGCGCGTTGGCTATTCTCGATCATCGTCCAATCGTGACCGAGGTCCGAAGCGCGAACCAAGACGTCGCGCAAGTCGTTGGGCGGTGTTTGGTTGTGGCTGCGGAGTGTTGCTTGGACGCTCATGGTTGTCAGGCCAATGTGGCTCGCTCCGTGAGTTGCCGCTTGAGGTCGATAACTTCTTTTTTAAGCTCGATCATTTTCAGCTCGCGGCCCACGATGAGTTTCTGAAAGCGCTCCAGTTCGGCCAGCCGCTCGAGTTCTCGGTTGCGCTGCTCGGCAAGTTCCACCTCGGCTTTCTTGAGAGGGGTCACGTCTCGCGCGGCGGCAAAGACGCCTAGCACTTTGCCAAAGGCGTCTTTGTAGACGGAAGCGTTGTACAAGACGTGAGAGAGCCGCCCGTCAGTGTGGCGAATCGTCAACGGGTAATCCGTAACAAAGCCCTTGGCGAACGCCTGCTGGTAAGCTTCGCGCGCCTTTTCCGGTTCGGTGAAATAGTTCCAAAAATCGGCCCCAATGAGTCTCTCGCGGACAGAGCCTGTGACCTTGACGGTGGCTTCGTTGACGTCGGTGATTTTGCCTTCGGGGCTGATGGTGACAAGCGGGTCGAGGCTCGCCTCGATCAGACTCCGGGCATACTGCGAGGCTTGTTTTTGAGCGGTGATATCGCGGATCGCGCTCATGGTCAGCGTGCCTTCCTCGGTTTCCAGCGGGCTCAAACTGATCTCCACCGGAAATTCGGTGCCATCCTTGCGCAAACCGTAGAGCTCCAGACTAGCCCCCATGGACCGGGTGCGGGGTTCCGCGAAGAAGCCAGTGCGATGATGTGGATGCTTCCCGCGGAAACGTTCCGGAACGAGCAATTCAACCTTGCGCCCGACCAGTTCATTGCGAGGGTGACCGAATATTTTTTCCGTTTGAGAATTGACAAGTACGATGTCACCTTGAGGATTCACGATCACGATGGCGTCCGGGGCAGACTCCAGCAGTCCCTTGAATTTGAGTTCCGCGCGCTTACGATCGGTAATGTCGCGGATCGCGCTCATGGTCAACATACCTTCCTCGGTTTCCAAGGGGCTCAGGCTGATCTCCACCTGAAACTCGGTTCCGTCCTTCCGCTGGCCGTAGAGTTCAAGGCCGGCACCCATGGAACGCGCCGTGGGTTTGGCGAAGAAACCGCCCCGGTGTGAGGGGTGGGCACTTCGGAACCGCTGGGGAACGAGTATTTCGACCGCTTGACCGAGTAGTTCCTGGCGTGCGTAACCGAACAGTTTCACGGTCTGGGCATTGACGAGAACAATCCGGCCATCCCGGTTGACGATCACGAAGGCGTCGGGAGCGGCTTCGAGCAAAGCGCCAAATTTCTCCTCCGCCTTCTTGCGCCCGGTGATGTCGCGCGCGGCCGCGAACGCGCCCAATACGTTGCCTTGTGCGTCCTTATAAACCGAGGCGTTATAAAGAACATCCGTTAGGCGACCGTCTGCGTGACGGATGGTGAGCGGATAGTCCGTGACGAAACCCTCCGAGAAGACCCGCTCGTAGCTTTCGCAGGCCTTTTCCGGTTCGGTGAAGCAATCGGCGAAATCCGCGCCGATTAGTTTTTGGCGTGGCAAACCAGTGACCCTGACCGTGGCCTCGTTAACGTCGGTGATTTTCCCTTCCGGGCTGATGGTGACCAACACGTCCAAGCTGGCTTCGATCAGGCTCCGCGCGTACTCCGTAAGGCGGATTTCATCCGAGATATCTTTCGAGATCAGCAGAAAACCCAATGGCTTGCCCGAGAGGTCGCGGCGTGGGGTAATCACGACGCGCGCCGTGAACTGTTCGCCATTTCTCCGCTGGCGCGTCAGCGTTCCTTCCCATTTGCCCTGGTCGAGCGCCGCTCGCATGATTTGCTCGGGAACGCCAGCGCTGACTTCTCCCGGAGCATGCAGAATGGAGGAATTTGCTCGACCCACCACTTCATCGGGCTCGTAGCCGTACAGCCGACGCGCGCCTTCGTTCCAGAGCAGGATTTTCCCCGTAAGGTCTTTGGCGATCACCGAGTATTCGGTGGAGGATTCGAGAATGTTGGTGATGAAGTCGACGGCTTCCTGAGCGGTGCCAATAATCGAGCTATCAAAGAGGCTGGCTTTCTCGTGGACATTATTGCCTTCGCCTCGATCTTTGCGATTCATTGGTGATGTTCCTCGGGCTCCACGGAAAACTTTTCCCGCTTTGCGGGAGTGGAACCTGGCTGACGAGCACACGTGGAGAGGAATCAGGCAGGTGAAGCACACCTGTTCGTGCCAGACAAATTTTTGGAAGGGAATTTTATGGTGACAGAAGGGGGTACAAAGTCAAGGGCGGTGAACGAAGGGGTGGCGTGGCCGACACCCCTCGGACGCCTTCCACTCCGTTACGGTCTACGCGTGGGAAAGCGCGGCCTGCTTGTGCTCCGCAACGGCTGAGAGAGCGGCTTCGATGACGTCAAGGCCTTCGTTAAGCTGCTCGTCGGTGACAACCAGCGGAACGAGAATGCGAATGACATTGTTGAAGGTGCCGGCAGTGATGGTGATGAGGCCGTGCTCGTAGCAGAATTTGGCAATGGCTTTGGTCTCGGAGTCGGCGGGCTCGCGCGTCTGAGCGTCGCGCACTAATTCGATGGCGCACATGCCGCCGAGGCCGCGAACGTCACCGATCAAAGGCCATTTTTTCTGCCAGGCACGAGCTCGTTCTTCAAAATGCTTGCCGATAGCAGTGGAACGGACGAGCAGGCTGTCCTTCTCGATGGTTTCGATGGCGGCGAGCGCGGCGGCGCAGGAAAGAGGGTGACCGCAGAAGGTGCCGCCGAGGGCACCGGGGCCAGGCGCGTCCATGATTTCGGCGCGGCCGGTGACGGCAGCGATGGGCATGCCGCCGCCGAGCGATTTCGCCATGGTGATGAGATCGGGCTCAATACCGAAATGTTCGGAGGCGAACCATTTGCCGGTGCGAGCGAAGCCGGATTGCACTTCGTCGGCGATGAAGAGAATGCCGTGCTTGCGGCAAATATTTTGCAGCAGCTTGAAATAATCGCGCGGCGGAATGATGAAGCCGCCTTCGCCGAGAACGGGTTCAGCGATGACGGCGGCGACGGATTCGGGAGCGACGGAACGCTTGAAGGCGTCTTCGAGATAATGCGCGAAAGTTTCCGCGGTGGCACTTTTTTCGGCGCGGTAGGGATAGGCGAAAGGAATGCGGTAGATGTCGCTGGCAAAAGGCTGGAAGCCGGCTTTATAAGGATGCGTCTTGCTGGTGAGCGACATGGTGAGAAGCGTGCGGCCATGGAAGGCGTCTTCAAAACAAATAACGGCCGGGCGCTTGGTGTAAGCGCGCGCGATCTTGACGGAGTTTTCGATGGCCTCGGCGCCGGAGTTGAGGAGAATGGTTTTCTTCGGGAAATTGCCGGGAGCCAGGGCGTTGAGTTTTTCCGCGACGGCAACGTAGCTTTCGTAGGGAGTGACGGCGAAACAGAGATGCAGATGTTTTTCGAGTTGCTCGCGGATGGCGGCGAGCACGCGAGGAGAACGATGGCCGATGTTGAGGCAGCCGATACCGCCGGCGAAATCGAGATAGCGGTTGCCGTCGACGTCCTCGATGGTGGCGCCGTCGGCGCGCGCGGCGAAGACGGGCGTGGCGTTCGAAGGGCCGCGAGGAATGGCGGCTTCGCGGCGCGCCATCAAGGCGCAGGATTTGGGTCCCGGTATTTCGGTGCGAATCTGAATCGTAGACATTTTTTGTTTTCCTTACTTTGAAATCTAATACCAGCCGATGGGGGTCTCATCGAGATTGACGAAAACCTGTTTTGTTTCGAGATATTCTTCGAGGCCCCAAGGACCGAGCTCGCGTCCAAAGCCGGACTGCTTGTAACCGCCCCACGGAGCTTCGACGTAGGTCGGCTGCATGTGATTGACCCAGACGATGCCGGCGCGAAGCGACTTCACGACGCGGAAGGCTTTGTAAATGTCGCGCGTCCAAACGGCTGCGGCTAGACCGTAGGGGGTGTCGTTGGCAATGCGAATGGCGTCCGGTTCGCCTTCGAAGGGGATGACGGATGCGACAGGGCCGAAGATTTCTTCGCGGGAGATGCGCGCGCTGTTGTCCACGTCATAGAAAATAGTGGGCTCGACGTAATAGCCTTTGCCAAACTGCTTCGGACGCCCGCCACCGATGGCGACTTTTGCTTCCTTCTTGCCGAGTTCGAGGTAGGAGCTGACGCGATCGTATTGCTCTTTGCTGACCAGCGGCCCCATTTTCGTATCGCGTTCGAGGGGAGCGCCCAGTTTGATGCGCTTGGCCTTTTCCGTCATGGCCTCAACGAACTTCGAATAAATTTTCTTTTCGACGAGGATGCGGCTGCCTGCGGAGCAGACTTCGCCTTGATTGATAAAGACCCCGAAGAGCGCGCCGTCGACGGCGGCTTCCCAATCCGCGCCGTCGAAAAAAATGTTCGGCGACTTGCCGCCAAGCTCAAGCGTGACACGTTTGAGAGTGTCTGCGGCGCTCTTGACGATGATTTTTCCGACAGCGGCGCTGCCGGTGAAGGCGATTTTGTCCACGCCGGGATGGGCTACTAGAGCGGCTCCGGCCGTCTCACCAAATCCGTTGACAATGTTGATGACGCCGGGCGGCAGGCCCAATTCTTCAAACCAGTTGGCGACTTCCATCATGGTGAGCGGGGTCTGCTCGGCGGGCTTGAGGACGCAGGTGCAGCCGGCGGCGATGGCGGGAGCGAGCTTCCAGGAAGCCATGACCAGGGGATAGTTCCAGGGAATGATCTGGCCAGCGACACCGACGGGTTCACGCAAAGTAAAACTCAGGGCATTTGCGGGCACGGGATTGACGTGACCGAGAACTTTGTTCGCGAGGCCAGCGTAGTATTCGAAGCAAGTTGCGGCGTCGGCGATGTCGTATTCGGCTTCAACGATGGGCTTGCCGGAATTGCGGCATTCCAATTCGGCAAGTGGCGCGGCGTTGGCGCGAATTTTCTCAGCCAGCTTGTAAAGAAGGCGGCCGCGATCGGCGGCGTTGGTCTGGCGCCAGGGGCCGGAATCAAAGGCGGCGCGCGCGGCTTTTACGGCGCTATCGACATCGGATGCCGCGCCCGAGGCCACATGGGCGATCACTTCTTCGGTGGAAGGATCATAGACGGGAAACATTTCGCCGGAAGAATTCTTGACCCACTGACCATTGATATAGTTTTGATAGGATCGAACGACCGCTTTCGCACTGGTGGACATGACTGCCTCCCAAGTTCCATTCATAGCACCGGCGCGGGTGCCGCTGCCAGCTTCCGGGCAGCTTTGCGCCTGCCGTAAACAAAAAAGAAAAAGGCGGCGAGGCCGATGAAAAAGAGCGTGCCCCCGAACATCCAGATCTCGTAAGACAGGAGCGATTTAATCTGCTGCGCCGGAAAAAATGCCAAGGCGATTCCCAGACCGGTGGTCGTGAATCCGCTGAAGCCTGCAAGGAGCAGGGTGGTCTTGCCGAAGCGGCCTTTCACAAAAGAATCGCCAAGAGCGATCTTCAGCAAGGCGCCGAACATGTAGAGAAAGGGGATCAATTGAAGGACAACGGCAAGGGAGAGCAATTTCTGAAACGTTTCTTGCACCCCAGCGCCGGTAAAGGAGAAGTTGATCACCACCAGAATCAGCGATACGGCCGCGTGGACGATCAGCGCGGCGTAGGGCGTGACGTACTTCGGGTGGACCTTGCCAAGCCAAGAAGGCATATAGGAGTCGAGGCCGGCAACAAAGGGAATCCGCGCCGAGCCACCCAGCCATGCGGAGCCAATTCCCGCGATGGAGATGCTCAAGAGAAAGGCGAAGGGCGCAACAATCCAACTGACCCCAACGCGGCTGGCCATGTGGCCCACGGCCTGCACAATACCTTGCAGCACGCTGATATCGCTCTTGCTGACGGCGATGAGCAGGGTCAACGTCGCTCCGATGTAGAGCAACCCTGATAGCAAGCCGCCCCACGCAACGGCGCCGGGCAGAGTCTTTTGCGGGCTCTCGATTTCATCGCCCATGACCGAAGCGAGTTCCAGACCCACAAGGCCAAAACATATCACACCAAAGGAATTCAGAACAAAACGAGGGTTTGCGGGAATCCGGAAATCCGCCGCCGTCACCGTAGTGCCGAAGCGCATCCAAATCACGATCCCCAAACCGATCAGGACAGCCGCGGCAAATCCCGTGCCGATGGCGCCGAGATTGTTCAGCCATTTTCCGACGCCCAGGCCAAGAATGTTCAGCGCCACCAGCAGAAACAGCAGAACCACGGAAGCCGTCAGCGTGAACGATTTGTTGTCTGCGAGCGATTCGTGCCCGGCCCCCAGGACAAATACGAACACGCCGACGAAGTAGAGCATGATCGTCGGCACGTACATCATGTTGTTGGTCCAATAGCACCAGCCGGAGAGAAAACCGTGGAAGTCCCCAAAGATTTCCTTGGCCCAAAGGTAGACGCCGCCCTCGCCTGGGAAGCGATGCGCCAGTTCGATGACAGCGATGCCTTGCGGCCAGAAAAACAAGATGAGCGAGATGATCCAAAGCCAGACCGTTACGCCGCCATTCGCGGCGATGGAAGGAACGACGTTGAGGTTAAAAACGGCGACAACAAAAAGCAGAACGAGGTCCCAGCGCCCCAGAACGCGGCGCAGGTGCGGCGCTGCTAGTGCCTCGAGCGCGGCGGGCGTTGTGGTGACCTCGTTCGCCAAGTTTGTTCTCCCCTTGGTTTCGCGGCGCGGGTTTGCTGATGACCGCGGCGGGCGTTGTGGTGACCTCGTTCGCCAAGTTTGTTCTCCCCTTGGTTTCGCGGCGCGGGTTTGCTGATGACCGAGAATTGAGCAGGCCGGGCTAAAGCCCGGCCTCTACATTTTAATCTTAGTGTCCAGCGGCTCCGACGAATGCGGCGCCGCGCTGCTGCTGTGCCGCAGCCAGTGCGGGAGCGACTTCCTCGAAGACGCCAAGGTGCTTGTCAATGTCAGCTTCCGTGTGCTGGACAGAGATAGTCCACTGCTCGTCCCACCAATACGGCTGCGCCAGCACGCCGCGATTGACCATGGCGAACCAGTAGTGGCGCCAGAGATCGACGTCAATCCTGGTCCAATCGCGATAGTTGCGGATTTCCTGCGGATATAGCATCAACGCGCCGTTGACGCCCGCGCTGGCGACGTACGCATGCAAACCGGCCTTCGCAATGACGGCGCGGTACCCTTCGGTGAGCTTCTTGCTGAGCTTGCCGACGTGCTGATAGTTTTCTCGCGTCAGGACTTCGCGAAATGTCGCGAGACCCGCGGCCATTGCCACGCGGTTCGTGTTGTAGGTTCCGCCGTGGAAGACTTTGTGCTGCGAGATGAAATCCATCACCGCGCGGCTCGCTCCAAACGCTCCCAGCGGCAAGCCGCCGCCGATGGACTTGGCTAGACAAATTATGTCCGGCTTCACGCCGAAGAATTCGCTGGCACCACCCCAGGCCAGCTTTGCGCCGGTTTTCACTTCGTCGAAGATCAGCAGCGCGCCGTGCTTGGTGCAAATATCGCGCAACCCTTCCAAGAAACCGGGTTGTGGCAGGCACAATCCCACGTTCATGAGGATGGGCTCGAGGATGATCGCGGCGATCTGCCCGGGATACTGCTTAAAGCGATTTTCAACGCTCTTCAAATTGTTGAAGCTGGCGACGACAACGTTTTCGAGCGCGGTCTTCGGCACGCCCCCGCCGCCGGGAACGGAATTGGGAGCGTCGGGATCGCCGTACTCTTCGGCCTTGGGCTTGACGCTGACAAGCGCAGTGTCATGCAGCCCGTGGTAAGCGCCTTCAAACTTGAGGATTTTGTCGCGACCCGTGGCAGCACGTGCGATGCGGCAGGCGTGCATGGTGACTTCCGTGCCGCTGGAGCCGAACCGCACCATATCCACCGGATAGCGCTTGCAGATTTCTTCCGCAAGCTCCCATTCCTGGTCGTGGGGCATGCCGAAGGTCGTTCCTTCATGCAGCTTTTGCTCGACGGCCTTGACGACGGCGGGATGGCAATGCCCGGCCATCAGCGCTCCGAAGCACAGGTTGTGGTCGATATATTCGTTGCCGTCGACGTCGTGAATCCTGCTGCCCTTGCCATCCATCACAAAGAGCGGGTAGGGCTCGTAATGGCGGTAGTTGCTGGCGACTCCGAGCGGGATGCGTTCCAAAGCCCGCTTGTGTGCTGCTGCTGATTTGGGCGTGCGCTTTTCGTAGGCGGCGAGTTCCTTTTGTAGTGCGTCGTGCATTTGCTTACTCCCTGGTGGGTCGGCCGTTTTTCGGTTACCCGGGCAGGTCTATTCCCTGCGGTCAGTGTGCTGGGAAAATTCTCCAACTAATGCTCAACTCTGATTTTACCAGACGTGCGAAGGCGCGGCCCACGCGAGCCGCGCCTCACAAAGCATGGTGGATCTGCCAGCCTGCGCTAAAAGTGAAACTTCAGCGCGAATTGCAGCAGCCGGGGATCGCGGACGTGCAGGACCTGGCCAAACGTCCCGCCCTGGTTGGAGATGTTGCCGTCTACGGTGTAGAACTGGGCATGATTCCAGATGTTGAAGACATCGACCCGGAATTCCATTTGCCATCTTTCTCCAAATCTGGTTTGTTTGGAGAAGCTCAGTGAACAAATTGGGATCGAAGGAGTAACCGGAGACAGGCTGGCAAGCGGGAGCCGTAGGATCGATCGCCTGTGCCAGTGGACCAGTGAAGGCCGCGCATACCGTGCTGCGCGGGTTAACCGTTTTGAAGGAGGCTCCGGGGGCGAAGTTGGGCTGTCCAGGTTCCTCGAAATCAAATGTCGTATCAAGCAGCTCAACATCATCCTGAGAGGTGATGCGAACCGGGAAACCGCTCTGGAAAGACAGGATTCCCGATGCTTCCCAGCCATTTAGAAGTTTGCCTTTGAAACCATCGTACTTCGGAACCGGCAGGTCCCAGACATAGTTGAAAACGAAGCGATGCCGCGCATCGTAGTTGGACAAGCCATAAGTCGCGTTGAAGTTGAGAGGATTCAGGGCGCTTTCAAAGCTCGAGGCGTTGTCCAGGGACTTGCTGAAGGTATAGGACGCTTGGAATTGGAGGCCATGAGAGAAGCGCTTTTCAAATAGTGCCTGCAGCGAGTTGTAGTTCGAGTGGGCAATAGTGTCCTCGCTGAATATTCCGGAGAACACCGGCGCGCCACTCGTGGGACAGCCTGCTCCCGTCAATGGATCGCAAAGTGGTGACGAGTAGGGGCGAGTGCCCACAAGGGTAATCGGGGTGCCGCCTGCTTTACCAGTGATGACGCATGCGGCAGAAGGATTCTGGATGGAGCAAGGAATGTTCTGTCCGTTCGGACCGCCGCCGATATAGGGAAGGTGGAGAACTTGACCTTGCGGAAGCACGAAGGAATACGGGCTGTCCTCGCCGAAAGAGCCGCAGCCCTGCCCCTGCCCTGCCAAGTCGAGACAGGTCTGAGGGTTGCCCGGGTTCACCTCATAAGTTGCAAGCAAGCGGTGCCCCTGCGAGCCAACATAGGCCACCTGCAAAAGCATGTTGCCGGGCAGTTCCCTCTTGATGGTTAAGTTGTACTGGTCCTGATACTGAGGGCGCATATTCGGCGGAAATTGTCCGAAATAAACGCTGCTGGCAAAACTGGACCAATCGACCGGTGTTCCGCGCTTCGGATTCAGAATGCCGGTGAAGGGATTGGCAAAAACAGCACCGGTCTGGTCCACGTAAGGTGTCTGAAGAAACGGACTTCCGATGAAGTTGCTTCCGCCAAAGGGCGGCTCGGCGCTGAATTGCTCCAGCACGAGTTGTTCGATGGGGTTGTAGAAAATCCCGAATCCCATGCTGACGCTGGTCTTGCCCGGGCCACCAGTCAACTTGTCCAGCCATCCATCATGCGACCCCGGGCTCCAGTTAAGTCCAAGACGCGGGCCAAACGCCTTGTAGTACGTGTTGGTCAGACCGTTGGGAACGCCCTTATCACCGGGAAAAACCAAGCCGATCGGTGTTACGCCCGCCGCATCGCAGCCAGCCTCTCCCGGACCAAAGGTATTGTAAAGGTCGCTACCAACTGTAAGCGCGCATGGATAAATGGTGGAACGTTGCCCCGGCCGGAACGTCTGCACTTTATGGCCGATGTCGGTAATCGGCGTGTTCATTTCCCAGCGCACGCCGTAATTTAGGGTCAGGTTCGGCTTGATCTTCCAGCTATCCTGCGCAAAGAGATAGAAGGACTTACTGCGCACGAGTTCGTGTTGCGCCGAGCCCTGAACCAAACTGTTCGCCAATCCAAGGAAATAGTCGGGGTAGGGGCCGTCGGCCCCTAAGTCGTCTCCGGTTGGCCCCGAAGTTGTCGAATTGAAAGTCAGCCAGCCATTAACATCGAAGTACAGGAGTTGGTCGAATTTTTGGTAGCGTACGTCACCGCCAAATTTGAGACTGTGGGTGCCGATAATTCTGCTGTAGTTATCGCTGAATTGGAAGGTATTGCCAACCTGGGGCAATTGGCCACCCGCGTTGTTTCCGATAGAGAAGCCCCCGTTCAATTGAATGAACGGCACGCCTTCAAATTTGGAAGTTAGTCCTGAGTGGAGGCCGCAGTCCTTTGGATCTGCAGCTCCTGCGGCGCATGCGGCGTTAAGGGTGGCAGAATCACTTGTGCCGGTAAAACAGAACGCTGCGGCGGCTCCTGTGCCGCAGGAAGCCTGAATGGAGTTCGTTAGCGTTGGTGAGTCGAACTTCATCTGGCCTTCACGGAAGAACGTGAATCGAGCCTCGTTGACGGAGGTCGAGCCGATTGTCGATGTGTGGCTTATGTTTATTTGCTGCGTGCGCGTTGCGTAAACACCGGGGAAGTTCCCCAAGGGAGCGCCTTCGGCCTGGAACTTGGCAAACGGATCCAAAGTGTTATCGTCATCAAAGTAGTAGTAGATGGCCGTTTTCTGATTGTTGCTAAAAGAATGGTCGATCTTGATTTGAAATTGATCCCCGCGGTCTCTCTTGTTCGGGACTGTGGTGACGGTATCGGAGGTTCCCCCAGCCCCGGGCACATACTTAAGCAGAGCAACTGCCACAGGATCGAAACACTGTTGAGGAATTTGGTTATTGACCCAATTGGTAACATTTGGCGACCCGTTAGTATTGGTGAAAACGCCTGGAAGGAACAAGTTGGGTTGAGTGACCGGATTCGGCTGATAAAAGGAGTACGGAGTACCTGGCTGCAGGGGTCCTCCTCCCTGCGCCGCGATGGCACTGCTGCATCCTGTGCGATCGCTCAACACCCCGGCCACCGTCGAATCGCTAAGTGTGCCCTGAAATGGCGTCGCTCCGCCGCCGCCCGAAAAATCGCCGCCGAGCTCAGTGCCGGTAGGCACGGTAACCGGCTGAGAGACAATGCCCTGCACAATCCGGCGGCCCTCATAGGAAACGTGGAAGAAGGTCTTGTCTTTCTTGATCGGCCCGCCAAGAGTGCCACCAAACTGGTTTTGTTTGAATGCGGGCTTAGGGGCGGGAGTGAATGAGAAGGGATGCGTATTCAGATGGTCGTTGCGGAAAAACTCGTAGAAGCCGCCGTGTATCTCGTTCGTACCGGACTTGGTGACCACATTCACGACGGCACCAGAGTTGCGCCCGTATTCCGCGTCGAAAGCATTGGAGATGACCTTGAACTCCTCGATGCTGTCCGGCGATGGTTCCACAGCGGGCAAGTTGGCGAAGAGGTCGTTGCCGTCGCCGCCGTTCACCGAGTAATTGTTGGAGCGACCGCGGCCGCCGTTGACGGTGACGACGCCAGCTCTGTCTGATCCATAAAAGAGGTCGTTGCCGAGTTGCGATTGGACACCAGGCTGCAGTTGAAGCAATTGGTAGACATCGCGTTGGTTAAGAGGCAACTGCGTTGAGGAGCGCTCGTTGACGACGGCGCCAAGCTGCGTCGAGGACGTATCAATAACAGGGGGCGCGCCAGTGACTTCGACTACATCGGTCGAACCGCCAAGCTGCAGGGCGATATCAAGGGTAAGTACCTGATTGAGATCCAGGACGATCCCCCTGCGCACATATTTCTTGAAGCCTTGCAGGGTGAGATCCATTTCGTAACTGCCGACCGGCACCTCAATAAAAATATATTCGCCATTCGCGCCGGACTGCACTTCGCGCGTGGCGTGAGTGCCTTCGTTGATCAATTGCACCGTGGCCGCGACCACCGCCCCGCTGCTGGGATCCGTCACCGTTCCGCGGATGCGGCCTCCGGTGCTCTGCGCGCCCGCAAAAGGCGCCGCCACTAGTATCGTCAAGACTAATGATGTTGCGAACAAAATGCCCCGAGAGCAGAACAAAAACAGACGTAGAAAGCGCGCTTCCACCTTCATGACCTCACCCCTTGCCGCGAAGAATCTTTCGAGGACTAATTCTTCGTGGTTGCTTGTACCTCTGAAACCTTACTATAATCCTGTAAACTTAGAGAAAGCCGGGACCAGTGTCAAGCAGAAAGAATTTATCCGACGCATCGGCAAAGCGCCTGCGGCCTCCCCACTTGCGCATCAGCGAAGTGGCCCGCCGCGTGGGCATTTCTTCCTCCGCTTTGCGCGCCTGGGAAGCCCTGGGCCTGGTTAAGCCGCAGCGCACGCAAAGCCGTTACCGCCTCTATACTGAATCCGATGTGCGCCTGTTGCAACGAGCGATTTTTCTGCGGCGCGCTCGCGGCCTTAATCCCGCCGCCATCGTTCACGTGCTCAAGCGTCAGGGAGTTGTCTCCAATTCAGCAGAAAGACCGCTTCATCCGGGGCAGCGCTTCCGCCGGTTGCGCACACGACGCGGACTCTCGCTCGCCCAGGTGGCTCGCGCCACCGGAGTCTCCATCGGTTTTCTCAGCGCCCTGGAGCGCGGCCAGATGCGCTCCTCGATCGCCACCCTCCGGCGCATCGCCCGTTTTTATCGCACCAACATTCTCTCACTCTTCGAAACCGCCGGCGACAATCCGCGCCTGGTGCGCCCGCATCAGCGAAAAGTCCTCGAGACCACTCCTGACGTTCGCATGGAGCTGCTTGCCTGGGGACAAACGGTAATGGAACCGCACCTTTTCCGCATCAAACCTGGTGGCGGCAGCGGAGAATCCTATTCGCACGAAGGCGAAGAATTTCTGCACGTTCTTCGCGGAAGTTTTGAAATCTGGCTTGACGCCAAGGAGCATTATCAGCTAAAGGCTGGCGACAGCCTTTATTTCGAGAGTTCGACTCCGCATCGCTGGAAGAATCCCGGCCGCGTGGAGACGTGGCTGTTGTGGATCAACACGCCACCGACATTCTAATTTCCCGGAAAAGGTGCCGATGAAAGTTCAACCGCTCTGCGTCGCTCTTCAATCGTTGCTGTTTTTGCTCTGCGCCGCTTCGATGCCACAGGCGCAAGAGAAGATCGTCGAACCGGCGGAGATCATCGTCGTTCACGGCCGGGTCTACACGGAAAACGCCAAGCAGCCGTGGGCCCGAGCCGTGGCCATTCGAAACGGAAAGATCGTCGCTGTCGGTGACGACGCCGAAATCGAGCGCACGCGCGGCGCGAGCACAAAAGTGATCGACGCGGGCGGAAAACTGGTGCTCCCCGGTTTCGTTGATTGTCACATCCATTTTCTCGACGGCTCTTTCAGTCTCGGGCGAGTAAATCTCGAAGGCGCAAAAGACGCCGCCGACATTCAAAAACGCCTGCGCGAATATGCCACCGGGCATCCCGGGGGCGGCTGGATTCTTGGTCGTGGCTGGAATTACGCCATGTTCGGTCCCGAGGCGCTGCCTCACAAGAAGTATTTGGACGAACTTTTCCCCAATCGTCCGGTTTTCCTCGAAGGCTATGACGGGCATACCTACTGGGCCAATTCGAAAGCTCTTGCTCTTGCCGGAATCACCCGCGACACACCCAATCCATCCAACGGTTCGATTGTCCGAGACCCTAAGACCGGTGACGCAACGGGTGCGTTAAAAGAGTCGGCTCAGGACCTGGTCGCCAAAATCATACCCAAGCCCTCGCGCGCCGAAAAACTCTTGGCGCTGCGCGCGGGAATGAAATGGGCGAACGAGCATGGAATCACTCGCGTGCACAGCGCTGGACAAGATTTCGAAGTGCTGGACCTTTTCGACGAAATGCGGCGTCATGGCGATCTGAGCGTGCGTATGTATGTCGCATACTTCCTCAATCCTCCCGAACTCCGTCCTCAGGACCTCGACGCCATCGAGCACGCCCGAAAAACATTCCACGACGGCTGGATCGACGCCGGCGCCGTCAAGTTCATGGTGGACGGCGTCGTCGAATCCCACACCGCGGCAATGCTCGAGCCCTACGGCGACGATCCCTCTTTGAGAGGCAAGCTTTTCTGGGAGCCATCAAAATATAAGGCAGCGGTCGCGG
>WNFC01004385.1_pt1 | contig 15355 bp, 23 predicted proteins | sample 5400541 | NCBI WGS metagenome assembly WNFC01 (sample SAMN13153342, study PRJNA577476) | soil metagenome | isolation source: 120 cm saprolite under Douglas fir tree site 2 hole 2 replicate 1 | place: USA:California | collected 2015-04-18
CGAGCCGGTACACGGCCAAGAAAAATGTTTTCGGCCACAGACAGGTTCGGCGCGAGATTCAACTCCTGGTGAATCATGGCGATGCCCAGCGCCATCGCCTGACGCGGGTTCTCGATGTGGGCGGCCTGGCTGTCCAGGACAACGGTGCCCGCATCCGCCTGGTAGACGCCGGCCAGGATCTTCATCAACGTCGACTTGCCCGCGCCGTTCTCGCCGACGACGGCGTGCACCTCGCCGGCGCGAACGTCGAGGTCGACACCCATCAGCGCCTGCACCCCCGGGAACGCTTTGCTGATGCCCCGCATCCGAAGGAGGGGCGACTGGTGCGGACCGCTCACGGGCGCTCCTTGCCCACGCTGGCGAGGCGCCTGGCGGGGCCCGTCGAAGCGCGCACCACGAGCTGCGGCTGAAGCAGGACGTGGCGCGGCGGCGCGGCCCGGTGCAGGCCGATGCGCTCGAGTAGCAGCCGGCAGGCAATCTCGCCCATCTCGACCCCTGGCTGGCCGACGGTGGTCAGCGGCGGGTTGAGCGAAGCCGCCCAGGGCATGTCGTCGAAACCGACGACCGAGACGTCGCCCGGGATGCGCAGTCCCGCTGCGTGGATGGCCGCCAGCGCTCCGAGCGTCATCAGGTCGTTGGCGACAAATACGGCATCCAACTGCTCCCCATGACTGGCCAGCAGCGACTGCATCTGGGCGAAGCCGGAAGCCTGTTTGAAGTCACCTGCGCGGACCATTGCCCGATCCAGAACGAGACCAGCTGCGCCGAGCCCGGCCTCGAAGCCGGCCAGGCGCTCGGTAGCTACGCTGACCGTTACTGGACCGCTGATCGCGGCCAGCCGACGGTGGCCGAGGCTGACCAGATGCTGAGCCGCCGAGTACCCCCCGGCAAAGTTGTCGACGAACACCGTGTCGACCAGATCGGCGCTGCCCGAGTGGCGGTCGATCAGTACGACCGGCACTTTTGCAGCGACCAGCGCGCTCATGGCATTTCCGAGCGGGTCCGTGGAAGCGAGAACCACACCGCCCACGAGCTCGGCAATCAGAGCTTCGGCATACATTTGCTCGCGCGCCGGGTCCTGGTCCGAATTACAGACCATGACCAGGTAGTCGTGGTGAACCGCAACCTGCTCAACGCCGCGCAGGACGACGGTGAAGAATGGATTCTGAACGTCGTGCAGGAGCAGGGCGATTGTGCTCGACGCGCCGCGACGCAAGCTGCGAGCGACTCGATGCGGACGGTAATCGAGGCTGGCCATCGCTCGCTCGACGCGCGCGCGCAAGCCGGGGCCCACCGAACGCGAGCCATTGAGGACGCGCGAGGCGGTCGCTGGCGAGACCTGAGCAAGTGTGGCGACGTCCGTCAAACGGCTGGTGCTCGCCACCCCTGTCCTCCTCCGTGAAATCGATTTCCAACCACCAGCGTAGAGACAGCCGGCGCGGCTTGTCAATCGTGCAGCAAACGCGGGTGAACCCGGAAACGGCCCTGGGTCTTCCGGGAGAGGTGGGCCGCCGGGTAACGTAGGCCATCCCAAACACGCCAGTGACGCCATTCTGAGCGTCTACCGCTGCAGTGCCTCTCGCGTCGGGGTGAAGACAACGCCCTGCGTGGGCCCTGTGCCACGCCGGGCGTGCGTCCGTCGTGACACGGTGTCGCCAGCGTAGTGGATAGTGCTCAGTAGTTGTGCCAGCCGCGACTGTCGCGGAAGGCAGGGGTAGGTCTAGGGATCGATGATTGCCCGGGAATTCGAGACCTGACCCGTCAGACTCGTGTTGCGCGAAACACCAGGTGGTGCTCGACGCGCCGATCGTGGACGCTATCAACGCCGCGTTCCAACGCGCGCCCCCGTCGCTCATTGCCCAGGTGCTTCGCGGTCCCCCGCCGATGTCGAGCGTTTTCATGAAAGAGCTGACGCAGGGTGTCGTGTCCGCCGACGTGTTGATCTCAACGAGGCCGGCCTCCGGCCCGTTCTCAATGGCGTGGCGAGGTCGGCGGCCAGTCGCCTTTTAGAGATGATCATCAAGCGGCGAGCGATGATGGCGGCCTTGGCGCCGCGGTCGGGCAACTCCGCGAGGTAGGCGGCTATCGTCTCGTCCGAGAGCTAGAACACAATTTCGCGCTGGCGGTGTTTGCAGAGGAGTTCAGGTTCTGCAACTTGAAGTCCCTCTCGACTGCGTGTGGCAACTCGCGGATTTGGAAGGCCCGCACTCTTCTAGCAGGCTCGTCGCCCTCTGAGCACGGATCCCTTTTGGGCGTCGCTGATCCGTCTCGACTTTTGGAAACGTCCTTCGCCACAACCTTGGTCGCGTTGAAGTTGGGCTACCATTCGCTCGACCGGCTCCCACTCGAACGGTTTATCGTCGGTCGACCCGAGCGTCCGATCAGCCGCGCCTAGCTGTGTTGTTCGCACTTCGCCAGTCCGCACCGCGATGCCCCATCTCTACGTCTGAAATGCCGTCGTCGCTACACTTTCGCGCAGCCTCGGCCTCTTATATTGGCGGGCAGGAACGACACCGCAAATCTCTGGCCCGAGCCGGCCGAACGTGGCCGGAGTTCCACGAGAAGAACTCAGTCGAGAACCCTTCCACGAGCAAGTGTGTGCGGGCGCGCACTGCCCAAAGTCTCGAAGCCCAAAAGGCAGCCCTTCCACGGTTGAGATTGCTGATACGCAGCCGGCAGTGGAACGGGGGTCCAGGACGCCGCGACCCCAGACGGGAGGGATTGACTGGAACCCGATGCAGTGTATTCTGGCCGTCGGTTTTCAGCGGCGGGATAAGGGTTCGCCAGCGTTCAGCGACAGGAAAATGGGGATAACCACGACTACGCATACCTTCAGCGGGCTGCGCCCTGAGCATGGTCTCTGGCGCCTCGGCGCTAGCCTGGTATTCGCGCTCGCGTTTGGCGCCATCGTCACGTACTTCGCGACGTCCCCGCGACCGCCGACGCCAACGCCTCAGCCGATCCAGACTGAGCAGGCGCCCGACGGCAGCAACACCGATATGTACGCGGTCGTGCAATACGTCAAGGAAGTCGACGCCGAATACACCACGCCGCAGATATCAACCGTTGCGCTCAAGATCTTTCCCAAAGTGCCGATCGCCAATACCCAGGCCAACATTTCGGCACCAAATGGAACTCTGTTTCAATTCCTCGGGGAGCCGACTTCCGAGGAACAGGACGGATGGCGCACCTGGAAATGGACGATCACGGTCAACCACAATGGCCACATCGGGCGTTTACCTCAGGCGCTCGAGGTCCACCTTAGGTACGTCGTGGTGAGCCCAGTGGGTGGGTCCGTGGTACTCAAGGATCAAGCGATCCCCATCAACCCGACCGTCGAAATGCTGGATTTTCCGTTGCTTTTCTACTTGGGGATGATCGCCACAGGCATCATCGCGAGTTACTACTTCGCGGAAGGCAGCAAGATCCAAGCGAGAATCAAGCAGAACTTCGGAGAGATCAAACGGCCGATCATCTGGATCGTCTTTTCCCTGATTCTGACGCCTGTCGTGTATTTGCAATTCAGGCAGGCCGCGGGACCTGTGATTGGCGACCAAGCGTTGTTGCTATTGATATCAGCGCTGCCATTCGGCGCTGGCCTCGACCTGGCGGTTGGGAAGGCGGCAGCGGAACGGGCATGACTCTGACGCGCCAGAACCGGCATACGTGTGCTCTGCGCGTCCATGTTGGACCGGCGGTCATTGCAACCCAATTTGCCTGCGTGGTGCTCTCCGTCCTTGCGGCCGCGACGGCTTGCACGCCCTCCAGTCCGCCGCTTCCGGAGGCACAGGTCGCAGCGACCGCAGGCGCGCCGACAACACAGGCCGCGTCGACCGCGGCAGGACCAACGCTGGCAGCCGTCCAGACGCAGGCGTCACGCACCGTCGAAGCCGAGGCTACTGTGGCGGCACCGACGGCCGCCGCGGCGGCGACGCGGGCGGCGCCGACGCTTCAGGCTTTGAGCACCGTTGCTGCCCTACCGACAGTGCCCGTATCGATCCGAACGGCCGTTGCGAGGTCACAACTCCAGATAGCAGCGGTCGGAACGAACCAGAGCGATCCGACCATTACGGTGCGCAACGACGGCCAAGCGCCGGTCAGTCTGAGTGGCTGGACGTTTCTCGTCGGGAACTCGAGTGTGCTTATTCCGACGACTTCGACGTGGACGGTGCCCGCGAAGAGTACGGTCACGCTGCATCTCTCGCGCGGCAGCACGAAAGGTGACCAGGTGTATCTTGGTTTTCCAGCTGGGACCGCGGCCAGCGAGCTCGTCACCGGCAAGCCAGTGACTCTCGTCGACACGAAAACTCAGCCAGTGAGCGTCTATAACTGGGTAGCGCCGACGATCTCGCCCCGACCGTAGACCCGCGACCATGGAGCCCGACCGCCCATGCTGGACGCACTCCAGACGAGCCTGCGACCAAAAGAGCTCCTGCTGGTGCTCGACAACTGTGAACATCTCGTCGCGGAATGCGCCAACCTCGTCGATGCGCTCCTCCGCGCTTGCCCCAAGCTCCGGGTGCCTACGCGTTTCGGCACGGCATTTGCTGAGCCGGGCCTACGTGATTCCCGCCACCGGGACGCTTGCGCAGATTCAGAAATACGTGTCTGCTCGGATGCGAGACCAACGGCTCTCTGTGAGGCTGGCTGCATGTTGTCACGCCCCAGAACCTTAAAAAATGTCGCGCTCGGAGTCACCGCGGCCACTCTCGGTGGATCGCTGTCCATAGCCTGACGGAGGAGCGAACCAGCAATAGAGCCTCGTCCGGCGAACACCGCCCCAGTTCAGCTGAGTACCCCGATCCCTGCCAGAGTCGGCCTCAGTGGAGTGGTCTCAGATGCGGGCATTTTTGCCGGCGTTGAAAAAGGCTACTTCGACGAGCAACGCTTTAAGGTTGAGCTCCAGCGCCTGAGTTCGGCAGAACAGGTGCCGCTGCTCGCCACGGGCCAACTCGACGTTGGCGGTGGTGGGGCGAATCCGGGCCTTGGCGTTGTCGCCGTGCAGGACGTCGACAATGCTGGATGGACTTGCCATCCGCCCCACCCGGCGTGGTCTCGCCTGTTCGAGGGCATGCGCGCCGTCTGGGGTGGGGACCTCCTGCTTACCGGGCGTCGATTACCTGGACTTCTGCGCAGTGCCGGACTGCAGAACGTCGAGTTCACGGCCGATCACGCTGGTGTGGTCCGTCGGACCCATCCGCTCCACATGCGCATGCTCCTGCTGGCCGAGATCGTCAGCAAGCGACTGATCGATCAGCAGGTGTTCACGCGCGCGGAGCTCATCCAGCTGATGCAGCGCTTGAAGGCGCATCTGGAGAATCCAGACACGTTTGTCATCGCGCCGCTGCGGTTCCGCGCCTGGGGATGGAAGCCAGTGAGCTCTGGCCTCAGTCTGGGCACACGCGACGTTCCAAGCAGCTCTCTGATCTCGGTGAGCGCGTGTTCGCGTCCGACGAACGTGCTCCACTGAGCAGGCAAGATTAGCCCGGCGTCATCCAGGGCGTGGCTGTTGGCGCTGCTACCGAGTCTTTGATGCGGTGACCGTCCGCCACCTCTTGGTGTGTATCAGGGCGACCCGGTCGCGGCGGTGCGGAGCCTCGGTTTCTGACGTAGTGCCCGGATTGCAAAACACGGTGGTAGTCTTCGGTCCGAGGCTCGTCAATGAGCGGCAAGAGCTTGGAGTTCGCTGGGTGACTGCCTATCTCCAGGGCGTGCGTGATTACCACGCAGGTATCTGAAGCCCGGCACCGGCCGACCCGACATCGTCTCGATCCTCACGAGATGGACGCCGGTGGCGGATCCGACGCTTTACGACAGCATGGGATTTCCGTTCATCGACCCGAACGGGGAGCTGAGCCTGGAGAGTGACGGACGAGCTGCGGTTCTTCCGTGAGCAAGGCCAGGTGACAGGGCCTGTGGAAGTAGAGCAGGTAGTCGAGAGCGGGTTTCCTGCAGGGGCCCTCCAGAAACTCGGGCGCTGCCAATCATGAACCCAAGCGCGTTTGGACTCACACTGCCACAGCGCGCCATCTTGTTCGGCGCATTGACGCCCCAAGTGATGGTTGAGCTGGCATGCCGCGCCGATCAGAATCCTTTGTTCAGCTCGGTCTGGGTAGGCGACAGCCTATTGGCCAAACCACAACCCGACTCGCTTACGTTGCTCGGCGACCCGTCGGCCCGGGACAGCCGGGATCGATAGCCAAAGGGGTCTCACGTCACCGCACCCGTAATCGCCGTCGTCAGCCTTGCATAACGCCTACTCCGCGCACACCGTTAAACTCAGACCGCGTGCGATGGCCACCGACGTTGCAGACGTCCAATCTATCAGCGAATGGCGCTCGATCACCCCCACTGGTGAACGGAGTGTGCAGGATGCCGTGGTACAGGAGAGGTGATAGGACGACGACTATCTAAGGGAAGGTCCATGGTACGACACAAACCGTTTTCACTCGCTGTGACCCTGGGAGTATCAATTCTTCTCGCGGTGAGCGCGGGTTTGGCTTCGGCCAGCGACAATTCGGTCACCTTCAAACACACGATCAATCCACCGAGTACAACCAGTTTCGACATCAGTTGGGTCGAAAATTCCACCGGCAAGTACTTCCTTGCCGATCGGACGAACAAAGCGGTCGATCTCGTTGACGCTAAGACCGATACATTCCTCGGCTACATTGGCAAGGGCGTGTTCGTTGGGCGGATTCCGCCGGCGAGCTGTGCGGGTGGCGGCAACACCTGCTCTGGTCCTGATGGCGTGCTGACGGATGATGCCGGCCTGGTGTGGGTCGGGGACGGCGATAGCACCATCAAGGTGCTGCGCCCGACGCCCAACACCGGCGCAGCTGCGCTGATCAAGACCATTAAGACCGATCCGAAAGGAAAGTTCCGGGCCGATGAGCTCGCCTACGACCCACAGGATCAACTCATCGTGATCGCCAATGACGCCGAGGGGTTCCTGACCTTCATTGACGTTACACACAAGACAGTCGCGGGCCACTTCTACTACGCGGACAACACCGTCGGAGCGCCAGCGTCTGTGCGAGGCCACGCTACAGCCGGGAACGGCCTTGAGCAATCCGTGTGGGTGCCACAGACGGGTCTGTTCTATCAGGCGGTGCCGGCCAACTCGCCGACGGTCGAGGGCTTCATCGACGTATTCGATCCGAGAACCATGAGCCTGGTTGATACGTTTCCCGTTCCTGGCTGCGACAATGGGCCGACCGGTCTCGCTCTCGGCCCGAATCAGAAGGTCCTGGGTGCCTGCGATAACGGAGCCGCGTCGGTGGAGCTACGGCATGGCCAACTCCACAAGTTCCTGACTGAGGTTGGCGGAGCAGACCAGATCTGGTTCAACCCAGGTGATGACAACTTTTATCTCGGGATCGGTGGTCCACCTGCAAAGCTCGGTGTTGTCAACGCCAATGATGACCATGTTGTTACCGTGATCAGCGGCAAGGGCGGCCACTCCGTCGCCGCCTATGCGGGGAATAACCACATCTTCGATCCGGATCGCAACGGGACTGGAATCGACGTCTTCGTCAGCGGCCGATAGCGCCAGGGTGCTCGACCGGCGTGGTACGAAGCCGGTCGAGCGTTCCTGCTGCGGGGCTCGACGCGAACGGCACGGTGCCGAATGGCCGCGCGCTCAAGCTCGACATTGCGACGCATGTCATCACGACTCTGGCCACAGGCTTCGCCGCTCCGAACGCCGTTGTGCGGGACCGCCATCGCAACCTATTCGTGTCGGCCTCCGACAATCAATGGACCGGAAATGTCCGGTCAGGATGTGAAGCGCAGCGAAAGCGCGGACGAGCAGCCGCTGGAGTTTGCAGTCGAGGAACTGAAGCCGGTCTAGAAGCGAACTGTCGCATTGCTGAGCGACAGGCGCATAACTTCATGCACGTGAATCTCACGCCGCGTAGAGGGCGCACCCTCCCACAGTCCGTGGGGCGGTTCCGACCCGGACGGCGATGCCAATCTCGAAGTGCCCAAAGCCTAAAGCTTGGCGGTGGGCCAGTTTCGACCACGGGCGACCACCCTTTACCGTCGAATCGACCAAGCCACTGATCTTCGCACAGTTTCTCCTCAACGGTTTATGACTCGGCGACGGATTTCGCATTGCTATCGCCAGACCGCGTCACCCGTAGATCTTGCCGCAGTAAAGGAAAGTAGCGAAGGCCCGCCACGATGGCTCTTCGGGCAAACGCTGCGAGTCAACAGCCCACGCGACGGCAGCGTCCAAGTAGCTCTCGATCGTCCCATTCTCCCAGCCGTTCGCGCCGGGGCCCCATGGGCTACTTGGACTGTCTCGCTCGGCGACGACCTCGTTCGCCCGATCCGCCGCAAGGGCCTTCACGAAAACCAGGAACGACTGACGGTCGACAACTTGATTCAACAATGCGCCCAAGTCTCTCATCGGCACCTTGTGTCACGTCGCATCACGCCGCTCCCAGCTGCGTTTGGCGGCTTCGCGGTTGTAAGCGATGTAGACCTCGAGACTGCGCAGAGACAAGTGCCCGCTGAAGCGCTTGAGTTCGACCTCGGTGTAGCCGCTGGCAGCACGCGCAGTGATGGCGGTGTGGCGGAGCTGGTGCGGGTCCCAGGCTGGCGTGTACTTCTTCCAGAGCGTGTCGGCCTGGCGATAGGACAGTCGTGCGTGCCCGTCGGCTGTCAAGTCAGCGCGTCGGGGCGAGCGAGCCTTTCGCGCTGTGATAAACAGCGCCCCGACCGTCGGCTGTCCGCGTTGTCTCAAGTAGTCGTCCAGATAACGTGAGACACGTCGCGAAAAGAACATCTCGCGCGGACGGTCACCTTTTCCCTGAATGCGGATCGCCCGCTCGGTCCAGTCGATGTCCTCGAGGTTGATGGCGAGCGCTTCCTCGCAACGCAGCCCGCCGTCGTAGATCAGCCAGAACAGCGCGCGATCGTGCGCGTCGCGGCTGGCGCGTAGGGCGGCCTCGACCTGCTGGGGTCCAGAGCCCTCGGGCCACTTCGCGGCTGCGGGCGGCGCTCCAGGCCGTTGAGCGGTTCGTCCTCGAGCCAGCCCTGCTGCTGGCACCAGCGCACGAAGCTGCGCAGGGCGGCGTAGCGACGATTGAACGTGCTGGCAGCCAGGTGCTCCTGCGCGGCGAGGAACACGGCCGTTGTCTGGTGCGTCACGCTGGTGACGGGCTGCTCGCCGTGTCGCGCGACGAGCGGGGCGAGGTCCTGGGCGTAGCTTTCGCGTGTCCTTGCCGCGAAACGCGAGCGTGCCAGGAAGCGCTCCAGTGCTGTGCGGAGGCTCGGCAGAGGTGGGACGACGTGTAGCGCTCGGGGCATCGGCAACTATCGCACAGAATGCGTAGTTTACGCCCATGCAACGGGGCACGGATGGGCAGCGGTTCTCGATGGCAGCTCGTGTGATGCGATGCCGGCTATCGCACCTAATTGACCCTTTATTAGCTGCGATATCGTCCGTCCCCCATCCCACCTGCCTCAGGCGACGCCATGCCCGTCGATTTCCGGACCGCCGACCAGCAGCGCAGCTATGGCCGCTATGCAGGCGAGCCCTCGCGCGCGCGGGTGCGCCAGTACTTTCCCCTCGACGACCGTGACCGCGGCGTTATTGACCAGCTGCGCGAAGACCACACGCGACTCGGGTTTGCCGTTCAGCTCGCTACGGTCAGGTTCCTGGGAACCTTCCTGGTCAATCCTCGAGACGTTCCAACGCCAGCGGTCGCGTACCTGGCAGAGCAACTGAGAATCGCTGATCCCACCTGCCTGGAGCGCTACCTGGATCGGCCAGCCACGCACCGCGAGCACACCGCCGACATCCGCCGCCAATATGGCTACCGCGACTTCAGCGAGCAGCCCGAGCATTTCCGTTTGGTGCGCTGGCTGCACACACGCGCCTGGCTGAGCAGCGAGCGGCCGAGCATTCTGTTCGACCTGGCCACCGCCCGGCTAGTCGAACGTAAAGTGCTCTTGCCTGGTGTCACCACACTGGAGCGGTTGGTCGCGAGTGTCCGCGACCGAGCCATCGAGCGTCTCTGGCAGCGGCTCGCGGCGGCACCGGATGGCGACCAGCGGACCAGACTGGACCAGTTGCTTGTCGTGCCGGCCGGCGAGCGTGTGAGCCCTCTCGAGCGCAGGATCGGCGTATTCGAAGAACAACTCCTGCCAGAGGCTGCTTGCTGGCTGCCCATCTACCCCGACCCACACCAGCCGGGCGCGCAGCAGGTGTCCGGTGTGCTCGAGTTGAGTCATGAAGCCGAAGCGGACAACCGCGTGACGGTCCTCGCCGGCGAGCAGGTCGCCGAGCGTCACCGACCAGCTCCATCCGAGCTCGCCTGATTTCGACATTCAGTACGGGCTGATCATCTCAGCCGTCGTACCAGGCGCACCCTCGATTTCGAGTCGAACGTCTCGCACAGCGACCGCCAACAGCTCGCCCAGCTCGCCCATGAACGTGGTCGCGATCTCGGCTGGACTGCGCAGGTTGTGGAACTGACCACCACCTGCAATGGCGGTTGCAGGTGGTGGTCTTGTTGAGCCGAGGCCGTCCCCTTCACCAACTGGAGTTTCGGCCAGCTGGCCAGCCCGGTCGGCGCCCCAGCCGCGTATCTGCGCAAGCTGCCCGCACCGCTCGCCCGCGTCGACCTGCAGTACGGCCTCGAAGGCACACGGCACCTGCCTGACGTCGCCGCGTCCCGCGCCGAAGCCTTCTAGCCGGTGACTCTGAAGTACTCGCTGCCGGCCCCGTGCTTCAAGATCCACTCGACCTTCCATCGGCCGAATCCGGGAATGTCCCTTGCCGGGGCTGACCAATGCACCGGTTCGTATCCTTCCGGGGGCACGTAAAACATGGGCAACCGCCGCCAGCGGCCGGTTGGTGTTAGAAGCGGAGTACATGCTCTAGGCGCGGGCGCGCAAGCTCGGGCCGCAGGGGAATCTTGAGCCGAGACGCTCTGTTCACACCCCAGCACCGCCGTTAGCAGGTGTCTCCGCACTGATCCACAGGCTAGTTGGCTTCAGGGTCCGCGCCTTGGGCGGCGCGTCCACCGTCAACGGGCAGGACGACGCCGTTGATGAAGCTAGCTTGGTCGGACAGCAGGTATGCCACGGTCTCGGCGACCTCTTCGCTGGTTCCCACCCGACCTAGGGGATGGAGGGCGGCCATCTGCTTGTCGACGTCGGGATGGTTGCGGCGGTAGGCCTCATAGCGCGCAGTGCTGATCGAGCCGAGCGCGACGGCATTGGTGCGGACGCCGGCGGGTCCGTGGTCGACGGCGACGGCTTTCGTGAGGGCCTCCACCGCAGCCTTGGCCGTCGCATAGGGCAGCGCCCCGCGCACCGGGCGTTGTGCCTGGTGGGAGGAGACGTTCACGATCGCCCCACCGCGGCCGTGGGCCAGGAAGTGGTTTACCGCCGTGTGGCACCCGCTGACCGCGAGGGCCAGGTTCGCCGTAATGAGGTCGAGGACTTCGGGCGCGGTGGCGGAGGTGAACGTGGCATCGCGGAAGATGGCCGCGTTGTTGACCCACCCGATCAGGGGCGCCGCAGCCTCGGCCCGCATGGCCGCTTGATGGGCGATCTCAGGGTTGCGGGCATCGCCGGTGACGAACTCGACCGATGAGTGGTCCCAACCCGAGGACTCCGCGATATCGAGGACCACGACGTGGCCTTGCGTGGCGAGACGCTCAGCGATTGCTCGCCCAACGCCCTGGCTTGCCCCGGTGACGACGTAGGAGCCGTGAGCCACAACAATGCCCAATCTGTCTCTGTTCAACTGCCGGCGTCGGCGACGTTGACGGTGTTCTGGCCGGCGAGGATCTGCGGTGCGGCGTCGCCGAGGGTGACTGCGTAGGTCTGCGTGTGACGAGCCCGGGCGTCGCGGGGCCGGCCTTGGACGTCGAGATAAACCTGCTCGAGGACCACCAGTGTGACGCCCGGTGCAAGCTGGTGCGTGGACTCGACCCTGTATGACACCGAACCGTCACCCAGACCACCAGGAATCGCACCGCGAAGGTAATCACCCAGAGCCCGCCGTCCGCGGTAACAGGCCCCGCGGCTCGTCACCCAGACGGTCTCCGGTGCGAAGAACCCGATGTAGGTCTCGACATCCTCGGCGCGATGAGCCGCTTCAACCTCAGCGAAGAACGCCACCGCCGATGACTGCACCAACACACCTCGTTCGCTCATACGACCCAACCAACCGCAGAACCCCCGGGCTTCCCACACACCGGCTTCTGCCGCTGACAACCCATTCGAATCATACCTGGCGCGGCCAAATCGCACGCACACTGTCAACGAAGACAACTCCTAGTTGCGATTCGCGCTGGCGTTGTCAATGCCCATCGACGTGACCGTAGGGGCCGCAGTGGCGCTGATCGTCGACGCCGCCGCGCCTTAGCGGTCAGTCCCTGCGGCCAGTGCCTAAGACGGTGACGCCGACCCCGATCATCGCCAGGCCGCCGACGCTCCCGACCATCCCGGTCGTCGCTGCCGTCCAGCACATCAACCAGGACAACCGCTGGCACGTGTCGCTCAAAGCGTACAACGCTGTCAACAGCACACAGACGACCGCGTTGTATGCCAGCGACCGCGACTGTTCATCTTCCTGGTCGACGAGGCGCGCCATCGAACTGGACGGCCATACGTATTTCCGCGGCTTCTACACCTGGAATAGCGAAGTCGGTAAAGCCGCCTTCGGCCTGGCCAGCTTCCTGTACTCCTACGTTTGCGCCAACCGCATCATCTGGGGCGCGCGCGACGTTGAAGAGCTGCGTATCCGCCACACCTCCCTGGCACCTGACCGCATCGTCGAACAGGCCCGGCCCGCCCTGGTGGCCATGAGCGAGGCCACCCCCCAGCCCATCGTCGAAGCGATCCGCAAGGCCAAGACCACCCGCGTCGGCAAGACCGTCGCCGAGGTCGAGGCCTGGTTGGCTGGCTGGCAAGGGCTTCGGCCGGGCCGCGTCGAAGCTGGCCGTCGCCCTGGCCCAGCGCGGTGGCGACACCGGCTCCAGCGGCGACCCTACCAATGTGTGGGACCTGGTCCAGGACGGAACCGCCGCCGCGCGTGCCATCGGCCACACCGACAGCCGCCTGGAGACGATAGGCGCGGGACGGGCTGGAGGGTTGGGCGCTCGCGCGGGCTGCTGTCGGTCGGCGCGGGCTGTGCGGTCAGACCGAGCGCAGATGGTCGAGTCTCCTGCGCGAACCCGCTGCCTGATTGCGTCCGAGGCGCCGGGGTCGACCCCCTGGCGCCTCCATTCCCCGGGGAGCCAACACCATGACCATCAGCAGTAACGGCCAGCTCGCCGACGTGGTCGAAGGCCTCGTCGAGAGCACAAATGAGCGCGGCATCCGCGTCCAGGGCGAGTGGCGCAACATCTCGAAGTTTCATCCTGTTGATCTGCCCGAGCGCGGGGGCCCGCGTGCGCGTCACCCTCGATACCAAGGGCTTCATCCGTTCGCTTGACATCCTCGACCAGGAGCCGCCGCCGGCTCGATCCAATTCGTCAGGACGCGATCGCGAGATCCGCCGCATGTGCGCGATCCAGGTCGCCGCCAGCCTCATCGGCCAGTTCGCCCAGACCCGCGAAGAGGTGCGTACCGACCACATCTTCCCGCTGGCTGACGCATCCTCGACTGGCTCGAACAGGAGTCGCCGCAGTGACCACCGACGACATCGGCGCACAGCTCACGCCGCGTGCTCGAGGCGACAGAATGGGTCCAGGTACCTGCCGCTTCTACGTTCCGAAGTGGGCATGCCACGCCTTCCCCATCATCGCGCGCCGCTGGGTGACGATCTCGAGCACGGCCCGAAGCTCAATCGTGGCCCAGGCCTGGCGCGGCACCCGTCACACCTTTGCCTGCTCAGAGATCCAAGTCATGATCTCGTCCAGCACGGCGGGCACCGGGCGCGCGGTATTCACGACCAGGAGCGGCGCTGGGATCAGATAGCGCACGCGCGGCTCCGCCTCCGCCAGGTAGCTCAGCAGGCCGTGCCACGTGGTCTGGTGGTGAGCTGACAGGCTGAACATCGTTCGCTGCTCGATCCGTTGTCGCCAGACGCTTGGGTCATCGCAGTGGGTCTCGACCACCAGCAGCGTTGCGTCGGCAGACGTGGCTATGTCCTGCAACGTGTGATATGCCTGCTCGAAAGCGAGAGGGCTGTCACAGACGACCGACAAACCAAGTGAAAGCTGGCGGCGCACCACGCTGAACATCACCTCGTAGGCCAGCCCACCGGCCTCGGGAGTTCGGCCGTCGAGGATGTCTTTGACGTCGTCCTTGTCTACGACAGGCCAGGCACATACTTGCCCCGAGAGCTAGAACACAATTTCACGCAAAGGGGAGGGATGGCCACGATCGGTGGCATGGTGATAATCCAGGGTCAGTCGCAGGTTGGCGTTATTCGGGTCGCGGCTGAAGACACCGTGAGCAAGGCAGCGCGGCCACGGGTGGGGGAGGACGCCGTAGGATGAGTAGCTGACGATCACGGCTCAGGAATCCCGCCGCCTTCGTAGCTGCAAGCATAGGGAGAGCCAGCACAATCTGCCTGTCTGCGGTGCTCTCGACGATGGCGCCCTCATACACGAATTGCGGACTTGTAGAGGAATTGTCCACCCCCACCAGCACAACAGCATCGCCAACTGCGGGCGGTAGTGGCGCAGTAGGAGTGTGCGACCGTCTAAATGGCCGACGGCTTCGTACTGCTCGATCAGTTTCTCTTCCCGATCGTCCACGGTCAGACTCTACGATCATGCGGCCGAAAATGCCCTGGAAGGGCCGAATCGCTGGGTTGCTGTCACTCGGTGTCGTCTCCGGACTCGACTTCGCGCGGAGCTCGACCTATGGTGCGGTCGGCCCTTTGGAGCGGGCGGTACGAACGTCCTTGTAGGACCAGGTGGTGCGATCGGCCGAGCAAACGGTCAAGGGCGCCTTCGGCTAACACCGCATTCGGGAACAACGGGTGCCAATCCTGAGGGGCGCGGTTGCTAGTCAGGATCATCGACCCGGCGCGGGAGCGTTCGCCGATCAACTCGTACAGGTCGTCCGCCCGCTGGGATGTGAACTCGCGCATCGCGAAATCGTCGACGATGAGAAGCGGCGGCGGTAGTACGGCATCCGTCCATCCCAGGTCTCGTCGGCGTGGCCGCCGCCCAGGTCACTTAGCCCGTTATCGGGCTAGAAACGTGACGGAGATACGCGTTTTTGGTGACGTCGGTGGTGGGGGGAATGGCATTGGTTCAGGCAGCCAGTTTCAAGCCCAGGTCGGTAAGTAAGAGATCGAGGGCGAGATCGACCCCGGCGTACAAGTTGTCGAGATGCGAACGGCGCTCGTCTGGCAGGAGGGCGTCGTCAGCGATCG
>WNFC01004387.1_pt1 | contig 15353 bp, 28 predicted proteins | sample 5400541 | NCBI WGS metagenome assembly WNFC01 (sample SAMN13153342, study PRJNA577476) | soil metagenome | isolation source: 120 cm saprolite under Douglas fir tree site 2 hole 2 replicate 1 | place: USA:California | collected 2015-04-18
GGCGTGCTGAAGCGGGTGGCGCAGGACCACCGTGCCAGCGCTGGTGCCGGTGATGACATGAATGAGTCATCGCATCATGCGCCAGGGCGCGGGACAACGGTTGCACCGTGCCCTGAGCCAGCGCACGATGAGAAAGCTGGCGCGGACAGCCACGTAAGAACCGGGGCGAGGGATCCGGGCTGGCCGGGATCCGGTGATGACGATCTCCCCGGTCGCCAGCCTCCAGCGCCACTGGTGCGCCAGGTCCGTGCCAAGCTCCCGCAGCCTGACCTCGAGCTGGCGCGGGCCGAGCTGGCGCGGGCCGGTGCCAACGGCGGCCTGCCGTCAGCTCGGGCCCTGGCCCGGGACTACCTGGGCGGCAACCGGCGGCTGGCGGGCCAGCTGCTGGCCGAGGCCGGCGCCAGCCCCAACGGGAACGGGGCAGCCCATGAATGAGCAGGTCAGGAAAAAGATCTACGGGCGCCAGTTCAGTGCCGTCGTGTACGGCACAGCACACGGTGAGCTGATCTTGAAGGCGCTCGACCAGGCCCGGGGGTTCTTCGGGCCAGAGGCCCGGCTCGAGGCGGGGGAATCTGACTACCGGATCAGCCCGAGTGTGTCCAGGCCAGGCCAGTACATAGGCCACATCACCGTGCGGGAGGTGCTCCGCGATGAGTGATCCCGAGTACCGCTACCAGAACGCCCTGAAGTGGATCAGGACGATCGCCGGGATGCACTACCTCGGTGGCGCGTTCGATCCTGAGCACATGCGCGGCATCGCCAACCTCGCGGCGGACGCTCTGGCCGGCAAGGATGCCGGGGACCATGACGAGGCCGTGGCTGCCAGCCAGGAACGTGCCCGTGAGATGACCGGGAAATTCCAGCTGTACCTGGCTGGCGGCGATGACGCGAGTGCTCCATGAGTGACGACGCAGCACCGGAGGCCCTGGCCAGCCCTGCCCCCGCCGCCGCTGCCCGCCGCTGGCCGCGCCGGGTCCTGCTGGCCTGCCTCGCCGGGGTTGCGGTGGTGATCGTCACCGTGCACAGCATCGGCGGCCGGAGCTCGCTGATCGCGGGCATCATCACGGCCGCCGTGATCATCTTCGCCGCGGTGATCTGGCGGCTTCCGCACCTGCGCAGGCACTTCGCCCGGCCTGGCGGCCCGCGGCCGCCCAGGACAGCCGGCGGGTGGCGGCACAGCAGCGGCTTCCGCCGCGGTGGCCGTGGCAGTGGATCTGGCGGCGGCGGGTTGTTCCGCAGGGCCAGCCCGAAGGGCGGCGGCAGGGCCGGATTCAAGGGCAGCAGCGCCGGCACAGGGGGCCGCCGGGGACTGCTGCACCGCAGTGGCACGGGCCGGGGCGGCAGCCTGCTGCGCCGGGGCGGCGGTGCCAGATCCGGGATGCCTGGATCCGGGCGGCACAGGAGGCCGGGCGGCACTGGGCCGGGAAGGTCGCTGCGTCACCCGTTCCGCGGCCGCGGGCCATCTGGCGCGGGCCACTCCGGACGCCGGTCCCTGCGTCACCCGCTGCGCCGCGGCGCCAGCGCGCCAGGCGGCACGCACCGCCCTGGCGCGTCAGGAGGAGGACGGTCGCTGCGCCACCCATTCCGGCGTGTCAGGCCAGCTGCGCCAGGGGGCCGCCGCCGGGGCAGTGCGCCAGGCGGCACGGGAGGCGGCGGGAGTGCCCCGGCCGGGCGCCGCCGGCGGTGGTACGCGCCGTGGCGCCGCCGCGCCAGCGCTGGCGGGACTACAGCCGCAAAGCCGGCAGGGGAGCCGGGCGGCAAGAAGGACGTGAAGCCAGGAGCAAAGCCGGGCAGCCCGCCATCTCCGCCAGCCGTGCTGGATGCCAGCGGCCCGGATCGTAAATCACGATTCCGCCATATCCGCAAGCGGTATCGCCGGGCGCGGAAAGCAGCGGTGCGCTGGGCGAAGCCACGGTGGAAAGCACGCGCCGGCCAGCCGGACGCCAGGCGGCTGGTGACGGTGACACGCAACCGCAGGCGGCCATCCCCGCTGGCGGGGCGCGTTCACCCCCGGCTGCGGAAAGCGGCGGCATGGGTGGACGCCCTGCGGCTGCGGCGCTGGTGGCGCCATGCCGGGAGTCCGCATGCGGGACGCCCGGTGCCACGCCCGGCGCCGGCCGCGGTCGCCGCCCCGGTGATGACGGCGGCACCCGGGAAGCCGGTCAGCCCGGTGAGCAGTAACGGCCATGGAAGCGGCAACGGCTCCCAGGCACAAGGAGGACCAGCCAGAGGAGGAAGTCATATGTGGGGTAAGCAGGGGTTCGCGGCGGTGCAGGACGCTATAGACACACATATTGGTAACTGGGACCCGGACGAGGCCCAGGACATCGAGGAATTCTTTGGTGGCTTTGCTGATTACTGGCGGAACCAGGGCGCCACATTCAGCCACCTGGCGGACCGGATGGGTTCCGAGCTGCCTATCGCGGCCGCCGTCCGGGACCTGGTCGAGGAGGTGGCGGCGGCCTGCAGCATAGTCGGCGACCGCGCTGATGAGGTATATTCCGCGCACCGTATCGAGCACGAGACAGAACTGGAGAGAGTGGAGAACCCGCGCCCCGGCGAGGAGAAATGGAACGTCTAGAGGTATCATCTTTTTATCGTCTTACCCGAGAAGCTTACAATAAGGCACATCGGGAAGTTAGGAAACTTCAGGGACCTGCATACGCACATCTTTGCGGTGGCTGCTGTGGTGGCCTGGCTGAGCAGTGGGCTACAGTGCACGGTACTGTCGGGAATAGTCTTCAGGATTTTGTACCACTCTGCATAAAATGTCACATCAAATACGATCGTCCGGGATCTGGTGAAACTATTCAAGAAAAGGTATTGAATTATCTATCAGATAACCCTGGTGTTAGTGCCTTTATGATCTCAGTGGTACTCGGCAAAGGATGTAGCGAAATTTTTCGTATACTTAAATTTGCCGCTGACCGTGGGGTATGTGAAAAGTCGAAGCCAGCAGGGTCAAGAACATGGATGTGGAATATGTCATCATGATATGCACCGACACGGGACGGCATGAACTGCTGGCCGGGTGCACTCACCGGGACAGTGTCATGACTCTCGTCAAGATGGCTGACGGATGCTCGGGCCGGCTGTGCGCGGATTGCCAGCAGGAGACGGGAATCCGGCACTGGCCTGGCGTGGCTGACAGGATCAGCGGGTCGGCGGCGGGCCTGGACGTGCTGGAGATATTCCGGGCTGCGGTCCGGCGCTGGTAAAGGAGTTATGGTGAGAATAGGGAATCGCATCCAGATTGACGGGCCTGACACTGATCCTGAGGTATGGCCGTGGACCATCTGGCGCGGGCATGCCTGCGACGAGTACGGCAACTGCTCCATCTACTTCAAGATCGCATTCCTGGGCGGCTTTGTCCTCTTCTGGGAACCACCTTCCCACTTCCAGCGGGAAATAATGGTTCCTGAGCCAGGTGAGGACCGCTGGATCGACAAGCGGTATTACGACGGCTGGAGCGGGGAGGACCCGGACCCCGCCGCTGTCCCGGAAAAGGAAAATGGCCTATGACGGAGGCAAAGAAGCCACAGCACCAGTGGGAGCACGCCCTGACCGCCAGCGCTATCGCCGCGCTCGGCCTGTACATCGCCGCGGCGGTGTCCCGGCATATGGACGTCCCCATTTTCGAGGTGGTGCTGCTCACCTTCGTCACCGGCGCGGCCGCCCTGGCGGCTGTGTACCTGGCCACCGGGTCCGCCGTGATATCGGCGTACATCATCGCGTGGGGAGTCATAGCAACCGGATGGATGGCCTACGCCCGCCTGAGCACCCCGTTCAGCGGGATCGCCGTCCTGCTGCTCGCAGGCCCCGTGATGATCCTGGCCGCCATCGGCGCCCCGCTGGTCGCTAAGCACAATGACGAGATGCGCCGCCTGGAGGCGCAGGACGCCCGGCGCGCGGAAACCAGGCGGCTGCGGTCCTGGGAGACCATGCTGGATGAAGTCGGCTGCCCCGGGGTGAAGGCCCTGACAGAAACCGAGACCCGCGCGGGCCGCACAGTGCTGCTGCGGCTGCCGAAAAGCGGGGCACTCACCCTGGAGAGCCTGGAAGGCTGCTACCGGAAGATAGAGGTGGCCCGGCGGCTGCGGCGCGGCGCTGTCCGGTTCGAGCTCGTGAAAGGCAGTCATTCAGCCGACGTCTGGATGCACCTGTCCGAGCGGGACGTGCTGAAAGAGGAGATCCCGTTCCCGGCCGGCAGCAAGCCCCGGACGGTGAACAAGCCATTCGACGTCGGCATCGACGAGAATGGCCAGGAAGCCGAGGTCCTGTTCCGGGAGATAGCCGCCCTGATAGCGGGGGTGCGCGGCGCCGGCAAAAGTAACCTGGTAGCGGTCCTGCTGGCCCGGCTGGTCCAGTGCGTCGACACGGTCGTGTTCATGATCGACATGAAAGGCGGCCGCACGGCCCGCCCCTGGCTGCAGCCATGGATCGACGGGAAATGCCCGCGGCCGGCCATCGACTGGGTGGCGACCACCCGCGAGGAAGCCGACCTCATGCTGGACGCCTGCATGGCCGGCATCGACGTCCGGGCCCGGTCCGGCCAGGGCGGCGAGAAGATCACCCCGTCGGCCGCCACCCCGGCGATCATCCTGTTCTCCGACGACATCGCGGTGATCTTCCGCACCGGCGGCCCGCGCCGCGGGCAGGTGAAGACCACCAACACCCAGCTGGCGGACAAGGGGCTGGTCATCACCGCTACCGGGCGCAGCGAGGCCATCGACCCCATCCTCGTCGTGCAGCGCGCCACCGTGACCATGACCGGGTCCGGGGACCTGAAGTCCCAGTGCGCGATGCGCTTCGGCCTTGGCACGGTGACCGAGACCGAGGCCCGCTACATCCTCCCGGACAACTGGAAGGCGGCCCGCCCGCTGGCACACATCGACAGCCCCGGCGCCGGGGTGATCGCGACGCGCAGCAAGGTCAGCGCGCCGGTCAAGTTCTACCGGCTGACCCCGGAGCGCATCTATGGCATCGCGCAGGAGACGGGATGGAACCGGCCCGAGCCGGACGCCATGACCGCCCGCGCGATGGGCGAGGCGTACGAGACCCGGTGGGACCGGGCCGGGGAATTCCTGTCCTGGCTGCGCGGTGATGGCGGAGAGCCTGGCAACCCGGCTGACCCAGGGGATGAGAGAAGCCAGTTCGAGAACATCGTCGCGCAGATCGAGGACCCCGAGGCCAGGGTGCACCCGAGCCGGATCCGGATGCGGGAGATCATCGCGGCCCGCGGCATCCTCGGGGCCAGCCCGGACTTCCTGACCAAGGCCCTCGAGCGGGAGGGCAAGGGCGTGGCACGGGAGACGGTGACCCGGTGGTGCAGCGCGGACAAGAAAGACGGCCTGCTGCGCTGGCACACGGGGGGCCGCTACACGATTATGCATCCCGGCGGTGGAGAAGCCCCGCATGATACTCTGTGATGCGCAGATGATGGTGATCCGGACGAAGGGCCTTGGCATGGGGGTAAGCGCTGATGCGCTGCTGGTGGGGGTGAATTTCCGTGACCTGGAAGCTTGAGGGCTACGACACCTTTTCCAGTGAGTCCTATCCTCTTGGCGATATCAGGACCGGAAGCGGGGGGACGATCGACGGCATGCAGCCGTCCTACCCGGATTATGCGGCAGCGAAGGCCGACGGGCTGAAGCGCCTCGAAGACCTGGACCGCACCCAGCCGCCGGAGACATCGGGTGGCCAGGGGCCGGGCGGCATCCAGGACCGGGTCTATATCGTCCATCCTTATGGCCACCGGGAACGGCTCATTGCGGAGGTGTCCGGTGAGGCATAGCAGCGAGGAGTTCCGGCGCATCGCTGAGGAAGGCACCATCCTGCGCTGCCAGGTGGGATCCGGTGTCCATGGCGTGGCGATCGATGGCCAGGACGACCGCGACGAGATGGGCATCTGCATTGAGCCGCCCGAGTACGTCATCGGCCTGCGGGGATTTGAGCAGTACATCTACCGCAGCAAGCCCGAGGGCGTCAGGTCAGGTCCTGGAGATCTTGACTTGACGATATATAGCCTCCGTAAATGGATGCGGCTGGCACTCGGCGGCAATCCGTCTGTTCTCCTGCCATTGTTCGTGCCACAGGCTGAGATCGTCAGCATGGATGATACCGGCCACGACCTCCGGGTGCACCGGGAGATGATCTTGTCCAGGCAGGCCGGGCACCGTTTCGCCGGCTACCTGGATGCGCAGCGCCGCGGGCTGCTGTCCCGCGATGGCAAGGGCCGTGACGTGACCCGCCCCGAGCTGGTCAGGAAGTACGGATTCGACACGAAGTTCTGTGCTCACATGGTCCGGCTCGGCGTCCAGGGTGCCGAGCTGCTGGAGACAGGCAGGATCACCCTGCCCATGCCTGAGCCATGGCTGTCATGGATCAGGGACCTGCGGACCGGCGGTCACACGATGGCCGAGGCCCTCGCCGCCGCCGCCGATCTCGAGGACCGCATCATCACGCTGACCGTGAAATCGCCGCTGCCTGAGCACCCGGGCCGCGCAATGGCCGACAAATGGCTTATCAGTGCCTACCAGGACGCCTGGCATGCGCGGCCGGGGGAGGGCTCTTAGATGGCCGGATCATGGGATCACATCGTCACCAAGTCGGGCAAGTTCCAGGGCACCCGGCTGATCGACGACCTGGGTGACGCTTATGAGGCGCTGGAAGAGTGCTACGGCATGATCCAGTGGCTCGCAGATCAAGCCGAGGCACGGCCGGGCCCTGGCATCCTCAGCCGGGATGAGTGGATCAAAGAAGCCGAACAGCATTACAAGGAAGGCCTGGATCTGGGCGGCCTGGCTAAGAAACGGTTTTCCGGTGAATGAGTTCCGGCACAAGATCAGCATTGGCCCGGACACCATGGACGGGCAGCGCGGCTGGTGGTACGCCGAGGTGGACGGTGAGTACGACGGCCAGGGACGCACGATCGAGGAAGCTCTGTGCGACTTGGTTGACAGCCTGAAGCATGCGCTCGACAAAGTGGATCCTCCGTCATGATCACCGGATCCGAGGCCGCCGAGCTGTGCGCCATGGCCGGCCTGCCGTCAGACGCCTGGCAGCAGTCTGTTCTTGACCGGGTATTCGCTCCCGGCAGCAATGGCAAGGCTGCTGAGAGCCGTATCGGGATTTTCGCTCCTGACCAGTCCGCGGCAGTGCGCACGGGCCTCCAGTGTGCCCTCGCCTGGCTGTTCCTGGGCGATGAGCGTGTCTTCTGGTCGGCCCGGGAGTCACCGGATGTCACGCAGGCGCTCACTGCCCTGGAGAGCATGATCATAAGCAGCGATATCCTGCGGAGCCGGGTGGCCAGGGTCAGCCATCTCAATGGCGATGAGCATATTTCCCTGCACTCTGGCGCCCGTATCACGTTCACGTCCAGGCTGAGGGGGGCAGGCCATGGTTTTTCTGCAGGCAAGCTCATCATTGACGAGTCCGCCGCGAGTCTCTCAGCCAGGCAGCTCATAGCCCTGACACCTATCGTGATGGCAGCCCCAGACCCGCAGGTCCTTCATATCGGCGTGCTGGACCTGGGCGGCGGTTACTGCGCGGTGCCACAGTGAGTGCCCGTGCATTCAGGCGCCTTCCCTGGCGGAGGACACGGAAACGGGGGCAGTCGGCTGGCGACCAGCCGCCTAAGCCACTGCTATCCCCGGACCCAGGAGGGCTCAGCGGCTTGCTCGAGTACCTGGATGGCCAGAAGGCGCTTCACCAGGTGCAGGTCTCAGCAGGGGCAAACTGGGTCATGTCGCAGGAATGGCTGGATGAGTGCCTCAAGGTCTGCCCGTACACCGGGCTTGTCCATCCGCCGGTGATCGCCGGGCTGTCAGTGCTTGTCCGCGGTGACGGCGGCTTCCCCCGGCTGGAGTTCTGGGAAGAGCAGCAGGAGCCGGGATCGTGAACGTCCTGACTTCGCTGATCCACGCCAGCTGGCAGGCGCAGGCCGTGCTCGGCGCCGTTTTCACCGTCTCCTGGGGCCACGGCGCCCGCTGGGTCGAGCGCAAGCGCTTCAGGCTGACCATGTGGCGGCATGGGTACGGCAGCCATGGCGCCTATGTCAGCGGGCAGCGGGACTGGCACCGGGACCTGCCGCCGTATGAATGGGCAAACCGCCGCCGCCGCTACATCAGCGAGCACGGTGGCACACCGGACTGCTGGTGCTGCCGGAAACGCTGGCAGCAGGGCTGGCCTATTCATCATCTCGACTACAGCCGGGCCGGCGGCGGCTGTGAGCGTGAGAGAGACCTTAAATTTGTCTGTGATCGCTGCCACCACCGGTTCCATTCCGCCGACCGCAAGCGGGGCGTACTGCGGCCGCTGGGGGTGTCCCTGCGGATAGCCACCTACTTGGTGTGGCTGGCATGGGCGCCGGTGCGCCTGGCGCGGATCAGCTGGCGAGCCATGGCCGGGCTGTTCGCGGGCCGGGCGGCGTGATGGCAGGAGACCTCCGCCAGGTGACCGCGATCTGCCAGTTCCGCGGCGGCCCCGGCCGTGAGCAGGAGGCGGCCGAGGCGTGGGCGTTCGAGCTGACCTACTACTTCCTGCGCGGCGTGGGCGAGGCCCCGCAGGTCACTTATGAGGACGGGATCTACACCTGCACGGGCTTGATGCAGGCCACCCATCCAGGTGATGACGGCGATCTGGTGGAATTCGATAAGGGCGAGCCCTGGGATCTCGATTTCTGCACTGGTACTGACCGCCGCAAGCGTCTGCAGGAGCTTTATCCCGCGTGCGAGACCGGGTTTGACGGGCGGACGGCTTAATGGCCATCCTGATCCTCATCTTCCTGGCGGGTGGCGGCGGATACTTCGGGCTGACCTCACTGTCCCGGCGCTCCACCCCCTGTAAACGCTGCCTCGGCGAGGGATATCTGCCGGTCCGGGGCGGCCGCCGGTACCGCAGGTGCCCGCGGTGCCGGGGCACCAGGGTGCGCCTGCACTATGCCGCTGCCCGGTACCGGGCCCGGCGGGCTGCGGGAAAGCGCGGCACCCGCCGCAGATAAGAGAAATAGAAAAAGGAGATCATGATGAGCAAGCCCAGCGACTGGGATGACAAGTTTTCCGACGATCACATCGCGAAGACAGCAGCGGCAATCGCGAAGGCAGCAGCCACCCGGCAGGGCGGCGGCAAGGACGGCGGCAGCGGCAAAGGCAAGTGACGCCGGGTGTGTAATTCCGCGCCACGCTGCACATGCAACCGGATCCGTAAGACGGCCATCACCGTGATCGCCACCGCCGCCGTGCTGATGATGTTCCCGGCCGTGGTCGACGAGCTTGTCTACGCGGCGCTGTCCCTGACCACGGCGATGTTCGCCGTGTTCATCTTCCTGGTGATTGCCTACCGGCGGCGGATGAGGCATGCCGGCCAGCCAGTTGCGCAGGATCCAAGTGCCAGGGCACAGAACCTCAACTCTCCCGGTATCATGGTGTCTGAACTGCCTGCTCCTGGAGTGGCCAGCCCAAAACCGGTATCTACGTTTCACGCGCCAGGCCAGGAGCAGGCAGCTGACGTGGCCAACTTCGAGGCGGTATCCAGTTCCTTTCCGCCACGTCAGCCAGCCGACCTGACGGGAGGACCATGAAGCTTAGCGAGATCATCGAGGAGGAGGACCAGGGCCAGCCGGTCATCGAGCTGACCCGCAAGGTCATCCAGTCCATCATTAACTCTCATGCCGAGCTTGCCGCGTCCCTGATGTTCACACCGGTCCGGGCGCACATCCGGCTCCAGCGGCGCCACCTCGTCCGCAGCCGGGAGGATGCGGCCTTTGGCCACCCGGGAAGTGACGGCCCTAAGGACGGTGGCGGTGACTACGGCACTGACGCCCTGTCAGCGCTGCGCAAGCTGGCCCGGGAGACATTCTGGGACCCGGGTTCCGGGCTCTATGTCAGCTACGAGGACGCGACCGCGGCGCAGCACGCTGCGTACGCCGACTATGTCCGGCGCAACGCACGCCCGATGCTGGACACAGCCGAGCGCCATGAGCTGGCAGTCGAAATTATCACCGAGGCTGGCATTGACCGTCTGAGAGATCTTCCGGACTGGCAGAAATGAGCTTCCGGTGCGGCCATACCCCGGTCGGTATCCAGACCACCCACGCTGCGCCGGTACAACTGGGAGGGCAGCCATTACAGTGCCGGTATCCAGGCCGCGAGCGCTGCCCTCCATGACAATTGAACACTTCCAGCATGGCCATGTGCGGTCCGATGTCCAGAAAATGGGCGCCATGCTGGAGCAAGGCGGGGAGGGCAGCCACATTACGTACGGTATCCGGGGAAGATCCGCTGTCCTCCCTGACAACTGAATATTTCCTGGCGAGGCCAAGTCGAGGGCGATATCCAGAATCCTGTCGCCACGCCGGGACCAGCACCTGGTCGGCCACGCGACTCACGGTATCCATCTTGCCCTCGCTGGCCAGGATTACCACGAGGAGAAAGTATGGGCGCGCACGATTATCTGCAGCTCCGGCTCCTGTCAGAGATGTACTGGGACTTCACGGAGTTTAAGAAGTCCTGCGACAACAAGATCCGCTCCGGGCACGTCCATGCCGACGTCACCGAGACGGCGAAGGTCCTTGAGCATGAGCAATCCCGGCTGGAACGTGCCATGGTCGCCGAGCTGAAGCGCTGCGCCCCGGCGCAGATCACCGACTGGGTTATCTCCACACCTGGCGTCGGCCTGCCGGGCATCGCCAAGCTGCTCGGGCTCACCGGGGACCCGTACATGGCCTATCCGCTGCGCGTGACCTGGGCTGAGGCAGATGACCGGAAGGTAAAGACGGTTACTGAACTGGATCCATATGTGCGCAACGTGGATAAGTTCTGGGCCTACTGCGGTGTCGGCGACCCGGCGCGCAAGCGTGTCAAGGGCATGGACCAGGCCGCCGCGATGGGCCTCGGCAACCCGAAGGCCAAGGCGACCATCTACGTGATCGCCAAGCTCGGCAGCGTGATGAACCCGGCAGCGCACTACCGGCCGGTCTACGATGCCGCCAGGAAGGAATATGCCACCCGCGTGCATGTCGCTGAATGCCGGAATAAGAGCAGGATCAGCCCCAACGGATGCGGCACGCAGGCGCACCCTGAGTGGGGTGCCCCTGGCAGCTCCTGGCGCCCCGGGCACCAGAACGCGGCGGCCATCCGCAAGGTGTGCAAGGAGATCCTGCGGGATCTCTGGGAGGCAGCCAGGGACGCACACAGCTGAGAACTTCCCGGCAGGGCCAGGCAACGTCCGGTTCCCAGCGCCCCGGCGCCCTGCCGGGAGCACGACTAGCAGGGCCAAGCTCACTGCGGCATCCACCCTGATCCCGCCCTGCCAGCACAACTTAATGATCTTCTGGCAGGGCCAGCCGGCCCGCGACACCCAGGGAACACTCGCCCTGCTGGAATGCGCCTTTGGCAGGGCCATGCGCCTGACGATGCCCAACAGGCAATTGCCCTGCCAGGGCATTGAAGGCATAATCCGGTCAGTGGTCAGAGGCCGTGGAACATGTGGTTCATCAGGTGCACGAACCACGCGAGCAGGATCACGCCGGGCACCATCCCGATGCCGGTCCCGGCCAGCAGCCACATCCACCAGGTCATGCCGTAAGCAAAGGCCCCTCGCACCCCGAAACGCAAGAGGCCCTTACTTCTGCGGGCCCCGGAGGACCTTGACCAGCCTGAGCCGGTGAGCGGCGTGCGCAGCCTGCCGCAGCACCACGATACCGGCGCTGTCACTATGCTGGCCAGCATGGACCTGGCCGATGCGGCTTATGCGCAGAAGATGCTCGAGGTCTTCGGCAAGATCATGCGTGATGATGCTAGCCGAGGTGGCGTCCCCGCCACTGAGCCCCGCAACCCCTGCTGCGGGGTTGCCCACATGAGCTTTGACCGACCGCCGTGGTGCCAGCCGGGCGGCCGTTAGACTGATCTTGCTCGGGCTGGCCGCAACGGCCCCTCGCAGGTATTCCCGTCCCGCCTTCCATGAGGAGCAGCCATGTCCGCAGGAGCAGTCGAGGCCCGGTTTTTCGTCAGCGGCTATGAGCGCCGGGCGTACGACCCGGAGGCCACCGAGATCACGCTCGCCGCCGTCTCCCGCGGCGAGCACAACAAGAACTGGGCACGTGCCACCCCGTCCGGGCAGATCAAGATGACGATCAAGAACGAGGGCGCGGCCTCGTGGTTCATCGACCAGCTCGGCCAGGAGATCGCAGTGCACTTCACTCCTGCGCCAGCCGCGGACTGACGACCAGCGCATCTCCCGGTATCATGAAGTCGTGCAGTCACCCGCCAGCCCGGCCTACCTGCCGGCCCTGTCTGAGGGCTTTTGCCCCGTCTGCCCGTCGACGCCGCTCAAGCCTCCCCTCCCCGGTGCGTCCCGCGGCGAGGCCGGCTATTGCACCACCTGCGGGGGCTGGTGGTACAGCGGGCCGCTGAACGGCGTGCTGCAGGGCTGGAGCTTCCATAGCGCGGAGCATCTTTCCAGCTGATCTTCTGGCATCCTTTGCAGTATGGACACAGCGCAGAAGACCCGGGAGAACCTGCTCCGCCGGATGGCGGGCCGCCAGGGCCTGGTGCTGACCCGCTCCCGCAGGCGTGACCCCCGGGCGGCCGACTACGGCCTGTACTGGCTGACCGGCACCCGCAGGAGTGACGGCGTGATCTTCCTGGCCGGGCCCGGCACGCCCAGCCTCGATGAGATCGAGCAGCTCTTGCTGAGCGCGCCGTGCCGTCGCTGAGGGAATTGGCCCTCTGGCACGCGGACCAGTACTTCATGGACCCGCCTGCGGTGGCCCGGCCACACCGCAGGACGTATCACGGGGTGTCCCGGACAGTCAGGAGGAAGGTATGGGAGCGCGATGGGCACCGCTGCCAGCTGAAGATCACCTGCGACGGCAGCGCCGATCTTAGCCTGGCTGAGATGACCGTCGACCACATCCGGCCGCGCTCACACGGTGGCAATGACCGGATGGCGAACCTGAGATGCGCCTGCGGGCCATGCAACCACGCCAGGGATGATGACTGGAATTCTGGGGGTCAGGCACCGGAACCGTAGCGCCCCGCCAGCCGGGGGGAGGGCTTGCGGGGCGCACGCCGGCCTCGAAGCAATGAGAGTATCACGCCGTATGATGAGGCCGTGAGGAAAGCCGGGTGAGATTCTGGCTGCGGCGGCGTACGGCCCTGCTGGCCAACACGTTTGAGGGCGGTACCTGCGGCACCGGGTTCTATGTGGGCAGCGTCACTGGCCGCATGCGGCCGGCCTCCTGGCCGCCGCGCTCCGCCTGCTGGCATCGTGGCCACATCTGCGAGGCTAGGCTGCCGGCGGCAGGGGTAGACGGCTGGTATCAGTTCTACTGCGTGGCTTGTGATATTTCCTGGTGGGCTCAGCCCCGGCCAGAGGACAGCGTGACCGTTCAGAGCACATGCAGCCCGGCGAGGCCAGCCCGCCCGGTCCGGGTGATCCATGAGATCCGGCTGGTGTAATAGGCGTATGCCACGCATGACGGTGTATCTTCCCGATGATCTGCATGAGCAGGTGAAGAAGCGGAATCTGCCCGCGTCAGAACTTCTCCAGCAGGCTGTCCAGGCGGCGATGCTCGACGAGGCCGGGGGCCCGCCACCAGATGACGGGGCCCTGACCGGTCCTGCTCACTACCGTGCCGCTGAGAGCCTGCTGGCTAGCAGGCATGTGACCGCCGCGGCCGCCGCCCAGGTGCACGCCATGCTGGCGCTCACGGCCGCCGTCGCCGGGATGCTCGTAGCCGCCAGTGACGACGACGAGGAAACCGCGCACCGGTATGCAGCGGAGTGGAATACGATCGTCCAGCCATGACTGCCGAACCGTCCACCGCCGCCTGGGCCATCCGCCAGGGTGCCCCCGTGGTCACGCTGGCCATCACCGTGCAGCCACTCGGCCCCTACGGCGGTCACGACGTCTACCTGCAGGACGCCCTGATTGCCCGGCGGCCGTTCGACGGGTCTAATTCATCGCAGGTGGTCCATGAGGTGAGCACGGCCCTCGCCGGGCTGCTGCGGGAGCGGCTGGCCTGGCCTGAGGAGGCCATGCAGGAATGAGCGGGCCGCGTACCGCCGCGGAGGCGGTCAGGCAGGCCGCCGCCAGGTGCCGTGTCGGCGACATCTCTCTCTATGCCGCCGAGGCCATCGCCAGGGCGGCCATCGCCTTCGCTGATGGCGTCCAGCAGATCCGGCAGGCCGCGGACCGGCTGCAGTGGGAGCAGGAAGGCTTCCGCGACTACCTCCGGCAGGACATGCGCTACAAGCTGCTGTACTCCATCACCCGCCAGGGGCTCGTCCCGGTCGCGCTGCCGCAGGAGACGGTGCGGTACATGACCGGCGGCATCCTGGATCCGGAAAATCAGCACGAGGTGCCCGGTGACCTGGACGCCCCCTGGCAGGCCGTGGTGCTGACCCTCGAGGTGGGGGTGCGCAGGCCGCCGGTCGACCGCGAGGCCGCAGTCAGGGCCGGCGTGCTGAAGGGCTGACAGCCGGTGCATATCCGTCTTAGGGGGTCTTATACTGTCTGCATATCCTGGCCGGCATAAGGCCGGCATCGACGGAAGGACAGCCATTGAGCACCCCACGCACCGAGACCGGCGGGCCCTCGCGCACCCCGCGCAGCGAGATCGGCCCCGCGGTATCCGCGAACCGCAAGAAGGAGCCTGTGCTCCTGCTTGACCTGTCGACCAGCATGGACTGGAACGCTGCCCGCGAGAACGGGCCGGACTGGCCCGACCCCACCAGCCGCCGTGCCGTCGTCACCGGGGCCCTGCACGGTCTTGTCTCCGCCCTGGAGAAGGAGGACTCCGAAGCTGCTGCCGAGCAGGCTGGCGGCAGTGACGAACTGGGCGGCCTGATGACCCACGGGTTCGCCGGCGGGCATGTCGGGATCGGCGACCTCAACTCCAGCAACCTCGAGCGCAGGCTCAGCCAGACCCCGTGGGGTGGCCGGACGTACATCATGCCGGCCTGGAAAGCCGCGCTCGCCGACTACGACGAGGAGTTCGGCGACAAGGACCCCGGCGAGCAGCCGGTCATGCTCACCCTCGTGCTCACCGACGGCGAGGCCGACGACTGGATGGAATTCGAGCCCGTCCTGGAGAAGGCCTCCGCCAAGCGGGTCTTCGTGGTCGCCATCGTCGGGCACGGTGACCGGCACAACGCCACCCTCGCCGCGTACCAGGAAGCGGCAAGGAAGAACGCCGCTCAGGACAAGCACGGGAAGGTACACGTCGAAGTGGTTTCCTTCGACTCTGTGACTGACCCCGGGGAGATCGCCCTCGACCTGGTGACGCTGGTCAGCTAGGCCCCTCTCCTGGACGTACCGGCCCGTGCATGCCGTACTGGGCTGGCCTCCGT